>Ga0207884_1000047_pt1 | contig 161246 bp, 138 predicted proteins | sample MalvirmetaMSP144_FD_184236 | JGI IMG/M metagenome (GOLD analysis project Ga0207884, IMG submission 184236) | Marine viral communities from the Deep Pacific Ocean - MSP-144 (SPAdes) | ecosystem: Environmental > Aquatic > Marine > Oceanic | place: Pacific Ocean | collected 2011-07-08 | reverse complement strand
GATCTTCCATCAAGGCCAGAGGCGACAAAGCCGCCTCATCAAACAGGCCGGATATACGGGCGCAAACCTGTCCCTGACATCCAACGCTGAGACCTTGCAAACGGGGAGGAGACCATATACGGATTAGGCGAAGCCGTAATCCGACAAACTCACTAGACCAAACACCCCCGTCGCATTTCGCTTCGCTCTATGCGACCTACGCTGCTGCCTCAAACCTGGGGCAATAACCCTGCTTCCGAGAAACGCTCACCAATCCGGTCCAACGCCTCCGGATTTGCCAGCGCATCCCGGTTATCCGCTTTGCTGGAGCCGTTGATCAAACGGGCCACCGCCAGCTCTACCTTTTTGCCACTGCGGGTATAGGGAATGTCATTCACCTGAATGATGTGCTTCGGAACATGTCGTGGACTGGCGCCGGAGCGGATCCGGGATTTCAGGGTTTTCTGTAATTCGTCGGTCAGTGCCTGACCTTCGGCGGGCACTACCAGCAACACCACTTCCACGTCCCCGTCGATCTGCCGGCCCACAACCAGGCTGTCTTTGACCTCGTTGATGGTTTCCACCTGACGGTAGATCTCGGCGGTGCCGATCCGCACGCCACCGGGGTTCAGGGTAGCGTCAGAGCGGCCGTAGATGATGGCGCCGCCGTGTTCGGTGAATTCGATGAAATCACCATGGGCCCAGACGCCGGGGAAGGTATCGAAATAGGCGCTGCGGTAGCGCTCGCCATCCGGGTCGTTCCAGAAGCGCACGGGCATGGACGGCAGCGGCTGGCGGCAAACCAGTTCGCCACGGCCTTCGCTGACGGGCTTGCCGTCATCACCGTAGGCCACGGCATCCACACCCAGGAAACGGCACTGGATTTCCCCGCGGCGCACGGGCAGCAAGGGAGTGGAGCCCACGAAGCAGCCGCAGATGTCGGTTCCGCCAGCAATAGAGCCCAGCAGGGCATCGGGGGCTCCGTCGCTGTAAACCCAGTCGTAGTCTTCCGGCAGCAGCGGTGAGCCAGTGGAGAAGACAACCCTCAACGCGCTCAGACCGAGCGTTTTTGCCGGAGCCAGTTCGGCCTTTCGACAGCCGGCAATGAAGCGGGCACTGGTGCCATAGTGGGTAACCTTCTCATCGGCCACTACCTGCCACAGATAGTTCAGATCCGGGTAACCAGGGGAGCCGTCGACGGTGATTACGGCAGCACCGGTCAGCAGCGCGGATGCCTGCCAGTTCCACATCATCCAGCCACAGGTGGTGAAATAGAGGAAGCGGTCGTCCGGTCCCACGTCACCATGGAGCATCAGCTCCTTGGCGTGATTCACCAGCAGGCCGGCATTGCCGTGAACAATACACTTGGGCTTTCCGGTAGTACCGGAGGAGTAAAGGATATACACCGGATGATCCGGCGGCAGCGGCGTAAATGAAGGCGCCTGGCCCTGTCCTTCGGCCACGGCATCGTTCCAGTGGGTAACCAGGTCCCCGGGTATGGCAGCTTCTCCCGGCAATTGTTCGATACTGACCACGCAACGCAAGGTTGGCAGGCCATCAATCAGGCCGGCAAAGTCGTCCTGGCGGTTGAACACCTTGCCGCCATAGCCGTAGCCATTGACGACAATCAATGCTGCGGGCTCAATCTGACCGAAGCGGTCCAGGATCGCGCCAACGCCGAAATCCGGCGACGCAGAACTCCAGATAGCCCCCAGGCTGGTGGTCGCCAACATACCTACCAGAGCCTCGTAACCGTTGGTCACTACCCCGGCTACACGGTCACCCTGCTGGATACCCTTATTGCGCAGGAAGGCTTCCAGGGCACCGGTATCGGCTTTCAGTTGCGCATAGCTCCGGCGCAGTACCGGGCGGGTTTCGCAATAAGCCACCACGGCCTCGCGGTCGGCATGGTCTCCTTCCGCCAGCCGCAACAGGTTGGCGGCAAAGTTGAGCTTCATCCCCGGAAACCATTCCGCGCCCGGCATATCACGCTTACCCAGCACCTTCTCCGCCGGGGTGTCGCACACCAGACCACAGTAGTCCCAGACTTTTTGCCAGAAGGTCTCCAGATCATCAATCGACCACTGGTGCAGGGCGTGGTAGTCGGCAAACGGCCCGAAGCCCTGTCGCTCAAGCCAGGCCTGGAACTGGCCCATCTGGCAGTTCCTCAATGTCGCTTCCGAAGGAGACCAGACTACCGGTGATTGTTCTGTGTTACTCATCCGTCTCTCCTGTTGCTTACTGCATATGCCAGCCATGGCTGACCACAATAGACTGTCCGGTCAGTGCCGCCGAAGGAAAGGCCGCCAGGTGCACCGCCAGCTCGGCAACGTCTTCCAGGGTGGTGAACTTGCCATCCACGGTGTTCTTCAGCATCACCTTGCTGATCACTTCCTCTTCGGAAATACCCAGCTCCTTCGCCTGTTCCGGTATCTGCTTGTCCACCAGCGGGGTGCGAACAAATCCGGGGCAGATGATGTTGCTACGCACACCATGCTCCGCCCCTTCTTTCGCCACGGCACGGCAAAGGCCCAGCATGCCGTGCTTGGCGGCGACATAGGGGGCCTTTAGCGGCGAGGCTTCCAGGGAATGTACCGAGCCCATGTAAAGCATGGTACCACCACCACCGGCGTACATCTGTTTGAGAGCCGCACGGGTCACCAGGAAGGCCCCATCCAGATGGACACTGATCACTTTGCTCCAGTCGGCAAAGGCGAGCTTGTGCACCGGGTCGATATGCTGGACACCCGCGTTGGCCAGGGCAATGTCCAACCTGCCCCACTTGTCCACGATGGCGGCAACACCCTGTTCCACCGCGTCTTCGTTGGTGACGTCCATGACAAGGGCCATGGCAGTGCCACCGGCGCGCTCGATGGCATCAACCGCCTCCTGGGCACTCTCAAGGGTGAGGTCGGCCACGGCAACACGTGCGCCCTCACGTCCATACTGCTCGGCAATAGCCCGGCCAATGCCGCGTCCTGCCCCGGTAATCAGGGCAACCTGATTTTCTAGACGCATTTTATGATCTCCTTATTTGTAAGCCACGCCGGGCAGCCAGGTAGCAATCTCCGGCACCACGAATACGATCGCCAGTCCCACTAACTGGATGATGATGAAGGGTATGACACCCTTGTAGATGTCCATCACGTTGATTTCCGGCGGCGCAACCCCTTTGATGTAGAACAGGGCAAAACCTACCGGCGGCGTCAGAAACGAGGTCTGCAGGCACATGGCAAAGAGGATGGTGAACCACACCAGATCAAAACCCAGCGTCTGAACCACCGGCGCCACCAGCGGCAGGATAATGAGGGTGATCTCGACCCAGTCCAGGAAGAAGCCAAGCAGGAACACGGCAAAAAGAATGGTCAGCACCACGCCATAGGGTCCGAAGGGCAATCCCAACAATGCTTCTTCGATGACCTGGTCCCCACCCAGACCCCTCAGTACCACGGAGAATGCCGTTGCACCCAGAAAAATGGCAAAGATGAACGCAGCGGTGCGAGTCGTCTGCTGCAACGATGAGTTGAGCACGTTCAGGTTCAGGCGTTTTGCCATTAACGCCAGCAAAAGCGCCCCCAGAGCACCGACACCAGAAGCCTCGGTCGGCGTGGCGATACCCGCAAAGATGGAGCCCAGAACGCCCAGGATCAACGCGGCCGTTGGCACAACGGCTTTTGCCACTTCCCACACGATGCTCCAGGACACTTTTTCGGTGCCCGCTGGCACCGGCGCAATGTGGGGTTGCAACATGGGACGGATGATAGCGTAGGCCACGTACATGGCGCCCAGCATCAGGCCGGGGAAGAAGGCGCCCATAAACAGATCACCCACCGACGCCTCTGGTACCGCCAGCCGGTCTGCCATCAGCACCAGCATGATGGACGGGGGAATCAGTATCCCCAGGGTGCCAGTGGCACAGGCAGTGCCTACGGCAAACCCCTTGTCGTATTTGTTTTCCATCATCACCGGCAGGGAAAGCATACCCAGAAGCACCACCGAGGCACCGATAATACCGGTGGTCGCTGCCAGCAGTACCCCGATGACAATCACCGTGACGGCATAGCCACCGCGAACCGCCCCGAAGAGCTTTACCATGGCATTCATCAGTCTTTCGGCGACGCCGGACTGGTCAAGCATGATGCCCATGAAGATAAACATGGGAAGGGCCACCAGGGTTTCGCTGTTTACGACGCTCCATATCCGTTCAGGCACCAGCCCCATGGAGGAGGAATAGTCAAACCACAGATTGGCTCCAAAATTATCAACGGCGATGACGCCGATGACCGTCCAGATAACAGCGGTGCCACCCAACACCCAGGCCACCGGAAAACCGGTCATCAGCAGCGCCCCGAATGTCAGGAACATGCCGATTACAAATAGCGTTTCAAGCTCCATCAGGACGCATCCTCTTTCTTGTTATTGTCGGCCTCGATCCGGATTGGCCTTGGAAAGCCGAAAAGCAGAGCAGTGACTTTCAGCAGGCGGGATAACGCAGCCACAATCAGAAGAACGAAAGACAATGCCATAACACCTTTAAGAACCCAGCGGTATGGAAGACCCGCAGGAGCCTGACTGGTCTCGCCCTGTTGCCAGGAGCTGTAGGCGTAGGGAACCATTTCATAGACCGCCAGCCCGAGGAATGGTAACAACAGAAATATCAGACCGAAGAGTTCGATCCAGGCCTGACCTTTCAGGGACAGACGCTCATGAATCACGTCCACCCTGACATGGTCATCGGTAACCAGCGTGTAGCCCAGACCCAATAACCAGCCTGCGCCGGCCAGGTGCCACTGGACTTCTTCGAGCGTTACCGAACCCTGGCCAAAGGCATAGCGGCTTACCACCGCATAGATAATCACCGCGGTGACCACCACCCAGAGCCAGGAAGCACTCTTGCCGATTGCCGAAATGGCACCTTCTATAACCTGACTGGGCCAGGTTGTCGGAAATTTCGTGTGGTGATGAATAAATTGACCGGCGTCCGATGCCCGTGCACCCGGCGGTGAGTCTTTATCAGACACTCCCATACAACAGCTCCTCGCTCAGAAAGCCTGCCGTGAACAAAGGATGGCCCCGCAGGGCCATCCAGAGTTGATCGTCGCGCACCGGAATTTCTTCCGGTGTTCAGAGTCAGCCCCGAACCTTAGAGGTCCGTGGGAACATAGGCACGTGAATCCCACACCTTGTAGGTTTCCATGAACTCGTTCTGGCTTTCATAAACGCGCTTGAAGTCCGCATCCTTGGATGCTTCCTCTTCAAGAACCTCGTTGGTCACTTCTTTCAGCTGTTTCAGAACGTCGGTGGGGATCTGGTCGGCCTGAACGCCCTTGTCCTGGAACTCGGCCAGAACCTTGCCGTTCTTGTACTCACCCTCAGCCAGACCAAGAGTGGTCGCTGCGGTGCATGAAGCCTCAACCAGCGCCTTCTGGGCGTCAGTGGTGCGGTTCCACTCATCCTTGTTGATCAGCATATACTGGGCCGTGAACGGCTGATGCCAGCCCGGGAACAGGTTGTACTTGACCACCTGATTGAAGCCAAGGATCTGGTCAATGGCGGGCATGGAAAATTCAGTAGCGTCGATGGTGCCTTTTTCCAGTGCCTGATAGAGCTCACCACCGGGCATCATGGTGACAGAGGCTCCCAGTTTCTCGAGCACCTTGCCGCCAAGGCCGGCGAAACGAATTTTCAGGCCCTGGTAATCTTCCAGAGTTTTGATGGGTTTTGAATACCAGCCTGCTGTTTCAGGACCGATAATGCCGCAGAGCTGGGCGTGCACATCAAAGCCCTTGTTGGCATAGACTTCCTGCAGCATTTCATGACCACCGCCGTAGTAGTACCAGGCAGTGTAGGCCCATGGCTTCATGCCGAAAGGCACGGCCGCAAACAATGGAATTGCGGGTACCTTGCCCTGGTCGTAACCAATCCAGGTGTATCCGGCTTCAACCTTGCCATCGGAAACCGACTGCAGGATGTCGAAAGGAGGAACCAGTTTACCGGGTTCATAGACACGAACCTGGAGGCTACCACCGGAGGCCGTAGTCAGGTTGTCGGCCACCCAGGCAGCGGGGGAGCCAAGGCCCGGAAGATTGGTGGCGAAAGCAACTGGCAATTTCCAACGCAGATCATCTGCAACCGCAGATCCTGTAGTCAGTGCGATCGCGCCGGCGATACCGGTAAGCGCCTTTAAGAGTTTCATTGGCAAGTCTCCTAGCATTGTTATTGTATGACCGACCGGAACGGGAAACCGGGGTGGCCTGAACGATGCGCCACCAGAACATACAGACCCCTCAACAGGCGGAAACAGGACTCAGTCCCCAAAGTGCCATTTTGTTGTCTGCGTTATTCTGACGACTTCCCCATGGTTCTAGCAGTGACTGTGCCAAGGATTATTTTTTCAACTTTTTCAAATAGATACATGTTTGCTCTATTTATCACACCGTCGTTTTGTCCCGATTTCAGGACACCTTTAGACAGTAGTCGTAAGTATTTGTGCGGATATTGGGACAGTCGTCCTGATTTCAGGACATTTTTCGCAGTTTTTCATAGAGAACGGATCGGGAAATACCCAGCATCTTGGCAGCCTTGGTACGGTTTCCACGGCTCGCTACCAGAGCGTCTTCAATCGCCTGGGACTCAGCGTCGGCAAGGGTTTTGGCCAACGGGCGGACGGGCTGGGACGTCAGTGAAGACACCGGCCGGCTGCGGCCGCGGGGCAATACCTTGAACACCGAGTCGGCATCCAGAAGCCCGCTCTCCTCACCCATGGTGAGGGCCCGTTCCAGCACATTTCGCAATTCACGGATGTTGCCGGGCCAGTCGTACCCACCCAGGGCGGCCACACCGGCATCGGTGATTTCACCGCGCATGTCCAGCCCTTCACAGATTTCGTCCAGCAATGCTTCACACAGCACACCCAGGTCCGCAAGCCGGTCCCGTAACGGAGGAATAGGAATTTCCAGAACATTCAGCCGGTAATACAGATCCGACCGGAATTCGCCATCGGCAATCATCGCTTCGAGATTGCGACTGGTTGCTGCGATTACCCGCACATCCACCGATGTCACTTTGTTGGAACCCAGGGGCTCGATCTCCCCTTCCTGCAGTGCACGCAGAAGTTTGGCCTGAAGCGGCAGGGGCATATCCCCGACTTCATCCAGAAACAGGGTTCCGCCGTTGGCGAGATGGAACTTGCCTTCCCGGGTACGGCGGTCCGCACCAGTGTAGGCCCCGGGAGCAACACCAAAGAATTCCGCCTCCAGAAGGTTGTCGGGAATAGCCGCCAGGTTCACTCCCACGAAGGGTTTATCGGCCCGTGCAGACACCGAATGAATAGCCTGCGCAAGAACCTCCTTGCCGGTACCGGTTTCGCCCAGCAACAGAACGGGCATGTCGCGACCAGCGGCAAGACGCGCCCGCCGTTTGACCTCCAGCGCAGCCGGACTGGCCCCCACAAAGTCCGCCAGGTTGTAGCGGGTACCCCGCGCTTTCTTGGCCAGGGCCTTGCGAGCCGCAGCCAGATCCTGATGCAGCCGACGGTACTTGGACACCAGCGGCGTCAGTGGCTGCAGATCGTCATAAAGCACAAAGGCGACCGCGCCAATGACCCGGCCTTCATCATCGTAAAAAGGTAACCGAGTGACCACCAACTGCTGCTGGTTATGTTCCATGATGTCCAGCAGCAGGGGTTTGCCGCTCTCCACCACTTCCGGCATGCGGGTCTGGGGAATCACCTGACGCACAGGCTTGCCAATAACGGATTTTGGATCGCCAAGACCCAACAGATTGGCATAGCTACTGTTGATCCAGGTAATACGGCTTTCATGGTCGACCGCAATAGCACCGGCACTGGCTTCCTCGAACATGGGGAAGATCGCTTCAATCAGATCCCTGGTCAGGCCACTTTTATTGTTTTCAGTAAATAGCTCTGTCATGGAACCTGGGTCACCGGCTTGGATGTTCTGCATAAGATACCTGAGGCACCCGGCAATCCGGGTGCAGTGACGGAAGTATATGGCGCCCCCGGAACAGGGGCAAACACTGCCGGCCGGGCGTTACCCGGACCGGCTTTCGGTGACATCAGTCCGGAATCTGGACCTGATCGTTGCTGAACAGAATGCGGTCGCCAGCATCCGGGTTAGCGGCAATCGGAGTCAGGTTGGCGACCGACAGGGGGTTCGTTATGTCGCCCCGGGGAACGGTCCTTACCACCTGGCTTGGCGGCAGATCCTGCTTGTCAGTGAGATTCGCCCAGACCAGATCCAGCGCCTCGAAGTAGTAGTGATGCAGCGGCACGTATCGATCTGCAATGCCCGGAAATCCGTTGAGGACATCCAGGTGATGGGCATTGAGAATCTCGTAGTACCTCAGGTTGCTATCGCTGCCTTCCACCCGCTGATTCAGGCCAAAGTAGGGACGCGAGGTGTGGTTGATGGGCAGAATGGCATCTGACCGACCGGTGACGAACACCGTCGGTTTACCGCGCAGGTTTCCGCTGGCACGGATGGCGTCGATACCGTCGGTAATGCGCTCAGACCAGGCCGCCGCATCGCCAGTCAGGGGCGCATCGGCAACCACGTCTGTGCCCAGGGCGAGATTCCTCAGACACAGAAGCGCATCCAGGCCATAGTCCTGCTGGCTTGTGCTGGGGGAGGCGCTGACAGCCAGATTGGTGGGCTGGCCTTCGGCATTGTCGTACACCATGTTCACCCCGGCGCTGGGGGGAATACCGTTGCTCGCCGAGAAAAGCGCAGCCTCCTGTGTTGGGGTGATCGGTGTCACCGCACCGCCTGCACCGGTCGCCGCCAGGCTAACGCCACACAACCGGTCCTCAACCCCGGCCTGACCGTAAGCATTGGCGTAGGTCACCGAAATACTCTGGGCCACAGCCAGCCCGAAATGTACGGGCGCCAGAAGATTCTGCTCTGGCTGGATACCCACTTCCTCATTGAGGATCCGCAACGCATCAGAGGCTCGATCATCGGTAGTCGCCCCTGTCACCAGCCCCTTGTTGGCCAGCGAGTTACAGATGTTCTCTGCGACGGTAAAGTTATTGAAGACCGAATTCAGCGGCGCCACATCACGAACCTCTGGCGCAATGTTGGCGCAGCCCTGATACACCGCCAGCGCCGTGGTGTAGTCCAACAGGCTTCGGCTGTGCTCGGCTAATGCAGGGCCGTTGCCCTGGCGGATGGTAAAGCTGGTTTCCACCTGTGGATTGACGTTGGGTTCGGATACCGCGACACCGTCGATCAGGCCGTTTTCATCCAGCTCTGCTGCCCGCACCGAGGCGCCACCACCGTTGGATACGCTGGACGCAATAACAAGGGTCTTTTTCGGCTTGATCTTGATGACCGTGCGCCCATTCCCGGTTTCCTGACCGAATTTTTCATTGAGCACATAAAAGCCAAACTCAATCGACTGAAGCACATGGCGACCCCAGTCCGCCTCCGGATTCACTTTCGAATGTGCGTGCTTGTAGGCAAAGCGGTCCGGCCAGGCGGCATCAAAATCACCTCTGGCTGTGTCATCGAGGTCGGCACGGAACTGAACGGGTTCTTCGGTTTGAGTCAGTGTGCCATCAATACGCTGAGCGGAATTGGTTGCCAGGTTATGGGAACCGGTACCCGAGCCCTTGTCGGTGTAGACCACGGCGCAGCCTTTTTTCAGGCCCCACTCACCGGCCGTGCCTATCGCTCCGTAAATACCACGGGAGCCCGAAGACGGCGCTGTCACCATGCAAGCATTCTTCGGGTCAAAGCTGTCCGGGACCTGAACCATGACCGTGACCGGAACGTCACTGCCTTCCACCGTCATAAAGGCCAGGGTTTCTTCGCCCGAAATCAGGCCTTCGCCGCTACGATCCACCTGCGGACCGAAGAATTCACCGTAACCACCCCCCGGCACGGTATCCACCAGTGCTCGATAGTTGTTGTAGATGGCGAGTGTGCGAAGCTCCTCGGCGGTCGGATTGATCGGGTCATTAAATGCCGGGGCGGCAGGATTGGCGAGGCCGCTTGCGCCCAGACCACCCGTGAGAAGGTCGTTGGTGACGCCATCATACTGCGTTGTCGTCACACTGCCCTGAACGAAATCCGGGAGCTGATTGAAGGGTAACTTGCAGCCTGCACCGGTGAGCGCTACCGCGCTGATCAGGCCGTATCTGACTATCTTTTTCATAATTGTTCCCTGTTGTTATTGTTTGACATTGTTCTTACAGAGGAACCCGGCTGACCAGATAAACACCGGGCACCGCCGAGGTGCCCTATGCGTATCCTGTGCCAAATATGCATATGAATGATTTTTATTGATTTTTTCCTGGTGTCTCTCAGGTCACGATGAAAGCTTCCGGTTTTCCGGACACCTGGCTTGCCTTTCGTCACCGGATAAATTGAGATGACGCCCGTTGCTGAAGGGCCTGATTGCGAAATGTCCTGAATGCAGGACGCTGTCCCGAAATCCGGACATACCCGGTCGAAGCCGGCATCCTGGCAATGGATATGGCGCATCCGCAGGCGACATCCGAACGTATGACAATGACTTGGTTTATCACCCCGGACAATCAATGAAACTTTTTGCTTTCCTGGCGACACTAACGGCCACCGCTCTGGCAGGCTGTGCATCCCACAAAAACGCACCGGAACAGTCGGCACCTTTACCCAATACAGAATTCCGCGTTGAAAGCGGTGTCGTCTACACCCCCGCAGACTGGCCGGAGCCGCTGCAGGCCGATATTTACGTCCCAAAGCGGGAAGGTTCTGGACCCGGTGTTCTGTTGGTTCATGGCGGTGGCTGGGAAAGACGCTCTCGGGACGACATGACCTGGATTGCAGAAGAACTGGCCGGGCGGGGCTTTGTGGTGATGAACATCGACTACCGGTTCGCTCCCGAATACACCTTTCCCAGCCAGCTTTATGACCTCCAGATTGCCATGAACTGGCTCCACTCTCGGGCCGGGTCTTATGGGCTGGACCCGGACGCCATTGCCGCCTTCGGTTTTTCCTCCGGCGCTCACCTGGTTAGCCTGATGGCGCTGGTAGCCGACACCGGTCACACCCTCAATCAACCCCATGGCGGTGCAAAGGCCAGACCCGTGGCGGTGGTTGCCGGCGGATTGCCCGCCGACCTGCGTGCCTTCGGTTCCGGCAAGCTGATCAGGCAGTTTCTGGGAGGCGAACAATCGAACATGCCCGGGGTCTACGCAACCGCCTCACCCATTACCCACGTCACCGCCAGTGCACCGCCGTTTTTCCTGTTCCATGGAGGCATGGACATGCTGGTACCGGTCAGTCAGGCCGAGAGTTTTCGCGCGAAGCTGAATGAACATCAGGTTGAAAACGAGTTCTACCTTATGCACTTGAGAGGGCACGTCACCAGCTTCCTGACTGCGGGCACTGTTATGGATGAGGCCGCGGATTTTCTGGTCCGGCATACCCGCAACCAACGAGCATTCAAAGATTGATAAAGGGCGCCAGGCTAAAGCCCAGGATAACGATGATGGCAACGCAGGCCGCCAGGGTGGTCACCGGTTTGTGGCGAAGACGATGCCAGAAACCACCCACTCGCCCTTCGATCAGATCCTGCCTGAACGCTTCCCGCTGACGCTCGAGACGTTCCTTCTGATAGCGATCCAGCAGCTCCCGCGCCCGCCTGGCCTCATCGCCATCATGAACCCAGAAACCGCCCATGCTGATCCCCCAGCGACTGGGTGGCGTTTCGTAGAAGGGCACCTCGTTTTCCTCGAACAGCGCGCGGATTTCATCCGCTTCATCGTCGGGCACATGTCGCAGATTCATCAGATGGTGAGGCATGGTAGGTCTGTTGTCTGGAATTGATATACCCTTATCCTAGCACCATCCTGGCACCCCCGGGCAGACCGCACTTCATACCGAATCGAACAGGAATGTCCATGGCAGACAGCAGATTACGGAGACTACTGGCGTTTGACCGCCAGGTAAGGCGCGACCGGGCGCAGTCTCCGGTGTTTCTCCATCGACGCGACCGTCGCTTTGCCCTGGATTGCCAGGACAGGAACCAGACCCCGTCCATTGACCGCTGGCTGGCGCATCTTGCGCGGGTTGGTGGCCTGGATGACGACGGCGACATCAAGACGCAAAGCCAGGTTCTGTCAGGATGGCATCGGTTGATGCTGGGATTCACTCTGGTGGGGCTGATTGCCGGCGCTCTTGCCATGGCGGGGCTGCTCTATTACGAGGGAGGCCAACGCATCAACCTCACGGCGTTACTGGCTTTCGCCGCACTGCAGACTCTGCTGGCGTTGATCACCATCGTGCAATCCACTGTCCATTGGCAGCCCTGGCGGCCGTTGTTGCGGCGTCTCTCGCCGGGCGGCCGCGATTCAGCCCTGCGCCCCCTGATGCCAGCGTTGATGGCCCGTATTGCCCATGCCGGTGGCGTGTGCTTTGGTCTGGCCGGGGTGGCTACCCTGCTGGTGCTGGTGGTGATTCAGGACCTGGCTTTCGGCTGGAGCACTACCCTGAGCACCGGCGCTGAAGGATACCACCGCCTGCTTGCCGTCATTGCCTGGCCCTGGCAGCACCTGTGGCCCGCTGCCGTGCCGGAGCTGTCACTGGTGGAAGCCACCCGCTTCTTCCGGGCCGAAGGCGCCGATGCGCAGACGGCGCCCGAACGTTGGGGCCAGTGGTGGCCCTTCGTGATGATGGTCTGGCTGGTCTATGTCGTGTTGCCAAGACTGGCGGGCCTTGCCCTGGCCCAGTGGCAGATCCATCGGGGCGCCCGGAAGGCGCTGGCGGGCCACCCCGGCATGATGGCACTGGAATACCGTATGGAAACCGCCACCGTGGACACCGGCAATGAACACCATGATGCGACCGACAGCCCGGATGAACAGACCGCCGCCCAGTGCCGGGATCTGCCCGATAGTCAGATTCTGATCTGCTGGGCTGGCGCCGGCGATCCGGAGTTACCCGACAGTCTGACAGCGGGTCACCTGCTAACCGAATCCGCCGGCGGCCAACGTTCTCTGGAGGACGACCTACACACCATTGAACGCTGCGGCGAACTGCTGGCGAAACAGAGCAAACCGGCCGTTACCCTGGTCACCCGCGCCTGGGAGCCGCCCATTGCCGAACTGGCAGACTTCATTGAACAGGCCCGCCAGCGCTGGCCGAAAAAAACCCGGGTTGCGCTGCTGCCATTGGCCACAGCCCCTAAACTGGTAGCCAGTCCGCCGCAACTCGCCCAATGGCTGCGTTTCGCGGACAGACTGAAGGATGACCGCGTGTTCGTCAGCCAGCCGGAGGGCCTGAACTGATGCCAAAGACCCCCGTATTCGCCGTGGTTGGCCACCCCAACAAGGGCAAATCCAGCATTGTGGCCACCCTGTCCCAGAACGATGCCATCGCCATTGCTCTGGAGCCTGGTACCACCCGCAAGCGACAGGATTACCCCCTGTCGGTAGACGGGCACGTTATCTACACCCTGGTTGATACGCCGGGTTTCCAGCGCCCCAGACGGGTTCTGGAGTGGCTGGAAGCCCACAGTGTGTCCGCCTCTGACCGGGCCGATACCGTCAGCGCTTTCGTAAACCAGTTCAGCGACGACCCACGCTTCACAGACGAATGTCAGTTGCTGGCTCCACTGGCTGAAGGAGCCGGCATCATCTACGTGGTGGACGGCTCGATTCCCTACAGCCCCCAGCACGAAGCCGAAATGACCATCCTGCGCTGGACCGGCCAGCCCAGCCTGGCGCTGATCAACAGCATCGGTACTGAGGATTTCAGCGACACCTGGGATCGCGCCCTGGGCCAGTTCTTCCAGATAGTGCGGCGCTTCGATGCCGTGCGCGCGCCCTTCGAGCAGCACCTGAGCCTGCTGAAGGCCTTCGGTCAGCTGGAGCCGGACTGGGAACAGCCCTTGAACGAGGCCACCCGTTATCTGTCCGAACAGCGGAGTCAGCGCAGGCGCGAAACGGCCAGCCTGATCGCCGATACCCTGGAACGCATGATGTCGTTCCGGGAAAAGCGCACGCTGACCCTGCAGCAGACCGCCGAAATCTCCGACCAGACGCTGGCAGACCAACTGCGGGACCAGTGGTACAAAAACCAGCGCAAAAAAGAAGAACACCTGCGGATTGCCATCGAGCGGCTGTACCAACACAACCGCATTCAGCGTCAGGAAGCGGAACTGGCCTGGCACAGTGAACACGACCTGTTCAGTGAGCGCAGCCGTTCAGCCTGGGGCGTGGATCGTCGGTATCTGGCCACCGCCGGCTTTGGCGCGGGCGCTGTCAGCGGTGCGGGCATCGACGCTGTGACGCTGGGGCACTCGTTGGGTACCGGCGCGCTGATTGGCGGACTGGTCGGCGCGGCAGGCAGCTATTTCTACGGTGACCGGCTGACACTGCCCGTACTGAATACCGGAATACTCAAGGACGGCCTGCGTACCGCCACCTTCGGTCCTGTACAGGACAGCCAATTCGGCTATGTTGTATTGGGAAGGGCAATAAACCACTGGTGGCATGTCAGCCAGCGTAACCATGCGGGCCGGGATCTGCTGGACCTGGCGCCGGCCGATGATCACTGGCTGGAGTATCTGGATCGCAGTCATCGCCGGGACATTCATCGGATGCTTGATCGGTGCCGTAAAAAGCGATCAATAGACGACCAAACACGCCAGGATTTTGTTGCAGCGATCGGCGCCGCCATGGACGCCTTCGACCAATGGCGCTTGAATCAGACATGACGCTGGTGTTTATACTGAATGGCAAGGCCATCACAAAACGAGGAAAGTATATGAAAATCGTACGAGTTGAGGACATCATCGGAACCGAGCGCGAAGTAACCGGGCCGGGCTGGACCAGCCGCCGTATGCTGCTCAAGAAAGACGGCATGGGTTTCTCTTTCCATGAAACCATCATTCCGGCCGGAGCCGAGCTCAACCTCTGGTACAAGAACCACCTGGAAGCCGTCTACTGCGTGGCTGGAAATGGCACCATCCTTGACAAGGAAACCGGTGAAACCCACCAGATTTCCGACGGAACCCTCTACGCCCTGGACAAGAACGACCCGCACACCCTGCGCGGCGGCACCGAAGACATGCGCCTGATCTGTGCCTTCAACCCGCCCGTGACCGGTCGCGAAGTCCACGACAAAGACGGCGCTTATATTCTGGACACCAGCGACGTTTAAGCTTCAGGTACTGTGGGCGAGCACTCAACTCCCACCTCACCGCCACCGGCAGTCAAACTGCTTCCGGTGGCGGTTCTGCTTTGGCTGGCCGGAATCTATCTACGCATACCGGTTCTGGTCGCGCCACCGTTGGCCCCCTTCATCAGTGACGAACTGGGACTGTCCCAGGCGCTGACCGGAGCCCTCACCACCCTGCCGATTCTGATGCTGGCCATCGGTTCCATGCCCGGATCCCTGGCCATCTCGCGAATCGGCCCGCGAAACAGCCTGGCCCTGGCCATGGTAATCATGGTGGTCGGTTCGGCCGGCCGCGGCCTGGCACCTGATACCTTCACCCTGATGATTGCCAGCGCGGTCATGGGTTTTGGCGTTGCCATGATGCAGCCTTCGCTGCCGGCTCTGCTGCCCCGTTGGCTGGAATCGAGACATCTGGCTATCGGCTCTGCCATCTACATGAATGGCATGCTGATGGGAGAGTTCATCGGCGCGGGTATTACCCTGCCAGTGCTGATGCCCCTGATGGACAACAGCTGGCGCGCCACCATGCTGGCCTGGTCACTACCGGCCCTACTGGTTGCCGCCGCGCTCTTCCTGCCCAGGCGGGATATGGGCCGCCCGGTGGAAAAGCCCGCCTGGCTGCCGGACTGGAAAAACCCCCTGACGCTGAGACTGGGTCTGCTTCTGGGCCTGTCAGGGTCGCTGTTCTTCGGCCTGAATGCCTATATGGGTAGCCTGTTGGAACAACAGGGCAACTTTGACCTGCTGGCAGACGCACTCTTCTGCTACAACCTGGCTCAGGTCGTGGCTTCGCTGGTCATGCTGAAAATGGCAAAAAGCTGGGTGGGTCGCAAACAGCCGATTATCGTGATGGCCGGTTGCAGCATCGTTGGAACCATCGGTGCGGTGTTGCTGACCGGTTGGTGGTCCATCGCAAGCGCAACTTTCATGAGCTTTACCGCCGGCATCCTGCTGATCCTGCTGGTGGCGCTGCCTCCGGTACTGGTCAAATCCGGTGAAACTGGCCGGCTGTCCGCCGGTAACTTTCTGGTGGGCTACACCCTGGCCTTCTCGATCCCCATGATCGGCGGCCTGCTGGCAGACTGGGGTAACGACGCCCGCTATGCAGTGATCTTTATCATTGCCTACTGTGTTCTGGTACTTCCCCTAACCTTTACCCTTAACCTTAAACGGGAAAAGGGCCAACCTGACGGTTGACCCTTCGAGCGGTGCCATTGATCCAGCCTATGCCTGGCCGCGGGGCAGGGGATAATTTTTCCTTGGAAATGGAACTCGCTTCGCTCAGACACCCATTTCTGTCGGAAAATTTACCCCCACCCCACGTCCTTACCGCAACTTCAGATGTAATAGTCCCTCAAAGGAGGGAATCCGTTGAACTCGATGGCGCTGTAGGTGGTTGTGTAGGCACCGGTGGACAACCAGTACATACGGTCACCGATCGCCAGATTCAGCGGCAGCGGGTATTTGTGGTGCTCGTACATGATGTCGGCACTGTCACAGGTCGGACCGGCAATTACGCAGTCTTCGCCTTCGCCGACTTTCTCGGTCCAGATCGGAAACTTGATGGACTCGTCCAGAGTTTCGATCAGGCCACCGAACTTGCCCACATCCGTAAACACCCAACGGTGCAGGGCGGTACGGGATTTTCTGGAAATCAGCACCACTTCACTCACCAGCACGCCCGCGTTGGAAATCAGCGAACGGCCAGGCTCAATAATGATCTCTGGCAGCGTATCGCCGAAGTCTTCGTGCAGAAAACGGGAGATCTCCTCGGCGTAGGTTTTCAGATCGTTGGTGCGGGTGATGTAGTTGGCCGGGAAGCCACCGCCCATGTTGATCATTTTCAGTTCAATGCCGTCTTCTTCTTTCAGGCGTTCGAAAATCACCTTCACCTTGCCAAGGGCGGCATCCCAGGCGCCGATTTCGCGCTGCTGTGAGCCCACGTGGAAAGAAACGCCGTAAGGCACCAGGCCCAGATCGCGGGCCAGGATCAGCAGGTCCATGGCCATGTCGGTCTGGCAGCCGAACTTGCGAGACAGGGGCCAGTCGGCGGTCAGGGTGCCTTCGGTCAGGATGCGAACGTAGACTTTCGAGCCCGGGGCGGCCTTGGCGATGTTGCGCAGATCGGCCTCGGAGTCGGTGGCAAAAAGCCGGACACCGCGTTCGAAAAACGTGCGTACATCACGGGCTTTCTTGATGGTGTTGCCGAAGCTGATACGCTCGCCCGTCACACCCAGCGCCATAACCTTATCCAGCTCATACACCGACGCAATATCGAAATTGGCACCCTTGTCACGCAGCATGGTCAGGATCTGCGGGGCAGGGTTGGCTTTTACCGCGTAGTACACGCTCGCATAGGGAAAGCCTTCCAGTAGCTCGTTGTACTGGTGCTCCACGGTAGCCGTATCAATCACCACGAAAGGTGTTTCCTTGCCGTCGGCAAAGTCTTTGATGCGCTTGAAGGTATCGGCGGTGTAGTAGTCGGCGATGTTGGCGTTGGCGACTTCGGTCATGGGTGGTGTGTCCCTCCACAGGGCAAACAGACATAAAAAAGGTGCGACAGCAACGCTGCAGCACCCGTGGTATTGCGCGATCATCGGGCTTTTCCCCGGGCCCGGATATGAGCATATCTACCCATAAAAACCAGCCGGTCACAAGGCATCTTTTTTGGCCCATCCGTGCGAAACCGGGTAAAAAAAGCCTAAGATACGGCACGACAACAACAAAACCGGGAAATCCGCTATGTACGCAGTCATCGGCGCAGGCCCCATGGGCCTTGCCTGCGCCCGCAATCTCCAGAAACAGGGCATTGCCTTTACCGGCTTCGAACTTCACAGCGATGTGGGTGGGCTGTGGGACATCGACAACCCTCACAGCACCATGTACGAGACCGCCCATCTGATCTCATCCAAGCGGATGACGGAGTTCGCCGAATTTCCAATGAAAGACTCGGTGGCCCCCTATCCCAGCCACCATGAACTGAAAACCTATTTCCGGGATTTCGTGGATCATTTTGGCCTTCGGGAACACTACGAGTTCGACACCCGGGTGATCAGGGTCGAGCCGGTCGGCGAGGAAGGAGACCAGTGGCAGATCACCACCGAACACAACGGCGAACAGCAGACCCGAACCTTCGACGGGGTGATGATCGCCAACGGCACCCTGCATACCCCCAACAAGCCGACTCTGCCAGGCACTTTCGACGGTGAGCTGATGCACTCAGCGGACTACCGAAGCCCCGAGGTCTTTCACAACAAGCGGGTGCTGATCATCGGGTGCGGCAACTCCGGCGCCGATATCGCCGTGGACGCTGTGCACCATGCCCGCTCTGTGGATATGAGCCTGCGACGGGGCTATTACTTCCTGCCCAAATTCCTCAAAGGCAGGCCCATCGATACCCTCGGCGGCAAACTCAAACTGCCGCGACCGATCAAGCAGCGGCTGGATGCGCTGCTGATCCGCACGGTAATGGGCAAACCGTCCGACTACGGCCTGCCGGACCCGGACTACCGGATGTACGAATCCCACCCGGTGATCAACTCGCTGATTCTTCATCACCTGGGCCATGGCGACATTCATCCCCGGCGCAGCATCGAGCGGGTAGAGGGTAAAACGGTTCACTTCAGCGATGGCGAAAGCGGCGAGTACGATCTGATCCTGACGGCCACCGGCTATCTGCTGGATTACCCATTCATCGACAGAAAGCACCTGAACTGGCCGGAGCAGGATGACGCCCCACGCCTGTACCTGAACATGCTGCATCCGTATTACGACAATCTTTTCCTGATGGGCATGGTGGAAGCCACCGGCCTGGGGTGGGAGGGTCGCAACCAGCAGGCAAGGCTGGCGGCTCTGTACATTCGCAAGCAGCAGGGCGGCGCCGCTGGTGCCGGGCGGATCCAGCAGAAAAAACGGGAACACGCGGGGGAAAGGCTGGATGGCGGCTACAACTACATCAAGCTGGCCCGCATGGCCTACTATGTGAACAAGGATGCCTATCTCGACGCCCTCGCCGAGGACATTGCCGAACTCGAATCCGACTCCGTCGACAAAGGGTAAAACCGCATGACCGTGCAGTTTGACCCCGCCAGCCTGGTGCTGCTGAACGTCATCATGGCGTTTATGATGTTTGGTGTGTCCCTCAACCTGAAACCGGACGATTTCCGGCGGGTGCTGGCCATTCCCAGAGCGCCCGTGGCCGGGCTTTTCGCCCAGTTTCTGTTGCTACCGGCAGCCACCTGCCTGTTCACTGCGGTTTTCCGGATCGACCCACAACTGGCCCTGGGTATGATTCTGGTGGCCTCCTGCCCGGGCGGCAGCTTTTCCAACATCATGACCTGGCTGTGCAAGGGCAGTGTGGCGGTGTCCGTCAGCATGACGGCGGTATCCAGCCTGGCCGCCACGGTGATGACGCCACTGAATTTTGCCTTTTACGGCTGGCTCAACCCCCACACCCGCGCCTACCTGCAGGACATTGCCCTGCCGGCGGAAAACCTGCTGACGCTGGTATTACTGGTGCTGGCACTGCCCTTGCTGATCGGTATGATGACCGGGGGCCGCTTCCCGACACTGGCCGCGCGCAGCGAGAAACCCCTGCGAGTGATCTCGCTGCTGGTCTTTCTGGCGTTTGTGGCGATCGCGTTTCTCAACAACGTCGAGCTTTTCCTGACCGAATTCCATACCTTCTTCTGGCTGGTGGTGGGCCACAACCTGCTGGCCCTGGCCCTGGGGTTTGGCATCGCAAGGCTGATGCGGCTGCCAGTGCCGGACCAGCGGGCCGTTACCATGGAGGTGGGCATCCAGAACTCCGGCCTGGGGCTGGTAATACTGTTTACCTTCTTTCCGGACGCCGGTGGCATGATGCTTATTACCGCCTTCTGGGGGGTCTGGCATCTGGTGTCCGGGCTGACTTTATCCCAGATCTGGGCACGCCGGCCGCTTCCCGAACTGTCTCAACAACAAAGCTGACGTCATGACCACCGAAAAACGCATCCTTATCACCGGCGCCGCCGGGTACATCGGCCATCAGCTGGGCAACAGACTGGCGACCGACTATTTCGTCATCGGCACCGACATCCAGCACCGCGACGGACTGCATTTCCCGCTGGAAGTGCTGGATATCCGTGACCACAAACTGGTGATCACCCTGGCGGAGTACCGGATTACCCATGTGATTCACCTGGCATCCGTTCTTCAGGCCTCGGCAGATCGCGAGCGGGACCACGACATCGATGTAAACGGCACCCGCAATGTCATTGAAGCCTGCCTGGCCGCCAAGGTGACACATCTGACCGTCACCAGTTCCGGCGCCGCCTATGGCTACCATCCCGACAATCCAGCGTGGATCGATGAAGATGACCCTTTAAGAGGCAATCCTGAGTTTGCCTATTCCGACCACAAACGCCAGGTGGAGGAGCTACTGGCCAAACACCGGGAAAGTCATCCGCAACTGCAGCAACTGGTTTTCCGACCCGGAACCGTGCTGGGGGCGGATACCCGCAACCAGATTACGGGTCTGTTTCTGGCGCCCAGGCTGCTGGCCATTCGCGGCAGCGAATCACCGTTCGTGTTCATCTGGGACCAGGACGTGCTGGACGCCATGGAGCAGGGCATCCGGGAAGACAAGACAGGCTGCTATAACATGGCCGGCGATGGCGCGCTCACGATTCGCGACATTGCGAAGCGACTCGGTAAACCGGTTATCACTCTGCCGGCCAGCGTGGTAAAAGCCGGCCTGCAAATCGCCAAATGGCTGGGCAAGCCGGTGGGCCCGGAACAGGTCAATTTCCTGCGCTATCGGCCGGTTCTCAGCAATCGCCGCCTGAAGGAAGAGTTTGGCTACCGGTTTCAGAAAACCTCGGCCGAAACCTTCGACTTTTTTATCGAACAGGCCCGCCTGAAAGGAGACCTGTAATGGTCACCCTGATCACCGGTGCCGCCAGCGGCCTTGGCTGGGCCATGGCGCAGCACTGGTTCAAATCCGGTCATTCCCTGGTACTGGCAGACATCAACGGCGAGGCGCTGACAAACCGAAAGGCCGAGCTGGACAACGAGAAGCGCGTACACATTGTCACCGTGGATGTCACCCTGCGGTCCGATCTGGAACGGCTGATGACGGAAACACACCAAACCTTCGGGCGGCTCGACCTGCTGGTGAACAACGCCGGTATTACTCACCGATCACCCGCCGCCACAACCAACCCGGATGTCTTCCGCAAGGTCATGGCGGTGGATTTTCAGGGGCCGGTTGAGCTGACCCAGATGGCCCTGCCTTTGCTGGAAGAATTCCGGGGCAGCATCGTCTGCATCGGCTCCATGGCGGGCTGGATGCCGGTGCCCGGCCGCGCTGGCTACTGCGCGGCAAAAAGCGCCCTGAGCCAGTTCTTCGAGGTGCTGAGGCTCGAGCTGGAGCCCAAAGGCATCCATCTGCTGATGGTCTACCCCAGTTTTCTCGACACGCCGATAGAGCAGAATGCCCTGGGTGCGGACGGAGGCAGGGCCAGCCATGCCCGCTCAACGATGGGCAGTATGGCCAGCGCCGACGATATGGCGGCGATGATCAGCCGTGCGCTGACCAGTCGCAAACCCTGGCTGCTGCCGGAACCCGTGTCACGCTTCGGCAGCCTGCTCTGGCGTATTGCCCCCCGCCTGTATCTGCGGGCCGTACGGAAGAAGTTCGCGGGGGATATCCCCGCATGATCGACCCCTGGCTCTGGCTCGGCTTTGCCATTCTGCTGGCCTTTACCATCGAAACCATTACCGGGTTCGGCTCCATTGTTATTGCGCTGTCCCTGGGCGCACTGATGCTGCCCATTCCTCAGCTGCTGCCCATACTGGTGCCATTGAGTGTCGTCATGAGCGGCTATCTGGCCTGGCAGAACCGCCGTCATACTGACTGGCGCCTGCTGGCCTCCCTGATTCTGCCGCTGATGATGGCCGGAACCGTCACCGGCTACCTGCTAATGCCCTGGCTGGGAGACAGCGGGCTGGAAATCCTTCTGGGCTGCCTCATTGTCTGGTTTGCCGGTAAAGAGCTCTGGCGACTGTTTGGCGGCCACGTTGCCAGCCCCCACGGTCGGCTTACCAGCAGGGGGATCATCTTTATCGCCGGGGTTACCCAGGGGCTTTTTGCCTCTGGCGGGCCGCTGCTGGTCTACGCGCTAGCCGGCATCCAGCTGGACAAGAGCCGCACCCGCGCCACTCTGGTGACGGTTTGGTTCACTCTGAACGTCACGCTCACGCTGCTGTACCTGTTCGATGGACGCCTGATCGCAAGCGCTGACAAGATTGCCTGGTACCTGCCCATGCTGGTACTGGGTGTGCTGGTGGGCGATTTTCTGCACCATCGCCTGGACGAAGGCTATTTCCGTCGCGCCGTTTACGGGGTGTTGCTGGTCACTGGCGTCCTGTTGGTACTCCGGGCCATCCTGTAATGTTCACAAACCGACCGGGCACTGCGGCTGCTAGACTTGTCCTGGTAAACAATGATTGTGAGGCAGCCCGTGAACTGGCAACCACAGACCCGCGAGCAACTGATTCAGACCATTCGCAACGACCAGACCTCCGGCGCCGCGCAGCTGGCCGCGCTGGCGTTACAGGGTTTGCAGGCATGGCTGGGGCAGGAAGCGGTATCCGCCGGCGGGCTGAACGAGGTTCTGGACGACCTGAAGCATGCCCGGCCCAGCATGGTGGCACTGGCCAACGCTCTGGATCGCTGCCAGAACCAGTTCGAACAGTTTCCCGACCCGGATAATGTCTCGGCAGAGGCTTCAGACACCGTGGCCCGTGTGCTCGATCAGTTAACACGGGCCGGCCAGGAGGTGGCAAAACACGCCGCCGAACTGGTTTCCGACGGAGCGGTGATCCTGACTCACAGTCGCAGTTCACAGATCCTTCAGTTCTTCCAGCAGCTGGCGCAGCAGCGCCGCCAATTCTCAGTGATCTGCACCCAAAGCAGCCCCGGCAACGAGGGCTTCACGCTGGCCGAAGAGCTGAATCAGCTTGCTATTGAAGTGACCGTGATTACAGACGCACAGCTCGGGCTGTTCGTGCCAGAAGCCAGTCTGGCGGTCGTCGGTTGCGATACCTGGCTCATCGATAACCACTTCGTGAACAAAAGCGGCACCTATCTACTGGCGCTCGCTGCCCGCGAGCATAATCTGCCGGTCTGGGTACTTGCGGATTCTTTTAAGCAAGGGAATCAGCCCCACCAGTCTGTCGGGCTCGAAGAGATGGCGGTGGACGAGATCGGCGCGCCAGACGGGGTTCATATCCACCCCCGGAATATCTACTTTGAATGCGTGCCCACGCGCCTGTTAACCGGGCGGGTCAGTGAGACGGGCGCCTCTTGGTTCCCTGCTGAGGCTGAGCGGTGAACGGGTCCTCCGGCCAGGGATGCTTGGGATAACGACCCCTGAGTTCTTTTCGAACCTGCACATAACCGTTCCGCCAGAAACTGGCCAGATCCGCCGTGACCGCGAGCGGGCGCTGGGCCGGTGACAGCAGATGAATGACCACCGGAACCCGCCCACCGGCAACCGTCGGCGTGTCCTGCCAGCCGAACAGGGCCTGGAGTTTGGCCGCCAGCACCGGGCCATTGTCCGCGGTGTAGTCAAGAGCCACCGACTGCCCGGTGGGAATGGTGATCCGCTCCGGTGCCTGGCTGGCAAGGGCCTGCTGCTGGCTGTAGTCCAGCAGGCTATTCAGGGCCGGCAGCAGGTCCAGTGCCTGTACCTCCCGCCAACGAGTCAATCCCGCCAGAAAGGGCCCCAACCAGGATTCCAGCCCCGCGAGCAGGGCCGAATCCGAGACATCCGGCCAGTCTGACGGCGCCTGGGCTCGCAACAGAGCAACCCGGGCCTGCCATTGGCGAGCTTTCGGCGACCAGGACAGGCTCTCCAGGCCTTTCTGTCGCACGGCCGTCAGCAGGCCCTGGCGGATCAGCTCCGGGTCCGGGGCGGGCAACCCGCTTTCGCTGAGGATCAGCTGGCCGATGCGCTTCACCCGGCGCGCCACCACTGTACCGCGATGATCATCCCAGAACGCTTCTTCCTGTTCGGTGATATGGCCGGAAAGATCATCATCAAACCTTGCCGGGTCCACCGGGGCCGCCAGATAGATACCGGCCTCCCGGGCCTGGCCGTCCAGCTCCGCCGCCACCAGCCACTCATGGCGGGCCAGGTACTCGCCGTCTGCCAGTGTCGCGCCTTTGCCATTGCTGAGTTGGTATCGCCGGCTGCCGGGTTTTCGACGCCGGGCAATCCGGTCGGGGTAGGACAGTGCCAGCAGCCGGCCAATATCCTCGCCGGAAGGTAAATCATCCGGGGGCGGCCGTTGACCGACCAGTTTGCGGATCTGCTGTTTCAGCGGCCCTGCGCGCTCACCCGTCCGCCCCTCGCGCAGGGCCCGGATTCGTTCCTGCATATCGGCGCCGGCATGGCGGCCGAGAATGTCCCGATCTTCCAGTAAAACGGCCAGCTCCGCCGCCAGGTACTCCTGGCCCAGAGTTCTGGCGATCAGCAGCATGTGAGCCAGGCGCGGGTGCAATCCGAGATTGCGCGCCGCTGTGCCGTGAACCGTAATCCCGCCTTCGTCGTCCAGCAGATCCAGCCATTGCAGCAGCGCCCGGGCCTGGTTCCAGTGGGCGGCCGGTGGCGGGTCGATCCAGTCCAGCTGGTCCGGGCTTCGGGCGCCCCACTGGGCCAACTCCAGCACCAGCGGCGCAAGATCGGCCTGTTGTATCTCCGGTGGGGTAAAGTCGGCCAGGGAGAACTGTGTGGATTCGCTCCAGAGTCGATAACAGACGCCGGGCTCCAAGCGCCCGGCCCGGCCTTTTCGCTGCTCGGCGGACGCTTTCGATACCGCCCTGGTTTCTAACCGGGTCATACCGCTGTTGGGATCGAACACGGCGCGGCGCTGCTGGCCCGCGTCGATCACCACCCGTATGCCTTCGATGGTCAGACTGGATTCGGCTATGGCCGTAGCCAATACAACCTTGCGCTGACCCTCGGGAGCCGGTGCAATGGCCAGATCCTGCTCCCGGTGGCCCAGGTTGCCGAAAAGCGGAGCAATAACCACCTTACCGTTCCCGCCAGCCCCAAGGGCGTCCCGTAACTGACGTTCCGCCCGCCGGATCTCCCCCGCACCGGGCAGAAACACCAGCAAAGAACCGGTTTCCTCATTCAGGGCCTCCAGAACCACCTGGCACAGGTGATCAGTCAGGCGTGCCCGCACCGGCAAAGGCCGGTAGCGCTCTTCAACCGGAAAAGCACGACCTTCCACGGTCAGCACGGGTGCATCGCCGAGCAGCTGGGCAATCGGCGAGGTGTCCAGGGTCGCGGACATTACGACCACCCGCAGATCTTCCCGCAATGCCTGTTTTGATTCCCGGACCAGTGCCAGGCCCAGGTCCGCCTGTAAGGAACGTTCGTGAAACTCGTCAAAGATCACCGCGGCGTAGTCTTCCAGGGCCGGATCGGACTGTATCATCCGGGTCAGAATGCCCTCGGTGACCACCTCGATGACCGTCCTGGCTGAAACCTGGCTATCCAGCCGGGTTCGATAGCCGATCGTCGCACCCGCCTGCTCGCCAAGTTGCCCGGCCATGAAGCGAGCCGCGGCCCGGGCGGCCAGGCGACGGGGCTCAAGCATGAGAATTTTCCGCTTTTGACGCCAGGGTGCGTCCATTAACGCCAGTGGCACCCGGGTGGTCTTACCGGCGCCAGGGGACGCCTGCAACAGGACGGTGGTGTGAGATTGCAGGGTGTGAATCAGGTCCGGAAGGATGCGATCAACGGGAAGTGGGGTCTGATCTGGGATCATGCTGAGTGCCAGTCCCCGGGCCTCGGCACAAAAAACGCAAACAGTAGCCCGAAAGCCAACGCAGCCACGCCAATACCGAAGGCGGTGGTCAGCGAGCCGCCACCATCCAGCCACTGCTTGGTGAGCCAGGGGCCGGCCATCTGGGTGAAGCCGTAGACTGACACCATCGCCGCGGATAACCGGGGCCCCTGATGGGGATGCAATGCCCGGCCAATGCGTTGGGTGAGCATCACCGTACCCACAAACGTGCTGCCTACCAGCACTGCACACAGACCCATACCCAGGGCACCCGGAAGAGCCACAGCCGCCAGAACTCCGGCAAGCTGGATCAGAAAGTTCAGACGCAGGGCGCGGACATCGCCGAGGCGACTGCCAAGAAAATTCCAGAGCGAGGGCGAGAGCATGGTGGCCATCGCGGCGACAAACCAGGCCCCGTCGAGAAGCCAGTGTTCATCGGGTAGCTGCTGGCGCGCCAGCAGCGGCAGAAACGTCATAGGCAGGATGTAGCCCAGCCCGGCACCGGCATAGGAAAGAAACAGCGGTACGCTGGCCCGGTCAAACAGGGGCGAACGTGTGGGCGCGGAATAGCTGCCGCTGTCCTCGTGCGCAGTCAGCTGCAGCCGAAGCAGGCGTGTGGTAGCCCACCAGGCCAGAGGAATAGACAGTATGACGGCGGGCCACCAACGCTCGCCGCCCTCGAGCCATCCAGCGCTGAAGCTCACCAGCCCGCTGGACAGCAACAGACCGAGCCCTACCCCGATATAGAGATGGCCGCTGAGAGTGGCGCGGTTACGCAACACCAGCCATTCCAGAATCAGCGCCGGTGCCTGGACGAAGACAATCCCGTTGGCAATGCCGTTCAGCAGACGGGCGACGGACATGGCGGTCAGGTGCTCGGTCTGGGTCATGGCCAGGGTGGTCAGCAAATGGACCAGCAGCGAGGCCGGCAGCAACCTGCGGATGTGGTCGATGGTATGAAAGCGGATCGCCAGCAGGGCACCAAGCAGATAGCCCAGGTAGTTCCAGGTTGCAACGGCAGCCCCCTGCCCGGCGGTTAGCAGGCCATCGTCCACCAGATAGGGCAGCAACGGTGTGTAGATAAAGCGCCCGAGGCCGTGGGTCACCAGTAACAGGGTGGCTCCGGCGGCCAGTACCGCGAAAAGATCAATCGGTCTTGGTGAAGATGGGCTAGTGGCAGCCACGGATCAGGACTGGGCCGCCCGGGGGTGGTTTTCCCTGGCCCACTCATAGATTTTCCGGAAGGCCGAGGCAATGTCCTCGGGCGAGTGGGGCGGCTGTATCACGGCGGCAAGCTTTCCCTCGGGGTTTATCAGCGCGAAGTGGCCGCTGTGGCTGACCATAGTGTCGCCCTCCACCTCACGTTGGGAGAACGCGGCGCCAAGACTCTCGGCCAGCGCTCTCAATACAGAGAGCTCACCGGTAGCCCCGTGGAAATTCTCGCCGAAGAAGCCCACATATTCCTTTAGCTTTGCCGGGGTATCGTTTTCAGGATCCGCCGTGATCAGCAGATACTGTGGTTGCGGCAAGGTCTCCGGCAGCAGGCTCTCTGTCTGGCGCAGATTGGCCATGGCAGCAGGGCAGATATCCGGGCAATTGGTAAAGCCCACAAAGGCAAAGGTCCAGTGCCCTTTCAGGTCTTCCGGGGTGAAGGACTCGCCATTTTCATCCACAAGCTGGAAATCCGTCAGTGGCCGGGCCTGATCATAGACATAAGTATTGATCTCGGTGAGTTCCGGCGCCGGCGTTGGCTCCCCGGAATCCGCCAGAAAGGTCTGGCGGCCAATCACCAGCCCAAAAATCAGGATCACCACAAGTAGCATGACGGCCAGTGTCAGGCGGATGGAACGGTTGGTGGATTGGCCGGAATTCATTCAGAACATAATCCTTCAGAAGAAGACAAAGTGGTCGACCAGCAGAAACACGAACAGGGCCATCAGGTAGGTAATGGAATACTTGAACGTTTTCAGCGCCACTCGACGGTCATCGCCCCGCAACAGACGAACGGCGTACTGCAGGAACCTGAGCCCCAGTGCTACGGCGCCCACCAGGTAGATACCACCGGACATGCCGGTCACGAAAGGCAGCAGGCTGACCGCAAACATGATGAGGGTATACAGAAGAATGTGCAGTTCGGTGTACCGGTTGCCGTGGGTCACTGGCAGCATGGGAATACCGGCCTTGGCGTACTCTTCTTTTCGATGGATAGCCAGGGCCCAGAAATGCGGTGGTGTCCAGGCGAAGATAATCAGCACCAAAAGCAGCGCGTGACCGTCGATCTGACCAGTGACTGCGGTCCAGCCCAGAAGCGGCGGCATAGCGCCTGCCAGCCCCCCGATCACGATATTCTGTGGTGTCATTCGCTTCAGAAACAGGGTGTAGACCCCGGCGTAGCCCACAAGGGAAGCCAATGTCAGCCAGGCGGTCAGGGTATTCACCTGCCACACCAGTATTACCATTCCGGCCACAGCCAGACCGGTGGCAAACAGCAGCGCGTCCAGGGGGGCAATTTTGCCGGTGGCCACGGGCCGTTTACGGGTGCGGGCCATGACCGTGTCGATCTTCTGATCGACGACATGGTTGACCACGGCGGCCGCGCCGGCCAGCAGGGCGATGCCCAGGTTGCCGTAGATGAGGACCTCCCAGCCGGGTACGCCAGGGGTTGCCAGCAGCATCCCGATGACCGATGTGAGGATCATCATCGCGACCACGGTGGGTTTGGTCAGTTCCAGATAGTCCCGCCAGGAGATCGCCGACGACGCTCTGGTTTCTCCGGAAGCCTGTGCGGGCAGCCTCTCAACATGCTCGCTCATGCTGGTACCTCTCGATCATTCATTATTGTATGTGATGTTTCTTCGCCAGCCTCGCTGGCTGGCATTCGCTTCAGGCGCCAGATCAGATTGACCACGCTCAGCAACAGGCCTGCACCCATTGCATTATGCGCCACCGCCACAGACAGCGGTATATGGAAAATAACATTGGCCAGCCCGAGCAGAATCTGTAAAACCAGAACCGTTGCCACCAGTGTCACATGCCAGGCCATGGGTGTGCCCCTGACACGGCGCCACAGTAATGCCAGAAAAACGGTTAAGTACGCAAGGACGATCATGGCACCGACCCGATGGGTGACGTGAATGGCAACACGACCGTCGGCGGTCAGCTGGCCGCCGAGATAGTTCGGGCCCACATGCTGGGTAACGTCAAATCCGTGCTGGAAATCCATATCGTCCGGCCACCACTGGCCCTGACAGGTGGGTAAATCCGTACAGGCCACCGCCGCGTAGTTTGCAGCAGTCCAGGCACCGAGGGCAATCTGTAACACAACCAACAGGAGCCCCCCATAAAGCCAGGGCCGGAAGCCGCTCAGGATCTGCCGGTTCTGTTTTTCCACGGGTTGCGCAGACGGTTCCGGGGCCGGACGGGCATGATTTCGCAAGCGTAAGGTCAGTAGGGTCAGCAGCGTTAGGGTGGTAAAGCCCCCCAGCAGGTGCAGAGCGACGATCTGAGGCCAAAGCTTGAGGGTCACCGTCCACATACCGAACGCCCCTTGCAGCAGTATAAAGGCGGCAATAAACAGTGGCAGCTTGACCGGCAGACCTTCACGGCGATGTCTTACCGCGTAACCGGCCAGGCCGAACACCACCAGGCCAAGGGTGCCGGCGGCATAGCGGTGAATCATCTCCGGCCAGCCCTTTTCGGCTTCCACCGGGGTGTCCGGGAAACGGGCGTTGGCAATGGCAATGTTTGACTCGCCCTGGGGTACCGTCAGAAACCCATAACAACCGGGCCAGTCGGGACAACCAAGCCCGGCATCCACCAGGCGAGTCCAGGCACCAAGCATGATCACGACAACGGCCAGCAATGTGGCAAACAGTGAGGCACGGGCGAGAAAGCTGGTGCGACTGGGTGATGTGGACTTGTATGGATTCAACGGTTGTTCTCCGGAAACGCGGCTAGCCGATCTGCGAAAGTTTCAGCAGTTGTTTGAGATCTTCCAGCATCTGCTTGCCGGAGTGCTCACTGCCGTAATGCATAATGACGTTCCCGAAGGGGTCAACGACCAGAATACGGGGTTGGGTGTCCGGATTGACACCCGGCGGCCACGAAGGTTCAGCGCCGTCTGTCAGTTCCAGGGTCTCCATCGACGAATACTCCGAGGGCCAGCGGGCCGCAAGGTCGTCGCTTACGTTGCCAAGCCAGGCAGAACGATTCACCCGGTTGGCGTTTTTGCCCAGAGCGATATTCACTTGTCGGGTCAGATACAGCAAATCCTCACAGGTAGAGCCGCAATCGCCGGCAACCACCATCATCATCCACTCGGGCTCTTCAAGTTCGGGGCCGAAGCGATCCTCCAGAGGCATACCGTCGGCCCCCTCCAGCTGTAAATTGGCTACAGGCACCGGTGGATCCAGTAACACACCGTGGTTGCTCTGGGCCGTGGGATTCATCCAACCGGTGTAATACATGATGGTCGCCAGCACCATGGGGCCAAACCCTATGGCAAAAAGCAAAAGCGCCATTCGGCGACCACGGCGGACCTGTTCCGGGGATACGTTGTGGTTGTCTTCTTCATTGTTGCGGTTCATGGATTCAGCCGTTGTCATTGTGGTTTCCCGTTCTGCGGTAGCTTGCAACCAACGTCAATATAACCAGTGCGGCGGCCAGTGAAAACCATTGCACGGCATAGCCGTAATGGGTTTGTGGCCCCATTGTGTCCGGCGTCCAGTCAGCGCGGTATGCACCCGGCTGGTCAGGCCCCTTCAGGCGCAGGATCAGCGGCGCCACGTCCGGAATCTGCGCGGCCACCTCGGCCCGGGTAAGCGCCTGTACCCGTTTGGGCCACCCGGCCTGATCATTGGGTGTCTGCATCAGCACCGGCGGCACAGGGTACTCACTCAGGCGGCCGGAAACCGCCACTCCGCCGTCCGGCGTGCTGATATCCGGTAACTCGTTCCGGCGCCTTGGCGCCAGTACCCAGCCACGATTGATCACCAGTGGGCTGCCGCTGTCGGGGTGAAAGAGCGTCAGCACCTCATAGCCGGCCGCACCGTCACGGGTCCGATTATCCAGCAACCACGTATTGTTTCCGTATTCGCCTGTCAGCGTCACGGGCTGGCCCGGTTGCAACCCTTCGGCAATGTGCTGAGGCCAACTCAGTTCTGTCGCCTGCTGCTGCCATTGGGCAAGGCGGGTTTTCTTTTCTGCGGCCCGATCCAGTTGCCAGAGGCCGAGCCCGATCAACAGGGGCAGAAATACACCGGCGAAAACCATCAGCCGCCAGTCGAACCGCCACTGCCTTGGCCGGCCTGAATCAGATGCGGACATGGTCTGCTATAGTGGCCGTCATACTCATCTTTTTCCCACAGGATTGGTCATGCTGAAAATTGTCATCGTTGTACTCATGCTTGCGGTTGTGGTGAGTCTGTTCAGCGGATTGTTTTTCCTGATAAAGGACGGCGGGAAAAGCAACAGGGTTCTGAATTCACTGGCACTGCGGGTCGCGCTGAGCATCGCGCTGCTGGCGGTCATTCTTATCGCGCTATGGCAAGGGGGCCTGACACTGAATCCGACCCCCTGATCCTCATCCGGTTCAGATTACATAGACAAACACGAACAGACCCAGCCAGACCACGTCCACAAAGTGCCAGTACCAGGCCGACGCTTCGAAGCCGAAATGGCTGTCCGGCGTGAAATGACCCTTGTGTATACGAATCAGCATGATTGTGAGCATCAACGTGCCCAGAATCACGTGGGCACCGTGGAACCCGGTCAGCATGTAGAACGTGCTGCCGTAGATGCCGGATCCCAGCGTCAGATTCAGGTCCTGATAGGCGTGGACATATTCATAAGCCTGCACACACACGAAGACCAGAGCCAGAGCAATGGTCGCACCCAGCCAGAGTTTGGTCTTGGGCCGGTTGCCATGCTTCAGGGCGTGGTGTGCCACAGTGACGGTGAAAGACGACGTCACCAGCAAGATGGTGTTGATCAGGGGCAGGCCCCAGGGCCCAATGACAGAAGCCGGTGCCGGATAGGTTTCCGGATTGGGCGTGTTCAGTAGCGGCCAGCTGGCCTGAAACCCTTCCCAGAGCATATTGGAACTGCCTTTGTCACCTTCGCCGCCCAGCCACGGCAGGGCAAACACGCGAACGTAGAACAAAGCACCAAAAAAGGCCGCGAAAAACATCACCTCAGAAAATATGAACCACATCATGCCCCAGCGGAAAGAGCGGTCCATCTGTGGGCTGTAAAGCCCGGAACGGCTTTCCTTGATGACATTGCCGAACCATCCGAAAAGCATGTAGACCATGATGGCCGAGCCGGTCCAGAACATAATCCACGACGAGGTGGTTTCTGCTCCCTGCTTACTGTCCACCATGATGGCTGCAAGGCCATACAGCATCACGCCCAGCCCCACGGTAGCAATGATGGGCCACTTGCTCTGTTCAGGCACGTAATATGACTGGTTCTCGGCCATGTTAATCTCCGATGGCTTTTCCGTTTTCAGTTATTGTTGTATCGAACGGCGCCGCCAGGCGCTATTTCACTTCCGGCGGCGTCGCGAACGTGTGATAAGGCGCCGGTGACGGTACCGTCCACTCCAGACCTTCGGCTCCGTCCCATGGCTTGGCGGACGCTTTCTCGCCGCCTCGTACGCACTTGACCACAATGAACAGGAACAGCAGTTGCGTCGCGCCGAACATGAAGGCACCAATACTGGAGACCATGTTGAAGTCGGCGAACTGCAGAGCATAGTCCGGGATACGACGAGGCATACCCGCCAGTCCCAGAAAGTGCATGGGGAAGAACGCCAGGTTCATGCCCACGAACGACAGCCAGAAGTGGGTCTTGGCCAGGGTTTCGTCGTACATGTGCCCGGTCCACTTGGGCAGCCAGAAATAGGCGGACGCAAAGATACCGAAGATAGCACCGGGTACCAGCACGTAGTGGAAGTGCGCAACCACGAAGTAGGTATCGTGATACTGGAAGTCAGCCGGAGCAATGGCCAGCATCAGACCGGAGAAACCACCGATGGTGAACAGAATCACGAAGGCCACGGCAAACAGCATGGGTGCTTCGAAAGTCAGCGAACCACGGAACATGGTGGCGACCCAGTTGAATACCTTAACGCCGGTGGGCACCGCGATCAGCATGGTGGCATACATGAAGAACAACTGGCCGGCGATGGGGATGCCCACGGTAAACATGTGGTGAGCCCAGACCACGAACGACAGCAGAGCGATCGCACCTACCGCGTATACCATTGAGGCATAGCCAAACAGCGGCTTGCGGGAGAAGGCCGGGATAATATGAGACACCGCGCCAAAGGCCGGCAGAATCATGATATAGACCTCGGGATGGCCGAAGAACCAGAACACATGCTGGAACAGCACGGGGTCGCCGCCGCCGGAAGCATCAAAGAAACTGGTGCCGAAGTTGATATCCATCAGCATCATGGTGACCACGCCGGCCAGCACAGGCATAACGGCAATCAGCAGGAACGCGGTGATCAGCCAGGTCCACACGAACAGGGGCATTTTCATCAGGGTCATACCTGGTGCGCGCATGTTCAGGATGGTTGCGATCACGTTGATGGCACCCATGATGGATGAGATACCCATGATGTGAACCGCAAAGATGAAGAAGGTAGTGCTCGGCGGTCCGTAAGTGGTGGACAGCGGAGCGTAGAAGGTCCAGCCAAAGTTGGGTGCGCCGCCCTGCATGAAGAGCGTGGAAACCAGAATCAGGAACGCGCAGGGCAGAAGCCAGAAGCTCCAGTTGTTCATCCGCGGCAGGGCCATATCGGGCGCGCCCACCATCAGCGGCAGCATCCAGTTGGCAAGGCCGACGAAGGCCGGCATGACCGCGCCGAACACCATAATCAGACCGTGCATGGTCGTCATCTGGTTGAAGAACGCCGGTTCCACAATCTGCAGGCCCGGCTGGAACAGCTCAGCCCGAATCACCATTGCCATGGCCCCGCCCAACAGGAACATGGTGAAACTGAAGATCAGGTACATGGACCCGATGTCTTTATGGTTGGTCGTCAGCAACCACCGGCTGAATCCCTTGGCAGGGCCGTGGTGATGATCGTCCTGGGCGTGGGTATCTGTAACCGCACTCATGAAAACCCCCGTTTACCGCCTTTAACTACTGGCTGGTGATGTCATTAATCTGGCAGTGGTCAAAAACACACTGCCGGAGAAAGTCGCCGGCAGTGTATGTTCAATCATTCCTGGTTTTTGTAATCGAAAACCTGTTTCGGCGTCACCATTTCTCCGGTGTCGTTGCCCCAGGCATTCCGCTCATAGGTAATCACGGCGGCAAGATCGACCTCGCTCAGCTGGTTACCGAAGGCCTGCATTGCCGATCCGGGTACGCCATTAACCACGACGTCCAGGTGAGCCTGCATATCTTCCAGCGCAATCTGGCTGCCCTTAAGGGCGGGAAATGCCGGTGGCGCGCCGGTACCGTCAGGCTGGTGACAGGCCGCACAGGCGGTGGCGTAGGCTTTTTCGCCCCGCTCCATCAGTTCAGCCATGGTCCAGTCTTTCTGGGTCAGGTCACGCTCAGCCTCGGCAGCAGCTGTCTGCTCGCTGACCCAGGCATCGTATTCTTCACGCGGAACCGCTCTGACCACTACGGGCATAAAGGCGTGCTTCAGGCCGCACAATTCAGTGCATTGGCCACGATAGATGCCGGGCTCGTCCACCTGCGTCCAGATCTCGTTAATAAAGCCGGGGATTGCGTCCTTCTTGACGCCAAAGGCAGGCACCCACCAGCTGTGAATAACGTCATTGGACGTCACCAGCAACCGGACCCGGGTATCCACCGGGATAACCATGGGGTTATCGACGTCGAGAAGATAATTTTCGGTTTTCTGGGTACGGTTGTAGATTTCGTCGTCGCTGGTGGAAATGTTCGAGAAATAGCCAAAATCCTGGTCGATATAATCGTACTTCCAGCGCCACTGGTAGCCGGTTACCTTGATATCGATCTCCGACTCGGTGGTGTCGTACATATCCACCAGGGTAGCGGTGGCCGGAATGGCCATAACAACCAGTATGACCAGCGGAATAACGGTCCAGAGAATCTCCACCAGAGTGTTCTCATGGAAGTTGGCCGGCTTCCGGTCCGGGGATTTGCGATGGGCGAAGATGGACCAGAACATGATGCCGAAGACCACGACGCCAATGGCGACGCAGATCCACAGGATGGTCATGTGAAGGTCGAAGATTTCATTACTGGACTTGGTAACTCCCGGGCTCATGTTCAGCGTCCAGTCCGCCATGGACATCGCTGGCAACATAAGACCACCCAAGAGTGCACCTGCCCGTCTAACTTGCACGCGCATACTGTGTCTCCACAGAGTGTTATTCTTGTCGGATTTCGCGACCAATCCCTCTGATTCAAACAGTGCTCGCACACACTATTTTCGTCAGAACGGAAGCCTGCTATGGATAAATCAGCCACAAGTATAGGCACATTCCGAAGGGATTCGAAAGTCCCCGAAGGCAGAATTGCACTAAAGAAGGAACATTTTTCTGGGCACTGAACGGAGCAAAACCGCCTCTCGCGGCCTGTCACAGACAGATCGACGGCTCTGGGCGCTGGCCTGGCCGCTGATGCTGACCAACCTCACCGTCCCTCTGTTGGGGCTGGTGGATACGGCCGTGCTCGGCCATCTGGACAGCCCGGAATACCTCGGCGCCGTGGCGGTGGCCGCCAATCTGTTCAGCATTCTTTACTGGACCTTCGGCTTCATGCGCATGGGCACCACCGGCCTGGCGGCCCAGGCCTGGGGCCGGCGGGACGAATTTGCCCAGATCGCCCTGTTGCTGAGATCGGTACTGCTGGCGACCGGTATCGGGCTGGTGCTGATCCTGTTTCACCAACCGATAGTGGCATTCGGCCTGACCCTGATGAATCCCAGCCAGAATGTTGCCGAGCTGGCCGCCGAGTACGCCTCAATCCGGATCTGGAGCGCGCCGGCGGTGCTCTGCCAGTACACCCTGGTGGGTTGGTTGATCGGCACCCATACCCCCAAGGGGCCAATGGTCATGCTGATTGTGGCCAATGGCCTGAACATCATTCTGGATGTTCTGTTTGTAACGGTTCTGGGCTGGAACAGCGCCGGTGTGGCCATCGCCACGGTTATAGCGGAGTACTCGGCCGCTGCCGTGGGTTTCCACCTGGTACTGAAGAACATGCCCTCGGGCCAGCGCTTTACCCGCGCCCTGTTTGGTCGGGTCAGTGACTATCTGACCATCCTGCAGGTCAACCGCTACATCATGGTCCGTACCATTGCCCTGTTGCTGGTGCTGGCGTTCTTTACTGCCCAGGGCGCCCGTCAGGGGGACACGGTGCTGGCAGCGAACGCGGTGCTGATAACTTTCCTGCTGGTGATTTCCAACGGTCTGGATGGTTTTGCCAATGCCGCCGAGGCACTGATAGGCGAAGCCGTGGGACAGGGCGACCGGGCCCAGTTCAAGCGTGTGTTCCGGGTAGCCCTGCGCTGGTCACTGTGGGGTTCAATACTGTTTACCGTGGTGTTCGTGCTAGGGGGCCGGTTCCTGATCAGCCTGCTGACCGGCATTGACGAAGTCCGTCAGACAGCCTGGCAATATTTACCCTGGCTATGGACGTTGCCATTAACCGCCGTCTGGGGGTTTCTGCTGGACGGGGTGTTTATCGGAGCCACCCGCACCCGGGACATGCAGAACACCATGCTGGTATCGGCCGGCCTGGTGTTTCTGCCGGTCTGGTGGCTGACCACCGGGTGGGGAAACCATGGCCTGTGGTTTGCGCTTATCAGTTTGATGGTCGCCCGCGCGCTGTCCATGGGATGGCTTTGCTACCAACACACCCGGCACGATCGCTGGTTCGACGGGAACACCGGTTCGGAGCGCACCGGTTGACCGGGCAGACTGGCGAATCTGGTCTACACTTGGGAGGAAAAGCAGGCGTGTGGCCAAGCCAGCGGCATATTCCTGTCACCGGCGATTCTGCTCCTGACTCGGTTCCTGATACAGGGAGGCGCCTTGCGACCCCATTCCGTTCAGATATTGGCATCTCCTCAAATGACACCGAAGGCTGTGCTAGACATTATTGATCAGGCGAGACGCCAGGAGGCACGCTCCGGCACCTTCCTCAGGCAGATGCAGGAGAGTGCCCAGTCGCTGCCGTCAACCATCGTCATTGAGGGGTACCAGCCCGCCAGCTGCCTGTTCCAGTTTGCGCTCGAGTACATCGAGATGGCCCCCCGACTGATCGAGTGTGTGGAAGCCTGTGCCGCCGAAGCCGGCAAATCGGAATTGTTCGCGCCATTTATAAAAGCTGCAATTGGTTACTTTACTCAGCCCTCTGTATTGCTGGTACGCTATGACGGACTCGGGGGGCTGCTGATTCGCGCCTACCTGTGCCACCGTCTGATGGAAGAGATGTGTGAAAACAACCGCTGTACCCGCGCCAGTGAACTGGTGGATGTGGAGGCAACCAGGGCCAACCTGCTGGCACATCAGCTCATTGGTGAACCCTTTGCCAACGAACTGGACCAATCCATCACCGTCACCGTTCTGCAGATTGCAGGCACACCAGACTATTACGAACTGAATCTGGATCCGTTCGTAGAACAGACAAGGAATGCAGCGTGGGACTGGATGAAGCAGTACTGGGACAATCTGCTGGATCGCAATCATATACGCCTTTCTCTGGGAGGCGTTGAGTAGTAGACAGGCGAGTGGTCATACCGATGTTCAAAAACTGGATTGTTCCGCTATTGCTGACCATGGCGCCCCTTGCGCTGGCTGCGGAGCCGACGACGCTGTCGGTCAGAATCATAGACAGTTCGACCGGAGAACCCGTCGAGGATGCCCGGGTTATTATCAATCACGGCCAAGCCGCCGAACCTTCCAGCGCCGAAATGGTCCAGAAGAGCCGCGAGTTCCGGCCGCATTCCCTGGTCGTTCCCACAGGATCGAAGGTCGATTTCCCCAATCGCGACAACACCCAGCATCACGTTTACTCCTTCTCACCCGCCAAATCCTTCAACATCGAGCTCTTTGCCGGCCAGCCTGAGGAGCCGATCCTGTTTGATAAAACCGGCGTCGTGGAAGTTGGATGCAACATTCACGACCAGATGCAGGGCTTTATCCTGGTTACCGACAGCGCCCTGACGGCCCGCACGGGACCGGACGGCACGGCCACTATCCGTCTTCCGGCCAGCGTGGCGGCTATGACCAACGGAGAGCTGAACTTCAGCCTTTGGCATGACAGACTGCAGAACACCACGCAGACCGTCGATGTGACGGCCAGTATTCCGTCCTCCGGCCCCCTGGAGCTCGCCCTCGACCTCAAGCCGGAACGTCCGCAAACCGGTCGACTGGACGGCTTACAAAAACGCTTCCAGGATCTCTGATGGGAATAGCAAACCGGATCGGATTTCGGGGCCGGCTGGTAACGGCCATGGTGGCCCTGGTGGCGGTGGTCAGCATCAGCATCGGTGCCCTGCTGATGCTCTATCTGTTCGAGGATGAGAAAGTCCGGGCCATGGAACAGCTGAGGCTGGGTGAAAGGGTAGCCGAAGAAATTCTGGAGCGTCGGACCAGCCTGATCCTGTCCCGGCTGGATGTGGTGGTCCGCGACTTTGGTTTCCGCTCGGCCCTGGCCAGCCGCGACCGGGCAACCGCCGACAGTGCACTGGAAAACCAGAGCCGCCGCGTCGGCGCCCGGTTTTCGATGATCCTCAATAGCGATAACCAGATACTGGCCACTGCCAGTACACCCCCTGAAAACCTCAGGCAGCGGGCGGAAACCCTGGACCTGCTGGCGGAGGCCCAGGTCAACGGATTTGCCAGCCAGGTCACGGTGATCAATGATCGCGCCATCGAACTGGTCACCCTTCCGGTGGAAGCGCCCGGGTTGCGGGCGCAACTGGTCGCCGGTTTCGAATTGGGCGAGGAAGTGGCGGACATTATCGAACGCCTGAGCGGCACCGAAGTACTATATCGCGCCAAACCGCCCGGCGCCGATGATTTCCAGTTTCTCTCAGACGACTCCGCCATGACCGACGGCCGGCTCAGCGAGCTGGCCGGCGTCAGCGCCGAGAATCAGATGGGCGCGCGCTTTGTCAGCAGCCCGCATTTCTTCACCCGCATCCTCATGCTATCTGACGACCCGCAAACCAGTCTGCAGTTGCTTCTGCTGATTAATCGCGATGCCAGCCTGGCCGCCTACTACACACGCGCCATCGAAATCCTCCTGCTGATCAGCGGCGTACTGGTTCTGGCGGCGCTGATTGCCCTGATCGTCGCCCGTAGCCTGGGCAAACCGGTACTCGCGCTGGCCGAATACGCCAAATCCATTGGCGATGGCGCGTCCCCGGAACCTCCCCGTATCCGGGCAGGCGGTGAACTGGCGGAACTTCGCCATGCGCTGGGGGACATGCTGGGGAAACTCAAGGACCGGGAAGCACAGATCCGTTACGCGGCCAGCCACGACGAAATTACCGGCCTGCCCAATGCCCATGCCTTTCTGAACAGCGTGCGGGAAGGGTTCAACGAACACCAGTCCTACCGCCTGTTTGGTCTGCGCATCAATGAGCTGTCCAACATCAACGATACTCTGGGCCTGGCGTTTGGCGACAAGGTGCTTCAGGCGGTGGCGGACCGGTTGCGCCATGAACTGCCCGACCACTCAGAGCTGGCCCGCACCGGCGGCGGCGAATTTCTGATGCTGGCCGACGCCTGCACCGGCGAAGCCCTGGACGCGCTGGCCCACCAGCTTCTGGATGCCGTGCAGGCGCCGCTGATGATCGACAACACCCCGTTCGCCCTGCGCTGCACTATGGTTTCACTGCAGTTGCCGGAAGACGCCCAGGACACCGACCAGGTCCGTCGGCGGCTGAATCTGACCTTCGAGCTGGCCCAGTCCACCCGCCAGCGGGTGACCCATTATCAGCCGGGGAGAGACGAAGACCACCTGCGAGAGCTGCAGATTATTTCGGACCTGACCTCGGCCATCGCCGATATGGGCCTGCACATGAATTATCAGCCCAAGCTGGCCATGGCCGACGGCAGTCTGCAGCAAGTGGAGGCCCTGGTGCGCTGGATTCACCCGGAACTGGGATTTATCTCACCGGAAGAGTTCATTTTCCTCGCCGAGCAGTCCGGTCAGATCACCGATCTGACCCGCCACATTCTGCGCCGCGTGGCCCAGGACGCGAGCCACTGGCATGCCTCCGGGCTTGATATCGGCGTGGCGATCAATCTGTCGACCATGGACCTGACCCGGCCGGAACTGATTGACGAGGTTGCCGATGCCTTCTCGGACTGGAAGCTGCCCATGTCCGCCATAACGCTCGAGGTGACCGAGAGCGCCCTGATGGACGATCCGGACACGGCACTGGAAACCCTCGGCAGACTCCGCCAGTTGGGAGTCACTCTGTCCGTCGACGATTTCGGCACCGGCTATTCATCCCTGTCCCAGCTACGCAAGCTGCCGGTGCAGGAGCTGAAGATCGACAAATCCTTCGTCCTGAAGCTCGATAGCGAGCCCCAGGACCAGCTCATTGTCAGGTCAACGATCGATATGGCCCATGGGCTTGGCCTGAAAATTGTCGCCGAAGGCATCGAGAACCGTGAGGCCTGGCATATCCTCAAGAGCTGGGGTTGCGAGACCGGCCAGGGCTTCTACATGAGCCGCCCGGTCGGCGCCTCTGACCTGTTGGCAACCGTCAACAAACTCCAGAATATGAAACCGGAACTGGAAACCCCGGGAGAAACCACCCCATGAGTTACTACCTGAAAACGCTCGCCGCCGGCTGCCTGACGCTGGCCATAGCCGTCCCGGCCACTGCTGACGTGGGCAGCCGGCTATGGGCCACTGGCGGCGTCACCTCCATCGAAGGCAGCGCCGGTGGCGGTCTGTCTCCCTGGGCCCTGCTGAACGGCTATGCCAGCGATGAAGAGTGGGGCGGCACAGTGACGCTGTCGCGGGCCGAAACCGACGACTATTCGCTGAACGTCACCGGCGCTGGCATTACCTGGAAGAACCGGGTGGAGCTGACGTTTGCAAGGCAGACACTGGACCTGGATTCACTGGTGTTCACCCTCAAGAACGGCTTTGGCCTGGAACAGGAAGAGCTGGTGCAGGATGTGGCAGGCCTGAAAGTACGCCTCGCCGGGGACGTGCTCTACAGTCCCTGGGGCCAATGGTCAGCGGGCCTGCAATACAAACAGAATCGTGAATACACGGTGCCGGACGCCATCGGTTCGCGGGACGACACCGGCACGGACTTGTACCTCAGCGGCAGCAAACTGTTTTTTGCCGCCATTGCCGGTCGCAATCTGCTGGTGAACGGCACCGTTCGGGCCACCAAAGCCAACCAGGGCGGCCTGCTGGGTTTCGGCGGCGACCGTAACGACAGCTACGAAGCCATGGCCGAGGGCAGTGTCAGCCTGTTCCTGAGCCGCCAGTGGCTGGTGGGTACCGAATACCGCCAGAAACCGGACAACCTCGGCTTTGCCACGGAAGATGACTGGTGGGACGTATTCGTGGCCTGGGTGCCGGATCGTCGGGTGTCAGTGACCGCCGCCTGGGTCAACCTCGGTGACGTTGCCACCCTGAAGGATCAATCCGGCGCCTACCTTTCCCTGCAGGCCAGTTTCTGATTCCCCGGAGGACACCATGAAAGCTTCCATTCTGACTCTTGTTCTCGCCTCCATGCTGCTCGGCGGGTGCCAGACACTCAGCAGCAAGGCGAATACCGATCCTTCACCGGAGCTCTACCAGCAGCTCGGTGAGCGCAAGGGCATCGCCACTATCGTGGAAGATCTGCTGTACCTGATTGTCGAGGATGAACGGATCAACGAACACTTTGCAGGCATTGATGTGTCCCAGTTCCACGCCAACCTCACAGACCAGTTGTGCAGCGTGAGCGGCGGCCCCTGCACCTACACCGGCCGGGGCATGCGGGAGAGTCATGCCGACATGAACATCACCGATACCGAGTTCAACGCTCTGGCAGAGAACCTGATTCTGGCGATGGAAGAAAACGGCGTGCCGGTCAGCGCCCAGAACCAACTGATCAAACGTCTGGTGCCCATGTACCCGGACATCCGCAACCTTTAATCAAACCGATCACACCGGCTCCACCGCCTCGCAGCCGGACTCACGGAACACCATGACCCGGTTGCGACCGGCGTCCTTGGCCGCGTAAAGCGCTTCGTCCGCATGCTTCACCAGGTCGGTTATCACCTGGTTCCGGGTGGGAACGGCAGTGGCAACGCCCAGACTGATGGTAAGCGAAAGCGGCTGCCCTTCGCTTCCGGTGGGCAGGGGCGCCGAGGCGGCCGCCTGCCTGAGGCGTTCGGCCACCGCCAGCGCACCAGCTTCGGGGGTATCCGGCAACAGAACCACAAACTCCTCACCGCCATAACGGGCCAGAAGATCGCCGGACCGGTGGATAAGCTTACTGCAGGCTGACGCCACGCTGATCAGGCAGTCGTCGCCGATCAGATGACCGTGGTTATCATTCAGGGTCTTGAAATGATCAATATCCAGCAGGATTACGCTGAGCGGATAGCCGTGACGGCAGGCGCGGTTGAATTCCGTTGCCAGGCAGTCATCGAAGCGGCGCCGGTTCGCCACCTGGGTCAGGCCATCGGTGATGGTCAGGGCCTTGAGCCGGTCGTTGGCCTGCTCCAGCTCCTCCGTGCGGGCCTGGACCCGCGCTTCCAGAGTCAGGTTGGCCTGGCGCTGAACTTCCATGGTGCGCTCCTGCGCTTCCTGACGTCTCTTGCGCTCCAGATTGATGCGGGACGCGAGGGCAAAGGACATCAGCATCACCAACAGGGCGACACCAATCTGAGGTGCCGCATCCGTCAGGGGGCTGCGGGGGATCACCCCGATCTTGCTGATGGCATTGGTCAGGTGGCCCACCAGTAGCGGCGTCCAGGCAATGATGTAGTATTTGGCCAGTACCTGGCCTTTGCCCCATACCACCAGACCGATCACGAAGCTGAGCACGGTCACGAACACGGCCAGTACGCTGACATATACCGTCGATGCCTGATACGCGCCAACCAAGCCGAAAACCACACCAAACAGGGAAGCAGCTACCACCAGCTGCATGATGCGGAAGGCGACCGGGCTGAACCGGCGGATCTGCAGGAAACTGATGGCAAACATGGCCGCAAACAGAATATTGGCGGCAATAACCGGGGCGGTGAAATACCGGTTCATGATGGGGGTTTCCGGCCAGACCCACTGGAACATTAGACCATTAAAGTTCAACACCACCAGGGCCGATGCCACCACCGTGAGTACGTACCACAGATACGCGGGATTGCGCACCAACACCAATATAAAAGAGTTGTAAAAGGCCATCGCAATCATGATGCCCAGAAATAGCGACTGCCAGCCGTAATCGACCTGCTCGGAAGTGATCAGGTCGGCGGCATCGGTGACCTTCAGCGGCACCTGAACAGAACCTTCGGACTGCACCCGGATGTAGGCCGTTACTGGCTCTGCCGTTATCGGTATCGGAAACAGGAAGTTACGGTGGGGAACCGGACGAACGTCGAAATCCAGCCGGTCACCGGTTTCGTAGGACCGCAGCTGCTGGCCTTCGCTCAGGAAATGCACTCGCAGATAGTCCAGCAGCGGGTACCCTATTTCCAGATAGCGCTCAGAGCGGGCAGCAGGAAGGGTAAGCCGCACCCAGATCTCCGCAGCATCGAAACCGGCGTTCAGCGTCTCTCCGGGTGGCACCCGGGACCAGCGGGATTGCGGCATCTGCCGCACTGAGTCCAGATTCAGACCATCGGCGTCGCTCTTCAACCAGTGCACCGGATAGCTGGCGCCGTGAGCCAACCCAGCCAGCGCACAGAGGAGCACGAGCCCGACCCAGCAAACAAAACGACTTACCGAAACTTTCATAGAGCAGCGTCACCCGATATCGGAACTTGGGCTAGACTTAAGGGCCCCAAACGGCCAGACAACATTGCCTGACGCCGTTGCTGTCAGTCTAGTCGCTGAGGGGGAGGTCTGCTGCCCGCAAATCCGTAGCATGAAGATACAGACAAGAGTTTACCAATGACCGACAAGAAAACGGAAATCCGTCCTGGAAGATATCGTCATTACAAGGGCCGGGACTATCAGGTGATCGACATCGCCCGACACAGTGAAACCGAGGAAAAGATGGTGGTGTACCGCTGTCTGTACGGCGACAGGAGCCTGTGGGTCAGGCCCCTGGCCATGTTTCGCGAGACCGTGGAAGTCGCAGGCGAACAGGTGCCCAGGTTTGCCTTTGTGGCAGAGGAATAACCCGGCTCAGTCCTCTGAGCCGGATTTGAAAAACACCACCTGCTGAACCGTGTGGTCGTCGGTGTTTTTGCGCTTGTTTACGCGGGTTTGCAGTTCAGCGTCTTCCGGCTTCGGTGTGTCTGAAACCGCGTCCGTAAAACCGCAGGCCACACATTCGCGCACCTGGTCGTCATCGTCCGTAGTGAACATCATGATCTTGTCCATTTCCGCGCAGCGCGGGCAGACCGCGCCGGCGATAAAACGTTTTGGACTGGCCATTGCTTTGTTCTCCAAAAAAGCACGGGTATTGCCGGGCTGCCCCGGCAATACGCCTTTGGTTCAGGCAGCGTCGTCGGTGATACCGGTCTGCTTCAACAGGGCATCCACCTGGGGTTCGCGTCCACGGAAAGCCTTGAACAGCTCCATGGGCTCCTGGGAGCCGCCTTTCTCAAGAATGTTGTGCAGAAACGCCTTACCGGTTTCCTGATCGAAAATACCGTTCTCCTCGAACAGCGAGAAGGCGTCCGCCGCGAGCACTTCCGCCCACTTATAGCTGTAATAACCCGCCGCATAACCGCCGGCAAAGATGTGCGAGAAGCTGTTGGGGAAGCGGTTGAACTCCGGCGCCTGGACCACGGCGATTTCTTCCCGTACCTGCCGGTGCATATCCAGCGGGTTGGTGGGCGCCTCTGGCGAGAATTCGGCGTGCAGACGGAAATCGAACAGAGAAAATTCCAGCTGGCGAACCATGGCCATACCCGACTGGAAGTTCTTCGCCGCCAGCAGTTTCTGCAGCAGATCCTGGGGCAGCGGCTCACCGGTTTCGTGATGGCTGGCAATCAGTTCCAGCGATTCCGGGTTCCAGCACCAGTTCTCCAGGAACTGGGAGGGCAGCTCCACGGCATCCCAGGCCACGCCATTGATACCGGACACGTCCATCACATCCACCTGGGTCAGCATATGGTGAAGGCCATGGCCGAACTCGTGGAACAGCGTGGTGACTTCATCGTGAGTCAGCAGTGACGGTTTGCCATTCACAGGCGGCGTAAAGTTGCAGGTCAGGAAGGCCACCGGTAACTGCAGGGTGCCGCGCAGGTTGCGCCAGCGAACGCGGCAGTCCGCCATCCAGGCACCGCCACGCTTGCCCTGACGGGCGTAGGGGTCAAGATAGAACCACGACAACGGCTCGCCGCCACGGCTGATGCAGTAGGCGGTGGCGTCCTGGTGCCAGGTTTCCACTTCCGGTTTTGCTTCGATCTGAACGTCGAACAGCTTTTCCGCCACCCGGAAAAGACCGGATACCACTTTATCGGCGGGGAAATAGGGGCGCAGAGTCTCCGGCGAGATGTCGTAGCGCTGTTGACGCAGTTTTTCACTGTAATAACCAACGTCCCAGGCCTGAAGATCTTCCACACCGTGGGTGTCGCGAGCGAAGGCTTTCAGTTCACCGAACTCACGCTGGGCAATGGGTTTGGACTTGGCAGCAAGCTGGTTCAGGAAATCCAGAACCTCATCCACACTGCGGGCCATTTTCTTGGCCAGCGACCGCTCGGCATAGTTGTTGAAACCGAGCAACTGGGCCATGGCATGGCGGCGCTTGAGAATCTCCGCCATCACCGGGGTGTTGTCCCAGGTGCCACCATCCGGGCCCACATCCGAGGCACGGGTCACAAAGGCTTCGTAGACTTCACGGCGCAGTTCCCGGTTGTCACCATAGGTCAGCACCGGATAGAAGCTGGGGAAATCCAGGGTAATCACGTAACCGTCCAGTTCCCGCTGCTTCGCGGACTGCCGGGCACCCTCAAGAGCGCTTTCCGGAACACCCGCAAGATCCGCCACGTCGGTAATGTGCTTGTACCAGTGCTGGGTAGCATCCAGCACATTGTCGCTGAAACGGTTGGAAAGTTCGGACATCTCCATGGAAAGACTGGCGTACTGCTCTTTCTGCTCCTGGGGCAGATCCACGCCGCCCAGATGGAAATCCCGCAGGGTGTTCTCGACGGACTTGCGCTGGGCCTCGGACAGGTCCTTGAAGTCATCCCGTGCCTGGAGCTTTTTGTAGGCTTCGCACAGCTCGGCATTCTGACTGAGTTGGGTGGTGTACTCGGTCAGTTTCTCGAGGCAGCTTTTGTAGACGTTGCGCAGCTCATCGCTGTTCATCACCCCGTTCAGATGGGAAATCACCGACCAGGCATTTTCCAGCTTGTTATCCAGTGCCTGCATCGGCTGAGCCAGAGTTTCCCATGTTGGGTCCTCCTGCGCGGCAATCTGCCCGATCTTCATCCGGTTTTCGCTCAGGATCTGGTCAATCGCCTCTTCCATGTGTTCCACACGGATATGGTCAAAACGCGGTAGCAGATCATCCGTCAGCAGCGGGTTATTCATAAGTCCCCTTCTCAGAATTTTGTATCTAATGTAGTTTCATTCAATCAGACCACGGGGAAGGTATCGGTGGGATAGTTCCTTCCAAAACACGCTCCTTCGGCACCCCTGCGGCGTCCGGCCCGCAATCACAGATTGCGGTCGTTCGGCTTTCGCATGAAGCTTTGCTTCATAAGCGCTCGGCCGAACCCATGTGGCGCTTGGGCTCCGCCATCCATGGCTCCGCACAGTTTTGGAAGGAACTATCCCACCGATACCCGGGCCTCCGGGTAAACGACGCTGAGGTACTATGTAATGACTAATGTACGTTCGCACAAGGGTATTACGCCACATTTCGGTAAACGCGCATGGGTTGACCCCAGCGCCGTCGTCATCGGGGATGTGCAGACAGGCGACGATGTATCGGTCTGGCCGATGACCGTGATACGGGGGGACATGCACAAAATCCGCATTGGGGATCGCTGCAGCATCCAGGATGGGTCCGTGCTGCACATCACCCATGCCAGTGACTACAACCCGGGTGGCCATCCGCTGACGCTGGGCGACGATGTCACCGTCGGCCACAAGGCATTGCTCCATGGCTGCACGATTGGCAGCCGCGTGCTCGTGGGCATGGGCTGCATCATTATGGACGGGGCGGTCGTCGAGGACGAAGTGATTGTCGCCGCCGGCTGTCTGGTGCCGCCAGGCAAAACGCTTGAATCCGGCCATCTATACGTAGGTTCACCCTGTAAGAAGGCACGGGAACTGACGGAGAACGAAAGAAGCTTTTTCAAATACACCGCCGCCAATTACGCCCGACTGAAGGATGAATATCTTAAGGAAGCGTAAGCCAGTGGTCTGACTGTCCCGCAAAGATCGTATCTGAGCGATGCTTCTCTGGTTGCTGCTTCTCAACATCCTGTTCCTGTTTCCGTCGCTGGCATTGCCGGGGGCTGGTCCCTGGGTGTCGCTGGAAGCGCTGATTCTTGGGGCCGTCCTCTGCATACTGCCCCGACCGGAATGGCGCCATCGCCTGACCCTGGCCGTGGCGTTAAGTTATGGGTTGCTAGCGTTTCTGGTGCTGGCAGACGCCCTGGTGCGGGAGAGTCTTGGCCGCGGATTGAACCTGTACCTGGAAGTCCGGCTGCTGGACGCCGCCTGGGATCTGATGACCACAAACCTTGGCGGAGTGCTTGCTGTTCTGGCGCTGGCACTGCTGTTGATGATGCTGGCCGGAGCTATCTGGCTGCTCCGGTATGCGCTGGAACGGCTGAAACATCATTCCCGCCCGCACCTGGCCAAACCGCTATGGCTGATCGTGGGCCTGGCCCTGGCTGCTTCAGTGACACCCTGGGTAGGCAGCCCCGCACTGGCCTTTGTCGCCAATCAGGCCTCATTGATCAGCCACACCCATCAGACCACCCGTACCTTTACCAGCCAGATCCTGACCGGGCCGGAAACGGCCAACCAGCCCGTCCCCCTGCCAGTTCTGGCCGACAAGGACGTGGTTCTGGGTTTTATCGAATCCTACGGCATTTCTACCCTGACCGACGAGCGCTACCGGGACACGGTGGGACCAAGATTAGACCTCATGGCCCGTGAACTGGAGGCAGCCGGCTTGACCGTTGCCACGGGTCGGCTGGAATCGCCCATCCAGGGCGGGCAATCATGGCTGGGGCATCTTTCAGTACTCAGCGGCCAGTGGATCAACAATCAGCTGGCTTATGAAACCCTTCTCAGCAGCGAATTTGCCACGCTTATTGATGATTTCAGGCGTACCGGCCACCGCGCGGTCGCCATCATGCCGGCTATTACCCAGTCATGGCCGGCGGGGGAGCTTTACAGCTACGACCGGATTTACGGCCAGGGGGACCTGGGCTACCAGGGTCCCGCGTTCAACTGGGTGACCATGCCCGATCAGTATACCTGGCATCAGTTCCGCACTATCCGGCAGCAAACCAGCGGCCCACTATTCGCCGAGCTGGCGCTGATCAGCAGCCATGCGCCCTGGGTGCCAATACTACCGGTGCTTGAAGACTGGGAGGCCATTGCCGATGGACAGGTGTTCCGGCGTTGGGAAGGCATGGGGGAGGCACCGGTATCGCTCTGGCGGGAGCCGGACCGGGTGCGTGAACATTACGCCCGCGCCATTGCCTACGCTCTTGAAGTCGCCGGTGGCTTTGCTTCCCGCTATATCGGCGATGACACGCTGATGATTCTTCTCGGAGACCATCAACCGGCCCCGCTGATTACCGGCGAAGGGGCCAGCCGGGATGTCATCGTCCACGTTATTAGCGCGGATCCGGCGCTGGTCAGGCCATTCCTGTCCGGAGAACTACCGGGCTTCCGCCCCGGCGTCCGGCCCGATCTGCAGACCCCCGGCGCCCCCATGAGCCGGTTCCGACCGTTCCTGCACCGACACTTCGGGGAATTTTCATCGGCCCCATAAAAAGCGCCCAGGTGACTACCCGGCTGCTGTTGTTTTCGCTCCGGCCTGTTTCAGTGTGTCGGCGTAAGCCGTGCTGCGGCGATGCTGAGAAATCAGATCGAGGATAGTTTCACCGCGCTCGTTGACCGCATTAAGGTCGCGACCCGCTTCCACAAAGAACCCCACAAAGCGCTCAAAATCCTCTGCCCTCATGGCCTGATACGCCTTCAGCAGGGCATTGAAGTCGGGGTTAATGGCACTGTCGTAGGGCTCGATCGCCAGGAAGCCTTTTACCCGCTCGTCGCTCCATTCCTCGCCGATTACTTTTGGTTTGTCCGGTCCACTCATGGCCTGTCTCTCTGTTTTGTTCAATCAAGCTGTTTTGGTCAATCAAGGGCGCACAGTATAAAGATCTCGGCGCCCGGATGTCAGGGCGTGATCTCTACCGGAAGATCGCCAGCGGGCATATTCTCATCGCATTCGGGATTACGAATGGAAATTTCGACCCGGCGGTTGCGGGCGCGGTTTTCCGGACTGTCATTGGGCACCAGCGGGTTGGTTTCCGCTCGACCGGCCGCCGCCACCCGCTCGGCCGGCACTTCACGGTTAAGCACCAGTTCGTGCACCACAGACACCGCCCGCGCCGCGGATAGATCCCAGTTCGACCGGTAGCGCCCGCTGGAAATGGGACGGTCGTCGGTGTAGCCCGCCACCAAGATATCCCCGCTACAGAACGACAGGACTTCCACCACGCGCTCAATAATGGGAATCATCGCCGGCTTGATTTCGGCCTCTCCGGAGCGGAAGGCGGCCTCTTCGGCGAAACGGATAATCACCCGCTCTTCGTCGTAGTTGACGCTCAGATCGCCGGACGCCACTTCCGGTTCCAGCTCTTCTATCAGTGCCGAGGCCAGATCGATGATACCCCCGGAGATTTTCGTAGGCGCATCGCCCTCAGCGCGTTCATCGATCAGCTCAGGTTCCAGTTGCGGGTCGGCTGGCGCAGCCGGCGCTGGCTCGGTGGCAATCACCGATACCGGTTGGCCCCCGGGGACACTGGAAATCACCGGAGTGCCGCCAAGGGCAACTGCCATGGAATTGGCCATGGCCCGGTATTTCTCCACGTCCATTTCGGCAAAGGACAACAGCAGGATAAAGAACGTCAGTAGCAGGGTCGCCAGATCAGCAAACGTCACGATCCAGGCGGGGGATCCACGGCTATGCTTTTTGTGCCTGGCCGGTTTCCTCAGCACCACGGGTCAGGCCCTCCGCTCCGGGGCGAGGGCTGAGCGATGCTCCGGAGTCACGAACGAAGACAGCATTTCCGTCATCACCCGTGGGTTCTCTCCGCGCATGATATTGCGCATGGACGTGGCGATCAGGGTCTGGTTGCGGGCCTCGTCCTCGGCCTTGAGCTGCAGTTTGTCCGCCAGCGGCAGGGCAATCAGTTGCGCAATAAAGGCGCCATAGAGGGTTGTCAGCAACGCTATGGCCATCGCGGGTCCGATGGAAGCGGGGTCGTCCAGGGTGTTCAGCATCTGCACCAGACCAACCAGGGTACCCAGCATGCCGATGGCCGGGGCGGATTCACCGATACCACGGAAGACCCGCTCGGCGACGTCATAGCGCTCAGCGGTTTGCTGCATTTCGTGGGTGAGAATTTCCTCGATCAGCTCTGGCGGGTGACCATCAACGCACAGATTAATGGCTTTCTGCAGGAATTCGGTGGTGGTCTGGTGGTTTTCCAGCCCGAGGATTCCCTCTTTGCGGACCACCGCCGCCAGGCTGCTGACTTCTCGGATCAGTTCCGATGGCTGGGCCATACGGTCGGTAAACGCAGACGCCATGGCCAGGCGGAAAGCACTCATGACCGATGGCAGGCGGAATTTGATCAGCGTCACCGCCGCCGTGCCCCCGATGACAATGGCAAGGCCCGGAAGATTCAGGAAGGTCAGCACGGAGGCATTGGCCAGCATGGCCAGAAGAACAATCAATATGCCTGCCAACAGGCCGACAAGGGTCAGAATATCCATTACAAAGCTTCCTGGGTGCGTTTACACCTGCTGAGCATAGTCCAAACCGCCGGAATAAGCCTTGCGGCCCGGTCGGCACATCAGACCGTTCGCAGCTCCTTGATCACGCTGGCTGTGTCCGGCCTCAGGCCCCGCCATACCCGGAAGGACTCGGCGGCCTGTTCCACCAACATACCCAGGCCGTCGAACACCCGGGTTGCCCCTTGATCCATCGCCCACTGGTTGAAGGGGGTGGCGTCCAGGGAATACATCATGTCGTACACTACGGTGCCCGGCCCGATCACCGCCGGAGACAGGGGCGGCAGATCCCCCTGAAGGCTGGCACTGGTGCCGTTGATAATAACGTCAAAAGGCGCATCCGGTGCCTCGAAGCCGCAGGCCTCGATGCTGGTGTTACCAGCCTCGTCGGCAAATAGCAGAACCAGACCTTGAGCGCGGGAGACCGTGCGGTTGGCAATGGTGAGAGATTCCGGCTTCTGTGCCAGCAGCGGCCCCAGAACACCCCGCACGGCGCCTCCAGCACCCAGCACCAGCACTCGCGCGCCGGAAATCGGGATACCGTGGTTGTTCACCAGATCGGTCACCAGCCCCACGCCATCGGTGTTGTCTGCTGTCAGATGGTTTTTGTTGTCCAGATACAGGGTATTGGCGGCGCCGGCCTTCTGCGCGCGTTCCGTTCGGTAGTCAGCCAATTTCCAGGCTTCTTCCTTGAAAGGCACAGTCACATTCAGTCCCTGGCCCCCGCGGCTGAAAAAATCGGTAACTACAGCCCGAAACTCGTTCTCCGGAGCCTGAATCGCCGTGTAATCCAGGTTTTCACCGGTCTGCTGTGCAAACAGACTGTGAATACGCGGGGATTTACTGTGGCTGATGGGATTGCCAACCACTGCATAGAGATCCTTATCCATTGTCTTGCTCCAGCCAGTTGCGCCCGGTTAGGAAATGGTCGGTCAGTTGCGCCTCTTCCGACCCCGGTTCGGGTCGGTAATCGTATTCCCAACGCACCAGCGGCGGCAGCGACATCAGGATGGATTCCGTGCGACCGCCGGACTGCAGCCCGAACAGGGTGCCGCGGTCATAGACCAGATTGAATTCCACATAACGGCCCCGGCGATACAGCTGAAACTGCCGATGACGTTCGCTGAAAGCGGTGTCCTTGCGGGCCTGCACGATGGGCTCATAGGCCTCAACGAAACTGTCGCCCACCGCCCGCATCAACGCAAAGTCCTGTTGGAAGTCCCCGGTGTTGTGATCGTCGAAAAACAGCCCGCCCACGCCCCGCGGTTCGTCCCGGTGTTTCAGATAGAAATAGTCATCACACCAGTTTTTGAAGTGGCGGTATAGCCCGTCACCGAAAGGGTCGCAGGCGGCTTTTGCCGTTCGGTGCCAGTGAACGCAATCCTCATCAAACCCGTAGTAGGGCGTCAGGTCATAACCGCCACCAAACCAGTAGACCGGTTCGCGGTTTTCCGGTGTGGCAATGAAGAACCGCACATTGGCATGGGACGTTGGCACAAACGGATTGTGGGGATGCATCACCAGCGATACCCCCATGGCCTGCCAGGGTGCGCCAGCCAGATGGGGCCGGTGGGCGGTCGCCGATGCCGGCATGGTTTCGCCCATTACGTGGGAAAAATTCACACCGCCCTTTTCAAAGACCGCACCGTTGTTAATCACCCGGCTTTTGCCGCCGCCACCTTCCGGACGGTCCCAGGCGTCGGTTTCGAAAACGCCCTGACCATCAGCGGCCGCCAGCCGTTGGCAGATGCTTTCCTGAAGACCAAGCAGATACTGTTTGACGGCTTGGACATCGGGTTGTTCTGTCATGAAGGCTCCTAGCGCAGCTGTTGTCCGCTGACGATATCAATAATCCGGCTGGGTTGACGATGACGGCCGAGCGAACCTGCGACCACACGGTCCAACCGGTTTCCGAAATACTGCCGAACCTGCCAGGAATACCGGGCCGGTTGCCGCCCGGCCGGATTGGCGGACGTGGACACCAGGGGCGAATCTGCCGCCTGACACAGGGCCTGCACCAGCGGATGATCACTGACCCGCACGGCAATCGATGAATGGCGGCCCCGCACCTCCTGGGGAATCTGGCCAAGCAGGTCAGGAAGAAGACAGGTGAAGGGGCCTGGCCAGTAACCCAGGGCTTTTTGCTGTTGATCCTCCGGTAGCGGGTCCAACAGGAACCGCACCTGTTCCACCGAGCCTGCTACCACAATCAGGCCTTTCTCCATGGGCCGCTGTTTAAGCTCGAGAATGCGTTCCACGGCGTTGGTGTTCCAGGGATCACATCCCAGCCCCCAGACGGCTTCCGTGGGGTAGGCAATGATACCGCCGGCGCGGATGGTTCGCACAGCCTGGGAGAGCTGCCAGTCGGAGAGGGGCTGTAACGGTGGTTTCATATTAGGTCAGACAGCTTGGTTCCTTGTGCGGCAACGCTGATCAGGCAATTCTCTGAAACCCGCCCGGGGCCGAATCAACCAGGCCCTCAAGCTCAAGTAACAGAAGCGACTGCATCAGTTGGTCCGGTGCTAAACCGGTGATTGCACACAGATCGTCAGTTGATTGAGGATCATACCCTAAAGCATCCAGAACCGCGATTTCCCGGGCGTCGAGGGCGGGCCCTCCACCAGCGCCGGTGGCAGGCGGCTCCGGTCTCCAGGAGGACCAGCCGCTCTCGAATTCATTGCAGATGTCCTCCACGGATTCCACCAGTGCCGCGCCCTGCCGGATCAGCTCGTGACAACCGCGGGCCAGCGGGTTGTGAATTGAGCCGGGAATGGCGAACACATCCCGGCCCTGCTCCAGTGCCAGCCGGGCGGTGATCAGGGACCCACTCTTCAGCCCGGCTTCCACCACCAGGATACCGCGGCTGAGCCCGCTGATAATCCGGTTGCGTTGGGGGAAATGGGCCGGGCGGGCTTCGGTCCCCGGCGGGTACTCGGACACCAGCAGACCATGACTGACCACCCGGGCGGCCAGCGACCGGTGCCGGTACGGATAGGGCCGGTCAATGCCGTTGCCGATAACCGCAATGGTGGGAAAGCCGGCATCCAGCGCACCGGCGTGTGCGGCCCCATCAACGCCCAGGGCCAGACCGCTCGTCACCAGCAACCCTTGCGGCCCGAGCCCGGCGGCAAAGGATCGGGCATACTCCAGACCGGCGCGGCTGGCATTGCGGCTGCCCACAATACCCACCTGGGGCCTTCCCAGTAGTGAACGGTCGCCCTTCAGATAAAGTACCAGTGGAGCGTCATGAATGTTTCTGAGGCTGTCCGGATAATCCTCATCGGCCCTGGTCAGGACATCTATCTGTTGGCGCTGGCAATCCTTATGAATGGCCAACGCCCGGGCAACCACCGGATTGTCCACTCGCCCTTTCTGCCAGGCCTCGATGGCAGCCACGGTATCCGCCTGCAGACCGATGGCCGTTAATGTGGCGACATTACAGGTGGCCAGTTTTGCCAGCTCCCCCATACTTTCCAGCACCGCCTGCTGGCGGCGGGCTCTGAATTTCGGCAGGCAGGAGAGCAGTATCCAGAAACCGGTATTTGATTGCAGAAGCGGCGCATCCGCCACGGCATCAGCAGAGGGTAATGAAGACATGATGTCCATCCTTGGTGTGTAAGGTACCTGACGCTCCGCCATCCTGGCCAAGCGAGTCGGAATTATGACATAAAAAAAGAGCCGCAAAAGCGGCTCTTTTCAGTGCTATGCCGGTTCAGGCATTCAGGGATTGGTTACCTTGTCGCCAACCGACAGCGGGCGAGTTGCCTGAAGAATCAGGCCGTAGCTCATCTTGTCGTAGGTCTGGAAGATCATCATCAGACCGGACCGCTCGGAAGGCAACTCGATGGTTTCACCGGTGACCGGATCCCGAACCATGTTGCCGGCTTTCAGAACCGCCAGGACATCGCCGGGCTCAAGCCCTTCGCGCTCACCACGGTTGACCGCCACAACATCAAACTGGCCGATCTGGGTAACACCGCCCTCTACCGAGATCATCTGGCCTTCGATCTCTGAATCCGGCGGGCTGGGCACGAAGCTGGTGGTAATGCGACGTTCCTCGCCAACCAGCAGGCGGTCGCCGATCCGGACTTCCTGGTTGGAATCCTTGAGCATCATGGTAAGAATATCACCGTTTTCAGCGGTGATCTCACCCTGGCCGATACTCCGGGCCTCGAGGCCGAGGAATTCGCCGGTCACGGGGTCACGGAATTCGCGGCTGCGGCGGAAAACGCCCACGCTGTCTGCCGGTTTTTCACCCCGGGCGTACACCTTGTCACCGGCGCCGGTAATGATACGGCCATCCTCACCTTCCAGAATGTAGGGCGCGCCGTTCAACTCTTCGGCATCCACAATACGGGTATTGGAGAGGAAACCGTTGATGGCATCCAGCGGGATAGCGGGAATGGGGGTTTCAATCGGCTCGGAACGAACCTTGGGCGACAGCTTGACCACATCCGAGCTGGCCACTTTGGTCACCCGGGGCTTGCCATCGATATACACCAGCGCCAGACGATCACCAGGATAGATGAGGTGCGGGTTTTCAACCTGCGGATTAACGTGCCAGATTTCCGGCCAGTACCACGGGTTATTCAGAAAACGGGCAGAAATATCCCATAGGGTGTCACCCTTCACGACAGTGTAACGCTCGGGATGATCGGACCTCAGTTCCGGGGCAGCGTGGGCCCAGGAGGTTGCCAGCAGCATGCCAGCTGCGAGAGCGTACAGCAGTTTCCTCATTGTTAAATCCTTGATCGCGTGCCTGAATCCGCAGATTCTGTTCTTGGTAGTCAGCCGTTAAGGTGGCATTGATACCACTACTATAGAAGAACTCTCGCAAATTGTGATGTTATCTTTTGTTCTTCCAGTAAATTCTATCTTCAGCCCGAAAGTTTTTAACTATCAACTGATCAGTTTGTACTCAATGAGCGAGTTGAGGGATAATAACCTGATTAAACAGTTTAGTCCGTTGAATTCCGCGCTCGCATCCCGATCATAATAGACATGGGAAACAAAAATGCGCAGTACGCTGTCGCAATTCGGAGACGGTCTTCACACCGTTACAAATCATAACGGTTAAAGTCAGCCATACAGACCAGAAGTGTACGAACCATGATACTAGAGATTCTCGAATATCCCGATCCCCGGCTGCGAACCATTGCCAAGCCGGTGGAGACGGTCACCGACGAGACCCGCAAACTGATCGATGACATGTTTGAAACCATGTACGATGCGCCCGGTATCGGCCTGGCAGCAAGTCAGGTGAACGTGCACAAGCAGATCATCGTGATGGACCTGTCGGAAGACAAGAGCGAGCCCCGGGTGTTTATCAACCCCGAAATCGAGGTTCTGGACGGGGACCTGGAAGAGATGCAGGAAGGTTGCCTGTCGGTACCCGGTTTCTATGAGGACGTCTCGCGCGTTGAACACTGTATGATTCGGGCGATTGACCGTAACGGTGAGCCTTTCGAAATCGAGGCTCGCGGCTTGCTCGCAGTCTGTATCCAGCACGAAATGGATCATCTTAACGGCAAGTTGTTTGTGGATTACCTGAGCTCGCTGAAGCGCACCCGGATCCGCAAGAAACTGGAAAAGCTTCACAAGAAAAGCGCGTGATCCCGACGCCGCAGCAAAAGAACTGACAGAGACCGGGCCTGCGCCCGGTCTTTTCGTATTCAACGAACCCGAGATATCAACCCTGTGCGACTCGTTTTTGCCGGCACCCCGGATTTTGCAGCCACCGCCCTCAAAGCACTTCTCGAAACGGATCATGAAGTGGTGGGCGTCTATTCCCAGCCGGACCGCCCGTCCGGGCGGGGGCGTAAACTGACGCCCAGCCCGGTGAAGCAGGTGGCCCTCGACGCGGGCATTCCGGTTTTCCAGCCCCAGACCCTGAAAACGCCAGAAGCCCGGGAACAGCTTACCGCCCTGAATGCCGATGTGATGGTGGTGGCCGCCTACGGCCTGATTCTGCCCCGGGCCATTCTGGACATCCCGCGCCATGGTTGCCTCAACATCCACGCGTCGCTGTTGCCTCGCTGGCGCGGTGCGGCACCTATCCAGCGGGCCATCGCCGCCGGTGACCGGCAGACCGGTATCACTATCATGCAGATGGACGCCGGGTTGGATACCGGGGACATGCTGCTGAAACTGACCACACCGATCACCGAATCCGACACCGGCGGCAGCCTGCACGACCGGCTGGCAGATCTGGGCGGCGACGCCATCATCGACGCCCTGGCGGGAATCATTGAAGGCACCCTGCGCCCCACACCCCAGGACGACGCGCAGGCCTGTTATGCCAGCAAACTGAGCAAGGAAGAGGGCCAGATCGACTGGACCGAGGACGCCACTGCCATCAACCGGAAGATCCGCGCGTTCAACCCCTGGCCGGGCACCTATACCGATGCCGGCGACCTGCGTATCCGGCTTCATGAGTCAGAGGTCATTGATATCACCAGCGACCGCCACCCCGGCACGGTGGTCGCCCGCAGCCGTGAGGGCATCGACATAGCCTGCGGCCTGGACGTGTTACGAATCACCCGGTTGCAACTGCCCGGCTCCCGCGCGCAATCCGTCAATGATCTGATCAACGGCGGCAAGGACATTCTGATGCCCGGACAGGAACTGGACTAATGGCGGGCCAGCCCATGCGGGCCGTTGCTGCCCAGGTCCTGCTGGCAGTAGAGCAGGGCAGATCTCTGTCACAGTGCCTGCCGCCAGCGCTTAACCGACTGCCGGAAACCGACCGGCCGGCACTGCAGGCCCAGTGTTTCGGCACCTGCCGCTGGTTCTTCCAGCTTGATGGCGAATTGCAGGGACGCCTGAAAAAACCTCTCAAACCCGCAGACCGGGTCATTCATCACTTGATGCTGGTGGCCCTGTTCCAGCTTCGTCACAGCGAACGGGCCAGTTACGCCGTGCTGAACGAAACCGTCGAGGCCTGTCGCGCCCTGGACAAACCCCACCTGACCGGCCTGGTGAACGCCATACTGCGGGCTGCGGAGCGCGAAGGCCCGCCCGGGGTGACCAGCGACTACCTGCGGTTTGCCCATCCACCCTGGATGGTGGAGAAACTTCGCCATAACTGGCCCGACGACTGGCAGAGCATCCTGGAGGCGAACAACACCCAGGCCCCCATGACCCTTCGGGTGAATGCCCGGCGCTTTAACCGACAGGCCTATCTCGACCTGCTCGGCGACGCCGGCATTGAAGCCCGGCCCACACCTTTCGCGCCCCACGGCCTGCAGCTGGAGAACCCGGTTCCGGTGGAACGACTGCCCTATTTCGCCGACGGCGCTGTCAGTGTTCAGGACGAGGCCGCCCAGCTGTGCACCACACTGCTGGACCTGGCACCGGGGCAACGGGTGCTCGATGCCTGCGCCGCGCCCGGGGGCAAAACCTGCGCCATCCTGGAAGCCTGCGAGGATCTGTCGGAAGTGATGGCTATTGACGAATCCGCCGACCGTCTGCCCAGAATCGAGGAAAACCTGACCCGCCTGGATCTGACCGCCACGGTGCAACAGGCGGATGCAGCACAGACTGACGATTGGTGGGACGGCCAGGCCTTTGACCGCATACTGCTGGACGTGCCCTGCAGCGCCACCGGCGTGATCCGCCGCCATCCGGACATCAAACTGCTGCGGCGGGAGTCGGATATCGTGCCCCTGGCCGGCATCCAGCTGGGCCTTCTGAACGCCCTGTGGCAGACATTAAGACCCGGTGGCAGACTGGTCTACGCCACCTGTTCCGTGTTCCCGCAGGAGAATCACCGTATAATCCGCAGATTCCTCAAACAGACGGACCAGGCGGTATTGCTGGCGCCGGATCTGCTCTGGGGCCGGGATACGGAGGCCGGAAGACAGTTGTTGCCGACTCCGCAAAGCCACGACGGCTTCTTTTATGCCGTGCTCGAAAAATCCGAGCAATGAGAGAGCAAGCTGAGCTATGAAAATTCTGATTCTCGGTGCCGGCCAGGTCGGTGGCACACTGGCTGAAAATCTGGCCAACGAAGCCAACGACATCACCATCATCGACAGCAACGGCACCCGTCTGAGAGAGCTGCAGGATCGGCTGGATATCCGCACCGTGCAGGGCCATGGCTCCTATCCCACGGTGTTGCGCCAGGCCGGTGCGGAAGATGCGGATATGCTGATCGCCGTCACCAGCAGTGACGAAGTGAATATGGTGGCCTGCCAGATCGCCAATGTGATGTTCAAGACCCCCACCAAGATCAGCCGTGTCCGCGCCAACGCTTATCTGGCCCGCAAGGAACTCTTCGGTGAGAACGGCTTTCCGGTGGACGTGCTGATCAGCCCCGAGCACCTGGTCACCAAGCACATCACCCGGCTGATCGAATACCCCGGTGCCCTGCAGGTGCTGGAGTTCTCCAAGGGCCTGGTGCGACTGGTCGCCATCCGCGCCACCAAGGGCGGACCTCTTGTGGGACACGAACTGTCTTACCTGCGCAGCCACATGCCCCGCATCGATACCCGGGTCGCGGCCATTTTCCGCAAGGACCGTCCGATCATGCCCCAGGGCGATACCGTGATCGAAGACGGCGACGAAGTCTTTTTCATTGCCGGCACCGACCATATCCGCTCGGTCATGAGTGAACTCCAGCCCCTGGAAAAGCCCTACAAACGCATCTTTATCTGTGGCGGCGGCAACATCGGCCAGCGTCTGGCCAGCACCCTGGAATCCCGCTATCAGGTAAAACTACTGGAACGGGACCACGACCGCTGCGTGATGCTTTCTGAGAATCTTCGCAAAACGGTGGTACTGGAAGGGGATGCCGCCAACAAGGATATCCTGCTGGAAGAGAATATCGAGAACACCGACGTATTCTGCGCGGTCACCAACGACGATGAGGCCAACATCATGGCCTCGCTGCTTGCCAAGCGTCTGGGCGCCCGCAAAGTGCTGACCCTGATCAACAACCCGGATTACGTGGATCTGATCCAGGGCGGCGACATCGACGTGGCCATCTCACCCCAGCAGACCACCATCGGCAGCCTGCTGACCCACGTCCGCCGAGGCGATGTAGTAAACGTTCACTCACTACGCCGCGGCGCCGCCGAGGCCATTGAAGCCATCGCCCATGGCGACCACCGCTCATCCAAGGTGGTAGGCAAACGGCTGGACGAGATCAACCTGCCGGAGGGCACCACCATCGGCGCCATCGTTCGCCACAACGAGGTGCTGATCGCCCATGACCACCTGCGCATCCAGCCGGACGACCACGTGGTGCTCTTCCTGGTAGACAAAACCCGGATCCGGGATGTGGAGAAACTTTTCCAGGTCGGGCTGACCTTCTTCTGATTGACACTCCATTGAAACGCCTGCCTGTGAACCTCACTTAGAAATACGCGGTTCGCAGGCGTATAATGCGCCTTTTTTCAGCGCGTCCTTTTGTAAAACTGGCTATCGAGCCCGGACGCGACACACAGATCAACCAGCAGGCAAACGTTGTGACAGACAAGGGACATTCCAATAAAACGCCGGATATCAAGACCTTCCAGGGTCTGATCCTGGCCTTGCAGAATTTCTGGGCGCAGCACGGCTGCGTGGTACTTCAGCCGCTGGACATGGAAGTAGGCGCCGGTACCTTTCACCCGGCCACCTTCCTGCGCTCCATCGGCCCGGAAACCTGGAATGCGGCCTATGTTCAACCAAGCCGCCGACCCACTGACGGCCGCTATGGCGAGAACCCCAACCGTCTGCAGCACTACTATCAGTTCCAGGTAGTACTGAAACCCTCGCCGGACAACATCCAGGAACTCTATCTGGATTCCCTCAAGGCACTGGGGCTGGACCCGCTGGTTCACGACATCCGCTTTGTGGAAGACAACTGGGAATCGCCAACGCTCGGCGCCTGGGGTCTGGGTTGGGAAATCTGGCTGAACGGCATGGAAGTCACCCAGTTCACCTACTTCCAGCAGGTAGGCGGCCTGGAATGCTTCCCGGTCACCGGCGAGCTGACCTACGGCCTGGAGCGTATCGCCATGTACCTGCAGGGCGTGGACAGCGTTTATGACCTGGTGTGGACCGAAGGGCCGGAAGGCGTGGTCACCTACGGCGACGTGTTCCACCAGAACGAGGTGGAGCAGTCCACCTACAACTTCGAACACGCCGACACCGAATTCCTGTTCCACAGCTTCGACGTGCACGAGCGGGAAAGCGCCCGGCTGATCGACGCGGGTCTGGCCCTGCCCGCCTATGAGCAGGTACTCAAAGCTTCTCACACCTTCAACCTGCTGGATGCCCGGCACGCCATCTCGGTGACCGAACGCCAGCGTTTCATACTTCGCGTTCGCACCCTGGCCCGCACTGTCGCTCAGGCCTATTTCGACAGCCGCCTGAAGCTCGGCTTCCCGCTGGCGCCGGATGCCCTTCGTAAAGAAGTGATCGCCGCCAGCCAGGCCGCTGACGACAAGGCCAACGGCAAGAAAAGCAAGAAAGCGAAGAAGGCTCAGCAGGAAAAAGGGAACGCATAACCATGGCAACACAGGATTTTCTGGTCGAACTGGGCACCGAAGAACTGCCCCCCAAGGCCCTCAAGCCGCTTTCTGACGCCTTTACCCAGGGCATTGTCAAAGGCCTGGAAGATGCCGGCATTGAATTCGGCCAGGTCGAGGCCTTCGCTGCCCCCCGCCGCCTGGCGGTCCGGGTCCGTGCCCTTGGCGATGCCCAGCCCGACAAACCGGTTGAAAAGCGCGGCCCGGCGGTCAAAGCCGCCTTCGACGATTCAGGCAACCCCACACGGGCACTGACCGGCTTCGCCACGTCCCTTGGCGTCACTCCGGACCAGCTCGACACCCTGGAAACCGACAAGGGCGCCTGGGTGGTGTATCGCACCATCGAAAAAGGCCGCCCCACCGTCGACCTGCTGCCCGAGCTGGTGGACCAGTCCCTGGCGGCGCTGCCGATTCCCAAGCGCATGCGCTGGGGTGCCCACCGCACAGAATTCGTCCGCCCGGTCCACTGGGCCATCATGCTGTTCGGTAACAAGGTGATCGACGCCCCCATCATGGGCCTGACCCCGGGCAACAAGACCCGCGGCCATCGCTTCCACTGCCCCAAGTCCCTTATCGTACCCACGCCCGGTGACTATGAAGTGGTGCTGAAGCAGGAAGGGTATGTGATCGCTGACTTCGCCGAACGCCGCGAGCAGATCCGCAGAGGCGTAAACGCCATCGCCACTCGGGAAGCCGGCGGTGAAGCTGTGATTGACGAAGACCTGCTGGACGAAGTCACCGCCCTGAACGAGTGGCCGGTGCCGCTGATGGGGCGGTTTGAAGAACGTTTTCTGGAGGTGCCCGCGGAAGCACTGATCTCTTCCATGAAAGAGCACCAGAAGTATTTTCACGTGGTGACTGCCGACGGCAAGATGCTCCCGCTCTTCATCACCGTGGCCAACCTGGAAAGTAAAGACCCGAGCCAGGTGATCTCCGGCAACGAGAAGGTAATTCGTCCGCGCCTCGCTGATGCCGCTTTCTTCTACGACACGGACCGCAAGACCCGTCTGGAAGATCGCATCGACCAGCTCAAGCCCATCGTGTTCCAGGAGAAGCTGGGCAGTATTCACGACAAATCGGTACGGGTTGCGGCGCTGGCCGGTAAGATCGCCAACGCCATTGGCAGTGACCCGATGCTGGCCGAGCGTGCCGCGATGCTGGCCAAAACCGACCTGGTCACCGAAATGGTACTGGAATTCACTGACCTCCAGGGCATCATGGGCCAGTACTATGCTGCCAACGACGGCGAGAACGAAGACGTCGCCAGCGCCCTTAACGAACAATACATGCCCCGCTTTGCCGGTGATGATCTGCCGCAGACACTGACCGGCTGTGCCGTGGCCATTGCCGACCGGCTGGATTCTCTGGTGGGCCTGTTCGGCATCAACCAGCCGCCGTCCGGCACCCGCGACCCCTTCGGCCTGCGCCGGGCGTCCTTGGGGGTGCTGCGAATCATCATTGAACGGGAACTGCCGCTGGATCTGCAGACCTGCTGCGAGTGGGCAGAAGAAAACTTCACGGTACTGACCGAACAGAACACCGCCTCAACGGTGGTGGACTACATGCTCGAGCGCTTCCGCGCCCATTACGAAGAGCAGGGCATCAACGCCGAAGTCTACCTGGCCGTGCACGCCCGCAGGCCCACCAGCCCGCTGGATTTCGACCGCCGCGTAAAAGCCGTGGAAGCCTTCCGCCAACTGCCGGAAGCCCTGGCCCTGGCCGGTGCCAACAAACGCGTATCGAATATCCTGACCAAACAGGGCGGTGACGATATCGGCGAAACCATCGATGATTCCCTGCTGCAGGATCCGGCGGAAAAGAAACTGGCGGAACAGATCCGCCAGCAGGCAGACACGGTACTGCCGCTGTTCGAGAAAGGTGACTACGCCGCCGCCCTGAGCTCCCTGGCCAACCTGCGGGAGCCGGTGGACAACTTCTTTGACGACGTCATGGTCATGGCCGAAGACGACGCCATCCGCAACAACCGGCTGGCGATGCTGAACATGCTGCGCAACCTGTTCCTGCGGGTCGCGGATATTTCGGTACTGCCGACCGCGGCCTAGTTATTAACGGAAGTCGGCCAGAATGATGGACAGACGGGGCTGGAAAAACCCCGTTTTGTCCGTATAATACCGCCCGTTGATCGGCGTGTGGCGCAGCTTGGTAGCGCACTTCGTTCGGGACGAAGGGGTCGCAGGTTCGAATCCTGCCACGCCGACCAAATATCGGTTTCGAATCAACAGCTTAAGCAGGCCCTCCCCTTCGAATCAAAGCTTACTCGAATACTCTCCACAAATGCTCCACACATAGGCCATGATTCCGACATGAAAGGCAGGGAGCGGCGCTCACCGGCGAGCGTAGTGACGTTGTGGTCGTTCTATATCCATCCCTTGGAATGAGGGCTTGGCAACAAATGACAAGTTAGGAATTTGCAGTGGTGATGCGAAAGGGTTCATTAGATGAGAACCCTGGCTTAGAGCCCGAACACGCCTCTCACTTTCTCGCGAAATAGTTTTCCAAACATCTGATGATCGCCCGCGTCATGTCGGAGTCTGCCGGCAACAATACAGGTGGCGACATTGAGCTTTTCAGCGAGATGCCGGACTGATTCAGGATCGTGACTCTTCAAATGCTGCAGGTGCTCATTTGGAATAAGCGCTTGCTGGGCTAATGCGTCAGCCTCCACTTCTTTTTCATCGCAGTCTGACGCGTCCAGATCATCGATAAACCAGTGCTCTCCACCATCGATGTGCAAAGCAATGTGCGCAAGCTCATGCATTAACGTGAACCAAAAAATATCCAAACGATCGTGGCGTAACGTCAGAGCAACCACGGGATCGCCTGCATCATTCACGCAGACAGCACCGTCCAGGTAAGTCTTAGGCAAATGAGGCTCAACAATCAGATGGATACCGCTTCGATTGAGGAACTCAATCGCAAGCTCGGGTCCTCTTTCAGACCAAGAAAGCTGTGCAAGATGTCTCATCCACTCAATGTGGACCGTGCCCGCTTCATAGCGCTTTGGTAATTGCTCTTCCTGTGCACGTTGCAGCACTCGTACTTGCCAAGCCCACAGCGCATATGGATCAGTTTCTTTGTCATTCGACCGCATATGAGCAGTTGTCCTGAGCATCGCTGGCTGTAGATCAAAACCGCCCGGCACGCTTTTCAGCAATCTACCGACCCACTCAGACGCATATTCTTTGAGTTCCTGAAGGCTGCCGTTGAACCCTTCAAGATAGCCACGCTTACGCATAACACTCAATGGAAAGGCTAACCAATCAATATCCTGGTCGATCACATCTTTATAAACCGGGTCCTGAATCAGAACTTCGTAGGGGATGCCCAACCCTTCATGAAGCTTTCTGATCATGTTCAGACTGAGCTGCCGTTGTCCTTTCAGCACTTCCGACACTTTTGGTGCAGAGCCGATAAAGGGAACCAAGTCTTTCTGCCGTAGATCCTGCTGCTCCATCCTGAACTTGATAGCCTCAACTGGATCCGGCAAGTCTATCGGGAATTGTTCCTTTTCGAAGCGCTCGATCAAAAGAGCAAGCACATCAAGCTCATCCGATTCTTTTGAGCCCGGGGCCGGGTCTGCATCCATCAGCTCCATAACACGAACGAGGGCAGCAGTATGCTCCTCTGGTGTTGTAATCAATTTCAGATGGTCCATTTCCTACCCCTTAAAACTGCTTTTTATCGTATTCCGCGTGGGTGCCAACCCACTCTATCAATACGATTCCGTTCTGGTACCGCACTTTGACGACCAAGCGAAAATCATTGCCTTTAATATTAAAAATGACCCGATTGTCAGCCAGGAAATCAGCGTGTCGGTATTTATCTTTGATGTGCTGAGGCGTTTTCCAGTCAGCGTCTTCCGCTTCAGCCAACCACGCTTCAAGCTTTTTCTTTGAGGATGCATGTTTGCGAATGCATTCGGTTATTTTATCTCGTCCTAAGATTCGCATGCGGCACCAAAGTTCCTAATGTGGGAATTATAGACTTTATTCCCTAAAAGGGAAGTTACGCGTAGTTATAACGATAAGGGTATTTATTCAATCGACCAAAAATTCTTCAGGCGCTGAATCGTATGGCTCCACTTCGGCGTCGTCGGCTTACACACCGTATTTTGGTTTCCAAATAGCCCAACCTCGCTAAAAGCCTGATCTCTAGAAACCGTGTGGAGCCAGCGTACAGGCACCAAATACTCTGCTGAGTCCGGCTCAGTGCTGCGTGTCAGATTCCGATAGTTCTCATCAAACTCGATGTCGAGCAAAGACTTGGGACCATCATCCGTATCGAACAGGTGCTCGTCAGCACGCTCGCGTTCACCGGTGACAATTCCGACACCCACATACCCGGTTTTTGGAATGTTGACCCAGACCCGATCGCCTTCGGATAGCATCGATAGTGTCTTCGAGTACCATTCAGCGCCTCCGCCAGCGATAAAGCCCAGCCTTCGCGCAAGCTCCCAGGGACGGTCATCACCGAATGACACGTAAAACTCTCCGTTCCATGGCTCTTTCTTGCCCTTCTTTACCGCTCGCTCCTGGTTTTCGTCGGGATCAATCATCCAGGCACGGCTGAGGTACTGCTGGCCGTTATCCTCGAAAGCCGCGAAGAACAGCGCGTTGATCGATGTCTGAGCGTAATCGTTGAGGTAGTTGATGATTCGTTCTGTACTGGCATCGAGCGTGGTAGCAACAACCACCATCTGGTGACTGTCATTGATGGTTATGTCAGTCAGTGGGGTCAGGAATTTTGCGAGGAAAGCCGCATCGAGAGTCTGGTGTTCAAGCCCATAAGTTTCGGCGAAATCCAAATAGATATCCACGATGTCCGAATCGGAGAGATTGGCGACCCACGAGGCGTAATCGATCGTCTGTGCAACGACATCGCGCGGTGTCTTGTTACGCTTGAGTTCGACGATGATGATCGATCCGTTCGCATCCATGGCCAAGAGATCGACGAGCTTGTCGTAACTGGTGCGCACCTGACGGCCAATGAGCAGCCAATCTGCATTCAGGATCGAGATGTCCTTCATCACCTGGTCTTCGAGTAATGCTTCATCGGCTAACGCGGTCGGCTTCAGTTTCTTCGGCTGTTCACCGATGCGCCAGATTCCTTGTTCGATTGCCATAACTGACCTATTTACTGAAATTTGCCGCGGTGATCGACGTAATCAAAGCGTTTCAGGTAATCCAGAGCCGAGGCTTCGTCGGTGACCACCATGCCCCGTGATTTGAGCAACTCCAGTTGCTCGGGGAAGGACTTCCATGGCCTGCTGTAAACCATTAGTTCAGAGCCCCTTCCACCACGGCTTCGGCCAGCTGGTTGCGCGTTTCCGCGGCCTTGCTCAAGCGTTCCTTGAGTTGGTCGCAGAGGGCCATCAGCTCATCGACTTTTTGGACGATGCGGTGTTGCTCAGCCAAAGGTGGAACGCTCACTGGAATACTTGATGATTTGGAGAGGTACAAACACGGCTGAGCACTTTGCCGCACATTTCTCCAGATCCAGCTTTGCGTAGTCGGAGCTTGTAGGTATATCGCGAGATATTCGCCTAGCACTTTCATTGGCCGCATTAGCGTAACGCTCCTGACTAAAACCATGTCCTGAGAATCGCGCATAATTGCCAGCCGGCCGAGTGTGGCACCAACTGATACCATCAAAATGTCGCCTAACTCCGGTTTGCAGCGATTCCAGCATGTTTCAGCTACGCCACGCGGAACAAAGTCAGTGTTGGTCAAGTCGATATAGCCGTCACGGACATTCTTTGCTGTTGCCAACGGAACTGCGGTGTCATCAGTTGTTCGTTCTGGGGTGTTGTGCTCGCCATCGGTTATTAATGTGCAAACCTCATTTGAGATGACCCAAGACCATGTTGATGGAATCGCGAACAACTCACTTTCATTCTGGGCAACGTTATTTTTCTTGCGTTTTAATACCCCCGTTTCGACTAATCTCTTCTTCTCATCAGCAATCTCTTGAAGCAGAGCCGAAGCATTCCCTTCAAACGGTGATTGTTCCACCAACCGCCCCATCACCGCCATCTGCAAAATGGTCTGCTTGAGCTTGTCGATGCTCTGTTCGGTGGTGAACAGGGTGTCGAAGTGGGCGGCGACGCAGGCCCAGTTGTCGGCCAGTTCGGTGACATTTTCTGATTGGGTGAGGGTGCCGAGCAGGGTGTCCACGAGGGTTTCGTGGGCTTCGAGCTGGTCGCCGGATTGCTGTTCCAGCCGGTCGCATAGGGCCATAAGTTCATCGACTTTTTGGACAATGCGGTGTTGTTCCTCTATTGGAGGCATTGGGAAAGGTTCTTTCTTCAACGTCTCCATAGAGACCATGTTTTTCTGGGCAGTACCCTGAAGATTCTTAAGGGTTTCGGTCTGCAGAAAAAATGCTGAGAACAGTATTTTAAAGTAGTCGTTTGTGAGTAAGCGTTGATCCAAGGATAGTTTCAATAAAGCTTGGTTGATTATGCCTGGCTCCATCCAGCTCGGTGCCTCAGCAACACACCCAACCGTACCGGAGCAGCTGATAATTAAGTCTCCTGGCGAAACCTCGAACGCTTTAAGTTCAGTAAATTTTTCTTCGTTGATGTAATAGTTGCCCCTTGCGAAGTCATCGTTTATGGCATGCTGCTGCTCGTAGACTTTGAATCCGCTGGGTTTGAAAAAGGCTTTCTTGAGCGCACTCCCGAAGGGGCCTCGTTTAATGGCGTATTTTTTATCTTCAGTGACTTCGGGTAGAAATGCTAAATCCCAACCGATTGGGAGGTTCGTAGTTTTCTCGTCTCGATGAAGGTGGCTCAGACGGGAACGACCATTGCCGTCTTCGGAATATATTCTGTTGATTAGTCTTTTAGTGGGTTCATCGTCGTCATCTTGCTCTACCAGTTGCCCTATCACGGCTAGTCGAAGGATCAACTGCCGCAATTTTCTAATCCCTGTCAGCTCAATCTTGCTATTGCTCCCTCGGCCACTGCTGGACTTCTTCGTGACCGCCCCAGTCCACAAATCCAGACGCTCAGCAATCAGCTCCCGCGCACTCACGCAGCACCTCCGCCGGGGGTCTTATCACTGTTGTGAGAAAGTGCATCGGCCAGGATGTCCCGCAGCTGGTGGCGGATTTCTTGGATTTCGGCCTGCTGCTGTTCGTACTTGGCCAGCAGTTCGTCCGGATCGTGATTAATCTCTTCGCCTTGCCAGGGATTCTTGATGTCCAGGTTGTAGTTGCGGGCTTTGATGTCGTCGATGGAAACCTTCCAGGCCTGCTCGGTTTCCTCGCGGGTGGCAAAGCCATCGGCTTCGGCGCCCCACCAGTCGATTTCGGTCTGGAACTCCGAGAACTTCATGGGTTTGGTTTTGCTGTAGCTCTTTGAGCCTTCCGGGTAGGGGTGTTCGTAGTACCACACTGCCTCCGTGGGCTTGCCCTTGGTGAAAAACAGCAGGTTGGTCTTGATGCCGGTGTAGGGGTTAAACACGCCGTTGGGCAGGCGCACGATGGTGTGCAGATTGCACTCTTCCAGCAGTTTTTCCTTCAGCCGCGTTTTCATGCCCTCGCCGAACAGGAAGCCGTCAGGCAATACCACGGCGGCGCGACCGCCTTCCCTGAGCAGGTGGATGAACAGGGTCATGAACAGGTCGGCGGTTTCCCGGGTGCGGAAGGCACTGGGGAAGTTGGTTTCAATGCCGTCTTCTTCCATACCGCCGAAGGGCGGGTTGGCCACAATGATATCGACCCGCTCTTTCGGGCCCCAGCTGATGAGCGGGCGGGCCAGGGTGTTGTCGTGCTTGATCTGGTCCGGCACTTCGATCCCGTGCAGGATCAGGTTGGTAGTGGCCAGTAGGTGGGGCAGAGGCTTTTTCTCAACGCCATGGATGGATTTCTGCAGGATCTGTTCGTCCTGGGGCGTGTTCGCGTAGTTCTTGCGCTTGTGCTCGATGGTGCAGGTGAGGAAGCCGCCGGTGCCGCAGGCCGGGTCCATCACCTTTTCGTCCAGCTTCGGGTCTACCTGGTTGACCATGAACTCGGTCACCGCCCGTGGGGTGTAGAACTCGCCAGCGTTGCCAGCGCTTTGCAGGTCTTTCAGAATCTGTTCGTACATGTCGCCCAGTTCGTGGCGCTCGGCGGATTTGTTGAAATCGATGCCGTCCTGCAGCTTGTTGATGACCTGGCGCATCAGCTGGCCGGACTTCATGTAGTTGTAGGCATCCTCAAACACGGAGCGGATTACCACGCCCCGGTAGTCGTCACCGGCCGGCTCCAGGTTCTGCAGGCCGGGGAACAGGGTGTTGTCGATGAAGCCCTTGAGGTCGTCGCCGGTCATGCCCTCCGGGTCGGCGGCCCAGTTGCGCCAGCGCAGGTTTTCCGGAATCGGGGATTTATAGTCGTCGTAGAACATCTCCCATTCCTGCTCCCGGTCATCGAAGATCTTCAGGAACAGCATCCAGACCAACTGGCCGATACGCTGGGCATCGCCGTCTACGCCCACGTCTTTGCGCATGATGTCCTGGATGGATTTGATGGTGTTGCTGATAGACATAGGTGTTCAGTTCCTGGTGGTTCGGGAAAGAATGGGAAGCGGAAGTTCGGGTTATGAAGTCTGCCGGTAGAGCTCGTCTTCCAGGCCCTTCACGGCTTCGGTGTAGCCGGGTTTGCCGCCAAACGCCTGAATCAGCTCCATGGGGGCGCCGATGCTACTGAAGGGCGCCATTTTAAGCACGGTTACGTCCTCAACGGATTCAATGCCCGAATCAGTGTACTTGTCCAGAAGAGCATCCAGAACCTGCTTGCTGGGGCCTTCGTACTTGCTGAAGTAGTTGTTCTTGCGCACCTGCTCAGCCCGTTCTTTGCGGCTGAGCGGCGGCTGGTCGTAGACGATGTGGCAGATGACATCGAATGGGTCGGGTTCTGCGCCAAGTTTCTTGCTGACCTCCTTGATGAGGTCTTCCCAGATAACGCCCTGCTCAGCCAGTTCTTCGATGATGGTTTGCTTGCGGTCTGCCTGTTCCCATCTGCGAAGAAAATCGCCGAGGGTGGCGTATTGTTCTTTTACCTGTTTACGGGTGAAGTCTTTCAGGCTTTCGGTGATGAGCTTGCCGTCCGGGCCCAAGTACTGAACACGTTCGGCGATCACCGTCACTTCTACATTATCCACCACGAAACGGGTTCTGCCGCCACCGGTGCCCCCACCTTCACCAGAGACGCCGGTGTCGCCGCCCTCAGGGTCGTCAGTTTTCCACTCGGAGCCGGGCTCTACTTCGTAGCCTTCTGGTTCCTCGCCGCATTCGTTTCCAGGTCCTGTGCTTTCCGGTTGCTGTTCGTCGTCAGGGTTAACTGGATCTCCAGCTCCGGGTGCATAGACCTTCACCGGGTCACCATCGAAATCAGGATCTGCGAAAAGCTCTGTGGCCTTCTTGAAGTCCAGGATGGTAAACCAGTGCTTGTTGTAGTCGTCGTTAATCCGGGTGCCACGGCCGATGATTTGTTTGAATTCGGTCATGGACTGGATGCGCTGGTCAAGCACGATGACCTTGCAGGTCTGCGCATCCACGCCAGTGGTCATAAGTTTGCTGGTGGTGGCGATTACCGGGTAGCGCTCTTCCGGGTTGATGAAGTTGTCCAGCTCCGCCTTGCCTTCCTGCTCGTCGCCGGTAATACGCATCACGTACTTGCGATTCTCGGTGACCCTTTTCGGGTTCAGGTTCACCAGGGCCTGGCGCATGCGCTCGGCGTGGTCGATGTCTTCGCAGAATACGATGGTTTTTTGGTAGGGGCCGGTCTGTTCCAGAAATTCTGTCAGCTTCTGCGCGACCAATTCCGTGCGCTTTTCCAGTACCAGGTTCCGGTCGAAGTCTTTCTGGTTGTAAATCCGGTCGTCTATCAGCTCGCCATGCTTGTCGGTCTGGCCTTTGCTGGGCCGCCAGCCCTGCAGGTCTTTGTCCAAGTCGATGCGAACGACTTTGTAGGGGGCGAGAAAACCGTCCTCGATGCCCTGCTTCAGGGAGTAGGTGTAAACTGGCTCGCCGAAATAGTCGATGTTGGATACTTCCTTTGTTTCCTTGGGCGTTGCTGTAAGGCCGACGTGGGTTGCAGCAGAGAAGTATTCCAAAATCTGGCGCCATGCCGAATCCACTGACGCGCTGCCCCGGTGGCACTCGTCGATCACGACGAGGTCGAAGAAATCCGGCGAGAACTGTTTGTAGATATTCTGCTCTTCTTCGCTGCCGGTGACCGCTTGGTAAAGGGACAGGTAAATCTCGTAGGACGGATCTACCGTGCGGTTCGTGACCTTGGTCATGGCCTGGCCGAAGGGTTTGAAGTCGTTGTTCTTGGTTTGGTCCACCAGTATGTTCCGGTCGGCCAGAAACAGAATTCGCTTCTTCTGTTTGGACTTCCACAGTCGCCAGATAATCTGGAAGGCGGTGAAGGTTTTGCCTGTGCCGGTGGCCATGACCAGCAGCACCCGGTTCTGACCGCGGGCGATGGCTTCTACGGTGCGGTTGATCGCTACGGTCTGATAGTAGCGTGGCGTTCGGCCACTGCCGTCGTCATAGTAGGGCTGCTCGACCGTCTGGCGGCCATTCTGGGTAATGCCTTTGTACTGACAATACAACTCCCAAAGCGTATCAGGTGAAGGGAATTCGCCAAGAGTGAGGGTGGATTCGGTTTTGCCGTAAAGGCCGGTGCGATCGTGAAACAGAAAGCCGTCGCCGTTGCTACTGAATACAAAAGGCGCATCAAGCGCATCGCTGTACGCTAGGGCCTGCTGCATGCCGTCGCCAAGGCTGTGGTTGTTGTCCTTGGCCTCAATGATGGCGATGGGCATGTTCTTCTTGTAGCTGAGAACGTAGTCTGCCCGGCGACGTTTGCCACGGGTATGCAGCCTACCACGCACGATGATCCGGCCAGCGGTGAATGATACTTCTTCCCGCACCTGGCTGTGCATGTTCCAGCCCGCCTGCTCCAGGGCCGGGTTGATGAACTTACTGCAGATGTCCCGCTCTGTGAGCTTTTTCTTGTCCATGCGCCCGCCGCCGTTACTTCCTGTTTGCAACTATTTGAGCTTTCGTTGCTTTTCCAGCTACAGCCTAGCTTATAAATCATCTGGCCAGAAGGCGTGGATGCCTCCTTCATGTGTTAGATCAACACCCCCGGATTCAACATTCCCCCCGTATCCAGCGTCTTTTTGGTCGCCCGTAACACCTCTGCAAAAAGTTCCGGCCGCTGTCGCTCATAACCGGGCATATGGTCTCGCCCCACCGCATGATGATGAGTAATTGTGCCACCCAGCACGATTAGCGTTTCCATCACCGCCAGCTTGATCTCGTCCCACTGTTTCACCTGGTCGCCGCGCCGGCCCGGGGCGATGACGGTGTAGTAGGGCGCCGGACCGTCCGGGTAAACATGGGTGAAGCGGCAGGTGACGAAGGCGCCGCCACAGACCTCTTTGGTGACCGTTTTGACCTTTTCCATCACACCCTGATGGAAGGCCTCGAATCGGTCCCAGGTGATAGCAGTTTCGAAGGTTTCTGCCACCAGACCCAGTCGGACCAGGGCGTCGCGCATATAGGGGGCGCGGATAAACTGGTTACGCCAGTCGCCGGCCTGACCCGGGTCCGGCTTCTTGTCTTTGAGGGCCTGAACCGAGCCGCCTGCGTCCGACACGATCTCCAGGGCCCGCTCCATCCAGGCATCCACCGGGTGATCGGCGGATTCAAAGCCGACTATCAGTAAGTGCTTACTTCCGCTGCCAATGCCATTCATCATGGCCTCGCGGGCGTCGATCAGCCGACAATTGGTGGGATAGAGGCCGGACTGTGACAGTCGGCGCACGGCTTCCGCCCCCTGGACAAAATCCCCGAAATGGACGGTTCGCGTTGCCCGATAGACCGGCCTGGCCTGGAGGCGCATCCAGGCGGAGGTAACGAACCCAAGGGTTCCCTCGGAGCCCAGAAACAGCCGGTCCGGTGAGGGCCCGGCGCCGGACCCGGGCAGCCTGCGGGATTGCAGCGCACCCCTGGGCGTGACCACGCGGGTGGACTCCACCAGGTCATCAATGTGGGTATAGAGCGTGGCAAAGTGGCCGCCGGAGCGGGTGGCTATCCAGCCGCCGAGGGTCGAAAACTCAAAGGACTGGGGAAAGTGCCGAAGGGTAAATCCGTGGGGACGCAGCCCATCTTCCAGCGCCGGTCCATAGATGCCGCCCTGGATATGGGCCGCCCGGGAGTGGGTGTCTACCTCGATAATCCGGTTGAACCTCTCCATGTCCACAGTGATGGTGCCGGCCCAGTCGCTCTCGTAGCGCGGCTCCGTGCCACCCACCACGCTGGATCCGCCGCCATAGGGAATCACGGCCGCGCCGCAGCGGCTGGCGTAGTCCAGAACGTCCACCAATTCCTGTTGGGTGGATGGACGGGCAATCAGGTCGGGCGCACAATCAAAATCACCGTTCAGGCCCCGCACGATGTCCCGGAAAGACTTGCCATAAGTGTGGCTGGCCCGGTCCCGCCTATCCGTTGACAGGATCGAACCCAGCGATTCGGGAATTTTAAGCCTGGGCTCGGGCATGGTCAGATCTGCCAGGGAAGGCGGGGCCTGCGCCGTCAGTTCGACGTTACCAAACTGCATGCCCACCAGTTGCCGTAACTGGTTGACCTCCCCATCGCTGAACGCGTTTTCCTCATTGCCCCAGGCCCAGAAGCTTCGTGTTGGCATGATCCATCTCCATTCTTGTTTTGGTTTCAGCATAGCTGAAAACACCCACGCTTTATTCGCCCGGTACTGACCCGCGCCCCCCTTCTGAACGTAATCAGGTGCAACTGACGGGAGTTAACAATGACCTCACCCATTCTGATTACCGGCGCCGGCCAGCGCAACGGTCTGGCCTTCGCAAAGCACTGCCTGGACAGGGACCAGCCTGTTATCGTGACCTACCGCAGCTATCGCCCGGCGGTGGATGCACTGCAGAAGGCCGGAGCCACCTGCATCCACGCGGATTTTGGAACCAATGAGGGTATTGACCGGTTTATCCCGTTACTCAGGGACCGAACCGATTCTCTGCGGGCGATTATCCATAATGCCTCGGACTGGATGCCGGAAAGCGACGACACCGACCCGGCCGATGTGATGACCGCGATGATGCAGATCCACGCCATGACGCCCTACCGGATCAATCTCGCTTTGCGGGACCTGCTAGAAAACAGCGAAACCACTGCCGACATCATTCACATGACCGATTACGTGGTAGAGAAGGGCAGCGCCAAGCATATTGCCTATGCTGCCAGCAAAGCAGCGCTGGAGAATCTGACGCTCTCCTTTTCCCGGCTTCTGGCACCAAGGGTCAAAGTGAACAGCCTTGCGCCGTCGCTGATCATGTTCAACGCGTCAGACGATGACGCCTACCGGAAGAAAACCCTTAAAAAATCCCTGATGGGCCTGGAACCCGGCGTTGCTGTAGCGGTGGACACCCTGCAGTTCCTGCTGGACAACCCCTACATCACCGGCCGCTCGATTCCGCTGGATGGTGGTCGCCATCTGGTCTGACTGGAAGTGCAATTGCATCCGGATTTCTGTAGCCTCCGCGACCTTTTACCCAAAGGACAGACTATGACCGCAAAGACAGATTCACCGGCCCGCACTGGCCGCCCCGGTGCTTTCTCCGACAGCGATCCTGTGGTTCTGATACTGACCATCGGTTTCATTCTGGTGTTTATCGGCGCCTCGGTGATCAACAGTGAAGGGGTTGCCAGTGTGATCGGCGCCGGCTTCAGCTGGACGGCACAATACCTGGGATCGTTTTTCCAGCTGCTGTTGCTGGCGACTTTTTTTATTGCGCTGGGCACCGCTGTCAGCAAGGCGGGCAACGCGCGTATTGGCGGACTCGACAAGCCGGAAATCAGCCGCTTTCGCTGGCTTTCCATGATCATGTGTACCCTGCTTGCCGGTGGCGGCGTGTTTTTCGCCGCGGGCGAGCCGGTCTATCACTTTGTGGTGACACCACCGGCCTTCGACACTGAGGCAGGAACCGCAGCGGCGGTTGCCCCGGCACTGGCGCAGTCTTTTACCCACTGGGGCTTTCTGGCCTGGGCGGTACTGGGGTCGCTGACAGCGCTGGTACTGGCCCGCGCCCATTACGATCAGGGCAAACCCCTGCAACCGCGCACCCTGCTTTATCCGGTTTTTGGTGAGAAGGTGGTCAGTGGACGCTTTGGCGGGGTGATCGATTCCCTGTGCGTCATTGCGGTCGTGGCGGGGACCGTTGGGCCTATCGGCTTTCTGGCCACCCAGATGAGCTTCGGCCTGCACGAGTTGTTCGGTATCAATGACGGCTATGGCACACAGCTGACAGTACTGGTGGTTCTCGCTGCGGTTTACATGACCTCCGCGATGACCGGTCTGCACAAGGGCATTCAACTGCTCAGCCGGTTCAATGTGATTCTGGCGCTGGTCATCGCGGCAGTGATCTTCATCTTCGGGCCCACCCTGTTCCTGGCCAACACCTTCACCCAGGCCTTTGGTGAGTATCTGAATTCCTTCATGACCATGTCGACCATGACGGCGGAAACCGCGCCGGCCTGGTGGATGAAGTGGTGGACGGTATTCTTCTTTGCCTGGCTCATCGGCTACACGCCCCTGATGGCCGTGTTTGTCGCGCGAATCTCCCGCGGGCGCACGGTTCGCGAGATGATCATTGCGGTGGCGGTGCTCGCGCCGGTGGCCACCACTATCTGGTTCACACTGCTGGGAGGTTCCGGAATCTACCACCAGCTGGCCGGCACCTTCGATCTGACGGAGGCACTGAACAGTTTCCGCTTTGATGTGGCTACCCTCACCGTTGCCCAGGCGCTGCCGGGGGGCACCTGGATGGCCGCAGCCATTCTATTGCTGACCACCATTTTCGTGGCCACGACGGGCGATTCCATGAGCTATTCCATCGCCATGGTCGGCGCCGGCCACGACGAGCCGAACCCCTGGATTCGCGTGTTCTGGGGCGGTGCCATGGCACTGATGGCCGCGATTCTGCTTTATATGGGCTCGGGGCAGATCGGCGTGCTGCAGCAGTTTATTGTGCTGACGGCCATACCCGTGTCGTTCATCATTCTGCCCTCCCTCTGGACCGGCCCCAGGGCCGCCATGGAGATGGCAACAGAGCAGGGAGTCGCCTGACCGACGCCCACGGATAGAATCAGAGCTTTGGCCAGATGATATCCATAAGCGCCTGTCGACCTGGATGGGGGAAGGAAACCGTGTTGTCTGACTGCAGTATCTGGAGAACCTCCCCCAGTTTCCGGAACAGGTCAATATGGTTATGGATGCACCGGGGAATGGCCTCGTCCCGCAGGAAAGAAACATAGCGGTTGAGGTTTTCCTCATCGGAACGCCAGTGGTCGCCGAAGGCGTTCCGAAACAGGGCCCGCGTGGCGATGGACCGCCAATCATCCCGGTAACTGGCATTCAACCTCTCCGGATAAACGTACAAATCACTGATTTCCTTGTCGATTTTTACTTCGACCCGGTCAGGGGGGAAGATCAGCCGCAAAGCCAGCAGGTAATAGGGATCATCCAACTGGTCGGCAACAACCTGTCTCACCAAATCAATTCTGCTCATAACTGCTCGTTTATTGACCTGTTCTGAAAGACTCTCCGTACCCCTCTGTACGCTTTGAACAACAAGAGAGACTTCCCATGCATATGAACGACAGCGAGCTGAAATCCCACAAGCACGACACCATTTCATCACTGGAAATCGTTTCCATGGAAGGTCGCTACTACATGGCAAGGTTCTATCTGGACGGCCAGGGATATGTGCTGACTAACTCAGATGACAAGCCCGTGATGTTTTCCGGGGCCAGCGCTGCACGGGAGCATTTCCAGAATTATCATGTGGAGAGTACCGAAGTCATTCCGCCCACAGGCACGGACGAAATGATCGGCATGCCGGACGCCGATGATGATGAAACCATGCGGGTTCCTCTCTAGCCCTGGTTGTTATCACCATCCTCGTCGCGGTGCTGCTGCGTCCATAGCCGGGCGTAATGGCCGTTCATCGACAGCAGCTCACTGTGATGCCCGCTTTCCACGATTCGGCCCCCATCCATAACCAGAATCGTGTCCGCATCCCGGGTGGTGGACAGGCGGTGAGCAATCACCAAAGACGTACGCTGGCGGCTGACTTCCCTCAGGGCCCCCAGAATAGCCTGTTCAGACAGCGAATCCAGCGAGGACGTTGCCTCATCCAGAATCAGAACCGGCGGGTTTTTGAGGATGATCCGGGCAATCGCCACCCGCTGTTTTTCGCCCCCGGATAATTTCAGCCCACGCTCACCCACCTGGGTTTGGTAGCCGTCCGGAAGGCTAAGGATGAAGCTTTCCAGATGGGCCATTCTGGCGGCCCGGTACACCTCTTCTTCACTGGCCGCCGGCCGTCCATAGGCAAGGTTGCGATAAAGCGTATCGTTGAACAGCACAGTATCCTGGGGAACCACGCCAATCGCCGACCGCAGGCTGTCCTGGGTCACGTCGCGGATATCCTGGCCGTCAATGGTGATGCTGCCCTGGTCCACATCGTAAAAGCGGAACAGCAGGCGGGCGAGGGTGGATTTACCGGCACCACTGGCGCCGACCACCGCCACCGTGTGCCCGGCCGGTATGGAAAAACTCACGTCCCGCAGAATCTGACGGTCCTGCCGGTAGGCGAAATGGACATGATCAAACCGGACAGCGCCCTGGGTAATTTCAAGCGGTCGCGCCTGGGGTGAATCCTTGATCGACGGTTCATCATCCAGCAGGCCGAACAGCCGTTCGACGTTGACCAGGGACTGGCGGATCTCCCGGTACACAAAACCAAGGGCGTTCAAAGGAATGAAAAGCTGCAACAGGTAGGCATTCACCATGGTGAAATCACCGAGGGTAATCTCGCCTGCGGCTACCTGCTGGACCGCCATGGCCATGATTCCAATCATCGCCAGGCCGATGATCAGGGCCTGGCCGGAGTTCAGGGCCACCAGCGACAACCGGTTCTTCAGGCGGGCCTGCTCCCAGTCATCCAGGTTCTGGTCGTATAGCTGGGCCTCAAACCGCTCGTTGTTGAAATACTTGACGGTTTCGTAGTTAAGCAGGCTGTCCAGCGCCCGGGAGTTGGACTGGTTGTCCCGGGCATTGGCCTCGCGCACGTACTTGGTCCGCCATTCGGTGACCTTGATGGAAAACACCACATACACCACAACCGCCACCAGTATGGCCAGAACATACCCCAGGTTGAACGCTACAAAGAGAATGCCGGCAACCATCAGGATTTCCAGCAGGGTCGGCACGATATTGAACAGAGTAAAGCGCAGCAGAAAGCTGATGCCGGTGGTGCCCCGCTCGATGTCACGGGCCAGACCGCCGGTCTTGCGGTCAAGGTGGAAAGCCAGCTCCCGGTTATGCAGATGGCTGAATATTTTCAGGGAGACCCGACGCATGGCCCGCTCTGCCACCCGGGCAAAGACGGCATCCCGCAGCTCGCTGAACAGGGTACTGGCAAACCTCAGCAGGCCGTAGGCCACCACCAGCAGGACCGGAATCCACAGCAACAGGTCACCGCTGCGGTTCTGGTCTAGATAGTCGACGATGTATTTAAGGGCAATGGGCGTGGCAACCGTCGCCAGTTTCGCCAGAACCAGGAGTGACAGAGAAAGCGCAACGCGACCGCGGAACTCGCTGAGATAGGGCCACAACCCGGCAATGATACGCCAGTTGAGTTTGTGATTGGCAGGGTAATCATTGTCGGCATAAGCTCGCACAGAATGGCTGTCCTTGATCTGTTCAAATCAGTCGGGTTGGATGGCGCAGGCGTATATGGTTGCGATGTTATGGTACAGCCTTACGCCTGACCCGGCACAATAGCTCACACAAAGACCCCGAGGAGTTACCCATCAAACCCACACACCGCCGTGCGCTGATACTGGCAAGAACCTTCATCAGCCCCTACAAGAAAGCGGTTGCCGGCGCTCTGACGGCGCTGATATTCACCGCCGGCGTCACGCTTGGCCTGGGTCAGGGTCTGCGCATTCTGGTGGATCAGGGGCTGGCGACCCAGTCACCGGCGATGCTGTCCCAGTCGATTGGATTTTTCTTCGTTCTGGTGGTGGCGCTGGCCTTTGGTTCCTTCGCCCGTTTCTATCTGGTGAGCTGGATTGGCGAAAGGGTAGTGGCCGATATCCGAAAACAGGTCTTCAACCACCTGATTGACCTGCACCCCGGCTTTTACGAAGAAAACCGCAGCCTGGAAATCCAGTCCCGATTTACCGCCGATACCACCGTACTGCAGTCCGTCATCGGCTCTACCGTTTCCATTGCCCTGCGCAACAGCCTGATGCTGATTGGCGGGCTGATCCTTCTGTTTGTTACCAATGCCAAACTGGCCAGCATCATCCTACTGGGTTTTCCGCTGGTGATCGTACCAATCCTGATCTACGGACGCCGGGTGCGCAGCCTGTCCCGCCTCAGCCAGGACAGGGTAGCGGAAGTGGGCAGCTACGTGGGGGAGAACCTGACCCAGATCAAAACGGTTCAGGCCTTCAACCATCAGCCCCATGACCGGGCGTTCTTCAGTACGGTGGCGGAAAACGCCTTCGACATTGCCCGCACCCGCATTCGCCAGCGCGCGTTTCTGACCACCATCGCCATTACGCTGGTGATGGGGGCGGTGGGCGTGGTGCTCTGGATTGGCGGGCTGGATGTGATTTCCGGGCAGACCAGCCCCGGGGAACTGGCCGCGTTTGTGTTTTACAGCCTTCTGGTAGGCCTGGCCGCCGGCGCCATCAGCGAAGTGATTGGCGAACTGCAGCGCGCCGCCGGTGCGGCGGCACGAATTTTCGAGCTGCTGCAGACCGAAAGCGAACTGCCGCCGGTGCCGGCGTCGGTGCAACCACTGAAACAGCCGGTAAAGGGCGATCTGGCGATTGAAGAACTGGGTTTCTGCTATCCCTCACGGCCGGACAGGCAGGTGATCGACAATCTATCCGTCACCATCCGGGCCGGGGAAACCATTGCCCTGGTGGGGCCTTCCGGAGCAGGTAAATCCACCCTGTTTGACCTGCTGCTGCGCTTCTATGATCCGGATCAGGGCCGGATCCTGCTGGATGGTACCGATATCCGCCATCTGTCCCTTCATGATCTGCGGCGGTGTTTTGCCCTGGTGCCCCAGACCCCCTCGCTTTTTCACGGCACCATTGCGGACAACATCCGCTACGCGCGGCCGCACGCCCCGGACGCCGACATGATCCATGCCGCCCGTATTGCCCACGCCGATGAATTTATCCAGGGCTTTCCAAAGGGTTATGAGACCCGACTGGGGGATGGTGGCATCGGGCTATCCGGTGGCCAGAAACAGCGTCTGGCCATTGCCCGGGCACTGCTGGCGGATGCACCTATACTGTTACTGGATGAGGCCACCAGCGCTCTGGATGCGGAAAGCGAACACCTGATCCAGCAGGCCATGCCCGGGCTGATGTCGGATCGCACAACACTGGTGATTGCACACCGGCTAGCGACCGTTCGCCACGCCGACCGCATTCTCGTAATGGACAACGGTCGCCTTGCGGATATCGGCAGCCACGACGAACTGGTGGAACGAAATGCCCTCTACCGAAAGCTGGCGCAGCTGCAGTTCCGCGAGGGCTAGAGGCCCTGTTAGGGGCCGCTCATGACCAAGGTCTAAGGCCGCAAAAGCCGGGTCCCTGAAAAGGGGAGGCAATTTCTGTATAATGGTTGGTCTAAATCGAGTTGAGGAGAGGCAAAGTGACGAACAAAGAATTGCAGGCACTCAAAGAACGCTATGTTGCGGCAGGCGCTGCCAGCCCGAACGAACAGTTCGCAGACCATGCAACCAACGCCGAACTCTGGGATGCTGATGGCAAGCGGATGATCGACTTTGCCGGCGGTATCGGTGTACTGAACATCGGCCATCGTCACCCGAAAGTGGTGGAAGCCGTCAAGGCACAGCTGGACAAGGTGATGCACACCTGCCAGACCGTTATGCCCTATGAAGGCTACGTCCGTCTTGCCGAGAAGCTGAGCGGCGTTGTACCGGTACGTGGCCATGCCAAGGTGATGCTGGCCAACAGCGGTGCCGAAGCCCTGGAAAACGCGGTGAAAATCGCCCGCGCTGCGACCAAACGCCCCAACGTCATCTGCTTTGATGGCGGCTATCACGGCCGTACCTTTTACACCATGGCCATGAACGGCAAGGCTGCACCCTACCAGACCGATTTCGGTCCCATGCCGGGTACCGTGTTCCGTGCGCCTTATCCCGTGCCTTACCATGGCGTGGACGAAGACGAAGCCATTCGAGGCCTGAAAATGGCCATGAAAGCCGACTCTCCCGCCCATGATACCGCGGCCATCATCATTGAACCGGTTCTGGGCGAGGGCGGCTTTTACGCTGCACCGGCCAGCTTCCTGAAGAAGATTCGCGAAATCTGCGACGAGCACGGCATCATCATGATCTGTGACGAAGTGCAGAGCGGCTTTGGCCGTACCGGCAAGATGTTCGCAATCGAGCACAGTGGTGTCGAGCCGGACATGATGACCATGGCCAAGAGTATGGCGGACGGCATGCCCATTTCTGCGATCGTCGGCACCGACAAGATCATGGACTCCTCCGGGCCCAACTCCCTGGGCGGCACCTATACCGGTAGCCCGACCGCCTGTGCCGCGGCCCTGGCGGTTATGGAAGTCTTCGAGACCGAAGATATTCTTGGCAAGAGCCAGCGTCTTGGTGAGAAGCTGAACAAGCGCTTCCAGCAGTGGCAGGAACAGTTTCCGCAGGTGGACAATGTGCGCAATCTCGGCCCAATGGCGGCGATTGAGCTGGTTACCGACAAGAACAGCAAGGAACCACGGGCTGACTTTGCCGGCGCCGTCACCAAATATTGCAAGGAGCACGGCCTGATCCTGCTCAGCTGTGGCATGTACGGCAACACCATCCGCTTCCTGATGCCCGTCACCATTGAGGACGAGATTCTGGAAGAGGGTTTGAACATCGTCGAAAACGCCCTGAAAGAACTGGGCTGAAACGGCCCTTCAGGTCATTCCTGGCAATGACCTGAAAACCAGAACCGGTCGGGGAAACCCGACCGGTTTTTTTGTGTTCAAATCGTCGTATACTGCGGGTTCATGTCAGACTCAGGCCGTTCTATGACCTCCAATCCCCACACCAACCAGACCACACCCACACACAAGCCGAGGCCCTGGGTCGATCTGCTTGTCAGCATTATTATCCCGTCCGTTATCCTGATGAAACTATCCGGGGACGAGTATCTGGGCAGTGTAATGGCACTGGTGGTTGGCCTGGCCTTTCCCCTGGGCTGGGGCCTGTTCGAGCTGGTGCGCTACCGCAAATACAACTTCATTGCCTTACTGGGCCTGATCAGCGTGGGCCTGACCGGCGGTATCGGGTTGCTGGAACTGAACGCCAAGTGGCTGGCAGTTAAAGAAGCGGCGGTGCCTGCGGTTATCGGTATTGCGGTGCTGATCTCCACCCGCACCCGGTATCCCCTGGTAAAAACGCTGCTGTACAACCCGACGGTACTGAATGTCGACAAAATCCAGTCCGTACTGAAGCAGAATAATCGGGAAGAGGAATTCGATGCACGCCTGCAAAAGGCAAGCTATCTCTTCAGCCTGACGTTCGTATTTTCCTCCGTGATGAACTACGTTCTGGCCAAGTGGATCGTCACCAGTCCCTCCGGCACGCAGGCTTTTAATGAAGAGCTGGGTAGGATGACGCTGGTCAGCTATCCCATGATTGCTATTCCCTCCATGATCATGATGATCGCCATTTTTTACTACCTCTGGCGTTCCATCCGGAAGCTTACCGGTTACACCCTGGAGGAGGTGATGGCGCCGCATCTGGCTTCGGACGAGGGCAATAAATCATCGGATTCGTCGCCCCGCTCCTGACATCCGGCGGAGAGTCCAGTGGACAGACCGGCTAACAACAACAGCTTGCCACCGATTCTGGCGGGCCCCGTTCTCAGACACACCACCTTCCACAGACTGACTCTCTGGCTGGTAGCCTCCTTCCCTCTGGACCTGCGCCTGCAACTGTATTTCGCCGACGGCCAGGCGCCATCGGTCGACCGGGTTCTGACGGATAGCGACACCACCCGAATCAGACTGGGTGACTCCGCCTGTTTGCACCTGATCGACCTGAAACTGGACGATGCCCTGCCTGCCGACACAGTCATCGGCTATGACCTGGGCGTAAAAGGGCCTTCTGACGGCGGTGAGCGCTCTGACTACTGGATAAAAGACTGGGGGCCGCATCTGTGCCTGCCAGCCCGTCAACGTCCGGATTTCATCCTCCGGGAGCGGCTGGATAAACTTGCCCACGGATCCTGCCGCAAACCCCACGCACCGTCGGCAGACGGCCTGGTCAGGGTGGATAGCGAACTGCAGCAGGCAGGGGACGACTACTCTCAACGACCCGCCCTGATGCTGATGACCGGTGACCAGATTTACGCTGACGACGTGGCCGGGCCAATGCTTCGTGCCATTCACAGTCTGATCGAGCGCCTGGGTCTGTACGAAGAAACCATGACCGGCGCCGCAATAAACGATAGCCGGGCGTTAAGGGAAGACAACCGCACCTACTTCCATCGGGAAAATCTGCTTCCGGACGTGCACAGCAACGAAGCCCTGGTCGAGCGTTTCTTTGGCGGGGTCCGCAAACCCGTCTTTACCACGGCGAATGCCCATAACCATTTGATTTCATTAAATGAAGTGGTGGCTATGTACCTTCTGGTCTGGTCACCCGTGTGCTGGCAGCTGATTGACACGGAGCAGCCACAGCTGTCCCCGGTGGACGCTAACGGCTACCAACATCAGCAAGGCCTTATAGACGATTTCGTTGCCGGCCTGCCCCGAGCCGCCCGGGCTCTGGCGCATATCCCCACTTACATGATCTTCGATGATCACGATGTAACGGATGACTGGAATCTGTCCGCGCTCTGGGAAGCAACCACCTACGGGCATCCGTTTTCCCGGAGAATTGTGGGCAACGCATTGATCGCCTATCTGCTGTTCCAGGGCTGGGGAAACAACCCCGATGCCTTTGCCGAGCTGATGCAGCCAGTTGGTAGGCTAATGATGTCGGCTGATGGCCAGGGTTTACTGGATCAGCGCCGCCAGGAAGAGATCATAGACCAGTTGCTGGAGTTCGAGCACTGGCACTATACCTTGCAGACATCGCCGCGAATTGTGGTACTGGATACCCGCACCCGTCGCTGGCGCAGCGAGCTCAATAGGGCCCGGCCGTCTGGCCTTCTAGACTGGGAGGCGTTGACCGAGTTTCAGCAAGATGTGATGGATCAGAAGGCCGTCATTGTGGTGTCACCGGCGCCCATGTTCGGCGTAAAACTGATCGAGGCCATTCAGAGTATTTTCACCTTCTTCGGAAAACCGCTGGTGGTGGACGCAGAAAACTGGATGGCCCATCGGGGGGCCGCCAGTGTCTTGCTGAACATTTTCAGCCATTCCCGCACACCGGAAAACTTCGTGATCCTCTCCGGCGACGTGCATTACTCATTCGTCTACGACGTACGTTTTCGTCGCCGCCCGCAGCATCTACGTATCTGGCAAATCACCAGTAGCGGAATCAAGAACGAATTTCCCCACAAACTGATGGAATGGCTGGACCGGATCAATCGCTGGCTTTATGCACCCTGGTCGCCACTGAACTGGTTCACCAAACGCCGCCGTATGCGTGTGACGCCGCGTATGCCGGAAGGCCGTGATGCAGGGGAAAGGTTATGGAACCACGCCGGGATCGGCATGGTTCATCTGGATTCTGAAGGGGTTCCCACCGAGATACGGCAACTGAATTCCGACACCGGGGGAACCCGCTTTCCAGACCGGGAGTAGGCCGGCAACTCCGGCTGACTTCCGGTAAAGCGGGGCAGGGTCAAACGTCCAGGTTGGTCACTTCCAGGGCATTGCTCTGGATGAACAGCCGGCGCGGCTCGACATCATCACCCATCAGAGTGGTGAAGATCTGGTCGGCGGCGAAGGCGTCCTCGATAGTCACCTTCATCATCCGGCGAGTTTCCGGATCCATGGTGGTTTCCCACAGCTGTTCCGGGTTCATCTCACCCAGTCCCTTGTAGCGCTGGATGCTAAGACCTCGCTGGGCCTCTTTCATCAACCAATCCAGGGCGCCTTCGAAAGACAACACGGCCTGCTTGCGCTCGCCACGCTGGATGTAAGCGCCTTCTTCCACCAGACCGTCCAGGGTTTCACCCACGCGGGCAATCGCGGCGTAGGAGGAGGAGTCGAAGAATTCATGGCTGAACACGTGTTCGTGAGCAATACCATGCACATAAATGGTGACCTTCGGCAGGAAGATATGGCGCTCAGCATCCTTGGTCACCGAGAAGGTGTACTTGGTGCCGGTACGGGTATCCAGTTGCAGTCCGTCGCCCAGGCGCGCAACCCAGCGAGCTACCGCTTCCTCTGACTTCAGGTCTTCCATGTTCAGGGTAACGTTCTGCAGCATCTGCTCCAGTACCTTGGCAGGGTAGGCCCGTGACAGCCGGGAAATCATGTTCATCACTGCCTGGTAGTCCTTCACCATGGTTTCCAGAGCGGAATCCTTGATCGCCGGAGCGTCGGCGTTCACAAACAACTGGGCGCCTTCCAGGGCGGTCTGGGTGAGATAGGCCTCTTTGGCCTTCTCGTCCTTGATGTACTGCTCCTGCTTGCCCCGCTTGACCTTGTACAGTGGCGGCATGGCGATGAACACATGGCCACGCTCGATCAGTTCGCGCATCTGGCGGAACAGGAACGTCAGCAACAGGGTGCGGATGTGGGAGCCGTCCACGTCAGCGTCGGTCATGATGATCAGCGAGTGGTAGCGCAGCTTTTCCGGGTTGAATTCTTCCCGGCCGATGCCCGTACCCAGGGCAGTAATCAGGGTGCCGACCTCTGCGGAGGACAACATCTTGTCAAAACGTGCCTTTTCTACGTTCAGGATCTTACCTTTGAGCGGAAGAATGGCCTGGGTCTTCCGGTCGCGGCCCTGTTTGGCACTGCCGCCGGCGGAATCACCCTCCACAATGAACAGTTCGGAAAGGGCGGGATCCTTTTCCTGGCAGTCGGCCAGCTTGCCGGGCAGGCCGGCGATATCAAGTGCACCTTTGCGGCGGGTCATGTCCCTTGCCTTGCGGGCCGCTTCCCGGGCGCGGGCCGCGTCGATCATCTTGTTAACGATCAGCTTGGCTTCGGAAGGCTGTTCCTGGAGGAAATCGGCAAACGACTGGTAAAGCTCCTGCTCCACGGCCGTCTTTACCTCCGAGGACACCAGCTTGTCTTTGGTCTGGGAGGAGAACTTGGGATCAGGGACCTTCACACTGATGATGGCCGTCAGGCCTTCACGTGCGTCGTCACCGGACGTGGCCACCTTCGCCTTCTTGCCAATGCCTTCCTGCTCGATGTAGTTGTTCAGCGAACGGGTCAGGGCGGCGCGGAAGCCGGCCAGATGTGTACCACCGTCCTTCTGGGGAATGTTGTTGGTAAAGCAGTAGATGTTTTCCTGGAAGGCATCGTTCCACTGCATGGCAACTTCAACAACCGTTCCGTCTTCCCGTTCCTTGATGAAATGGAATACGCGGTTGATTGGGGTCTTGTTGGAGTTGAGATGTTCTACGAAAGCCCGCAGGCCGCCTTCGTATTCAAAAATCTCTTCCTTGCCAGTACGCTCGTCCTGCAGACGGATACGAACACCGCTGTTCAGGAAGGCCAGTTCCCGAAGGCGTTTGGCCAACAGGTCCCAGTGGAATTCGATGTTGGTAAAGGTGACCGGAGATGGCTTGAAATGGACCTTGGTGCCACTGGCATCGGTATCGCCAACCACGGCCAGCGGGCCCTTTGGGACGCCCTCAGCGTAAGTCTGCTCGTAGACTTTACCGTCCCGTCGGATGGTAAGGGTGAGGTGGGCAGAAAGGGCGTTTACCACCGAGACACCTACACCGTGAAGCCCCCCGGAAACTTTGTAGCTGTTGTCATCAAACTTACCACCCGCGTGCAGGACGGTCATGATGACCTCAGCGGCGGAAACACCTTCCTCTTCATGGAGGTCAACCGGAATGCCCCGGCCATTATCCCGCACGGTAATGGATTCATCGGCGTGAATCACAATGCCAATTTCGGAACAATGCCCTGCAAGCGCTTCGTCGATTGAGTTATCGACTACCTCGAACACCATGTGGTGCAGACCGGTGCCGTCGTCCGTGTCACCAATGTACATGCCCGGCCTTTTACGTACCGCATCCAGGCCTTTCAGAACCTTGATGCTGGAGGAATTATAAATCGATTCGCTCATTCAGAAACTCCTGAGGGTGATGTCCCGGTCGGCGGTTGTAACCATGTCAGTGCGCGCTATTCCGGGTTTTATTCTTCCGTCATTTTGCCATGTTCCACGTGGAACACTCGATACTCGGGCAACGGCTGTTGCCATAATTCTTCCGGCTTGGGCGGCTCAATAGAGGTCACAAAGACCTGGCATCTGAGCTCGTCAAGCTTTGAGGCCAGCATGGCCCGGTGGCCAACATCCAGCTCCGCATTGATATCATCCAGCAGGAAGGTGACCTGTTTTCCCAGGTCAGCCAGTACCATGCCCTGCGCTATCTTCATCAGAATCACCAGGGTCTTCTGCTGACCGCGTGAAAAGGTTTCTGCAACCGGACGTCCCTGGAATTTCAACCTCAGGTCTGCCCGGTTAGGGCCATACAGTGTGTGGCCCATCTTCAATTCCTGTTCCCGATGGACTCGGAGCACGTCCAATAACGACTGCCCGTCATCCCAGCCCGGATAAAACAGGACCTTGAGGCCGTCGACCCAGGGAGCCGATACTTCACTCACCAGCCGGAAAAAGGCTTGATGGAAAAGTCCAAAAGTATGTTTTCTTGCCTTCGTCATGCGTTCGGCAAGGTCCACATACTGGGCGTCCCAGACCTTCATTAACGCTTCGTCCAGTCTACCATTTCTGAGGATTTGATTCCGCTGTGATGTGACTCTCTGACACTGCTGCCATAAGGAAGCATAGGAAGGTTCCACGTGGAACACTGACCAGTCCAGAAACTGGCGGCGCTTGCCCGGCCCGCCCGCAACGATATCGAAAACCCCGGGATCGATCACCGACACAGGCAAGTGCTGGGCCAGCACAGACATATTCCTGACTGGTTCGCCATCCACGCGTAACGTGGTTTCTTTGGCGCTTACATCCCTGGCAATACCCAGCCGATGACGGATTGCGGTATCCCGTTCCGGATCAAACCCCTGATCAAGACCACCGAATACCGTCAGTTTATGTTGGCCATGACTGACAACAGCCTGGTGTCGGTTCACACGGAAGGATCGACCGAGACCCAGATAACCAATGGCTTCAAGTACGCTGGTTTTGCCGCTGCCGTTTTCACCGTAAAGCAGATTCATGGAGGGAGAGAAACTGACAGGTGAGCCCTGGAGATTCCGGAAATGTTCCGTTTGCAGTTTGACGAGCGCCATAAATCCCTGAAGTCTCAAGCCAGCCAAGGCGGGAACAATAAAGGGCAGCCAATTGGCTGCCCGGAGCGATCAGTGAAGCATGTTCAGCCGTTCGTCCATAAACACATCCATTTCCGGTGCCAGGATGTGCACGTAGCGGTCGAAATAAAGAAACTGTTTTAGGAGCAGGGCAAACTCCCTGGGGAAATGCAGCCCGTGCCCTTCACCAATCCTGACCATGTCCATCAGGATGTTGTTCACATCGTCGTCGGCCTGTTCGGCGTAGTAGGGCACGTCGTCAGGCACCATTTTGTCCATCTGCTGATACAGCTTACGCAGGTCGCTCGCCAGCTCGCTGACAACCACCCGCTGATGGGTAATGCCGATCCGGATCATGGCATCGGCCATGCCATCGAAATTGCCGACCATCACCGAGGAAATAAAATCGCTCACTGCCTGCCAGGTGTCCGGTCGAATGCGACCGACAATGCCGAAATCGATAAATCCGACTCGGCCGTCCTTGAGCACCATAAGATTCCCCGCATGCACATCCGCATGGAAAAATTCGCATTGCGTCAGGCTGGAGAACCAGGTGTTCATCGCAGTAATCAGCGTACGCTCTGGATCGCGGGCATACCCTCGAATGCTCTCCAGGTCTGTCAGAGGTACACCATGGAATCGCTCCATGGTGAGAATACGTCGGGTGCTGGCCTCTTCGTAGACTTTCGGCACCGTGGCATCTTCATTGTGGGTGTTGTGGAGAAATTCCCGGAACACCTTGAGATTGTTCGCTTCCTTGATGAAATCGCATTCTTCCATCATGGTGCGCTGGATTTCTTCGACAATGCCCGACATGGACGTCCAGGACAGCTTAGGCGCCAGGGTCTCCAGAATTCTGGCAGACAGGTAAAGGAAATTCAGGTCCGTCAGCAGAATGGTTTCCACCCCCGGCTTCTGAACCTTGATCACCACTTCCTCCCCGGTCACCAGGGTGGCGGGATGCACCTGGGCAATCGAAGCCGAGGCCAGGGCGACCGGATCAATATCGGAGAACACTTCTTCAATGGGCCGGCCCAGTTCGTCCCGAATGATCTTACGGATCACGCTATAGGGCAGGCTGGGAGTTCGATCCAGGCAGTACTGGAACTCTTCCACATAGGCCTTGGGGAAGAAGGTGGGGGAGCTGGCAATAAACTGACCCAGTTTGATGTAGGTGGCCCCCAATGACTCAAAGGTCTCGCGCAACAGACGTGGTGCCGGCGGCCGCTCACCCCGCACCCAGTTGATGCCGGTGCGGCCCAGTACGGAGACCGTCTGGCCGATCCTGAAAGCGCCCTTGAGACTGTTGGTCACGGTTCCCATAATCGTTTTCCTCAAATTCCCGATGCTCGAAAGTGTCATCCTTTACCGACCCGCATTATCCATCGTGACCTAGAGCCGCATGGGCATCACCACGTACAGGCAGCGGTTATCGTTCTGGGATTCGATCAGCGCGCTGCTGTTAGGATTGGCCAGCGTAATCTTGACCTGGTCATCATCCAGCGCATTCATCACGTCCACCAGATAGCCTACGTTAAACCCGATCTGCAGGGATTCGCCCTGATACTCGACAGGCAATGCGTCTTCGGCCTGTTCCTGATCCGGGTTGTTGGCAAAGACCCCGAGCTCGTTGGGGGAGAGATTCAGCCGCACACCACGAATGTTTTCATGAGACAGGATACCGGCACGCTGCAGGGTATTTTTCAGGGTGGCCCGGTCTGCCAGCACCACCTTGTCGCCGCCGCGGGGGATAACCCGGTTGTAATCCGGGAACTTGCCCTCGATCAGTTTGGAGGTAAAGGTGTACGCGCCTACGGTGGCTCTCAGATGGTTGTCGCCAATCACCAGAGTAACCGGTGTCTCCACATCATCCAGCAGCCGTGCCAGCTCCAAAACACCCTTGCGGGGCACGATCACCTGCCGTGGGTCAGGGCAACCGGTCGCCAGATCCACATGGGCCATGGCCAGTCGATGGCCGTCGGTAGCCACAGTACGAACGTGGTCTTTATCCACTTCCAGCAACAACCCGTTCAGATAGTAGCGTACATCCTGCTGGGCCATGGCAAAGGCAGTCGCGTCCAGCATCCGCCCAAGTTCTTTCTGCGGCAGCTCCAGGCGAAAACTCTCTTCCTCATCTTCCACATTGGGAAAATGTTCAGCCGGCAACGTCGACAGGGTAAAATGACTGGCACCGCAACGCAGGTGCAGCCGATCGCCTTCCAGCGCCAGCTCGATGGGCGCTTCCTCGCCCAGAGCCCGGCAAATGTCGGAAAGCTTCCTGGCGGGAACAGTAATCCGCCCCGGCTGGTCCACATGAACCGGAGTAACCCGGCCCACAAGCTCCACTTCCATATTGGTCCCGGTGAGGGTCAGGGTATTGTCTTCTGCCACCAGCAACACGTTGGATAGCACAGGCATGGTCTGTTTGCGCTCAACCACCCCGGCAATGGATTGCAGGGGAGTCAGCAGGGATTCACGACTGATCGTCAGTTTCATGGCACTCAGCATTCTTTTATTGGACGGTGAATGGGTATCAGCTAAAGAGTCATCTGCCGCTTTGTCAGGTCGTCAGTAGCCGCATAAAGTTCTGATAATCTTCCCGGATGCCCGGGTCCGTTTCCTGGAGTTCAATTATTTTCTTGCAGGCGTGAAGCACCGTGGTGTGATCACGCCCGCCAAACGCATCGCCAATTTCCGGCAGGCTGTGGTTCGTCAATTCTTTAGCCAGGGACATGGCAACCTGCCGTGGCCGGGTCACGGTCCGGGTGCGGCGCTTCGAATGCAGATCCGCCACCTTGATCTTGTAATATTCCGCCACCGTGCGCTGAATGTTATCAATACTGACCTGTTTTTCATGCAAGGCAAGCAAGTCTTTCAGGCTTTCACGGATAAACGGCGGGGTAATCTCCGAGCCCGTGAAGTGAGCATTCGCTATCACCAGACGCAGCGCGCCTTCAAGCTCTCGTACGTTCGACCGGATTTTCTGGGCAATAAAAAAAGCCGCTTCGCTGCTGAGTTTAACGTTCACCTGCTCGGCTTTTTTCATCAATATCGCTACCCGGGTCTCAAGCTCCGGGGGCTCTACCATCACAGTCAGGCCCCAGCCAAATCGGGATTTGAGCCGCTCTTCCATATCAACGATTTCTTTGGGAAAGCGGTCGCAGGTCACTATGACCTGTTGCCCGCCTTCCAGCAACGCATTGAAGGTATGGAAAAACTCCTCCTGGGAGCGTTCCTTACGGGCAAAAAACTGGATATCGTCAATCAGCAGTGCATCCACTGACCGGTAATAACGCTTGAATTCGTTAATGGCGTTGAGCTGTAACGCCTTGACCATATCCGCAACAAACCGCTCCGACCTCAGATAGGCCACCTTGGCGCGCGGATTGCGACGAACGATCTCGTTGCCGATGGCATGCATCAGGTGGGTCTTACCCAGACCCACGCCACCATACAAAAACAGCGGGTTGTAGGCTCCGCCAGGGTTTTCCGCTACCTGCATGGACGCTGCCCGCGCCAGCTGGTTGGACTTACCCTCGACAAACGTGTCAAAGGTGAACCCCTCATTGAGAAAACTCTGATGCTTGATGTCGCCTTCCACCTGCACGGACGGCCGACCATTCGCGCTTTTAGCTCTGGCCCGCGGTACTGCAACCGTCTCGGCAATGCCTCTTTCTTCTTCCGTCACATGACTGCTGACTGTTTCCCGCTCGGCAGCATGGCCATTCACTGACGTTTCCGAGCGTACGACCATTTCGGCGCCGCTGGGCGCAGAACCAACTTTCATGCCCACCCTCGGCGCCTGCCCGCCTTCGAGATCCTTTAATACTTCTTCTATACGTCGCAGGTATTTTTCATTCACCCAGTCCATCACAAACCGATTGGGGGCAAACAGCATAAGCTGGCCCTCCCGGTGATCGGACTGTAATGGCCTGAGCCAGGTATTGAACTGCTGAGCGGGGAACTCGTCCCGAAGCACTTCCAGGCACTGATGCCAGAGTTTGTTGGGCACGATGTTCTGCCTCCAATGCCTAAAAATCGTGACCCAGAATTCTAACCCGCGCACCCCCCGAGTGAAAGTGTAAAACCAAACTAATAAACAGCCTGTGGAATTCTTTATTCTTTTAAATCAATTTTTTACAGACTTACCTACAGGGTTGTGTACAGAAATCTCCTGAAAAATAGTTATACACAGAGGGGTGTGCGCGAATGCCTCTGAGCCCTGTGGAGAACCCTGAAAACTTCGGTGGATAAAACCACTGATCCTGGGAACGCCAGGTTATGCACAATCCGTACTGGCTCCATCCACAAGGCTCACCCCGCCTTATGAACAGGGTTAACCGCAACGTAAGCACCTGATAAGAATTGATTTAATTGGCCTTTCCACAGAAATACCGCTGCGTAATAACAGTAGTAATAATCTTTTAAGAGATTTAAAAGAAAACCTAATGATGTAATTACCACACCGGCTACCACGGCCGCCGTTTTTACCCATTGAATTCCCTCTCTGCATTGCATAGAATGCCGCTCCTGTTTCGGTTGTTCATTTTCCAGTCAACCATTGAATTCCTAACTCGTATTGTGAGATCGACATCATGAAAAGAACGTTTCAACCAAGCGTACTGAAGCGTAAGCGCGTTCACGGTTTCCGTGCTCGCATGGCCACTGCCAACGGTCGCAAAGTTATTTCGCGTCGCCGCGCCAAAGGCCGTGCCCGTCTGTCTGCGTAACGCGTTGACTGCCTGATGAAGGCTTTGAGCTTTCCAAAGTCGTCGCGGTTGCTGACACCAAGGGATTACGCCAGAGTCTTCAACGATGTCCAGATCAGGGTTCCCCACCGGAATTTCCTGATTCTGGCAACACCGAATGAAGTTAACCAAGCCAGAATAGGCCTGGTTTTTTCCAAGAAAAACCTGAAACTGGCTGTCCAGCGAAACCGGGTAAAACGACGGGTTCGCGAAACCTTCAGACTGCAGCCTGATTTTCCTGCCCTGGACATTGTCGTTCTGGGAAGACGCGGCCTGGCGGATATCGATAACGCGGTGCTGAATCAGTTGCTGGACGATCTCTGGTCCAGACTGAAACGCAAACACCGGCATTTGACCACAACGGTGTCCCACGACCAGACGGACGCTTCCGAAGGACGGGGTTAATGCGCAAACTGTTACTCCTCCCCATTCGCTTCTATCAGTACGCTATCAGTCCCATGATGGCCAGTCATTGCCGTTACTATCCAACTTGTTCCCAATATGCCGTTGAAGCCATTACCTGTCATGGTGGAATAAAAGGAATTTTTCTTGCGGTAAAACGCCTTCTCAGGTGTCATCCCTGGGCCCATGGCGGGTATGATCCCGTACCGGGCACTGACGTTCGTAAAGACTCATCATCGGTCTGTTGCGGGCCGGCTGACCAAACCCATATTCCCAACCAGACAAAACTCTAAGTGTATGGATATTCAACGAATAGTAATTTATGTCGGCCTCGCAATTGTCAGCTACATGATGATACTGGCCTGGAACGAAGACTATAATCAGCCGCAGTCGACACAGGTAGCCGAAGAACAGGCAACCGTTTCTCCATCCGGCTCCGGTGGAGATTTTGAGGTTCCCGCCACTTCATCAGGCATATCGGGAGAGAATACCCAGGCATCGGACGGAGAATTTTCAACTCCGGAAGCCGACCAACAGACCCTGCCCAGTGCCGATACCGCCAGTGCTGAAGCCAGCGATCAGCTGATTACCGTGCGAACCGATGTCTACGAGATCACGATCGACCGGGTCGGCGGTAATCTTATCCAGAGCTCTTTACTCCAGTATGACCGTTCCCTGGACAGCGATGAGTCCCTGCGTCTGCTGCAAAATACCAAGCAGCGTACCTACATCATGGAAAGCGGCCTGATTGGTAAAAACGGCATTGATAATCGTCGACAGGGTCAGAGTGCACTCTATTCAGCCTCGGCAAATGAATATGTACTCGAGGAAGGTGAGGATACGCTTACCGTCAATCTCGAACTCACGACCGAATCCGGCGTCAGTATTACCAAGCAGTATCAATTTGCCCGGGACAGCTATGAAATTGACGTTCGTTACCTGATCAATAACCAGTCCAGTGAACCCTGGCAAGCCAATATGACGGGTAAAATCGTGCGCGATCAGGCACCGGACCCGACGGCACAGACCAGCCTGGGTATTCGCGCCTATCTCGGTATGGTTGTTAGCTCCTCCGAAGATCCCTACGAGAAATACGACTTCGATGATCTTCGGGAAAATCCCGTCAACCGCTCGGTAACCAACGGATGGCTGGCCTTTCTGCAGCACTATTTCCTGTCTGCCTGGATACCGGAACAGGGACAACCAGCCCAGTTCCAGACCACCCAGCGTGGCAATCTGTTTGTGATGGGTTTTGTCTATCCGGCGACCCAGGTTGCGCCAGGCCAGACCGGTGAGGTAGCCGCCAGAGCCTATGTCGGCCCCAAAATCATTGAACGGCTGGAAAACGTTGCGCCCAATCTTGACCGGACTGTCGACTTCGGCTTCCTGTTCTTCATCGCCCTGCCGCTGTTCATCATTCTGGACTGGTTCTACGGCCTGGTGGGTAACTGGGGCGTGGCCATCATCCTGTTGACGGTTCTGGTCAAGGCGGTGTTCTTCAAGCTGTCGGCCACCAGCTATCGTTCCATGGCCCGGATGCGGGCGGTGGCGCCACAGCTGACACGCTTAAAAGAGCTCTACGGTGATGACCGCCAGCGCATGTCACAGGAAATGATGGCGCTGTACAAAAAGGAAAAGATCAATCCACTGGGTGGCTGTCTGCCGATACTGGTGCAGATGCCGGTGTTCATCTCGCTCTACTGGGTTCTGTTCGAGAGCGTTCAGCTGCGCCATGCGCCCTTTATGCTCTGGATCAACGACCTTTCGGTGATGGACCCCTACTTTATCCTGCCGCTGCTGATGGGCGCGAGCATGATGTTGCAGATGCACCTGAACCCGACACCGCCGGATCCAATGCAGGCGAAGATCATGAAGATGATGCCTATTGTCTTCACCGTGTTCTTCCTGTGGTTCCCGGCTGGCTTGGTGCTTTACTGGTTGACCAACAACATTCTGTCCATCGCCCAGCAGTGGTACATTACCCGCAAGATTGAACGGGAAATGGCCGCGAAAAAAGGCTGACATCTGCCAGTGGTTTAAATAACCAGACTTTCAGAGGCTCCTAATCAGGAGCCTCTGCTGTTTTAGGAATGCAAGATAATGCTCAATGCCACCGATACAATTGCTGCGATCGCGACGGCGCCCGGCCAGTCCGGTGTCGGTATTGTGAGAATCAGCGGGCCCGGAGTCAGTGACATTGCCCGTCAGATGCTGGGTTTTGTCCCCAAACCCCGCTATGCCCACTACGGCCCTTTCTACGACACCCATAGCCAACTCATCGATGAAGGTATCGGGCTGTTTTTTCCCAACCCCCACTCTTTTACCGGTGAGGATGTACTGGAGCTTCAGGGTCATGGCGGCACGGTTATTCTCGACCTGCTGCTTCGGGCGGCCTGCGAGCTGGGAGCGAGATTGGCAAGACCGGGTGAATTTTCCGAGCGGGCGTTTCTCAACGACAAACTCGACCTGACCCAGGCCGAAGCCATCGCCGATCTGATTGAGAGCAGCTCCGAACAGGCGGCCCGATGCGCGGTTCGGTCCTTGCAGGGAGCGTTTTCCCGGCGCATTGACGCACTGGTCGAAGCGGTAACGCACCTGCGGATCTATGTGGAAGCGGCGATCGACTTCCCGGAGGAGGAAATCGATTTCCTGGCTGACGGCAAAGTGGCAAACGACCTTGGCCAGCTGTTGTCAGATCTTGATGAGATACTGGCGGAGGCACAGCAGGGATCGATTCTGCGGGAAGGCATGAAAGTGGTGATCGCCGGCAGACCCAACGCCGGTAAATCCAGCCTGTTGAATGCCCTGGCCGGCCGCGAGGCCGCCATTGTCACCGCCGTGGAAGGTACCACCCGGGACGTGCTCAGGGAACATATCCACATCGACGGTATGCCGCTGCACATTATTGACACCGCGGGTCTCAGGGACAGCCCCGACGAAGTGGAGCAGATCGGCATTGCTCGGGCATGGGATGAGATTGGTCAGGCGGATCGCATTCTGCTGATGGTGGACGCCACCACGACAACCGCAACCGAACCGCATCAACTGTGGCCGGACCTGATCGACCGACTACCGGACAGCGCGCCTTTAACCGTGATTCGCAACAAGGTGGATCTGACCGGCGAAACTGTCGGCATTGAGCAGGCGGCTCACAGCGCTCCAATACTGCGGATTGCCGCCCGGTCCTCGGAAGGACTGGAAGAGCTGAGGGATCACCTGAAAGCCTGCATGGGGTTTGCCAGTACCACCGAAGGCGGCTTCCTTGCCCGCCGGCGACATCTGGACGCATTGGAGCGTGCAAGAAGCGCCATGGTACAGGGCCAGGACCAGCTGCAGGGCTATGGCGCCGGTGAGTTGCTGGCCGAAGATTTGCGCGCTGCCCAGGATGCCTTGGGGGAGATCACCGGCGCCATGACACCGGATGATTTGTTGGGCAAAATTTTCAGTAGTTTCTGCATCGGTAAGTGAATGGTAGAAAGAAACAGTTTGAAGCCGTGTTCTTCCATGTGAAACTGATGGTTCGATTGACTGCCGTGAACGGCTGGTGAGTTCTGATGTATCGCCCATATTCGTGTTGGTTACTAGTGCTGCTTCTGTCCGGGTGCGCCAGTATTGATGGCAGCCGTGTGACCGCTATTTTTTCAGGTTCTCCCGAACCCGATTCTTCGGACACCAACCGTTATCAGAATGAACGCGAGGCGTTGTTCAATCAGCCCTACATCGATCCGTTGACGGACTACCTGATCGAGCATCAGGGTGATCCGGACCGCACCTCAGTCCTGCGGCAGGTCAGAAAGGAGCGTGACCGGCGCTGCGGCACGGTGGCCGATGAATACGCGGGTGAACCTGCCACCGAGGTGGTGCTCGAACGTTACAACATCAGTTATGGCTACTCCTGCCCGGAACAGGTGGCAGATTTCGAAAATCGGGTGGATCGCCAGGAAGTTCAGAAAGAACCGGAATCTAAACCCAAAACTGCGCCTGACACAGAGAGCCAACCGGTGACGGCAAAGGTATCCGAACCTGCTGACCCGGCGAATAAGCCGGTCCTTTCTGACCAGGCCCTGAGCGATTGCTATCTACTGACCACCATCCGCAACTTCAGTGCCGCCAGAAAAGCCTGCCTGGAACCGGCAGAGAAGGGCGACCTGCGATCCCAGGCGAATATGGCCCTGATAGCCCATGCCTTCGAGGATTACACCAGCGCGTTCAAGTGGGCGGAAAAGGCCGCAGCCGGTTCCGGCGACGCCGCTTTTCTGCTGGGGCAGATGTTCGCGCGGGGACAGGGTGTCAGCCAGAATATGGATAAGGCGGTATACTGGTACCGACAAGCCGCCAGTCAGGGGCACAAGGAAGCGCGGGTGGCACTCGATAGCCAACCTGATACCAGACCTGAAGGCGAACTCTGATTTTCTGCCCGAGGATGCCCTTTCATGCCGGGGATGCTTCCCAGCCGGCGCAATAGCCGAAAAGATCTGTCGTCACGCCAGTCCATCATGTGGATGCTCGGGCTGTTGCTGCTGGTTTTTATCGCCGGCATGTTCCTGCTGTCCAGGCTGAATCTCAGTTACTCCCGGGATGCTCTGTCTGACCTGCGTCGCCAGCAGATCAATGAAGTGGTAAGCGCAGGGTTGTCCAGAATCGATGCCCGCCAGGCCGCGCTCGCCAGTTACACGGTGACCCTTGCCAACGTGGGGGAAAGCTACCAACAAATGCAGGAAACAGGCTCGCCGGACATGACGGAAACCATGTTCCGGGACAGTCTGGAAAGCAGCGTGAAAGCCCATTTAAGGGATTTTGAGGGGGCTGCCGGCGCCGGCCTCTGGTTTGAGCCGGGGGTCTTCTCCGAGAAGGGCAATAGTTACATGCCCTATTTCGTAAAGACGGGAGAAGCTGGCGATCTGACCCGGCTGGATACCGAGTCACGTTTTGAAAGCTACCGCAATGCGCCCTGGTTCAACCGCACCCTTGAACCGAAAATAGAAGATGATCCCGTCAGTGCCGGCGAAGTCTACTGGTCCCCGGTATATTTTGATCTGAATACCGAACGTGCGCTGGTCACCCTGGCCAGCCCCATGTTCGACCGCAGTGGAAGGCTACTGGGTATGGCCACGACCGCCTGGGGCGCGGATCAGATCATTGATCTTGTCAGCCGTATCACCGTGACCGACCACAGCTTTGCCTTTCTCAATGACCGAAATAACCGCAATTTGTCCAGCCTCAGTGAAGGAGACGACACCCTTGAGGAACAGGCACTGATTGATGCCATACTGGCGCTTGAGCTTGGCAGCAGCCTCAGTGACCAATCCGCGGCAGCTGAGCCTGAGCGGAAAACCCTGCAGACCCGTGCGCTGACCGTCGGCGGCACGGAGTTCGAGCTTTACTTTGCCGCTACTGACGGCGGGCTGGTCTATGGCGCCGGAGTTCCCCGGGACGAAATCAATGCCGTGTTGCGTCCCATGGAAAAGGCTAACCAGCGGATTCTGGTAGGAACCGTTTCTGCCATGCTGTTGCTTAGCCTGTATCTGCTGTACCGGATTATCCAGCTGATTCGGGAACTGCAGGCGTCTTATACTGATGGTCTTACCGGCCTGCCCAACCGGGTCCGCCTGCTGCGGGATCTACAGGACCGCGAGGCGGCTTCACTGCTGATTATCAACCTGGACCGTTTCAACCAGATCAACAGCCTGTTCGGCAATGAGTGCGGAGATCATGTCCTGCTGGCAGTGGCCACGCGGCTGGCCGGATTCAGCAGCCAGTACACCCCCAGACCACTGCGGATATTCCGCCTGCCCGGCGACGAGTTCGGAATCCTGGCCCCGGCAATGGATCCTGAAGCGGTTCTGGATCTTGCCAGCCAGGTTCGTCAACTGGTTACTGGCGACCGCTTTTATTGGCAACGGCAGAGCCTGATGGTGGATGTCAGCATCGGTGTGGCCATGCGCAGCAAACGCAGGCCCGAGGAAGTTGCCGATCAGCTGGTGAGCCAGGCCAAGGTGGCCGTGCTGCAGGCCCGTGAACAGGGACGTCACTATCTGCTGTATGATCCGGCGGTGGGTGTCGAGGAAAACTACGAGAACAACCTGTACTGGGCCAATCGCCTGAAAGAGGCGCTGGACAATGACCGTCTGGTGCCCTGGTTTCAGCCGATCCATAATAATCAGACAGGTGTTATCACCAAATACGAATGCCTGGTGCGGATGATTGAACCCGATGGCAGCGTGATCAGCGCCGGACGCTTTATCGATATTGCCAACAAGTTGCGTCTCAACCGGCGAATCACCGGGTTGATGATCGAGAAATGCTTTGCCTGCTTTACCGCGCGCACCGAGGAGTTTTCCATCAACCTGTCCTACGGTGATATTGCGGAACCGGAGACCGTGGCACAGATACTGTCGGCGTTGGAATCCTCAGGCATTGGTGACCGGGTGATTTTCGAGCTTCTCGAATCAGACGGTATCTCAAGCTACGACGACATCCGTCTGTTTATCGAACGGGTCAAACCCTTCGGTTGTCGAGTAGCCATCGATGATTTCGGAACCGGCTATTCCAACTTTTCCCATCTGCTGAGTCTGAACGTGGACTACATCAAGATTGACGGCAGTCTGATTCGCAATCTCCATGAGGATCACACAGCCTTTCTGGTCACCAGCGGCATAGTTCAGTTTGCCCGCAGTCTGAACATGCGCACGGTGGCCGAGTATGTTCATAACGAGGCAGTCCAGGCGCGGGTTCGCGAACTGGGCATCGATTACTCCCAGGGCGAGTATTTCAGTATGCCCGTGGCCAGCCTGACCTGAATCAGATATCGAAAGCCAGTTCCTCGGCCGGTGTCTGCATCAGATTCCGGCTCGGGCTCAGCATACTGCTTGCGTGGGCCTGGGCCCTGGGCAGCAGGCGCTCGTAGTAGAATTCCGCGGTGGCCAGTTTGCTGCGATAGAAGGCCTCGGAGTCCTCCCCGCCGTCCCGGAGTTTCTGCTGGGCGACCGCCGCCATTCGCGCCCACATATAGGCCACGGTGACGTAGCCGCTGTACATCAGAAAGTCGTGGGCGGCACAGCTGACCATCTCCCGGTCCTTGCGGGCAGCGAGCATCAGGCGGACGGTCAGCAGGTTCCACTGGCCGGTCAGTTTCAGCAGTTCCACCCCGAACGGTCTCAGGCGTTTGTCAGTGAGCTGTCGGCGGGCAAAGTTGGCGACGCGGTAGGTGAAATTGCGCACCGCCCCACCCTGGGTCATCAGCAGCACTTTGCGTCCCAGCAGGTCCAGCGCCTGGATACCGGTGGTGCCTTCGTAAAGCGTGGCAATACGGGTATCCCGGACAATCTGCTCCATCCCGTGTTCGCGGATATAGCCGTGGCCGCCGAATACCTGGACACCCAGATTCGCCGCCTCGTTACCCAGTTCCGTGAGAAATCCCTTGAGAATCGGCGTCAGGAACCCGAGTTTGTCGTCGTACTGATCCGCCTTTTCCGGCTCCCCATTGGCATGGGCTTCCACCATGTGGTCTGCCAGGCGCGCGGCGTCATACAGCATGGCCCGGCCGCCTTCGGCTATGGCTTTTTGAGTCAGCAGCATGCGACGCACGTCGGCGTGATGAATCAGCCGGTCGGCTACCTGATCCGGATCTTTCTTGCCGGACACCGAGCGCATGGAGCGGCGCTCCCGGGCGTAAGCGAGCGCCCACTGATAGGACAGCTCCGCAGGTCCTACCCCCTGGATGGCAGTACCGATCCGAGCGGTGTTCATGAAGGTGAACATACACTCCAGCCCTTCATTTTCCGGACCGATCAGGTACCCGGTGGCGTCGTCGAAATTCAATACGCAGGTGGCGGAGGCCTTGATGCCCATTTTCTTTTCCAGGCTGCCACAGACTACGCCGTTGCGTTCGCCTTTGCCGCCATCCGGATCCGGCAGGAATTTGGGCACAATGAACAGGCTGATGCCGCGGGTGCCTTTGGGCGCGTCCGGCAGGCGGGCCAGCACGATATGAACAATGTTCTCGGTCAGATCGTGGTCACCGGAGGAAATGAAGATCTTGGTGCCGGTTACCTTATAACTGCCGTCGGCCTGAGGTTCGGCTTTTGTCTTTACCTGCCCCAGGTCCGTGCCGCACTGGGGCTCGGTCAGGCACATGGTGCCGGCCCAGCGGCCTTCGGTCATGGGGTGCAGGTAGGTCTGCTTCTGTTCATCACTACCGTGCAGATAGATGGTGTTCATGGCCCCCATGGACAAACCCGGGTACATGGAAAAGGGCCAGTTGGCGGTGCCCATCATTTCCTGTTTCAGCAGTCCCATGGACGACGGCAGCCCTTGCCCGCCGAATTCCTCGGGTGCGGACAGGCCCTGCCAACCGCCCATAACGTACTGGTCATAGGCTTCCTTGTATCCGGACGGCGTCTTTACCTCGCCGTCGGCCAGGGTACAGCCCTCTTCATCGCCGCTCTGGTAGAGCGGGCTGAGCACCTGTTCGGAAAATTTCGCGCACTCAACAAGAATGGCGTCCACGATATCGGGCGTGGCGTTTTCAGCGCTGGGCAGAGAGGCGTAATGGGCCGGGTAATCGAACACCTCGTTCAGCAGAAATTTCATGTCGCGCAGGGGCGCTTTATAGACAGGCATGGCGGTTCTCACCTTGAAACTGGTTAGCGTATGGATAGCAGTTGTACGGCAAACCCCCGGGCCTGCCATTGACGAAAACCGCAAGGGCGCCTGTCAAAAAAGACAATTGGTAGAGATCCCACAGTCCCGGCCAGCCAGCGGCTCTGATCGGCTTATCCTCCGCTGGCGTATTTAATCGACACAGAAAACATCATGCGGTTCAGGAGTGTAAAAGTTATGCAAATACGTAAGGGAGCTGCGCGTCCTGCTGGTTTCGCAGGCAGGTACTCGCTATTGTTGATGGTGCTGATTCTGACGGCCGCACTGACCGGTTGCGCCGGGCCGTCGCTCGATGCCTATCGTGACATGGAACCCACCCTGACGCCCCAGGAATTTTTCACCGGTGAACTCTCGGCACGGGGCGTGGTGAAGAACTACTCGGGCAAGGTTATCCGGACCTTTGACGCCGATATTTCCGCCAGCTGGAACGATCAGGGCGTCGGTACTCTGGACGAAGTCTTCCGATTCAACGATGGCGAGGTGCAGACCCGTGTCTGGACCCTGACACCCAACGAGAACGGCTGGCTTCACGCCGACGCCGGTGATGTGGTCGAACCGGGCATCATGCGCTGGCAGGGCAATGCCATCAATATGAACTACGTGCTCCGTGTGCCCTACGGCGACGGCACCATCGACGTGAGCATGGACGACTGGATGTACCTGATTACTCCGGACACCCTGATTAACGAGACCGAGATGACCAAATGGGGCTTCAAGGTCGGCGAGATTGTTCTGGTGATTCAAAAGCAATAATGGCTTTTACCTTGAGGCGGAAATGACGAATGGCAAAACAATGGATGATTGCGCTGGGACTGGTTCTGGTCGCTGGTGGCGGTGTGTTTGCCTGGAATTCGCTGAACACTGGGGCGGCAACGGAAAGCCAGGCTGAGCGCCCGCCCAGCAAGGTCAACGTGGTGATTCCGGTGATGGATGTGGTCACCGACTCCGTCAGTGCCGTTGGCAGCCTCAGGGCCCGCGACCAGATCTCTTTGACCACCGAGCTCAGCGGCCGTGTGGTTGAATTGAATCTGAGTGCCGGCAACCGGGTCAAACGCGGTGAACTGCTGCTGCGACTGGATGATCGCCAGGCCCGGGCGGACCTTCAGGTGGTCGAAGCTACCCTGGCGGACGCTCTTCGCCAACTGGAACGGGCTCGCAGCCTCCAGGCCAACAACAGTATTTCCCAGTCCCGGGTGGACGAACTTCGCACCGCCGCCGAAGTTGCCGAGGCGCAACGTTCCGCCGCCCGCACCCGCGTGGATAATCATCGCATCGAGGCGCCTTTTGAAGGGGTGATCGGCCTGAATGACATCAGTCTGGGCGCGTACCTCGCTGCCGGTACCGAAGTGGCTACCCTGGATTCCACCCGCCGGATGGAACTCGGCTTTGCCATTCCCGAGAAGTTTCTGGGGCAGATCAGTCTGGGCCAGATTGTAAAGGGGCGCTCTCCCGCTTATCCCGATGAGCGTTTTGCCGGCGAACTGGTGGAACTGGGTACCCGCATTAATGAGCTCAGCCGCACCCTGCCGGTGCGGGCGCTGATCGACAATCCCGATAACATGCTGCGTCCCGGTCAGTTCATGTCGGCAGAGCTGACTCTGCGCCAGCGTGAAGCACTGATTATTCCGGAACAGGCGGTGATGACCCGGGGTGATGAAACCTACGTTTTTGTTGCTGTGGACGGGGTCGCGCGGCGGGTATCCGTTGAGCTGGGTTCCCGCACGCCGGGGATCGTGGAAGTTGCGTCAGGGCTAACTCTGGATGACCAGGTCATCGTGACCGGCCAGGATCGTCTCAGTAGCGGTGACCGCATCAATGTGGTGGAAGACACGGCGGCCATTCCCGATAACCGCTTCGCCAATGCCCGGGATTCCTGAGCCATGATCCTCTCCGACATTTCCATTAAGCGGCCGGTGTTCGCCACGGTCATCAGCCTGCTGATTCTGGTATTCGGGCTGGCGGCCCTGCGGGGGCTGCCGGTACGCGAATATCCGGACATTGACCCGCCGGTGGTATCCATCTCCACCGATTACGTTGGCGCCGCTGCCGAGGTGGTAGACACCCAGATCACCCAGCTAATCGAGGGGGCCATCAGCGGCATTGAAGGTATCCGATCCATCGAATCCAGCACGGAACAGGGTGAAAGCCGTACTTCCATCGAATTTAACACCTCCCGCAATGTGGATATTGCCGCCAACGATGTCCGTGATGCGGTTGCCCGGGTCGCCAATGATCTGCCGGAAGAGGCGGATCCACCGGTGGTGCGCAAAGCCGATTCCGATGCCCGCCCGATGATGTGGCTGTCTCTGCGCAGCGATGTCTGGGACAGCGCCGAGCTGAGTGATTTTGCCGAACGGGTTCTGGTGGACCGGCTGTCGGTTCTGGACGGTGTCGCCGATGTCCGGATCGGAGGCGAACGCCGCTATGCGATTCGCATCTGGCTTGACCGGGAACGTCTTGCCGCCCGGGACATTACCGTGGCGGAAGTGGAACAGGCCCTGCGTGCCAACAACGTGGAGCTGCCGGCGGGCTCGGTGGAATCCTCCACCCGGGACTTTACCGTCCGCGCCAAGGGCCGGCTTTCTGACGTGGACCAATTCCGCAATCTGGTGATCCGTCGTAACGGCAACGATCTGCTGCGTCTGGGTGAGGTGGCGAATGTGCAGATGGGCGTGGAGTCTGATATCAGCCGCCTGCGCTTCAATGGCCAGACCGCGGTGGGCCTGGGCATTATCCGCCAGTCGAAATCCAACACCGTGGCGGTGTCTGATCTGGTTCAAGCAGAACTGGATGAAATCCGGGAAACCCTGCCACCGGAAGTCAATATCGCCCAGAGCTACGACGAATCCATCTTTATCCGGGCGTCCATTCGCGAGGTGGGCGTGACCCTGGCAATCTCGGTGTCGCTGGTAATCCTGGTCATTTTCATGTTCCTGCGATCCTGGCGGGCCACCCTGATTCCGGCGGTGACGATTCCCGTGGCGGTGATCGGCGCCTTCATTGGCCTCGGCGCCCTGGGTTTTTCCGTCAACGTGCTGACGCTGCTGGCGGTTATTCTGGCCATTGGCCTGGTGGTGGACGATGCCATCGTCATGCTGGAAAACATCCAGCGTCGGATTGATGAGGGCGAGCCCCCGCTGCTGGCCGCCTACCGCGGCGCACGGCAGGTTGCCTTTGCCGTCATCGCCACCACCCTGACACTGATAGCGGTCTTTGTGCCGATCTCTTTTATGGGCGGCAACGTGGGCCGGCTGTTCGCGGAGTTCGGGTTCACCCTGGCCGCTGCGGTTGTGGTGTCCAGTCTGGTTGCCCTGACACTGGCGCCCATGCTGTGTTCGAAATGGCTCAGACACAGCCCCGAAACGGCCGAAGGCCACCGGCTCTGGGCCTTCAGTGAACGCATGCTCAACGGGCTGACCCGCGGCTACGAGCGCATGCTCCGGTTTTCCCTGCGTCAGCCGGGTCTGCTGCTGGGCATCGGTATGGTGGGTCTGCTGCTGGCGGTGGTGATATTCCCGAAGCTACCCCAGGAACTGGCGCCTACGGAAGACCGCGGTATCATTATCATGCCCGGCAGTGCGCCCCGAGGCTCCACGGTGGAATACACCGATCACCATGTCCGTAAGGTTGAAGAAAAGCTGTTGCCCTATCTGGAAGATGGCACGGCCAACCGGATCCTTGCCATCGTTGGTTTTCGTAATGAGGCAGACAACGCTTTCATCATCATGGGTCTCAGCCCCTGGAGCGAGCGTGGGGTCAAACAGCAGGCCGTCACCAACGAGATCCGTCGCAAACTGGCGGATGTGCCGGGTATCCGTGCCGTGGCGGTGAACCCGCCGGGTCTTGGACAGCGAGGCTTTAGCCAGCCCATCGAATTCGTTATTGGCGGGCCGGATTATGAATCGGTCCAGGCCTGGAGTGAGGAAATCGTGGAGCGGGCCAAAGCCAATCCGAATCTGCTGAGCCTGGAAACTGACTTCGAACTGACCCGTCCGGAACTGAATGTCACCATTGACCGGGAGCGCGCGGCGGATCTCGACATCACGGTTCAAGATGTGGGGCTGACCTTGCAGACCATGCTGGCCTCACGCCAGGTGACCACCTACCTTGACCGTGGCCGGGAATACGATGTCATCGTGCAGGCTGCGGATGCGGACCGGGCCACCCCCGGCGACCTGGGCAAGATCTTTCTGCGGCCCAGATTGGGAGGTGAGCTGATCCCGCTGGAAGCCCTGGTTTCCGTTGAGGAAGTGGGCGCCAACCCGGATTTACGACGTATTGACCGCCTTCCGGCGGTGGTCATCAGCGGTTCGCTGGCGGATGGCTATGATCTGGCTTCGGCACTGAATTACCTCAACACCCTGGCGGTGGACAACCTGCCACCGGAAGCACGGGTGAGTTACAAGGGTCTGAGCCGGGAATTCCAGGATTCGTCCAGTGCCATCTATCTGACTTTCGCACTGGCATTTGTGATCGTCTTTCTGGTGTTGGCGGCACAGTTTGAAAGCTGGATCCATCCGATGATCATCATGCTGTCGGTGCCCCTGGCGGTCACCGGCGCGCTGTTTGCCCTGTTGTTTTCGGGCATCAGCCTGAATATCTACAGTCAGATCGGGATTATCATGCTGCTGGGGCTGATGGCCAAGAACGGCATTCTGATCGTGGAATTCGCCAATCAGTTGCGGGACAAGGGTTATGAGGTTACCGAGGCGATTCTGGAAGGCGCCATACTGCGCTTCCGTCCGGTTCTGATGACCACCATTTCCACGGTGTTCGGGGCCGTGCCCCTGGTGTTGGCCTCCGGCGCCGGTGCGGAAAGCCGCGCGTCGATTGGCGTGGTGATTCTGGGCGGCCTGATTTTCGCCACCACCCTTACCCTGTTTATCATTCCGGTGCTTTATAACCTGCTGGCGCGCTTCGCCAAGTCCAGTAATGCCGTGGCCGTCGAACTGGATAAACAGGCCCGGGATACCGCCGGTGGCCAGGGTATGTCGTCTGCGCCCCAGTCACGGCATCCGGACCGTTTCTAGACGCGTTGCCGCGGCGGTTTAAAGAACCGCCGGAAAACAAAGCTGTCCGTCGAAGAGTTCGTCCGGGTGGATATCCACGCAGAACACCTGCCGGGTGCTTCCCGAGGTCAGTGATGTGGACAGAGTCACCGTCCGGGCCGCATCGGGCAGGCCGACGTAGGGCCGGGAACAGTTGATGCTCTGGGGCCGTTCCAGGGCATTCAGGAAATACTCCCGATGGGCCCAGCATGCCCCGGCTGATCGGTACAGGGGATTGAAATGCTGGGGGCTCGAGTCTTTCTTGGCAAAGGCCAGGTTACCCTGCTGCACACCGTCCGAGTTGAGCATAAAGCAGCGTTTGACCCCCCCCATATCAAACACCGCACTGCAGGCGTCGGCAAAGGCTTCGCCCCGGGCCAGCCGGTGGCAGGCCTCGAGAATTTCAAACCGCAGCAGCCGTAGGAAGCTGCTCTGATCAGAGCTTTCCTGCAGGAACCGGCGTCGGGTCTGTTCCATCATCGCTGACAGTCCCGCTTCCTGGGACGCCGCCAGCGCACTATCGACGATTCCCGGCATGCCGAACAGAAAACCCTGTAGCAGGTCCGCCTCGGTATCCAGTGCAATCCGGGCCTGAACATCGTTTTCAATGCCCTCCAGCAGCACCAGGCTGCCACTTTCCCGAATCATCCTCACCAGACTTTCCAACAGCTGGCGCGCCCGGTTGTGATGTTCGGCGTTCACCAGCAGGCTGCGATCAATCTTCACGATGGTGGGGTTTATCTGCCACAGGCGTTCGAAATTGGAGTCGCCGGTGCCAAAATCGTCGATAGCGATCCGGAACCCCCGGCTTTTCGCCATGTTCACAAACTGGATAAGGGCTTCGGTATTGTCGCTGGCAGTTTCCACCAGCTCCAGAACCAGTTTTTCCGGTGAGATGCCGCATTCGGTGCATTGATCAACCAGACGGTCCAGGGAAGAGGTCGGATGGGTGCAGGTTTCCGGGTTTATGTTCAGAAACAGCCACACCGGCTGGTCGCGGCCGGTAAAGTTATCCACATGGTGGTGCAACAGAAAGCTGTCCAGCTGGACGGTCTGGCTGGAGGTAAGGGCCCGTTCAAACAAAGCGGCAGGGGAAAGCGGTCGGCTGCCATCATCCACTCGCACCAGAGCTTCAAAGCCCACCAGCTTCTGGTGGGTAGGGCTGAAGATTGGCTGATAGGCCGAGCGAACGTTCAGTCCCTCGAGCAGATCCTGCTTGTTGGTGACGGCGGCTTCTGGTGCTTTCGCCTGGTAGCGTGAAAAGGCAATGACACGGTTCATGGAACCCTCGGTTGGCAAGTCTTTCGGATATGGATCTTCAAAAATTTGAACGATGCGAATTTCGTACCAGAACGTCAATAAAACAGCTTTTATGCGACCATTTTCACGTCAATTGTATGTCAGACCGAAAACCGGAAGGATTTGCTGCACTGATCTGGAGCGCAATCCCATTGGTTGCAGGAAAATGCCTCATTGTGGGGACAGGCCATCGCTGCTTGTGGATAAAACGTTGAACAACCTTCGGATAAGGTCCGTTGACTTTTGAAGTGGAATATATAAATCAAAAGGTTAGGTGATTATTTCAGGGTTTCATCAATGTCGGGAAATGTGGATAACTTTTCTGAAAACCTTCATGAATAAAATCTTACAAGCTGCTGAATAACGTCGGATTTCGGTTTTTTCTGACAGAAACGTCTGGTTAAAATTTGCACATTCCGACTGCAATTTTCAGGGTGAAGCGTTATACTCGCCGCCCAGTTTTTATACCCCGTTTTTTCCGAGGTGATGTTGTGGATTATCCAACGCGTTTTGATGTCATTGTCATTGGTGGCGGTCATGCCGGCACCGAGGCGGCGCTGGCTGCTGCCCGCATGGGCTCGCAGACCCTGCTGTTGACGCACAACATCGAGACGCTGGGTCAGATGTCCTGTAATCCGGCCATCGGTGGCATCGGCAAGAGCCACCTGGTGAAAGAGATTGACGCCCTTGGCGGCGCCATGGCAAAAGCCACAGACCGCGCCGGAATCCAGTTCCGGGTGCTGAACAGCCGCAAGGGGCCCGCCGTTCGTGCCACCCGCGCCCAGGCCGACCGTGTGCTTTACAAGGCAGCGATTCGCGAGATGCTGGAAAGCCAGCCCAATCTCACCCTGTTCCAGCAGGCGGCGGACGATCTGATCGTGGAAGGCGAGCGGGTCACCGGTGTGGTCACCCAGTCGGGTATCCGTTTTCGGGCGCCGACTGTTGTGCTTACCACCGGTACCTTCCTGGGTGGCGTGATCCACATTGGTATGGAAAAGCACGCTGGCGGACGTGCCGGGGACGCACCGGCCAACGCCCTGGCCCAGCGCCTGCGGGAACTACCCTTCAATGTCGGTCGGTTGAAAACCGGCACACCGCCGCGTCTGGACGCGCGGAGTGTGGATTTTTCCGTGATGCAGGAACAGTGGGGCGATGACCCGGCGCCGGTGATGTCGTTCCTGGGTTCGCGCAGCGAGCATCCACGGCAGGTCTGCTGCTATGTGACCCGCACCACCGAAGAAACTCACGACATCATCCGCAGCGGCTTTGACCGTTCGCCCATGTTTGCCGGTAATATTGAGGGCATCGGCCCCCGTTATTGCCCGTCCATCGAGGACAAGGTCAACCGCTTTGCGGACAAGGATTCCCACCAGATTTTCGTGGAGCCGGAAGGGCTGACCACCAACGAGCTCTATCCCAACGGTATCTCCACCAGCCTGCCGTTCGATATCCAGCTGGCGGCGGTGCGCAGCATTCCCGGTTTCGAGAATGCCCATATCACCCGGCCGGGTTACGCCATTGAGTATGATTTCCTTAATCCTCAGGACCTGCGTCATACCCTGGAAACCAAGTTTATCGGCGGCCTGTATTTTGCCGGCCAGATCAACGGCACCACCGGTTATGAAGAAGCCGGTGCCCAGGGGCTACTGGCCGGTATCAACGCAGCGCTGCAAGCCCAGGAGAAAGAGGCCTGGTATCCCCGCCGCGACGAAGCCTATCTGGGCGTTCTGGTGGACGACCTGATCACTATGGGCACCTCCGAGCCTTACCGTATGTTCACCAGCCGCGCCGAGTATCGCCTGATCCTGCGGGAAGACAACGCCGACCTGCGCCTGACCGAAACCGGTCATCAACTGGGCCTGGTAGACGACCATCGCTGGCAGGCCTTCAACACCAAGCGTGAGGCCATTGCCGCCGAACGCAGCCGGCTGGAAACCACCCGGATTCATCCGGGGTCAACGGCCGGCGAGACGGCCAACAGTTTTCTGCGCCAGCCCATGACCCGAGATCAGTCGCTGGCCGAGCTGCTACGCCGTCCGGAAATCAACTACAGCCACATTGCGGCGATGGCAGACGGTCAGGCAGAGGACCCGAACGTGGCCGATCAGGTGGAAATCGAGATCAAATACGAAGGCTACATTTCCCGCCAGGCGGACGAAATCGAGCGTTTGCGCCGCAATGAAAATACCCGGCTCCCCGACGATCTGGATTTCGACGTCATCGGGGGCCTGTCCAATGAGATCCGGCAGAAGCTGAAAGAAGTCAGGCCCGAGACCGTGGCCCAGGCATCCCGCATCCAGGGTGTTACACCGGCGGCGATCTCCCAGGTTCTGGTGCATCTGAAGAAGCGTGACCTGCTGCGCAAGCAGTCTGCCTGAGCGCGCCCATGAGTGAGGCTCTATGGCAACGCCAGCTGGCCGACGGTCTGGCGCAGACGGAACTGGCGCTGGATGCCGCCACCCAGGCGAAGTTGCTGGCGTTCCTGGCGCTGCTTAACAAGTGGAACCGCGCCTACAACCTCACCGCAGTGAGAGATCCCGGGCAGATGGTGTCGCGGCAATTGCTCGACAGCCTCAGCATTCTGCCTTTCGTCACCACCGATCATCTGCTGGATGTCGGCGCTGGTGGCGGTTTGCCCGGCATCCCGCTGGCCATTGTGCGGCCGGATTCGCGATTCACATTGCTGGACAGCAACAGCAAAAAAACCCGGTTCCTGACCCAGTGTGTGCTGGAACTGGGCCTGAAGAACGTCGAGGTCATTCATGGCCGGGCGGAACAGTGCCAGCCAGATCAGCCTTTTCAGCAGATCAGCAGCCGGGCCTTTACCGCCCTGGACAATCTGGTGGCCTGGTGTGGGGATCTGCTGGCAAATGACGGCGAGTTCCTTGCCATGAAAGGTCAGTTTCCGGATGATGAAGTGTCGGCGCTGCCCGGTCACTGGCAGGTATCGCAACGGCAGTCGCTGTCGGTTCCCGGAGCTGACGGCGACCGGCACCTGCTGATTGTGCGGCGGGTAACGGAACCCCAGCTCTAAACTACAGGAGGCGAGTCATGGCGCGCGTAATGGCGGTGACCAATCAAAAAGGCGGTGTGGGCAAGACCACCACCTGCGTCAATCTGGCGGCGTCTCTTGCGGCAACCAAGCGTCGTGTCCTGCTGGTGGATATGGATCCCCAGGGCAATGCAACCATGGGCAGTGGCGTCGACAAGAATGAGCTCGAGCTGTCCGGGTACGACATGCTCACCAAACGCTCAACGGCGTCCCAGGTGATATTCCACGTGGAGGCTTCGGGTTTCGATATCCTTCCGGCCAACGGTGACCTGACCGCCGCCGAAGTGGAATTGATGAACGAGATTGGCCGCGAACACCGTTTGCGTCTCGCCCTGAACACCGTTCGTGAAAATTACGACTATATCCTGATCGACTGCCCGCCTTCCCTGAACCTGCTGACGGTAAACGCCCTGTCTGCCGCCGATTCCGTGCTGATCCCCATGCAGTGTGAATACTATGCGCTCGAGGGTCTGGCCGCGTTGATGAATACCGTCGAGCAGATCCAGGAGACGGTGAATCCGGAGCTGCAGATCGAGGGCATTCTGCGCACCATGTACGACCCCCGCAACAGCCTGACCCTGGATGTTTCCGGCCAGCTCAGCGAGTTCTTCGGCGACAAGGTCTACCGTGCGGTGATTCCCCGCAACGTAAGACTGGCCGAGGCGCCGAGCTATGGTCTGCCTGCGCTGAAGTACGACCGCACCTCCAAAGGCGCGGTGGCCTACCTGGCCCTGGCGGGGGAAATGGTCCGGCGTCACGGAGCTAAAAAGACATCCGAGCCGGTTGCCGTGTAGACTACCCCTCTTGCACTCCAGCGAACCCATTTAGACAGAATTCTTATCAGGACGAATGACAGACACCATGGCGGCGAAGAAACGAGGACTGGGTGAGCGCGGCTTAGGCGCGTTGCTACAGGGATCCAGGGTCAATCTTGATCAGGAAGTGAAAGATCACGACGGTGAGCTGCGTGAAATCCCCGTGGATCTTATCCAGCGTGGCCGGTTTCAACCCCGCCGTGACATGGACCCGGCCGCCCTCCAGGAGCTGGCGGATTCCATTCGTCAGCAGGGCGTTATGCAGCCGGTGGTTGTTCGGCCCATTTCCGAGGGCCGGTTCGAACTGATTGCCGGTGAGCGCCGCTGGCGGGCCACCCAGCTGGCCGAGCTTGACCGTATTCCCGCCATCATCCGCGATGTACCGGATGACGCCGCCATCGCCATGGCGCTGATCGAAAACATTCAGCGTGAAAACCTTAACCCCATTGAAGAGGCGTTTGCGCTGCAGCGCTTGCAGGAAGAGTTTGGGCTCACCCAGTCCCAGGTAGCAGAAGCCGTGGGCAAATCCAGAACCACCATCACCAACCTGCTGCGGTTGATCAGCCTGTCGGAAGATGTGCGGGTGATGCTGGAGCACGGCGATCTGGAAATGGGCCATGGCCGGGCCATGCTGACGCTACAGCCCGAGCAGCAAATGCAGGTGGCACGGCAGGTGGTGGCCAAATCCCTGTCTGTGCGCCAGACCGAAGCGCTGGTGCGGCAGGTACAGCAGCAGAAACCTGGCAAGAAAACCAAAGGTCAGCTCGACCCCAATATTCGTGCATTGCAGGACGATCTGGCGGAGCGGCTGGGTGCCCGGGTCTCCATTGCCCACGGCCAGCGCGGTAAGGGCAAACTGGTGATTGAGTACACATCACTGGATGAATTGGACGGCATTCTCGGCCATATCAAGTAACAGGCCCCTGAGCCCCCGGGAATGTTTCGGCGATTGGGGAAATAGTTCTAAAGAAGCATGTGGCGTCATAAACACCATATGTCGTGACGGAAATGGTCCCATAGCACTACTTGTGTCATGGAAAGAAGAATAGCACGCTAATCTGATCATTTTTCCATCAAGTTTTGCTTCGGCCTCTGTTGATCAACTTTCGGTTAACACATATAATTTCGCGCGCTTGCATTGACTCCGTGCGCTTGCCGGCGATGTAGACAGGTTGAGCATTCAGAAACGCTGGCAGGCAGGTCCGATGCCGAATACCAGAAAGCGCATTACCCAGTTACCGTTTTTAAAGTGGCTGGCGATTGAACTGGGCCTGATTCTGATTATGGGTCTGTTGTGGAGTCTCGAAAGCCGTTTGGCAGGTTATTCCGCCGTGATTGGCGGTCTTATTTTTGTCATACCAAACGCGTATTTTGCCCATCGAATGTACCGGTATGAAGGCGCCCGACATGCGCAACTGGTAGTGGGCGACATGTTCAGAGCGGAGTCGATCAAGCTCGCTCTGACCGCCGTTTTTTTCACGGCCGTTTTCATCTTGATAGAGCCGGTACACGTATTGGCTCTGTTATTCACTTTTGCTGTGATGGTTGTAGTGAACCCGCTGATGCGCTGGTTCATTCGGCCAAGACCGCAGCGATGACTGGACGAGAGCAGTATGGCAGCTGGTACCCCAGTAGAGTATATAAAGCACCACCTCACTAACCTGACTTACGGCAAGTTGCCGGCAGGCTATGAACGGGCCGACGGAACCGTCGTCGAGGAAGCAACCTGGACCATGGCCCGGACCGGGCAGGAAGCTATGGACATGGGTTTCATGGCGATCCACGTTGACACCATGGGCTGGTCTATAGCCATGGGCCTGCTATTTATCGGGTTGTTCCGGTATGTCGCCAAAAAGGCGACCACCGACACGCCTAGTGGCCTACAGAACTTTGTCGAAATGTCGATCGAGTTTATCCAGGGCGTGGTGCGGGACGTTTTCCACGGCAAGAACCCGATCATTGCTCCGTTGGCTCTGACCATGTTCGTCTGGATCTTCCTGATGAACTCTCTCAAACTGATTCCGGTTGACTATATTCCGTCGATTGCACACGCAATGGGGCTGGAATATTTCAAGATCGTGCCTACCACCGATCCGAACGGGACCTTTGGTATCGCGCTTGGCGTTTTCCTCCTGATCCTCTTTTACAGCTTCAAGGTAAAAGGTCCGGTTGGCTTCGCCAAAGAGCTTTCATTTACACCCTTCAACCACTGGTCGCTGGTGCCTTTCAACCTGGTGCTGGAACTGCTGGCATTGATCATCAAGCCGGTCAGCCTTGCTCTGCGTCTGTTCGGCAACATGTATGCCGGTGAGGTCGTATTCATCCTGATTGCCTTGTTACCATTCTGGATCCAGTGGACGCTGAATGTGCCCTGGGCCATCTTCCACATCCTGGTAATAACACTACAGGCCTTTATCTTTACAACGCTGGCTGTGGTCTACCTCAGCGCCGCGCACGAAGATCACTGATAAACGATTTAGCAAACAAACCCTTAACTATCTGAGAAAACTGAGGAGTCTTCAATGGAAATGGTATTTATCGCAGCCGCACTGATCATCGGACTGGGCGCCCTGGGCGCTGGCATTGGTTTCGGTCTGCTCGGTGGCAAGCTGCTTGAATCTACTGCACGTCAGCCGGAACTGGGCAACCAGCTTCAGACCAAAGCCTTCATCATGGCCGGTCTGCTGGACGCCGTTCCCATGATCGGTGTTGGTATCGCGATGTACCTGATCTTCGTTGTTGCTGGCTAATTCGGTCGCAAGGCGGGCGTTACGCTTCCTGAGAGAAGGGCGCCCGGTTTTTCGGACACCGGGATGCAACAAATAGCAAGAGGTACATTGCCGTGAATATAAACCTTACGTTAATAGGGCAATCGATTGCCTTCGCTATTTTCGTCTGGTTCTGCGTCAAATATGTATGGCCTCCGATTACCGAGGCCATGGCAGCGCGCCAGAAGAAAATTGCTGACGGCCTTTCTGCCGCAGACCGTGCATCGCTTGATCTGGAGCTTGCGCAGGAAAAAGCCTCCAAGGAACTGCACAAAGCGAAAGAAGAAGCTGCGAGCCTGATTGACCAGGCCAACAAGCGTGCCGCCCAGATCGTGGAAGCCTCAAAGGATGATGCTCGCAAAGAAGGCGAGAAACTCATTGAGCAGGCACAGGCGGAAATTCAACAGGAGCGCGTTCAGGCTCGTGAAGCACTCAGGGCAGAGGTAGCGAGTATCGCTGTTGTCGGTGCCGAGAGAATTCTGGAACGCTCTGTCGACGCCAAAGCTCACAGCGAGATGCTGGACAAGCTGGCCGCAGAACTCTAAGCGAGGGTCATCATGGCAGAACTGATTACGTTAGCCCGACCCTACGCGAAAGCCGTATTTGATGCCGCGAAGGAACAGAACGCCGTTGATCTCTGGGATCAGGCTCTGGCTTTCACGGCAGCGGTCGCGGCTGACCAAGAGGTAAAGAAAATTCTGGCCAAACCGGGCCTGTCTGAGCAGCGCAAGGCGGAACTCTTCGCAGACTGCTTTGAAGAGCCGCTGCCGGAAGCACTCAGAAATTTCCTGTCGATTCTCGCTGAAAACAAGCGACTGGCTCTTCTGCCTGCCGTTTCGGAGTTGTTCAGCCTTTACCGTGCCGATCTTGAGCGCACGGTCAGCCTGAAGGTCAGCAGTGCATTCGAGCTGACCGCCGAACAGCAGCAGAAACTGATCGACGCGCTGTCCAAAAAGCTGGAGCGCAAGGTAGAGCTTGAAACTTCAGTTGATCAATCATTGATCGGCGGAGTCGTTATACGTTCAGGCGACCTGGTTATCGACGCTTCAGTTCGTGGCAAGCTGGCCAGAATGGCCAGAGCCATGGGCTCCTGATTTCAGCACAAGGTTTGAGGACAAAGGCATGCAGCAACTGAATCCATCCGAGATCAGTGACATCATCAAGAAGAGAATCGAAAAGCTCGACATCTCTTCCGAAGCAAAAAACGAAGGTACGATCCTTTCCGTTTCTGACGGTATCGTACGGATTCATGGTCTGGCCGACGTTATGTACGGCGAGATGATCGAATTCGCCAACGGTACTTACGGCATGGCACTGAACCTGGAGCGAGACTCCGTCGGTGCGGTGGTACTGGGGGAGTACGAAGAACTGGCCGAAGGCCAGAAAGTTCGTTGTACCGGCCGTATCCTGGAAGTTCCGGTCGGCCCGGAACTGCTGGGCCGTGTCGTTGACGGTCTGGGTAACGCGATCGACGGCAAGGGCGAACTGGGCAACACCCTGACCTCGCCGGTCGAAAAAGTCGCACCCGGCGTTATTGCACGTCAGTCGGTTGACGAGCCGGTCCAGACAGGTCTTAAAGCGATCGACACCATGGTACCTGTCGGTCGTGGCCAGCGTGAGCTGATCATCGGTGACCGCCAGATTGGTAAGACCGCCGTCGCCATCGACGCGATCATCAACCAGAAAAACACCGGCATCAAGTGTATCTACGTGGCTGTCGGCCAGAAGCAGTCGTCTATCGCCCAGGTTGTTCGCAAGCTGGAAGAGCACGGCGCTATGGATCACACCATCGTGGTCGCCGCCGGTGCCGCCGATCCGGCTGCCATGCAGTTTCTGGCACCCTACGCCGGTACTTCCATGGGTGAATACTTCCGTGACCGCGGCGAAGACGCTCTGATTGTTTACGATGACCTGTCCAAGCAGGCCGTCGCCTATCGTCAGATTTCCCTGCTGTTGCGTCGTCCGCCGGGCCGTGAAGCCTATCCCGGTGACGTTTTCTATCTGCACTCCCGTCTGCTGGAGCGTGCATCCCGGATCAACGCCGACGAAGTTGAAAAGCTGACCAACGGCGAAGTGAAGGGCAAGACTGGTTCCCTGACGGCACTGCCGATTATCGAAACCCAGGCTGGCGACGTTTCTGCGTTCGTTCCGACCAACGTGATTTCCATCACCGACGGTCAGATCTTCCTGGAAACCAACCTGTTCAACTCCGGTATCCGTCCGGCGATGAACGCCGGTATTTCGGTTTCACGGGTGGGTGGTTCGGCCCAGACCAAGATCATGAAGAAGCTCGGCGGTAACATCCGTCTGGCGCTGGCCCAGTACCGTGAACTGGCGGCTTTCGCCCAGTTCGCATCGGACCTGGACGAAGCCACGCGGAACCAGCTCGAGCACGGTCAGCGGGTCACCGAACTGATGAAGCAGAACCAGTACAGCCCGATGTCCGTTGCCGAAATGGGTACCGTACTGTACGCAGCGAACGAAGGCTTCCTGGACGATGTTGAAGTCAATAATGTCGTCAAGTTCGAAGCACAGCTTCTGGACTGGATGCGCGCCGAGCAGAAAGACCTGCTCGATAAGATTGGCGCCGAAGGCAAGTATGATGACGACATCATGGCCGGCCTGAAAGCTGCTCTGGAGAAATTCAAGACCACTCAAAGCTGGTAACACGAGAAAGCCCGCAGGCGCGGGTTTTCTGGTCCACTTGAGTGTCTAACTTGAAAAGGCAGTGACATATGGCCGCAGGAAAAGAAATACGCAACCAGATCGGCAGCATCAAGAGCACGCAGAAGATCACCAGCGCCATGGAAATGGTGGCTGCGAGCAAAATGCGCAAGGCTCAGGAACGCATGAAGGCTACCCGCCCTTATGCGGAGAAGATGCGGCAGGTAATCGGACACATCGCGAAGTCCAACAAGGATTACGTGCATCCGTTCATGCGTGATCGCGAAGTGAAGCGCGTGGGTTACATCGTGGTCTCCTCTGACCGGGGATTGTGCGGTGGCCTGAACGGTAACGCCTTCAAACTGCTCGTACGTGAAATGAAGCAGTGGAAGGAACAGGGCGTAGAGACTGATCTCTGTGCCATCGGGCAAAAGGGTGCCTCGTTTTTCCGCAGTTACGGCGGAAACGTGGTGGCAGCCCTGACTCACCTGGGTGACAACCCGAACGCGGAAAAGCTCATCGGCAACGTCAAGGTCATGCTTGATGCATTCGAAGAAGGCAAGATTGACCGCCTTTTTGTGATTTACAACGAGTTTGTAAACACCATGACCCAGCAGCCGAAATCCGAGCAGCTTCTGCCATTGCCGGAAGGCCTGGACGAAGAAGTCGGTCACCAGTGGGATTACATCTACGAGCCTGATTCACGCCCCATCCTGGATGGGCTGCTGCCACGCTATATCGAATCCCAGGTGTATCAGGGAGTGGTAGAGAATCTGGCCTGCGAGCAGGCTGCGCGGATGATTGCCATGAAGAGCGCGACAGATAACGCGGGCAGCATCATTGACGAGCTCCAGTTGGCATACAACAAGGCCCGTCAGGCAGCTATTACGCAAGAAATTTCGGAGATTGTGAGCGGCGCGGCTTCGGTCTGATCCTGCCCACAATCCTACTGGTTTTATTGACTATCAAGATAACGAGGAACCGAGCATGAGTAGCGGACACATCGTTCAGATCATAGGCGCGGTTATCGACGTGGAATTTCCACGTGACTCCGTTCCGGGCGTTTACGACGCACTGCTGCTTGAAGGTGGTGAGACAACTCTGGAAGTCCAGCAGCAGCTGGGCGACGGCATTGTCCGTACTATCGCCATGGGCAGCACCGAAGGCCTCAAGCGTGGCCTGAAAGCCGATAACACCGGCAAGCCGATCTCCGTACCCGTGGGCACCCAGACACTGGGCCGCATCATGGACGTACTGGGTCGCCCCATCGACGAGCAGGGCGACATTGGCGAAGAAGAGCGTTGGGCTATCCACCGCAAAGCACCGGGCTATGCAGACCAGGCAGCGTCTGCCGACCTGCTGGAAACCGGCATCAAGGTTATCGACCTGATCTGCCCGTTTGCCAAGGGCGGTAAAGTAGGCCTGTTCGGCGGCGCCGGCGTTGGTAAGACCGTTAACATGATGGAACTTATCAACAACATCGCCAAAGAGCACTCCGGTCTGTCGGTATTCGCCGGTGTTGGTGAGCGGACCCGTGAAGGTAACGACTTCTACTACGAAATGAAGGACTCCAACGTCCTTGATAAAGTAGCGATGGTATACGGCCAGATGAACGAGCCTCCCGGAAACCGTCTGCGTGTGGCCCTGACCGGTCTCACCATGGCAGAGAAGTTCCGTGACGAAGGTCGTGACGTTCTGTTGTTCGTCGACAACATCTACCGTTATACCCTGGCTGGTACTGAAGTATCCGCACTGCTGGGCCGTATGCCCTCTGCGGTAGGCTATCAGCCGACACTGGCCCAGGAGATGGGTGAGCTGCAGGAGCGTATTACCTCCACCAAAGACGGTTCCATCACCTCCATCCAGGCGGTATACGTACCGGCGGACGACCTGACTGACCCGTCACCGGCCACCACCTTCTCGCACCTCGATGCGACCGTGGTACTGAGCCGTGACATCGCTTCCAAGGGTATCTACCCGGCGATCGATCCACTGGACTCCACCTCGCGCCAGCTCGATCCGCTGGTGATCGGGCAGCAGCACTACGACGTTGCCCGTGGCGTACAGAACGTACTGCAGCGGTACAAAGAGCTGAAAGACATCATCGCCATTCTGGGTATGGACGAACTGTCAGAAGAAGATAAGCTGACCGTATCCCGCGCCCGTAAGATTGAGCGGTTCCTGTCGCAGCCTTTCCACGTAGCGGAAGTATTCACCGGTTCCCCCGGTAAGTACGTGTCTCTGAAAGAGACCATCGCCAGCTTCGAAGGCATTCTCAACGGCGAATACGACGATATGCCAGAGCAGGCGTTCTACATGTGTGGCGGTATCGAAGAAGCGATTGAGAAAGCGAAGGCCATGAAAGAGAAGGAAGGAAAGAAGAAGTAATTCTTCCTTCTCGTTCAGACCCAAGAGGCATCAGAAATGGCTATGACCGTACATTGTGACGTGGTAAGTGCCGAAGAGAAGATCTACTCCGGGCTGGTCGAGACACTGACAGCGACCGGTACCGAGGGTGAGATGGGTATTCAGTACGGGCACGCGCCCCTGCTGACCGCGTTGAAGCCTGGCGCCGTGAGAATTGTAAAGCAGGACGGGAAAGAGGAAATTCTGTACGTTTCCGGAGGTTATCTGGAAGTGCAGCCGAATCTGATTACCCTGATGGCTGACACAGCAGTCCGTGCCAAGGATGTGGACGAAGCTGCGGCGCTGGAAGCCCAGAAAGAAGCCGAGAAGGCACTGGCGAACAAGACAGGTGAATTTGAATATTCGCGGGCAGCAGTCGAGCTTGCTGAAGCTGCCGCCCAGCTGCGAACCATTCAGAAACTGCGCAACCGGTCCCGCTAATTCCATTAGCCACCGGTTCGCCACCTGAACCAAGAAGCCGCATCCTGAACAGGCGGCGTAGGGGAAAATTCCGCTGCGCCACTCAAACAGGACGCGGCTTTTTTATTGATACTGACCCGATTCGTTGGAGCGCGACGCTATGAAGCCGCTGCACGTTGTAATTCTGGCCGCCGGTCAGGGTTCCCGCATGAAATCCTCCCTGCCCAAGGTTCTTCACCGCATCGCCGGCAAGCCCATGCTTCACCATGTGATGGACACGGCGCGGCAACTGGGCGCCGAGCGGATCCACGGAGTGATCGGGCACGGCGCCGACCAGGTCCGGGAAATCACCCCGGCTGAGGACGTTCAGTGGGCCTTGCAGGAGCAGCAGCTGGGCACGGGCCATGCGGTGGCGCAGTCCCTGCCCAATCTTCCGGACAATGCCAGCGTGCTTATTCTCTACGGCGACGTGCCACTGACCCGTCGGGAAACCCTGGAAGAACTGGTCTCCCGGGTGAGTGACCAATCTATTGGGCTGCTTACGGTGACCCTGGACAACCCGGATGGTTACGGCCGTATTCTCAGGGATAACCAGGGGAAAGTGACGGCGATCGTCGAGCAGAAGGATGCCACTGACCAGCAGAAGACCATCACTGAGGTAAACACCGGCATCCTCGCGGTGTCTGCAGGCCATCTCAAAGCCTGGCTGCCGCAGCTCTCCAATGCCAATGCCCAGGGCGAGTACTATCTCACCGACATCATCGCCATGGCTGCCGAACAAGGCATCGCCGTAGAAGTGGCCCAGCCGGAAACCGAGTACGAAGTGCAGGGCGTCAACAATCGGCTCCAGCTCGCCGGCCTTGAACGCTGGTACCAACAGCAACAGGCCAACCGGCTGATGACCGAGGGCGCCACCCTTGCAGACCCCGCCCGGATTGATGTTCGTGGCGAGCTGATCATTGGTCAGGATGTGCTGATTGATATCAACGCCGTGTTCGAAGGGAAAGTCACCCTGGAAACGGGTGTCAGCGTCGGCCCCAACTGCCTGTTGCGCAACTGTCATATCGGCGAGGACACCCACATTGAGGCCAACTCGGTCATTGATGGTGCCAGGGTGGGGCGGCAGGCCCAGATAGGCCCGTTCGCGCGGCTGCGTCCCGGAACCGCTCTGGCGGACCACACCAAAGTGGGCAATTTCGTTGAAACCAAGAAAGCAGTGGTCGGTGAGGGAAGTAAGATCAACCACCTGAGCTACGTGGGTGACGCTACCCTTGGCCGCAATGTGAATGTGGGTGCAGGAACCATCACCTGCAATTATGATGGGGTGAACAAACACCAGACCCGGATGGGCGATGGCGTTTTCGTGGGTTCAAATACCTCACTGGTGGCGCCGGTTTCCCTGGCGGACAATGTCACGATTGGTGCCGGCTCGACCATCACCCGCGACGTCGAGAATGGCGAACTGGCCGTTGCCCGGGGCAAACAGCGCAATATCGCCGATTGGCAACGGCCAACACGGAAAGACTGAATCAGCGGCCAGCCGCCCCGGCACGTTATTCGTGCCGGTCTGGCTAATTATTTAAGGTGCGAGAGTTATGTGTGGAATCGTAGGCGCAGTATCGGAAAGGGACGTTCAGGGCATTCTGCTGGAAGGCCTTCGCAGGCTTGAATATCGCGGTTACGATTCCGCCGGCATGGCCATTATCGACAGCAACAGCGCCATCAACCGAGCCCGGGAAGTGGGTAAGGTGGCGGCTCTCGACGAGGCAGTCACCGCCACCCCCATGAGTGGCAGCACCGGCATTGCCCATACTCGCTGGGCCACCCACGGTGAACCCTCCCAGATCAACGCTCATCCCCATATGTCCGGCGACCGGCTGGCCATTGTTCATAACGGCATCATCGAGAACTACCAGGAACTGCGGGAAGAACTGAAGGCCGACGGCTTCGAATTCACGTCACAGACCGATACCGAGGTGGTCGCCCACCTGATTGAGCAGCAGTATCGAAAAGCGGACGTCCAGACTCTTTATGACGCGGTCAAAGCCGCGATCGATCATCTGCGTGGCGCGTTTGCGCTGGCAGTGGTTCACGCCGACGAGCCGGATCACCTTGTGGTATGCCGGGAAGGCAGCCCACTGGTGGTGGGTGTGGGCATTGGCGAGAATTTCATCGCCTCGGATCAGCTGGCCCTGCTGCCGGTCACCGACCGTTTCATGTTCCTTGAGGAAGGCGATATCGCCGATATCCATAAGGGCAGCACCAAGATCCACGACCGTGAAGGCAACCCGGTTGACCGTCCGGTGACCCGCTTTGAACATAGTGCCGATGCCGCCGAAAAGGGCGAGTACCGCCATTTCATGCTCAAGGAGATCTACGAGCAGCCGCGGGTGATTCAGGCCACCACCGAAGGGCGCATCACCCAGACGCGGGTGCTGGAGCAGGCGCTGGGTACCCAGGCAGGCAACCTGTTGGAGAACGTTCGCCATGTGCAGATCATCGCCTGTGGTACCAGTTATCACGCGGGAATGGTGGCCCGCTACTGGATCGAGGACCTGGCCGGCGTGCCCTGTTCCGTGGAAGTGGCCTCGGAGTTCCGCTATCGCAAGCACGTGATCCAGCAGGATACCCTCTTCCTCTGCATCTCCCAGTCAGGTGAGACGGCCGATACTCTGGCCGCTCTGCGTCAGGCCAAGAAGGCCGGGTTCCGCGCAGCCATGGCCATCTGTAACGTACCGGGCAGTTCCCTGGTGCGGGAATCGGATCTGGTGATCATGACCCAGGCCGGTCCGGAAATCGGTGTGGCGTCCACCAAGGCATTTACCACCCAGCTCACCGCCCTGCTGATCTTCACCCTGGCCCTTGCCCGCCATAACGGTCTGGATGAGGAAAAAGAAGCGGAAATCGTTCAGGCCATCCGCCTGGTGCCCGGTCAGGTCGAGCAGATGCTGGCGCTGGACCCCCAGATTGCCGAGATGTCCCAGTCCTTTATGGACAAGCACCACAGCCTGTTCTTGGGCCGCGGCGCCATGTTCCCCGTGGCGCTGGAAGGCGCGCTCAAGCTCAAGGAAATCTCCTACATCCACGCCGAAGCCTACCCTGCCGGCGAGCTGAAACACGGCCCGCTGGCACTGGTCGACAGTGAAATGCCGGTGGTGACAGTCGCCCCCAACAACGACCTGCTGGAAAAGCTCAAATCCAATCTTGAGGAAGTCCGCGCCCGCGGGGGCCAGCTTTTCGTATTCGCCGACAAGGCGGCCGGTGTTCGCAGCGAGGACGGCCTGAACGTGCTGGAAGTGCCGTCAGTGCACGCCATCACGGCGCCCATCGTATACACCGTGCCACTGCAGTTGCTGTCCTACCATGTGGCCGTTCTTAAGGGTACGGACGTGGACCAGCCGCGGAATCTGGCGAAGAGTGTAACGGTCGAGTAGAGACCCTGGCCGGCTGACGCTAATCCGTTGGCACTGCGACGATCGCTTCCAGTGCCTCCGGAAAGACCTCAAACCGTGCGGGGGTGTAACAGACCGGCTCACCGTCGGCATGAATCGCCATCGGGCGTTTTGTTCTCACCTCGATTTCCGCACCCGTGGCGGTAAAGATCCGCCGGTGCCGTTGATGGCCTCCGCTTCTAAGCAGTGGCGCCAGAAGCAGTAATTTCCAGAGTTTTTGTGGTTTCAGGCTGTATACCGACAGTTGTCGGTCGTCGATACGGGCGTCCTTGTGGATCACATTGCCGCCGCCGTAGAAGCGACCATTGCCCACCGCCAGGTGAATGCTTCGCATCCGATGGCTGCGACCATCCACCATCATTTTCACCGCAAACTGGTCCGAACGCGCCAGAGCGGCAAACAAAGCCTTGAGATAACTGAACACGCCCCAGCGCTTTTTGTTCTCGTCGGTCAGCTCTTCAGTGACCTTTACGCCCAATCCGATATGGGCGGCATTAAAGAAGTAATGGCCGTTCAATCGGCCAAGATCTATTCGCTGGCGATGGTTTGCGATAATGGCATTGAACGCGGCCTCCAGGCTGTCAGCGACGCCGAGCGAGCGGGCCAGATCATTAGCGGTGCCCAGCGGTAACACCGCCAGGGTCAGTTTGCAGTCCATCAGGGTTTCGGCCATGGAGCTGATGGTGCCATCTCCACCGCCGAGTATCACCAGGTTGATTTCCGTCTGGTGCTTTTCGATGGCCTTACGGCTCTCGTCGGGGCTTTCGGCGGTCACTACTTCAACTTCAATGCCTGCTTGATGCAGATGCTCAATGCCCTTATCCAGGGAGGTTTCGGCGCCCTGGCGGCTGTTGGGATTGATGATCAGCAGTGCTTTGACCGGTATCTGCGGGGACATGGGTATCAGCGCTCCGGATGGGCAAGGTCCCGGGATTCAGGGTATTAATCTCCGCGGCATTCAACTGCCTCGAGGTTCATGGTACTGCCAGCGGAGAGCGTCCGTCACGGGCAGGTTTAACCGTCAGGGTAAATGGTCTTGGGTTACCTTATGATTGACCGGTCAGACCTTCAGCGGTCCGTCAGTGTTTCACGGTTTTCCCTTCAGCCGCACAAGGCCTTTAATATGACGGATTCGGTCGCCCCATCCCATCGAGTGATTGTCGCGCTCAAAACCCAATTCGTGGCCGATGCCCTGGCCATGCCGGTGCACTGGTATTACAACCCCATGGATATAGACCGGGCGTTCCCGGGCGGCATTCAACAGTTCGAGGCCGCGCCGGAATTTCACCCTTCGTCGATCATGTCCCTGCACTCCACCACCAGTGGCGGCCGTCGAGCCGGAGAGGCCGGTGCGCCCGAAGTGGTCGGCAACCTGATTCTGAAGGGCCGGGCCGGGTACTGGAATCAGCCAAACGTGCATTACCATCAGGGCATGCAGGCCGGGGACAATACCCTCAATGCCCACTGTGCCCGGGTACTGATGCGGACCCTGGCTGACAATGGCGGCAAGTATGATCCCGGGACGTTCCTTTCAGCCTACATCGATTTCATGACGGCCGAACCGCCGGCGCACCCCGATACCTACGCTGAGTCCTATCATCGCGGGTTCTTTGCCAATCTGCAGAAAGGGCTGGCGCCGGAAAAGTGCGCGATGGTCACCCACGACACGCCCTCCATTGGCGGACTGGTCACGGCGGCACCACTGGTTTTTTCGCAACGCCTCAAAGGCGAGCCTGTCACTGCCATACAGGCCCTGTGCCGCAACCATGTCGCGCTGACCCACCCGGATGAATCCCTGCTGACGGTCTGTGATCGCTACGTTGCGCTGCTGTGCGGCCTGATGGAAGGTCCGGGTGACGACCGGGTGCGCTCGCTTCTGGCGGACGCCGGCCGGGGTGTGGCGGGTCGGGATGTGGAAGCCCTGGCAAAGCGGAATCTGCCGGACCTCCAGGTGGTGGGGCGGTTGTACTCCCCGGCCTGTTACATTTCCGATTCCTGGCCAGCGGTGCTGTATCTGGCCTACAAGTACCGCAATGACCCCTCCCTGGCCCTGCGGGTGAACACCAATCTGGGCGGCGACAACGTCCACCGTGGCGCGGTGCTCGGAGCCTTGATGGGGCTGTTGAGTGACCGGGTGGCCACCCGCTGGTTTGACCAGCTGGTCGCCCACCGGGAAATTGAACAGGAGCTTACCGCACTGGTCAGCGCGGTAACCGCTCCCAGATAGTCACTTCCGACAGGGTGTGCTGGAACTTGTGCTGGGTCTCGCGGATGACGAAAGGCACTTTCGTGGGCTCGCTGACCAGCCGGAAATGCTTGCCGAGGTGTTCCTTCAGGCCGTCCAGGGTGGTGTGGCTCTCTCCATCCCGTTTGAAGCCGCCGATCCATTCCGCTTTCGGCGTGTGCTCTTCCAGCCAGGTATAGGGCGAGGCAATCACCAGAATACCGCCGTCGTTGATGCGTTCGTGAATACTGTCCAGGAAACGCCTCGGCCGATAGAGTCGGTCAATCAGGTTGGCAGCCAGCACTAGGTCGTAGCCCTCGTAAAGAGGCTTGAGGTTACAGGCATCGCCCTGGTGGAAGGAGACCCGGTCTACTACCTGTTCCAGGCCCAGCTCCTTCAGGGTCCGGTTGTGGTAGCTGACCAGATCGGCCTCCTCGACCCGCTCATAGCGGACGGCGCCCTGTTCGGCCATTTCCACGCCAAGTCGGATGAAATTCGCAGAAAGGTCGACGCCTTCCACCTTGTCAAAGGCCCGCGCCAGCTCGAAAGTCGAACGTCCGCAAGCACAGCCCAGGTCCAGGGCTTTGCCGGTGGTTTTGCCTTCCATCGCCTGTAGGGAGATATCCGCAACAGCTTTCGGGAAATTGCCCACGCCAAACCAGTTATCACCGAAATGGAACTCGGCGTACTCGGCTAGCAGGCGATCGCTCTCGTAGTAGGCATTGGGCTGGGCTGCCTCGGCATCCGAGGCAATATAGCGGAAGCCGGCATGCTGGAAGAAATGCCTGCGAAATTCATAGCGGGCCGCCAGGCGTGCCTCGTTGCCGCAGGAAATCCAGGACCCGCCCTTGATCAGGTTGTGCTGGCCGTCGAAGGTCGGCGTTGTGAAGTCGTCGTACAGCGGGTGAACCTTGAAATTGTCGAACGGATAGGTGGGTGTTTCCATCCATTGCCAGACGTTGCCCACCACATCAAACCACTGGCCATGACGGAAACGGGTGACGGCGCAGGAAGAGGCGCCGTGGTCCAGATGAAGGTTGACGTCTGCCGGGCGCTCGTCTACCTCTTGTACACCCGCCTCGGAACACAGCCGGTACCATTCATCTTCCGTGGGCAGCCGGATGGGTTGCCCGCTCTGCTCCCGTTTCCACTCACAGAAGGCTTTCGCTTCGTGGTAGTTGACCTCAGCCGGCCAGTCCCAGGGCATTTCCACTTCTTCGGTCATCAGCCGTAGCTGCCAGCCGTTGTGCCAGCGCCAGAAAGTGGGGTGTGCGGCCCGGGCAAACGCGCGCCAGGAAGCGCCTTCCTCGCTCCAGTAACGGTCCGTCTGGTAGCCGCCGGCCTCAACAAATGCCAGGAACTCCTGGTTACTGACCAGGTACTGGCTGGCTTTGAATTCTTCCACGTAGGCTTCGTGCTCGCCGTATTCATTGTCCCAGCCGTAAAAGGCGTCGTCATAGGGTTTGCCAATACGAACGGCACCGGCCGGAACGGTGATCAGGGCATTGTCCGGCGCCTCCCCGGTCTGACGAACGGGGGCCCACTCCGGCTGGGGCCGGACCAGCGCCAGATCATGTTGGCGGATTAGCACCGAGGAGGTTTCCAGATGAATCCGCTCATGCTCGATGCCCATAACGATTGGCCACCAGGGGCTTTCCCAGTTGATTGGCAGAGTCAGAGGCAGGGTCTCGATCAGCTCCAGCACGCTGGACCGTACTTTTTGCCGGTAGTCTTTCACCGCCGATACCGGGGGCCATTCATAATGCTCGTCGTTCAGGTCATCCCAGCTCATCTCATCCACACCCACGGCGAATACCGACTCGATGTGGGGATCGATCCGCTCCGGCAACAATTTGGCCAGTACCAGTTTGTTCACGAAGAAGGTGGCGGTATGGCCCAGGTAAAAAATCAGCGGGTGGCGCAGAGGGATGGATTTTTTGAAGTAGCCCTCATCGCCGGCAAGACAGTCGAACAGGCGGGTATAGGTATCAAACGTGTTGGCGAAATAGCGGGCAATTTCTTCGCGTTTAACTTCTGGTGTTCCGGAGTCGAGCCGGGGCGTTCTGAGCAGCTTTGGCCTGACGGATTCGTGGGTCAACGAATCGGAGAAGGCAACAGGATCCTGGGTAGACGATGCCATATCAAAACACTTCCTTGGTGATTTTCGCTACTCGTTTAGTACGCTTAAGACTCTGAAGTCGGTTAACTTTCTTTGGCTTGCCGAACCGCTTCCGGCGCGCCCAGGGCAAGCAAGACAGCACCAATCGAGCAGGCCAGCATGCCGGTGGCAATGGTTGTAAGACTCAGATCACCAAAGCTTGACGACACGCTGCTGATGGCGCCGGCAATGGTGAACTGGGAAGCCCCCAGAAGGGCAGACGCCGTGCCACTGAGTCTGGGGAAGAATTCCATGGCGTTGGCCATATTATTGGGCACAATTCCGCCCTGGCAGCCGATGGCCAGGATAATGCAGGGCGCCACCACCCAGACCGTTCCGCCCAGAATTGCGGCGACCGTCAGGGCAACCAGTGCCAGGCACTGAAGAATGACCTGGGCCCGAACCAGAATCGCGGAGGGAAAATATTTCAATAGAGGCCGATTGATCAGATTCAGCAGGGCCATCAGGGCTATGTTAGCGGCGAATAGCAGGGAAAAGTGGCCGTTCGACAGACCGAACCACTCCTGATAGATAAATGAAGAATGGGTGATGAACAACAGCATCATGCTGAAGCAGAGCACTTGGATACCGATGAAACGCATGGTGGTGCGGTGCCTGAGTACCAGCAGGTAGTTGGTGGCCAGGGTAGCGATCGGCGTTTTGGTGGGAATGTGGGGTTTGAGTCTGGGGAAAAGTGCCAGATTCAGTGCCAGCATCAGGCCACCGGCGTAAGCGGCCAGCATCAGAAAGATCCACTGCCACTCGCCCAGCGCGAGCATTAATGAGCCAAGTGCGGGTGCCGCGGCAGGCGCAACGAACATTATCAGGCCAATCAGCCCGAACAGCCGGGCGGCGTCCTGCCCGCTGACCTGGTCCCGCACCAGGGCCGGCACGGACACCGCACAGAAGGCGCCGCCAAGGGCCTGGGCCACGCGCCAGAACACCATCTCCGAAAGCGTGTCGGCCAGTGAAACCATAACGGCGCCCGCAGCAAAGACAAACAGCCCGCCAAACAGGATAGGCTTGCGTCCATAACGGTCGGACAGCGGCCCGCCGACCAGTTGCGCCAGCCCGAGCGTCATCACATAAGCGCTGAGGGTCAGCCCGACCTGGGCATGGGGAATGCCCAGCCAGTCAGCAATACTGGGAAACGCGGGTAGATAGGCATCAATGGACAGCGGGGCAAGGGCCACTGTCATACCGAGCAATAGAGCGAGTCGCAGCTGTGACAAAATACGTTTCCCTGAACGATAGATCGCTAACGGTACGCTGTTAAACTGTACCGGACCACGATCAAACCAATAATGACACAGAGAGCCACAGTATGAGCAATCAAGCCCTGGCCGAGCTACTGGCGATGGACGGTGAAGAGCGGTACGACTTCTTTCTGAGCCAGGTGGCCCAAGAGCGTGAAATCTGGATTCTGGTCAACGCCGACAACCGCTTCCTGAAAATTTCCTCCGAAGAGGACGGCGTGGAGTATCTGCCGGTCTGGCCTGCCTCGGAGTTTGCCGTGGACTATGCCGGTGGCAGCGATGGCCTGACGCCCCTGAGCATTTCTTTGCCGGATTTCTTCCGCAAATGGGTGTCGGGGCTGACCAAGGACGGCCTGGAAGTGGGTGTATTTCCAGGCCTGGACAAGACCCTTTGGATCACGGAAGCCGATGAGCTGAAGCGTGATCTGCAGGATGCCATGTCTGACTTCTAATCTCCTGTGGGGAGACTAGACCTTCTGGTCGAACGGCATCTCTTCATACCAGTCGTCCATGGTGTCGTACATTTCGCCCTTGAGAAGGTGAATCGGCGCGTTCTTGTAGATCTTGATGTCGTGGAAAGGGTCGGTCAGGATCTTGGTCATCCATACCAGTCCGGACTGCACGCCCATCAGTTTGAATAGGTGCACCGTCCGGAACAGCACCGCGCCCAGGCCGATGTAGAGCCACACCAGGGCGGTATTAGTGATGAAGCCTGCCAGGTCCGTGGCCGGTGCAAACAGGCCGAACAGATCCGGGCGCAGGAAGAGCACCAGCGGGGTGGCGGCCCAGACGGACAGCAGCACTACCTTGCGGTTCAGGTTATAGCCCACCTTGATGCTCTCCTTGTAATCATGGGTGGCCTTGTTCACTTCATCGTAGGTTTTGGGTTCGAAGAAGAAGTGCCCGGTCTGGCGCAGGGTCATGGCCAGCAACCAGCCCACCAGGGCCGCAGCCGCGGGATAATAGAACACCAGGCCGTAGCTGATCAGAAAACAGCAGGCGCTGAGCAGGTGCAGGGACTGGTTGATCCGGTTGTGATGGTAGAACCGGTGATCGTCCCATCGCTGTTTTTGTAGTTCTTCACGAAAGTTCATGGCAATTTCCTTACAGATTCAGAGTTGAGTGGGTGACCGGTCAGCAGTGCCTGACCCATGTTGATCGGCTGTCCCGAGCTGATGCCGGGGCTGAGTTGATAATGCTCGGAGGCAAAGACGATGATCGTTGAGCCGTGCTGGAAGTAGCCCATTTCATCGCCCTTGTGAAAGTGGGCGTCACAGGGAATCCGATTCGGACCCCGGTATTTCAGGTCCAGTGGTTCTGGCAGAAAGTGGAATTTCATGCTGGCTACCAGAATGGCCGCCACCGGCACCAGGGTCAGGCTGGCTTCGGGATGATCGAACTCCAGTTCCAGCACCGCCCGTTCGTTCTTGCAGAACAACTTTTCCACTTTTTTCAGGGCAATCGGATTCACGTTCCAGGTGTCGCCGGAGATGTAGTTCACCTGCCGGACGCGACAGTCCACGGGCGCATGAAATCGGTGGTACATGCTGGATTTCAGCCTCAGGGTCACAAATCGTCCGTTGCGGTAGCGTCTGGCCAGGGCCGCATCGGGAATCAGATCTTCCAGGGTGTAGGGGAATCCCTTGGCCTGGAACAGCCGGTCACCCTCGATGGGCCCACAGGCGCCGACGATGGCGTCGCAGGGGCTGGTGACCACTTCGGGACTGTTATCCAGCGGCCGCAGTCCGGGTTTGAGCTGGCGCGTGAAGCAAGCCTGCAGGCTGCGAAAGCTCTGGGTTGTGGCGTCCTGAAGGCGCAGATCCTCGGCAAACAGCTGCCAAACGGCGATGGACAGACGCGTCAGCGCCGGGCTTTCAATCCGGCTGAACCAGCCCATGAAGAGCGTCAGCCAGCGCCTGGGCAGACGATTGGTCAGCAGGAAATTCAACTGTTCCCGAACGGTCAGTAGCGGCTTTGGTTCTGTGGCGGAATCGAGTGTATCCACTAGGCCACCGTCACCTGGGCGTGAGCCGTTTCCGGGTAGTCCAGCCCCAGATCCGCCACGAACTGGCGCATGATGGGCTCGGCCTGGAACCGCGCCGCGCGCTTGCGGGCCTGGTCTTTCATCGCCTTCCGGTCGTTCTGGCTGAAGAAGCGCACGATCGCCTCCGCCATGGCATCGATATCCTCAACCAGATAGCCGCTGGTTTCGTGCTCGATAATGTCTTTCGGCCCCTTGCAGTTGTAGGCCAGAGCGGGCATGCCGTGGGTCAGCGCCTCCAGCAGCACATTGCCGAAGGTGTCGAAGCGGGACGGGAACACAAACAGATCCAGGCCCAGATAGAGCGACGCCAACTGTTCGCAAGTCTGCCAGCCCAGGAACACCGCGTCAGGCATGGCCCGTTGAAGCTCCGCACTGGCGGGCCCGGAGCCGGCAACCACAATCTTCAGGCCGGGAACCGACAACTTGGCCTTGCGGACAATATCCGGCAGATCGAATATGCCTTTCTCGCGACTCAGGCGGCAGGCGATGAACAGCACCGGGGTGTTTTCATTGGCGCCGGGAATCAGGTCCGCCTTGCGTGCCGGCTGCACCCGCAGGTCCCGGGGCGTGATGTGATGGGCGGTGAGGAAAACCCGCTCTTCTGGTAGTTCCATTTCATAGCCGGTGAGCCAGTCCCGGTGTTCGCGGTTGAGAACAAACACTCCGTCAAAGCGGCCATAGAGCGCTCGCATCAGTCGGCGGATCCGGTCTCTTTCAGGCCGATTCAGATTGGTGGCATGGGTGATGAAATCGATCCAGTCCGTGTGCATAAAGAAATAGCTGGGCACGTTGAACATCTGCTGCAGGAACAGCGCCACCAGCGCCATGGGGCCCTCGGTGGAGCAGACAATCCGGTCGTAGCCGCCCTCATAGAAGATGCGGGCGATTTCCATCACATCTGGCACTTGCAGGGTCTGCTCGCCGAAGGGGTGCAGATCGATGTCGGCTACGGGTCTGACCACGTGCAGATGGGACTCCGCTTCCGCTTCGGGGTGACAGATCAGGAAATCGATCGGCAGGTTGGTGCGTTTGATCTCTTTCAGCTTGCCGCTCAGGGAAGTGGACACGCCGTTTTTGTCCAGCAGGGTGTCAGTGAGATAGAGCGCTCTTCTGGAATGCTCGTTTTTGCCCAGCTCCCGGGCGAACCGGTTGAGCAGGTCCCGGTTCTGGTAGAGCACCCGGGTGGACGCCAGGGTGGACCCCGCCAGCACGGTACTGATCAGCACCGGGAAGGACAGGCTGTCCAGCACTTCCGCCAGGTTGATGTTGCTCATGTTGTCCTGGCGCTTGCCGTCGCCGAGAAACAGAGCGGTGAGCTGGCTGGGGATCTCCAGCTTGCGGGTCAGCTCCTCGGTGGAGAAGTCCTTCAGGCTGGTGCCCTGATGCTTTTCCAGGGCCTTGCGAACCCGTTTGGCAATCAGCAGGTTGAGATGGTTGAACAGCTCGCCGATGCTGTCGTTGACCGTGTCCACAAAGGTGTCCGGGTTGTTGCGTTTGCTGTCGGCAATCCGCTCCAGGTGGGTGATGCAGAACTTGTAGTCTTTCGATGCCTGCCACTTCAGGAAACGCTGGGGCTTCTTGCCCTGCAGGGCGTCGTGAATGAACGAGAAAAACTTCATGGTTTTCTTGTGCTTCTGCATTTCCAGAAACAGGTTGGCGACCACAAAGCAGCCCATCTTGTCCCAGGTGGAACCCCGGTGAAGCAGGATGCGCAGCAGGCCCGGGTCTTTGAGTTTCGTGGCCACCTGGGCGAAGTAGTCCAGCAGGGCAATGTTCAGTTTCTGGTTCTCGCCTACCGTGCCAAAGGGCGCAATATGGCCGTTGCGCAGGGCTTCCAGGGCCAGGTCGGACGCCTTTTCGGTTTTCAGGCGTTTCTGCAGGTCAGGCACATGCAGGCGGGACCCGCAAAGTCCCGCGAAAATGCCGGTGTGGTCGTCGGAGCCTCCGGTAACCACCTTGGGCCGGTCAGGGTCGACCCCGAATTCGGCCGGGTCCAGACTGTGCTTCGTCGCGCAGGCGCGGATGCGTTCCGGTGTCAGGCTTTGCACCCAGTTGAGGGTCAGCACGCTCTGCCACAGGTCGCGCTGACCGTTCAGTACTTCAAAACGCCAGAACATCACCGCCAGCTTCTCGAACAGACACAGGTCGATGTGGTCGTTGCGGCAGTAGAGGTAAAGGGGGTGGGGCAGGATCACCGGAATATCGAAGCGGGCGGCGTAGCGCAGAAATTCGTAGATGTTCTGGCGCTTCTGGTTGAGGATCACTTCCTGTTCCCGGGTGAAACCGTAGGTAAGCACGTGAATGAACAGATCGTATTCGGGAAAGAAGCAGGTGAATTCGCAGCCCACCAGCACATCCACGCCTTTTTCCTGAAGTTCCCAGCAGGATCGTGCGTTGTTGTGGTTGGTCACAGTGACTACCGAGCTGCCGTTCTGCTCCAGTACCTTGACCAGCTTTTTGGTCTTCAGCCAGGTTTCCGGTAGCCGCAGGATCCGCCCCCAGAGTTCGTCGGGTATGTCGCTGTTGTGGTCGTGGCAGTGAAAGTCGATCTGCAGGCAGTCCTCCGGGTCGAAGCGCCGGGACTGCTGGCTGATAAAGTCATCGAACTCCGCCCGGAGCCCTTCGCGGAATTGTGGTTCGCCGTTGCTCTGCCATTGCATGGTCATACTCAACCCACCTTTTGGGAGTGTTGGTCCGGGCCCGTTATCGGGCCGGCACGGGTTTTGTCTCGGGCGTTTGCTCGGGAAGCGCCAGGGGGCCGTTCAGCCGGGCCTTCAGTGCCGGAAACCGGGCGCACAGCATGTCCACCAGAAACTGGCGCTTGATGGCCTTGTTGGTCAGTCCCGGGCTTTGCCACCACCAGCCTTCTGCTTGCATCCTGCGGGCGGCGGCGATGAAGCGTTCGATGACCTGGTTAAAGTCGTCGTCGGTAAAGCTGTAACTCATGATCAGACGGCCGGTGCCGGTCCAGCTCAGTTCCAGCCCGGCGTCGCGCAGATAGAACTGAAGCATCCAGTTATAGCGACTGGGCCGGGTATAAAGCACCGAGAGAATGGAATGGATGTTGGTGATTCGCAGCGGCAGGGCTTCACTTTCCAAACGCTGATTAAACGTGGCCACGCGCCGGTTCCAAAGGCTTTCCGACTGCCGGTACTGTTGCTGGAACGCCGGCTGGCAGGCGCGATTCAGGAAGGCATTCATGGCACCCATCACGTAGGGGTGTGAATTGAAGGTGCCGCGGGCAAAGGACACGTTGACCGGCTGATTGTCCTTGAAGCGTTGCATCAACCGGTGGGTGCCGGCCAGCACGCCAATGGGCAGGCCACCGCCCAGGGTTTTGCCATAGGTCACCAGGTCCGCCTGGATGCCGTAGAACTCTTGGGCACCGCGCCAGGCAAGCCGGAAGCCGGTGAACACCTCGTCGAAAATGAGAACGATGCCCCGCTCGGTGCAGGCTTCCCTTACCTGCGCCAGCCAGCGGGTGTAGCCCTCTTTGTCGAAACCGTTGTTGCGGTCACTGGCCACCAGCGCGGTATCCGAGGGGGCATCGCTGTTGGGATGGAAGGCCTGCAGAGGATTGATCAGCACACAGGCGATGTCCTTGCGGGTGCGCAGGATATGCAGGGTGTGTTCGCTCTGGTCTGCCAGGGTGTAGACATCCCGGGCCTTGCGGGTGTTGCCAATGCCAGGTTGCACGCCGTCCCACCAGCCGTGGTAGGCGCCGCAGAACCGGACCAGATGGGTCTTGCCAGTGTGGTAGCGGGCCAGGCGAACCGCCTGCATCACGGCCTCGGTGCCGGACATGTGAAAGGATACTTCGTCCAGCCCCGATACCTGGCGGATAATTTCGACGTTTTCGGTGATCAGCGGATGGTAGGCGCCCAGTACCGGTCCGAGGGCGCGGGTCCTGGCGATGCCCTCGTCCATGCACTGCTTGTAGAAGTCGTAGCCAAAGACATTGACGCCGTAGGAGCCGGACAGGTCATAGCGCCAGTTGCCGTCCAGATCCCGTACCTGCGAGCCCCGGCTTTCATCGACCATGGAGCCCAGGCGAAAACACTCCGGCAACTGGTCAGTGAACGGAAAAGGCACCCGGTAACGGCTGGTAAAGCGGACATCGGAAACGCTTTCTTTCAGGCTGCGGCAGTGGGCGAGGGTTTTTGCGCATTGTTGTTCGGCCCGACTCTGCAATGCCCGCAGCCCCTGGCGACGCTGCTGCTGTATTGCCGTTGGCGCGCCGTCACTGGCAAAAAAACCGTGCTCATCGTAGCTGAAAAACGGCACCAGACGGGCCACCCGCCGGGACCAGTTGCTGTGTCCGCGTAACGAGGGATGTTTCGCCCGAGACAGCTGCAGCCTGACTACAAGTCGGTAGATAAAGTAGAGGCCGGCGGCTGTTGCGAAAGCGTAGACAATAAAGGCAGACGTCATAGAACCTGTTCCTGCTGGTTTTACTGAAACCTAGCAATAGCAGGTGAAGCCTTTGTGTCAGTTTTCGGACAGTTGGATGACAGGCAAAAGGGTGCGACCGAATAAATTGTTGATGGAAATCATTTTTTTCCATCAGCTTTGCTGAAAGACTGTTGTCTCGTCTGGTAAGATTGCCGTGCCTTCGGCACCACCCCTCCGCACTGAATAACTGAAGTGAAAAAACGTTATGCCTTCCACTGTCACTGGTAGTTTTGCCGCCAACTTCCTGGGCAACGCGCCTGCCTGGTATAAACAGACGATTGTATTGTTTCTGATCGCCAACCCGTTGATTGTCTGGACCCTGGGGCCTGGCGTGGCAGGCTGGGTGCTGGTGGCGGAATTTATTTTTACCCTGGCCATGGCGCTGAAATGCTACCCGCTGCTGCCCGGGGGGCTGCTGGCGATTGAAGCAATACTGGTCGGTATGACCACTCCCGAGACGGTCTACGAGGAGCTGCTAAAGAATTTCCCGGTGATCCTGCTTCTGATGTTCATGGTGGCGGGTATCTACTTCATGAAAGACCTGCTGCTGGTGACCTTCACCCAGATTCTGGTGGGCGTACGGTCGAAATCAGCCCTTTCATTGCTGTTCTGCATTGCAGCAGCCCTGCTGTCGGCCTTTCTGGATGCGTTGACCGTCACCGCCGTAATCATCAGCGTGGCGGTGGGCTTCTATTCCGTTTATCACAAGGTGGCCTCGGGCAGGGGTTACCACCACAAGAACCACAATGCGGCCAGCGATGAGCTGGTTGTCGAACTGCATAGGGAAGACCTTGACCGGTTCCGGGCGTTTCTGCGTAGCCTGCTGATGCACGGGGCGATCGGCACGGCGCTGGGCGGGGTTGCCACCATGGTGGGTGAGCCTCAGAACCTGCTGATTGCCAAGGTGGCGGGCTGGGATTTTGCCGAGTTTGTAAGGCAGATGGCACCGGTGAGTTTCCCGGTATTGGGCGCGGGGCTGCTGACCTGCTGGGCCCTGGAGAAACTGCGTTGGTTTGGTTACGGCGCACGCTTGCCTAAGCCGGTTCGTCAGGTGCTGGTGGAGTTTGCCGATAATGAGCGGGCCCGTCGCACCAAGTCGGATCAGGCCGCCCTCTGGGTGCAGGCGATCGCGGCGTTTATTCTGGTGGTCGGTCTGGCGTTCCACCTGGCTGAGGTAGGACTGATTGGCCTGATGGTGATCATTCTGATCACTTCCTTCACCGGCGTGACCGACGAGCATCAGATTGGCAAGGCGTTCCAGGAGTCTCTGCCGTTTACATCGCTGCTGGTGGTGTTTTTTGCCATTGTCGCGGTCATACACGATCAACACCTGTTCAAACCGATTATTGATTTCGTCCTGAGCCTGCCGCAAGACCAGCAGCCGGGCTGGTTCTTTGTCGCCAATGGCTTTCTGTCGATGATCAGCGACAACGTATTCGTGGCGACGGTCTATATCAGCGAGGTACGGCAGGCGCTGGATGACGGCAGCATCAGCTATGCCCATTTCCAGGAGCTTGCGGTGGCGATCAACACCGGCACCAATTTGCCCAGTGTGGCCACCCCTAATGGCCAGGCGGCGTTCCTGTTTCTGCTGACCTCCGCCATCGCGCCGCTGGTGCGGCTGTCCTACGGCCGCATGGTGATCATGGCATTGCCCTATACCATCGTGATGAGTGCAGTGGGTCTGTTCTGTGTCATCAATTTTATCTAGCATTTGTCGTGCACACGGGAGCCTGTCTGTTAGGCTCTAGCAGTGAGGTGCAGACATATGACCAGAGCATCACGAGTAATGCTTTTCCTTGTCGCTGGCGTGCTGTTCCCGGCTCTCTTGCCGGCGGCTGACTCCGTGGACAAGCTGCCGGTGCTGCGAACCGGTTTCGTCGAATTCCCGCCGTTCAAATATGTGGATGACAACGGCAATGCTTCTGGCCCATGGATCGAGATGACCGATAAGGTGGCCGCCGAGGCCGGTTACCGTGTGGAGTGGGTTCATCTGCCTATCGCGCGGGTCTACCTGTATCTTCAGAGCGGAAGAATCGACCTATGGCCCGGCGTGGCGGGCATTCCGGCGCTTCAGGACAGTGTCTACGAGAGTACCGTCACCCCCATGGAAGTGGTTCTCTATGCCTTTCACCGCAACCGCGCCGAACCACCGGACAGCCTTGAATTCCTGGTGGGTCAGCCGTTGATTCTGATTAATGGCTTCAGCTATCTGGGTGCGCTTGAAAACCTGCCCCTCAGGAAAAACGATCTATCCTATGCGCCCGGCCACGAGTCGGCTCTGCGGATGCTGGAGCTGGGCCGGGGGCGTTACGTGCTGGATTACGACGAGCCGGTTAAAGCCGTGCAGAGCGAGTTTCCGGAGCTTGATCTTACCGGCACGCCCATATTCGAGGCCCGGGGCGCGTTCATTGTGTCCCGGGCTCATCCTGATGCAAAATCCGTTATCAAGAAGTTTGATGAGGCGTACCAGCGCCTGGTGGAAACTGGCGAACTGGAGCCCCTACAGTAGATCCGCGACTATCTGATTTTGTTGGTCACCAGCGATAGCTGAGCGTCCCGGTAATGCTGCGCTCTTCACCGTAGTAGCAATAGAACTCACAGCTGGCGACGTATTCGCGGTCAGCTAGGTTATTCACATTCAGCTGCGCTTCCCAGTTATCGGCAAAGGCGTAGCTGGCCATCAGGTCAACCAGGGTATAGGACGGAACCTTTGCGCCGGTAAAGCTGTCATCCGTTCCTCCCACATAGCGGGCACCACCGCCCACTTTCAGGCCCGGCGCCAGGGCCTGGAAGGTGTAGTCGAGCCAGGCGGAAGCCGAGTGGCGGGGAATCAGGTCTGCCTGCGCTTCGGGCTGGTTATCGGTGGTGTTGTCGCTTGTGGCGTCGTTGTAGGTGTAAGCGGCCGTTAGCTCCAGTTGATCCGTCAGATAAGACACGCTTTCAATTTCAAAGCCCTGGGTCTCCCGTTCGCCCTCCTGGACCTGGAATCCGGATGGGTTGGTCACCAGGGAGTTTTTTTCCTTGATGTTGTAGATGGCCGCCGTCACATAGCCATCAAGATCGTCAGGCGCATACTTGACGCCGAATTCCAGTTGCTCGCCCGAGCGCGGCTCGTAAAGATTGCCATTGCTGTCTGTGCCGGCGATGGGCTGGAATGATTCGGTCCAGGAAAGGTAGGGCGATAACCCGTTGCTCGCCAGGTACATTACGCCACCTGACAGGCTGACTTCCTCCGCATCCGCTTTCTCTCGGCTGTCGGCACTAAGATTCCGGTTAACCACATCGGCCTGGTCGTAGCGCGCCCCGGCGAGGAACACCCAGTGGTTATCCAGTCGAAGCTGATTCTGAACATACAGTCCCGTCTGTTCCTTGGTGGTTTTGACCTTGGTCAGGTCTGTCGAGGCCACGGGTGTGAAGTTGCCGTAGGACGGGTCGAAGATATCGATGGTGGAAAACGCAAAGTTGTCCAGCTCTTTGCCCCGGGTTTCCAGATCCTGATAGTCAACGCCGATCAGCAGGGTGTTTTCCGTGCGGTCGGTGAACCATTTGCCGACCAGGCGGTTGTCCAGGGTCCAGCTCTCAAGATTCCCGTGCCGGTAGACAATACCCCGCGTACCTTCACGGGGGCCGCCACTTTTGAAGGACATGTAGATGCTGCGTAAAAACAGGTCGAGCTCGCTGTAGCGGGCGTCCTGCTGGAACTCCCAGGTATTGTTGATCTGATGGGACAGGCTGTAACCGAGGGCAGACTGGGTACGCTCGTTGGTGTCGTAGCCGGGCTCACCATAAAAGGTGGACGGGGCCACGTTGCCAAAAGGCGTGTCCTGAATTGTGCCGTAAGCCAGTTTGAAGCCGTTATAGGGGACAGCGTCGTCTTTCTGAAAGCTGGCCAACAAAGTCAGGGATGTATCGTCCGAAATGTCCCAGCGAAGGCTAGGTGCCACGTAATAACGCTCGTTTTCGGTGTAATCAATATCACCTTCGCCATCGCGATAGAGGCCTACAAGGCGGTAGCTCACGTCCCGGCTGTCGCCAACGGGGCCGGAGGTGTCCACCCCGAGCTGTCGATGAGCGTTGGTTCCGGCCTGAACCTGTATTTCGCCCCGGGCTTCGTCGGTGGGGCGTTTACTGATGGCGTTGATCACCCCGCCCGGAGGCGCTTCACCGTAGAGGATTGATGCCGGGCCTTTCAACAACTCCACCCGGTCGAGGCCATAGGTTTCCGGAAGCCACTGATAGAAGCCCTGTCGGTAGATGCGAAGGCCGTCCTGATAGGTGGACTGGTCAAAACCGCGAATCTTGATCCAGTCGGTGTCGTTGTCCGGCCCATAAAAGCCGGATGTCACACCGGCGCGGTAACGAAAGGTTTCATCCAGGGACTGCACGTTACGCTCCGACAGTTCTTCTTCATCCACAACCGAGGCCGGGCGCGGCGTTTCTACCAGTGGCGTTTCCACCTTCAACGCAGTGGCTGAGACCACCAATGCGTCCAGATTGGTAGTTTCCTGAGCCAGGGAAGGAAAGGAAAAGGCGATCAGACTACTGCCTAGCGCCAGACGGACAGCTCCGGCCACGGGAGAAGGCACGAAATCTTTAGACATGGGAGACAACCTGCAGTTTGCAAAGGGAGAGACGGCTACAAAATCTAGCGGAATATTAGCCCTTAACAAATAGTAATGCAAATGACTCGTATTACGTTAACGATGTTCCCGGGTCTTGCCGCTGTTCAGGTGTTTCGGCGCTATTCACGGGTCAGGGTGACGTCTCCATACCATGCCCTGGCACTTGCGCCGGTGTTGTCGGAATCCGACATAATAGCCACTCCCACAATGGCCGGTGGCTCGGCTCCAAACGCACGGCGATAATCGGCCACAATATCCCGCTCGGCAGACAGCCACTGGCCCGCTTTGTCGTTGCCGGATTCCACCGCAATCATCATGGTGGTATCGGTGAAGGGATTGGCTACCAGGGTGCCTTTATCCAACTGGTTGGCCCAGATGTAATTCAGGGCGTTGCCCGGCAGCTCCTCACCGAAAACCAGGGCTGCGGCCTGGCGTTTTGCCCGCTCGAAAAAGCCGGCCTTGTCGGGTTCAAACTCGAAGGCTACGTAAATGCGGGCCGGGTAATCATCACCGGACTTGAGCCGCGCGTTGCCATTGTCATATACCGATGAAACCTTCCAGCGCCAGCGCAGCATCAGCTTTTCCCCTGGCTCGATTCGAACACGCGCAATCAGGCCTGAGGCACTGTTGTCGGTTGAGGCCATGACCACCTGCTGGCCGTTTTCGTTCACCAGGGCGTATTGGGTCCGGCGGTCAATATTGGGGAATTCCAGCGGCTCCCACTCTGGCGCCAGAGTGCTGGCGTTGGAGAAGGGCTTCAGAAGCGGTCCGTTCTCGTTCTGGGGGAAGGCCGGGGTGGAGTAAATGGCGGCAAGCAGGAGGGCCAGCAATCCCGCAAGCCCCGTTTTGCTGAAACGATGGATCGTCATATCGGTGCCCTTTGTCGATGCTCACGGAGGGATGATCAGAACAGGTTAGCGGGGATTGAAAAAAATTACCTGCCCGGATGGAATAAAGTGTTTACCCAGCCGTCTTCCTGATGAAAGCCACCCATAAAGGGTAAAACAGGAGGACGTAATCATGAAAAAGCACGTACTGACACTCGCGATCTGTTCCATCCTCTCCACTGGTGCGTTTGCCGCTGAAGGTTCTGCCAATGCAAACGCAGAAGCCGAAGCCAACATGAACGCCCAGGCCAGCACGCAGAATGGCGTTTCTGCCAACGCGCAAGCCGGCGTGAATGGCGAAGCGGCTCGGGACGAAGCCCGGGAGCAGGGCCAGGCAATCAGTGCCGAGGCCCGTCAGAACGCCAGCAAAGCGGTAAAGGCCGGTGTTGAAACAGGCCAGAAAGCCCGTGGCACTGCGTCTGCTTCCGCCCAGGCGGCTGCAGATACCGCTGCAGAGAAACGCCAGCAGGCCCAGGAGCGGATGAACGAGTCACGCAATGCCGAGATCCGTGCTGAAACCAATCAGCAGATCGGCACGTCTGTTTCTGACAGCGTCAGAAGCGAAGTACAGAACAGCGTCAAAGGCACGGTGAAAGGCTCCGGCAGTGGCGGCCTGTTGTAAATTTTCCTTGCTTCAAGTCAGCCGGGCCTCAGCGCCCGGCTTTCTTTTGGCAGCCGAAAGGAGCAGAGCACTATGCAACCCATACAACGCATTTTCACCCTGCCCGCCGTCATGGCCGTGGCAATGGTCCCGTTAATAGTGCAGGCGGAGCAGGCTGAAGATAAGGCCCGCCTTAATGGCTATGTCGAGGGCGGTTTTGAGCACGACAGCAACGTCACGGTGGATGAACTGAACACGGCCTCTGACCGAAGCGACGGCGCCTGGGTTTTCGATGCCGGTTTGGATGGCATTCTGAAGCCGGCTGACCCGGTCACCATCACGCTGGGTTATTCGTTTTCAGGCCGACGCTATCAGAGCCTTGAGCAGTTTGATCAGAATATTCACCTGCTGTCGGCGGATATCAGCTACGACTTTGACCCGGTCACCATCGGAACCAGCTATTACTATTCGAAGGCGACGCTTGGACCCAATGGCTCCGACCCGTTACTCGATTTCCGGCGAGCCAGTGTCTATCTCGGCAGCATGGTCGGGGAGGACCTCTATCTGCGGGCCAGCCTGCAGGACAAACGCAAGGATTTTGAGGAAAGCAACGCCCGGGATTCCGATATACGCGGGGTGAGTCTGGCTTCGTATTTCTTTTTCAACCAGGCCAGCAGTCATGTTTTGCTGGGTCTGGACGGCAGTCGTGAAGACGCGAAGTCAGAGGCCTTCGATAACGACCTGCTGCGTGTGCGCACAGCGCTGGTGCACAAGTTCTCCCTGGGCGGTGAAGACAACCGGCTCCGGTTCGGCTGGCGCTATGAGAAGCGACAGTATGATGAGGTGGATGTGTCCGGCTCATTCCCGCAGTTCAGCAATCCCCTGACCGGCGTCCTGACCGAGCGAACCACCAGCGAGCGGGCCGATAATGCCCATATTCTGGAGGCAAGCTGGCGGATTGGTCTGAGCGAGGTGTTCAGCCTGGAGCCCAGCGTGTCCTGGGGCCATTACTCCTCTAATGAGGCGTCGGCGGACTACCAGAAGGCCGTGGCCGGGGTGACGCTCAGGGCGGGATTCTGAGGGTCTTGTCTACAAGTCGAGAAAACCATGTCCGAAAGCCGGGTCGCGGCCCGGTTCGCCAAGATCCCTGGCTTGGCGTATCAGGCTGTCGATGGCCGGTTGTTCAGCCAATTCGGCGCGACGGCAGGCAAGGGTAGCGGCAATGACCGGTGACGCCAGGGACGTGCCATCGTCAGTGACCATATCGCCGCCCGGCCGGGCCACCGGAACGGATACCCCTGGTCCGGCAAACATTACCTGTTCCCCTCTGTTCGCCCACCGGTAAAGCTGCCCCGACTCATCCGCGGCCGTTATACCCAGCACGCCGTCATAGGCGGCCGGATACAGAGGCGATGCCGCTGGCCCCTGATTGCCCACGGCGGCCACCAGTAGAATATCCTGATCCCGCAGGGCCGATATCGCGGCGGCGAGAAGCCGGTTGTCCGGCCCGGTCAGGCTAATGTTAATCACCGATACCGGCTGACGGGTCAGCCAGTTCAACCCTTCAAGCAGATGGCTGAGAGTTGCGCCGGAAAGTCTGGCTTGCTGGCTATGGAATACCGAGGCGTTGTACACCGTGGCTTCCGGCAGCCTTGCGGGCCACTGACCCTTGCGGCTGCCCACGATCAGGCTGGCAACGGCGGTGCCGTGGTCACTGGTGTCCTTGAGGCGCCCCTCTGCAACCTCCAGAAAACGTTCCTGAACGATGCGTGCATTCGCGAACACGGGATGGTCGGTAGCAATGGAGGTGTCCACCATGCCAATGGCCAGGGAACCGGTGCATTGGCTTTGCCATTGCGGACGGATGGCATCGGCGTTAGCGCCGGAATTGGTCTGGGGCCTGTAGATGTGGTTTCGATCCAGCCGGTCGGCCAGTTCTGGCAGCGCGGCTTCCAGGGCCTTGCGGGAATCCAGATTCTCTGAGACCTGAAAGCGTGCCAGGGTCATGCCCAGGCCGCTCAGTTGCCGGGTTTCAAGAACGGTGATGCCTGACTGGTCGAGGCTGGCGATTTCCGCTGCGGTGCCGGTGACCAGCCATTGGAATTCCACAGCGCGGAAGCCGTTTTCCAGCGCGACATCATTGAACGCCTGCTGGCCGTCGCTGGTTCGTACTGGCACTCTTGCGGGTAGTTCTTCAAGCTGTTTTCTGACGTCGGCAGCTTGCGACCTGACCTGTTCCTGCAGGCGTCGGTCCATCGCCCGCTCAACAGCCTGGCGGGCTCTCTGTTCCACCTGCTGAGTGACGGGCTCTATCTGGCCGCCTGTGATTCCACCGCCAACCAGGGCCAGCCCGGGCGTGGAAAGCAGGCAGAGGACAGTCGCGGGGATCAGTCGGGTCTGGAGAAAAGTTTTCATGGTTCCGGTCCGGACTTGAGAGTATTTCATAAGGTATAACGGCTGAGCCGGAAAGAAATTCCCCTTGGGTCTGGAATAAAATTCGAGCCGATCCGTCTTACGGATATTACTCAACATAAAAGATGTCTATGCGACAGGAAATCACCGAACTATTACCCAGGCTCAGGCGCTTTGCCTACTCGCTCACCGGTTCCATGGATGAGGCAGATGACCTCCTCCAGAATACGGTGGAGCGCCTGTTGACCCGCGAAATGCCACAGGACGCTGACCTGACCAAGTGGGCGTTCCGAATCTGCCGCAATGTCTGGATAGACGAATGCCGGGCCAAAAAGGTTCGGCGCGAAGCAGCGGAGCAACCCGAACTGACGGACGGCCAGGTCGTGGACGGCCAGCACCGGAGCACCAAAGAAATCGAATGGGACCGGGTGGATGCGGCCATGTCGCAGCTGCCGGAAGACCAGCGCCAGATCATATCCCTGGTGGCGTTGCAGGGCATGCCCTACAAGATTGTTGCCGAGATTCTCGACGTGCCCAAAGGCACGGTGATGAGCCGGCTGGCGCGCGCCAGGGCCGCTCTGAGCGAGGCACTAACGCCCGTAACCATGAGGACCGATTCATGAAGATGACTGACGAAACCCTGTCGGCCTTTCTCGATAGTGAATTAACCGACGCCGAAATGGACGCCGTGCGGAACCAGCTGGCGCAGGACCCGACCCTGGCCGACCGGCTGGCGGAAATGGCCTCGGTGGACGCGCAGTTGCAGGAGCACTATGCGGCCATTGATGATCGGCCCATGCCGGAATCAGTGACGCGGCTGCTGGAACAGGAACCGGCCCCGGAAACCGCCGCGTCACCGGATAATGTGGTGACCTTCCCCTGGTGGCGCACGCTGCGTGGCCATGCCGGAAAGGCGGTAGCGGCTGCGGTGATTGCCGGTGTGGCGCTGATGCAGTGGTTCGGTACGCCATCGTCCGGCGGCCCCTCCTGGCAGACGGTTGCCCAGGCGCTGGATACCCGGCCCAGCGGGGAAGTATACGAAGTCAGCAACCAGGCTACCCTGACCCCCAGGCTGACCTTCCGGAACCAGGCGGGGGAATGGTGCCGGCAGTTCCGGCTGGTATCGGGCGATGTCGCTTCTGAACAGATTGCCTGCCGTACCGACGCGGGGAGCTGGGAGCAGGTTGCCCGGGTAAAGGCCGGGCCACTGCCGGAATCCGGTACCTATCAGACCGCCAGTGGCGGCAGTGTGCTTGATAGCACGCTGGACCGCATGATGGCAGGCCCGCCGGTTGGCCCTGAAAAGGAAAGTGAGCTGCTTGGGCAGCAATGGAGAAACTGATGTGGACAACCTGAACCTTCGCCATCTGTTCTACTTCTGGACCATCGCCCGGGAAGGCTCCATTGTTCGTGCTGCCGAGCATCTGGACCTGACGCCGCAGACTTTAAGCGGGCAGCTGGCCACGTTTGAAGCCTCACTGGGCGGGGCGCTGTTCCGCCGGGCCAATCGTTCACTGCAACTGACGGACTTCGGTCAGACGGTACTGGGCTACGCCGATGAAATGTTCCAGACCGCCCAGGCACTGTCGGATGTGATTCGTCAGCCGCCGGAAGACCGCCCGCTGCGGCTGGACATCGGCATTGCGGCATCCGTCCATAAACTGATCGCCTACCACCTGACCGCGCCGGTGCTGACGCTGAAACGGGAAGTGCGCCTCAGCTGCCATACCGGAGATCCTGACGAACTTCTCAAACGCCTGGCCCAGCGGGAGCTGGATGTGGTGCTGACTGATCGTCAGCCGGGTTCCGACGAGGCCGGTCGCTTCCGCACCTATCGTTTAGGGGCGTCCTCCATGTCGCTGTTCGCAGCGCCGGAACTGGCGGAAACGCTGCGGGAACGGTTTCCGAGAAGTCTGGATGGTCAGCCGTTCCTGGCAACGTCCCTGAAAGCGCCCTATGTCACAGCGCTGATGAACTGGTTCGCGGCCCAGAGCATACAGGTAAAGGTGGTGGCCGAAGTCGACGACAGTGCGCTGATCAAGGTATTCGGTCGCCAGGGCCTGGGGTACTTCGCGGCGCCGACGGCCATCCGGGACGAGGTCTGCCGTCAGTATCAGGTGGAGCACATTGCCCGCATTACCGAAGTGCGGGACACGCTCTATGCGGTTACTCGCTCGGGGAAAAGCCACAATACCGCGGTGGCCGAGTTGATCAAGGAGCGCCCGGAGCTGGGGGAAAGGCTCGAGAAAATCGATTAATAAATACTATAAAAGTCGATTCTTTTTGTTTATTCGGTGGTCGACAATGTTCCTGTGTTTGTTAACCGACAACAGGAGAAGGGACCATGAAAACCATCCACAAATTCAGGCTAGACGGTGCGGGACAGCCGACCACCCTGAAGTTGAAACCCGGCTGCCGCGTGGTTCGATGCGAATACCTGGTGCCCGACAAGGCCGTGTTTCTCTGGGTAGAGCAGCCGTTGAAGGTGGATCTGCCGGAGCTTGAACGTCGGTTCATGGTGGCATTTTCCGGCGACCCGGTGCCCTCGGCCTACGAGTACGTGGATACTGCCCTGGATCCGTTCGGTCCTGAGGCTTACCACGTCTTTGAGGTAAAAGAGAAAGCTGGCGAGCGTCCTGACCCTGCCGATGTGTCACCGCTTTCCCTTGCAGGCTGAAATCCGCCCCAAGCTCGGCTAGATTGCAGAAATAAAACGCCAATCTAGCCGAGTTGACTGATATGCGGTACCGGAGCCGCGACCTACCCCATCCTAGCCATGCTGGCAGACATCCTTGAGTGCGCCGAACGATAATAGTCATATCCTATTGTTTGTCTAAGGATAATCTATTTGTTTGTTGGTCTTGAAATTACTACTTTGGCGCCCACTTATTTAAGGTATTCACCACTCTCTTTATCCATTCCACAAACTACAGGAGTTTTAACTGATGGGTGTAATTAACAGCGAAATCAAACCATTCAAAGCCACCGCGTTCAAAAATGGCGAATTTGTCGAGGTTTCAGACGCTGATGTAAAAGGTAAATGGGCGGTATTTTTCTTCTATCCGGCTGACTTCACCTTCGTATGCCCGACCGAGCTGGGCGACGTGGCAGACAAGTACGAAGAACTGCAGAAGCTGGGCGTGGAAGTGTTCTCCGTATCGACCGACACCCACTTCACCCACAAAGCGTGGCACAGCAGCTCAGACACCATCGGCAAGATCAACTACTACATGGTTGGCGACCAGACCGGCACCATCACCAACAACTTCGGCGTGATGCGTGAAGGCCAGGGCCTGGCGGACCGCGCCACTTTCCTGATCGATCCGGATGGCGTTATCCAGGCAATGGAAATCACTGCTGAAGGTATCGGCCGTGACGCAGACGATCTGATGCGCAAAGTGAAAGCCGCTCAGTACGTGCGCAAGCACCCGGGCGAAGTCTGCCCCGCCAAGTGGAAAGAAGGCGAGGAAACACTGACTCCGTCACTGGACCTCGTTGGCAAGATCTAAGCAGAATACTGCTTAAAGCGACGGAAAGACGCGTCGCAATGCCTGTCAGAAGGCCCGCATTGCGGGCCTTCTGTCTTTGTGGCCGGGGAACTTATTAAATAGCAAAGCCCTATTAAGTATTTAATAGCAATTAATTTGAGCTTTAGACGATCGGCCCGTATCGTTTATTATTAACGATTCGCAGTGTTACCTGATCTTCAAAGAGGAGCTTTTCATGTTGGATGCCAACATCAAGGAACAGTTGAGAGCCTATATGGCCAAGCTGCAGCAGCCGATCGAGCTGGTGGCAGCCTATGACGACAGCGCCAAATCCCAGGAGCTGAAGCAGCTGCTGGATGAACTGGAGCCCATGTCGGAGAAGATCAGCCTGCGCACGGAAGAATCCAGCGATGTCCGCAGGCCGTCTTTTGCCATTACCCGGGTTGGTAGCGACGACATCAGCGTGCGATTCGCCGGGATTCCCATGGGTCACGAGTTTACCTCGCTGGTACTGGCCCTGTTGCAGGTGGGCGGGCACCCGTCCCGGGAAACCGAGGAACTGCTTCAGCAGGTCCGTGACCTGGCCGGTGATTTCCAGTTCGAGACCTATTACTCCCTGTCGTGCCAGAACTGCCCGGACGTGGTTCAGGCACTGAACCTGATGAGCGTGCTCAACCCCGGCGTGAAGCACACCGCAATCGACGGTGCCCTGTTCCAGGATGAAGTGGAGCAGCGGGAAGTCATGGCGGTGCCCAGCGTCTACATGAACGGTGAGCCCTTCGGCCAGGGCCGGATGTCGCTGGCGGAAATCGTCGCCAGGCTGGACACCGGTGCCGAAGCCCGGGAAGCGGAAAAACTCCGGCACAAGGATCCGTTTGAAGTGCTGGTTGTCGGTGGTGGCCCTGCTGGCTCCTCTGCGGCTATCTATGCCGCTCGAAAGGGTATTTCCACCGGTATCGTGGCGGAACGGTTTGGTGGCCAGGTGGCTGACACCATGGGCATCGAGAACCTGATTTCCGTGCCTTATACCGAAGGCCCGAAACTGGTCGCAGCCATGGAGCAGCACGTTAAAGAGTACGACGTGGATATCATGAACCTGCAGCGGGCGGAAAAACTGATTCCATCCGCAAGCCGCGGCGGATTTCACGAGGTACAGTTGGCTAACGGTGCGTCGCTGAAATCCCGCACGCTGGTACTGTCCACCGGCGCTCGCTGGCGCCAGCTGGGCGTTCCCGGCGAGGAGGAGTACCGCAACAAGGGTGTGGCCTACTGCCCCCACTGTGACGGCCCCCTGTTCAAGGGCAAGCGTGTGTCGGTGATCGGTGGCGGCAACTCCGGTGTGGAAGCGGCCATCGACCTGGCGGGTATTGTCGGCCACGTGACGTTGCTGGAATTCGCCGATGAGTTGAAGGCGGATGACGTACTGCAGAAGAAGTTGCGCAGCCTGAAGAACGTGGAAGTCCTGACCTCGGCCCAGACCACGGAGATCTTTGGTGAAGGCGGCAAGGTGAGCGGTCTGAAGTACAAGGATCGTCAAAGCGGCGAGGTGCATGATGTATCGCTGGAAGGCGTGTTCGTGCAGATCGGCCTGATCCCCAACACCGAATGGCTGGAGGGTTCCATCGAGCTGAGCAAGCACGGTGAAATCGTGATTGATGAGCGCGGCGAAACCTCCATTCCGGGTATTTTTGCAGCGGGGGACGCAACTACCGTACCCTACAAGCAGATTGTAATTTCCATGGGCGACGGCTCTAAAGCAGCGCTGAGTGCCTTCGACTTCCTGATCCGAAACTCGGTGGATGACAGCGAGAGTGACGAACAGGCGGCCTGAGTTGCTTCATTAACCGTCAGTGATCTCCGGAGGAGCGCGTATGTTTCTTGCCGAAAAATCGACGGGTCATATGATCGAAGTGCTTGATACCCTGGCGCTGTTTGATCCCAATGAAACCAGGGTCAAGGGCAGCCTGCACTTCGGTGAGGAAGCCCAGGACCCGGAACTGTTCGACAAGTCCGGCCTGAACTTCCCTTCCGGGGAATCCCTGCCGGTCTGTTGGACGGACCCGGAGTATCGTAGACGTTAGGCCGGAACTGTCAGCCATGCTTGAGGGCATGAGCTATACCGATATGGCGGGCCAGGTGGTCAGCCTGATTGCCCTGGGGTTCTGCCTGGTGGGGTTTGCCAGTAAGCGGGACGACCGCTTGATGGTTTTGCTGATCTCGGCGAACGTGGCCTTTGCCGCCCAGTTCGCCCTGTTCGGCAGTTGGACGGCGGCGGTTCTCAGTCTGCTGGTGATTGGTCGGATCATGCTGGCCCGGCGCCATCCGGGCAACTGGCAGGTGATGCTGGCGGTTCTGGCTGTGAACCTGCTGGCGGCCGTTGTGACCTGGCGCAGCCCGGTGGATTATTTTGCCATCGCTGCCGCCGTGTTCGGTACCGTGGGCATGTTCATGCTCCGCGGCATTCCCATGCGCCTGCTGCTGGCGGCTGCGGCCATTTGCTGGATGCTCAACAACATCCTTATTGGTTCGGTAGGCGGCACGCTCGCTGAAGGCCTGGTGGTCGTCACCAACTTCATCACCATCTTCCGGCTTGCCCGGATGAAGCGCCGCTACCCAGAGGCGTTTGCGAAACTGAACGAGCCCGGTCTATAGCCGGGTCCGTTCGAATCCTTTCAGCACATTCACCACGTTCACGCCAATGGCGTCCACGTCATAGCCGCCTTCCATGGTAAACAGGGTAGGCAGGTTCAGTTTTCCGATCTGTTCACCCATCAACAGATAGTCCGCGGACGTCAGCTTGAAGAAGGAAATCGGGTCGTCCTCGAAGGTGTCCACGCCCAGAGCGATCACCAGCGCGTCCGGCTCATAAGCCGCAATCCTGACACAGGCGGCCTTCAGCCCCTCGCGCCAGACACTGAACGGTGTACCCGGCGGATAGACGATATTGAGATTGAAACCCTCGCCGTCGCCTTCACCGGTCTCATCTACAAAACCGAGAAAGTGGGGGAAGACCAGGTCCGGGTCACCGTGCAGGCTGATGGTCAGCACATCGTTGCGCTGGTAGAAGATACTCTGGGTGCCGTTGCCGTGGTGGAAATCAACGTCCAGGACCACCACCCGCTTTGCCCCCTGATCCCGAAACGCCTGCGCCGAGATGGCGGCGTTATTGAAGAAACAGTAGCCTCCGAACAGGTCAGCGTGGGCGTGATGACCCGGCGGACGGCAGAGCGCGAAGGCTCCCGGTTCGCCGTCGGCCACCAGCGCCTGTGCGGTACGCGCCACATTGGCGGAGGCGCAGGCCGCTTCCCAGGTGCCGTCGGTAATGGAGGTTTCAGCGGCAAAACTGTAATACCCCAGGCGGCCATCAATGTCTTTCGGTACCCGTTGGCGCATGCCCCTTCCGGGCCAGACCGCCGGGATGGCTTCCCCGGGTTTACCCTCGGCGGCCCAGTCGGCCCAGCTTGTCCGCAGAAAGTCGACGTAATCCTGTGTGTGCACCCGCAGAATCGGATCAGGACCGAATTCCTTGGGGGCCAGTACCTCGCCCAGCGCCTCCTGCTTGACCCGGCCCAGTATGGTTTCGGCCCGTGAGGGCTTTTCATGGGGCTCTATCAGGATGCCCCCGTCCAGCTCGGTTCTGGCGGTTCGGCGACTGTGCAGTGGTGAAAAAACGGTTTTCATGGCAAAAAAGCCCGTATTGGTCTGGGTGAATCAGTGGTTGTCGGTTTGCTGCCGGATCCGGGAATACAGACACACCTGGTTTCGCCCGCCGGTTTTCGCGGCGTAAAGCGCCTTGTCCGCCTGAACCAGCAGGATATCAAGCTCGTCGGAGCTGTCAGGAACAAAACTGGCCACACCCACACTGACGCTCAGGGAAAGTTTGCCCCGCTCCAACGGTAGCGGCGAATCGGCTATGGCGGTTCTCAGGCGTTCTGCCACTTCGGCGGCTCGCTCCTCGCTGGTATTCTCCAGCAGCACAGCGAATTCCTCGCCGCCGATGCGGGCCAGTATGTCCACGTCCCGTACCGCGCCGCTGGCCAGTGAACTCAGGTGGATCAGGGCCTTGTCGCCGACGGCGTGGCCATAGGTGTCGTTCACCTTTTTGAAGAAATCGGCATCGAACATGATCGCAGAAACGGGGGTGCCGGCGCGAACGGCTTTCTTGATCGCCGTTTTACCCAGCTCAAACAGATACCGGCGGTTATTCAGACCTGAAAGTGCGTCGGTACGCACGGTTTCCTCAAGTCGCCGGTTGGCCTCTTCAAGCTCACGGGTGCGCTCGGTCACCCGTTCTTCCAGGGTGATGTTCAGCTGGTTCATCTGACGTGTTTTTTCTGCCAGCCGCCGGATCAGCTCCCGCAGAACCGTGGAGAGGACTTTGACCTCCTCATAGTCGTCCCGCTGCTTGATGAAGGTGTCCGGGTTATCCGGGTCCAGATCATTCGCCTCTCGTGCCATCTGAAGCAGAGGCCGGGTGGCAAGGCGGGCGGTGGAGGACGCCAGAAGAATAAGCAGCAGGGCCATCAGTATCCCGACGGCCAGAATGGTGTTGCGAAGGTCCCTGGCCGGCAGGAATGCCTGCTCCGCGGGCTTGCGCACTAGCACCAGCCAGTTGAAGCTGGCGTATTCGTCGCGATCCCGAAGACGGCTGAATCCCACCAGATAATCCTGGCTTTCGCCTGGCGATTGCAAATCCATGGTGGTGATCAGGTGGCCGGCCTGGTCAGACCGGGCGGCCGCGATCAACGGATCACCGAGCTTTTCACCCACGGTGTTGTCAGGCCCGATGAGTATGACGCCCTCTCTGTCCGCCACAATCAGCTCTGAAGCGAGTCGTTCCTGAAGGGGCGCGAGCAGTGACTGGCCCAGGCCCGCGACCCAGTCCAGGTAAAGGTGGGCCCCAAGAACTGCAATCAGCTCGCCGCTGTCGGACTTCAGTGGTACGGCGATATCCACGAATCGCAGCGGTATCCCCGATTTGTTCGGGAGTTTGTCGGCCAGCAGAGCGGCTTCATGGGCATCACCCAGAAACGGCTTATCCCGGGCAGCCTGAAACCAGGGCCGATGACCCACATTCATGCCTTTCAGAAGACTGTCGGTGCTGGCCATTACGGTGCCCTCGGGGGAGACCAGGCCAATCCAGGCATAGCTGGGGAAGTTATCAGCCAGGGCGTCCAGCAGCGGCGCAATCTCCGGCGAGTCTTGCTCCTCCAGGCCCTGTCTGGTGATCGCCGCAGCTATTTTCAGGTCTCGATAACGCTCGTGCAGGTCCAGCTCGATTTTGTCCCGCAGCTGAACCGCCACCTCTTCCAGGTTCTGGCCGGTGGACTTGCGCATGGCATTAACCGCCAGATCACTGGCAAGCCAGGTGCCAACGCCGGTTGCGCCCAGGATTATCAGGCCGAAAAACAGTACCAGGCGAAATTTGAGGGTGTTGAGCGTTTTGATAGTGAGAGTCCAGGGTCGGGTTGATATATTGGCATTCCCTGGCCAGTTTTGTTGTTAAGTCTAGACGCTAAAGCGACGTTAAAAAAAGGTATCACCATGAAAATCGCCGTATTCTGTGGCTCAAGTTCCGGAAACAGGCCCTGCTTTGTCGAGGCGGCTGAGCACTTTGGCCAGACCATGGCAAGACTGGAGCACGATCTTGTCTTTGGGGGCGGCAACGTCGGCCTGATGGGCTGCGTCGCTGATGCCGTGCTGGCCGGTGGCGGAAAAGCCTACGGCGTGATTCCGGAATCCCTGCGGGATCGGGAACTGGCCCATAACGGGCTGACACGCCTGGACGTGGTTGGTTCCATGCACGAACGCAAAGCTCTGATGGCAGAGCAGGCCGACGCTTTCGTGGCACTGCCCGGCGGCCCCGGCACCATGGACGAGATCTTCGAGGCCTGGACCTGGGCACAACTGGGCTATCACGACAAACCCTGCGCTTTTCTGAACGTGGACGGCTATTACGACCAGCTTCTGGCTTTCCTCAAGACCATGGCGTCAGCGGATTTCCTGAAGCCGGAATATGCGGACATGGTGATTGTCGAGGCGTATTCTGAGGCGCTGATTGCCAGATTGGCCGATTACCAGCCACCAAAACGGAAGTGGAGTTAACGCCGCCGCATGCGCGTCACACGATTGATATCAGTTGTCCTGTGTCTGGGATGCCAGCTTTTGCTTACTGCGACGGTGTTACAGGCAGACGAAGTGCTCAGGTCGCGTTTTGAGGCGGCAAATCAGGGATTTTCTATCCAGTTCGGGCAGACGCCCCTGTTGATGACTGAGCAGCTAAGAGGCTTTTATGCGGCCCGTCACTATGAACTGATCTGGATGACTGAAGAAGGCGGCCCGCGGCCCGCCGCAGACACCCTGGTGAGCGCCATTCGGGACGCCGGAATTCATGGCCTGGTACCGGATGACTATCATCTGGCGCCTATCAAGCAGCGGCTTGTAGAGCTCCATGAGGCCAACGAAGACTCTCTGGCCATTCGTGATCTGGACATGCTGTTGTCCGATGCGTTTCTGCTCCTGGCCACCCATTTGCAGCGGGGCAAGACAGACCCCCGGGTGATTGATCCGCAATGGGATGGGCTTCCCCCGGAGTCGGACTGGTTGCTGCAGAAAACGGCGGAACTGGACGAGCCGGTCACCCGCCAGAGCCTGTCCCGATTTCTTGCAGACCGGCTGCCGCAGGATCCTGGTTATCAGCGCTTGGTCGCGGCCCGCCAGAAACTGATGAGCCTGTCCCGGACCGGTGACTGGAAAAACATCGAATCTGGCCCGTTATTGCGCCCCGGAAGTCTTGATAAGCGTGTGCCCGATATCCGTGAGCGGCTGATGCAATGGGGTGATCTGTCGCAGCCTATCGTTGATGTGGACGAGACAAATCCGGACCCCGAGCTTTATACCGAGGGTCTGGCTGCCGCCGTCATGGCGTTCCAGAGCCGTCATGGGCTGGTGGCAGATGGCGTGATTGGGCCGGAAACCATTGCCGCTCTCAATGTATCCCCCGCAGCGCGAGTTGATCGGATAGACGTCAATCTGGAACGCTGGCGCTGGATGCCGGCGGAGCTCGGAGAGCATCATGTTCTGGTCAATATTGCCGGGTTTGAAATGAGGTTGGTGGATAGCGGCCAGCCTGTTCTGGTCAAACCCGTGGTGGTCGGCCGGGATTACCGAAGGACGCCGGTATTCAGCGACCGGATCCGCTATCTGGTGCTGAACCCGGAATGGGTGGTGCCTCCCAAGCTCGCGGTTGAGGATAAACTTCCGGAGATCCGCCGCAATCCTGACTACCTGCGGAGTCTGGGCTATCGGGTCTATAACGGCTGGGGAGCGGACCGGCAGGTCATCGATCCCGCCACCGTCGACTGGAATACGGTTACGGCGCGAAACTTTCCCTATCGCCTGGTTCAGGAGCCTGGCCCCCTGAATGCGTTGGGCCAGATAAAGTTCATGTTCCCCAATCAATACAACGTCTATCTGCACGATACCCCGGCTCGGGAACTGTTTCGTCAGCCGGAGCGGGCGTTCAGCTCGGGTTGCGTACGGGTACAGGACCCGGTGGAGCTGGCGACCCTGTTGCTTGCGGAAGAGGGCTGGACAGGCGCGAGACTGGATGCGGCACTTGCGGCGGGGCGTACAGAGACCGTTGTTCTGAAAAGACCGGTGCCGGTGCACATTCAGTACTGGACCGCCTGGGTGGATGACAATGGCACGCTCCATTTCCGGAAAGACCTCTATAAGAGGGACGACGCCATCTTCGACGCAATAAGGCACAGACAGGAATGATGAACTCTTTGTACTTCATGCGCGCGATGGCTGTTCTTCTAGTGGGCCTCTTTCTGTGCCCCGTGGTCTGGGCCGGTAGCGATTTCGACCCGGGAAAGCTGGGCTTTTCGGTGACGGTCAATCAACGACCGGTTTCCTATCACACCATGATTGCGAGTGTGATGCCCGGCCAATCAATGGCGATAGAACTCAAGGGAAATAGCCTGCGCAACGCCTTCTCGGTAAGCGGTGACGGCGGGCGGATCAAGCCTTTTGGCATGCGGGGATGGAGCTGGAAAGCACCCACTACGCCGGGTCTTTATCCGCTGGTGATTAGCCGCAAGGAAACCGGTGAAACGCTGACGCTGCAGGTGTTTGTTCTGGTACCAGCCACCGAAGTCCGCGACGGTCGCCTGAACGGCTATCGTATCGGTCATTACCCGGCCAAACCCTATCGCGGACTGGCGGCTTACCAGGCACCAAAAGGTTTTATCGAGGTAACCGCCGACAATGTGAATACGTCGGTTTCCCCGCATTTCCGGCTGAGCCAGTTTCTCAGCAAACAGCCGTCCGGCTATCCCAAGTATCTGGTTCTGAGCCCAAGATTGCTGACCAAGCTTGAGCTACTGCTGGAAGACGTTAACACCACGGGTGTTCGAAGAACGGATAGCTTTGTGATCATGAGCGGTTTCCGCACGCCCTTCTACAATCGACTGATTGGTAGCTCAGCGAACAGCCGGCATATGTTTGGCGGCGCGGCGGATATCTACATTGACCAGGGAGCGCCCGCGGGAATGATGGACGACCTGAATGACGACGGGCTCAGTAACCGCAAGGATGCGGCGATTCTCTATGATCTGACCCAGAGCCTTGCCAGTCGTCACGGTCGGCCAGACCTGATTGGCGGCCTTGGTGAATACGACGCGCGGCTTCCGGTTCGTGGGCCTTTTATACATGTGGATGTGAGGGGGCAGCGGGCCCGATGGGGGCGCCCTGCTGACTGACGTCAGCCCCGGGCCAGGCATCTGATGGCGGCGGCAGCGGCCGAGGTGCGGTTTTCCACCCCCAGTTTGCGGAAGACCTGCTCCAGATGCTTGTTCACGGTACGCGGGCTCATGTCCAGAATCTGTCCAATCTCCCGATTGGTTTTACCGTTGGCAATCCACAGGAGTACGTCCGATTCCCGCCCGGTCAGGCTAAATTTTTCCCGCAGGGCGGCGGTGGCGGCGGTAGGCTGCTGAACTTCGTGCAGCCGCAGCAGGTATTCCCGGTTATCCACCAGGGTCAGAAATTCCACCGAGTGGGGCTCCGGCAGGAAATCCAGGGCCAGGCTGTGGCCGTTCTCGGGGCTGTGCCCCAGCCAGGTTTTCAGCCGCTGGCCAAGCTCGTTCTGGTGGCTGGTCTCGCCGGCTGTCAGGCGTTGGTGTACCTGGGGCGTGGCCCAGAGAATATCCCCGTCGCGGCCGACGGCGAACAGGTTCTGCCCGGCGGTGTCCAATGCCTGGCGTGCGCTGCGGGCCATGCGGGCGTTGGTCAGGTGCACTTGCATCCGCGCCAGCACTTCGGTGGTATTGATGGGCTTGGTGACATAGTCCACACCGCCACTGTTAAGCCCCATGACGACGTGTTCGGTATCGCTCAGGCCGGTCATGAAGATGATCGGTGTATCGAGAAATTCCGGGTTCTGTTTCAGCTGCCGACAGGTTTCGAAGCCGTCCATGTTGGGCATGATGGCGTCCATCAGCACAATGTCCGGGGTGATGTTCTGGCTGATGGTCAACGCCTGGTTGCCTTCCAGAGCGACCAATACGGTCATACCGGCGCCTTCCAGGGCATCGCTGATCATGCGGATGGAGTCGATGGCGTCGTCCACCACCATGACCACGGTTCTTTTCGGGTCAGGTGCGTTCATAGTCGGTCACCTTTAATGCATCAATAATTTTCTCGAATTGAAAGTCGTTGGTCAGGCGAACCATCTCCCTGACAAAATCCGGGTCTGCTTCGCTGCGGTGCCCAAGCCCGTGCAGAGCCTCCAGCAAACCCTTTCGGTGGCCAATGGTGGCCAGACCCACCAGTGAGGCCCGATGTGGTTCGGAGGGCAGCGCCATGCTGGCAGTATCCGGGGCGGGCCTGGCAGCCAGTGGTTCGGCGCTTTTCTCGAACCGCCACTCCAGATCGACCAGCCGGGCAATGTGGTCCAGCAGCTGGTTCTGGCGCACGGGTTTGATCACGTAGCCGTTGTGCAGCATGGGATCCGGGCGGTCGCGGCCTTCGCTGGCATCGGCAGACACCATAACCACCGGCAACTGGTGATTGGCCGCCCGCAGCTGATCCAGAATCTCCCACCCGCTGAAACCGGGCATGGAGACGTCCAGCAGAAGCAGGTCCGGCAGTTCCTTTGCCAGTGTGTCCATCACTGCCAGGGAATTGCCGACGTCGATGATCTCGAAGCCCAGCGGCGCCAGCATGGCGCGGATCAGCTGTCGGTGGCCGGTTTCATCATCGACCACCAGAATTTTCCGGCGGGGCCCTTCGTAGCCGTAAATGCGCTGTGCGGGGGAGGTCATGGATTCCGGTCGTTGCGTGTGCAGGCTGGACAGCATCAGGCTGACCTTGAAGGTACTGCCCTTGCCAACCTCGCTGACCACCGACAGATCGCCGCCCATGATGTCGGTCAGCAGGTGGGTAATGGTCAGGCCCAGGCCGGTGCCGGCCTGGCTTTGCCCGGGTGTGCGGATGCGCTCGAACGGTCGGAAGATGCGTTCGATGTTTTCCTCGGCGATGCCTTCACCGGTATCTTCCACGGTAAATTCCGCCACCTGGCTGCGGTATTTCAGGGTCAGTGATACGCGACCGGTGTCGGTGTACTTGATGGCGTTGGATAGCAGATTGATCAGAATCTGGCGCAGGCGTTTTTCGTCCGTGGTGACCAGTTCCGGGAGCCGTCCCACGCAGTGGTATTCAAAGGTCAGGCCTTTTTCCTCGGCCTGAAGCCGGAACATGTGCACCAGTTGCTCCATCAGCAGATCGATGCGAACCGCGTCACGGTGCAGGTCCAGGCGGCCGGCCTCTATCTTGGAAATATCCAGCAGGCCTTCAATCAGATCGGCCAGGTATTCGCCGCTACGGCGGATCACGCCGAGCGCTTCCTTGCGGTTGTCCGATACGCCGGAGTCATTTTCCATCAACTGGGCATACCCCAGAATGGCGTTTAGTGGTGATCGGAGTTCGTGACTAATGCCGGTCAAATACCGGCTTTTCGCGCCATTTGCAGCCTCCGCATGTTCCTTGGCCTTCTGAAGCGCCTGGTCGGTACGTTCGTGGGCGACGATTTCCTCGGTTAGCAGCCGGGTCTGACGCTGGGATTCCTCCTCGGCCACCATGCGGCTGTCGTGGGCCAGCACAAACAGCCAGCACACCACGCCGGTAATGATGATCAGTACGAAAAACACCTTCCAGAGAGTAATCGCCAGCAAGCCTGCTTCGGCAGCCGAGGCTACCAGGGTCTGTTCGTGGATCAGCCATAGCAGCAGCCCCGATACCCCGTTGATCAACAATAGCAGTACCAGAAAATGACCGAGCCGGGAGTGCAGGTAGGCAAAGGCGGACTCAGGGATAAACAGGCCAAAGAACCGGCGCATCTGCTCCCGGTAGCCGGCGCCGGGTTTGCAGAAGTCGCCGCAGCGGGCATCCAGCGAACAGCACAGGGAGCAGATGTTGCCGGCATAGGCAGGGCAGCCGGTCACGTCTTCTGGCTCGAATTCGTGTTCGCAGATGCAGCAGGCCACCAGTTGATGATCGGTGGCAATGGGTACAAACGGGCGCGCCATGTAATAGCGCCCGCCGGTTTGCCAGGCAATGAGCGGAGCAATTATCAGGGCGGCGCCCAGGGTAATGAAGTGGGAGAGGGCTTCAGCGACGTCCCCCAGGGCGCCGCCGTGGCTGACCATGCCGATGATGGACGCCAGAATCATGGCGCCCACGCCCACCGGATTGATGTCGTACAGGTGCGCCCGTTTGAACTCGATGTGTTTCGGGCTGAATCCCAGAGGCTTGTTGATCACCAGATCCGCCACCAGCGCCCCCACCCAGGCCACGGCAACAATGCCGTAGAACCCCAGGGTCTCCTCCAGCGCTCGGTAAACCCCAAGCTCCATCACCAGCAGTGCGATGGCGACGTTGAATACCAGCCAGACCACACGGCCCGGGTGGCTGTGGGTCAGCCGTGAGAAAAAGTGGCTCTCTTCCGTTCTGTGTGGAACATTAGCTTACAACCATTCTCTGTAATGGCGTCTGGAACGGATTCGCTGGCAGATGCTTGAGCTTGCCGGCAATCAGAAAGCAGATGGCAATGAAGTGGTTCG
>Ga0207884_1000041_pt1 | contig 175072 bp, 157 predicted proteins | sample MalvirmetaMSP144_FD_184236 | JGI IMG/M metagenome (GOLD analysis project Ga0207884, IMG submission 184236) | Marine viral communities from the Deep Pacific Ocean - MSP-144 (SPAdes) | ecosystem: Environmental > Aquatic > Marine > Oceanic | place: Pacific Ocean | collected 2011-07-08 | reverse complement strand
ACCGCCGCGGAAATTCGAACGGGCTTTCCGAGGGTGGTTTTCAGAGCGAACACGCCAGCAATAATGTAGCCGACCAGTAAGACAATTTTGGCAATCAGCCAACCCGGCATGGCCGAAGCGTACCCGGCCACAAAAACCAGAGAGATCGCCGCCACCAGCAAAATGGTGTCGTTGATGTGGGGAATAAACCGCAGCGGTGTCTGTCGCCACCCAGGTCTTCCGACGGCGTCCAGGAGCAGACGCAGGGCAAAGAGTGTGATGGTGAGGTACGCGGTGGTCACGTGCAGGTGTTTCAGAATCATGTACGCGGTCATGAAAGTTCCTTAGTTAACAGGCGTTTTGCCGCATTGTACGCAATCTACCTACAAGCAGGTATGGTTAACGCGGTTGTCAGGGTTTAACATATACACAGAATACATGTATATGGGAGACATCTATGCGGGCCATTCCTACTTCCCCTGAACGGGCGCCGGTCAGCGTCAGCCAATTATTTTCCTACCCCTTTCGGATTTTCTTTCTGTCCATGACCGTTCTGGCCCTTGCCGTCATTCCCCTCTGGGTGATGCAGGTCAATGGTGTTATCAGTCTTCCACTGGCCATGCCCGGGTTATTCTGGCACCAACACGAGATGTTGTTTGGCTTTCTGTCGGGAGCGATCGCGGGGTTCCTGTTAACCGCAGTGTGTGTTTGGACCCAGACAGAACGAACTCATGGATTCAGATTGGTGCTGCTCTGGGGCGTCTGGCTGGCCGGCCGTGTACTGCTGGCAACCGGTGCTGACCTGCCCTTTTGGCTGGTTCAGGGAGTAAACCTGGCATTCCTGCCCCTGGTGATGGTGGATGCCGGCTGGCGTATCTGGCACGCCCGGCAAAAACGACAACTGATGATCATGGTGGTACTCGGCCTGCTTTGGCTGATGCAGATCGGCTTTGTCACCCGCCTCGACATGGCCTTCAGCTATGGTGCCCTGATCATGGCCATGGCACTGATCAGTATTGTCGGTGGCCGCATCACTCCGGCGTTTTCCACCGGCTGGTTGCGCCAGAGGGGACTCGACAGCAACGCTGTAAAGACCATTCCCGCGCTGGACATGGCAACTGTATTCAGCCTGATTCTGCTGATGGCATCCCTGGTGACTGGCTGGCAAACCGTTACTGGTTTGCTGGCGCTGCTGTCCGGTGGGCTTATGCTGGTGCGTCTGGCGGGATGGAAGGGCTGGCTCGTACGCCAGGAGCCCCTGCTCTGGATTCTGCACCTGTCCATCCTGTGGGTGCCGGTGTCCCTGTTCCTGCTCGCGGGCACACTGTTCGCGGGCTGGCCGTCCAACGCGTGGAGTCACGCCGCCGGAACCGGCGCGGTCGCGTGCCTGATTCTCGGGGTCATTGCCCGGGTCGCCCTCGGCCACAGCGGCAGACCATTGGTGCTGCCCAAAGGCATGGTGCTTGCGTTCGTTGCAATTCATCTGGCCGCACTGATACGGGTGCTTACCGCCTTCGAAATCATTCCCTGGCACCCCGGCATTGGCAGCAGCACCCTGCTCTGGTTGTTTGCCTTCGGTATGTTCCTGTACCGCTACACCGGCATCCTCGCCAGCCCCAGACCCGATGGTCGTGAAGGCTGAACCGCTGGTCAGGCAGCCAACTCCTGCCTGACCAGCAACTCGAACCTTGCCCTTGCCTGGCGGAACCGGCTGGCAGGGAAGTGAATACTGATTCCTTCCAATGCCGCCAGAAGCATCTCAAGATGAGCATCCCAGCCCGCACAGGCAATCGGCACCACCTCATCATCAGGCAGTAATAATGTCAGCGACAGGCGGGTTCCCTCGTCGATGGGATCAAGGTCCCATATCAACGGACGCTCAGGGGAATCACCCGAACTCCAGGAATAGGCCAAGCGACGATTCGGCTGGCAATCCGTGACCCGACAATCGATCGGCATACCACTGTTACCGAAATCCAGCTGAACCCGACCGCCGAGCCTGGCATCCAGCTTTCCAGGCGCCAGCCACTCCGCCAGACACACCGAGTCTGTCAGCATTTTCCAGACTCGTTCAGGCAAGTGCCCGGTTTCTCTTTCAAGACGTACCAAAACCCGGTCACCCTCGCGCCGAACCTTGCCTGCGATAATTTCCTCATTCCCGGACATACGCCCTCCTTGCCAGTCTCGAATCTCCGGATGTCACAGAACGGACTTCTGATAGATGATTGTATTCGCGGGGTCGCACAAGCACCTTGATGACCATCAAACGGGATTAACAGACGAGTTCGGGGAACTTCAAACCGGCAATCATCCACTAAAGGTCAATAGCAGCTCCCGAAATTCGAGCTAAAGTATGAGGAAATCATTTTGTAACAGAGACACTGGCACTATGAACCCGGATCATTTTGATAAAGAAGACCTGATCAAATGCGGCCATGGCGAGCTCTTCCCCGGCTCCATGCGCCTGCCCATCAACGAGATGCTGATGTTTGACCGCGTCACGCACATTGCGGACGACGACGGCCTCTACGGCAAGGGCAGCCTGGTAGCGGAGCTCGACATCAATCCGGACCTGTGGTTCTTCAAGGTGCACTTCGTTGATGATCCCGTGATGCCGGGCTGCCTCGGCCTCGATGCCATGTGGCAGCTGGTAGGCTTCTTCCTCGCCTGGGGTGGCGGTGAAGGGAAAGGCCGCGCATTGGGCGCCGGTGAAGTGAAGTTCACTGGCCAGGTCTTGCCGACGGCCAAGAAAGTCACCTACCGTCTGGATCTCAAACGCGTGATCAGGCGCAAACTGACCATGGCAATTGCCGATGGCCGGATGGAAGTAGATGGCCGGGAAATCTACACAGCCAAAGACCTGCGGGTCGGCATGTTCACCTCGACCGATGATTTTTAGGAGTTAACAGGATGCGTCGTGTTGTAATCACCGGTATGGGCATTGTTTCCAGCCTTGGTACCAACCAGAAGGAAGTCGCACAGTCACTCAGGGAATCCCGTTCTGGCATCGGCTTTAGCGAAGAAGCCCGGGACAATGGTCTGCGCAGCCACATCTGCGGCCAGATCAACCTGAACCTGCCCGAATTGATTGACCGGAAACTGTGGCGTTTCATGTGCCCCGCTTCCGGTTACACCTATCTGGCGATGCTTGAGGCTATCGAGCAGGCCGGGCTGACCGATGAGCACATCAAGGCCGACACCACTGGTATCATCTTTGGCCAGGGCGGCGCCTCGACGGTTGAGCTGCTGGATTCCATCGATACCCATCGCGACCGCGGTATCCGCCGTGTCGGGCCCTATCGCGTGCCGCGCACCATGGGCAGTGCGATCAATGCGTCACTGGCAACCGGATTTGGCATTCGCGGCATCAACTACGGCATCACCTCTGCCTGCGCTACCAGCGCGCATTCGATCGGCCATGCCGCCGATCTGATCGCTCTCGGGCGCCAGGATGTCATGTTTGCCGGCGGTGGCGAAGATATCCACTGGACCCTGAGCCTGCTGTTCGATGCCATGGGCGCCCTGTCGACGAAATACAACGACACGCCTGAACTGGCGTCACGCACCTATGACGCGAATCGGGACGGCTTCGTGATTTCTGGTGGTGGCGGTGTGCTGGCCCTTGAAGCGCTGGAGCACGCGGAAGCGCGGGGCGCAAACATCCTGGCAGAGCTCGTCGGCTTCGGTGCAACTTCCGATGGCGCAGATATGGTTGCCCCGAGTGGCGAGGGCGCAGTGCGCTGCATGAAGCAGGCAATGAAGAACCTGGATGGCGAAATCAGCTACGTGAATACTCACGGCACCAGCACCCCGGCCGGAGACATCACCGAGCTGAAAGCATTGAAAGAGACGTTTGGCGACAAGATCCCGCCGCTGAGCTCCACCAAACCCCTATGCGGCCACGCTCTTGGCGCGGCGGGCGTACATGAGGCTATTTACAGCCTGATCATGCTGCGTGAAGGCTTTATTGCTCCATCGGCAAATATCCAGGACCTTGATGAAGGGGCCGAAGGCTACCCGATCGTTCGGGAACGCATGGATAACCAGAAACTGGACCTGGTGATGAGCAACAGCTTTGGCTTTGGCGGCACCAATGCCTCTCTGGTGTTCAAAAAGGTCTGATCCGGATCAGGAAAGCCTGACAGAGCGATATTCAGCCGGGGATGTTCCCATCCAGCGCTTGAAAGCCCGGCTGAATGCGCTCAACTCCGAAAAACCGAGCTGCTCGGCAATCTCCACCAGCGGTTTGGTCCTGTCTTGCATGTAGGTCAGCGCTTGCCTGCGGCGAACATCCTCAAGCAAACGGGCGAATGTCAGCCCTTCACGCTTCAGTTTTTTGTGCAACGTGTAGCGGCTCATATGCAACTGCGACGCCACGACTTCCACACCAACTTTGCCACGAGCAAGCTGCACACTGATCAGGGAACTGACCCTGACACTCAGCGAAGCCCGCGCCACCTCTGGCGTCAGAGGCTTTGATGCCATCCTGAATTCCTCCTTTGCAACGCTTCGGCCCGAAAAGTCCGAACCGTGAGCGTACACATGTTAGCCGAAAACAATCAATAAGACCTTTGAGCAGGATCAAGGGAACGGCCGACGGCATGCGGCAGAATGCCCCGTTTTCAGAATCGCCCGGAGCCACTATGAACACCCCGGAACTGCTCGCCCCCGCGGGCACCCCCGAACACCTTGAAACCGCCTTTGCCTATGGCGCCGATGCGGTCTACGCCGGCCAGCCGCGCTATTCGCTGAGAGTAAGAAACAACAGTTTCAAAGACGTTGCAGCGCTTGGCGCGGGCATTGAACGGGCCCACGAACTGGGCAAACAGTTCTACCTTGTCTCCAACATAGCACCTCACAACGACAAGGTGCGGTCCTATCTGAGGGATCTGGCGCCAGTACTGGAACAAAAACCCGACGCGCTGATCATGTCAGATCCCGGCCTGATCATGCTGGTGCGGGAAAAATGGCCAGACCAACCCATCCATCTTTCAGTACAGGCCAACGCGGTGAACTGGGCCACGGTAGAGTTCTGGCGGCGTCAGGGAATCAGCCGAGTCATCCTCTCCCGTGAACTGGCCCTGAATGAAATTCGCGAGATCCGCGAACGGGTCCCGGAGATGGAGCTCGAAGTCTTCGTTCACGGCGCCCTGTGCATGGCTTATTCTGGCCGCTGCCTGCTCTCGGGTTACATGAACCACCGGGACGCCAACCAGGGTGCCTGCACCAACGCCTGCCGCTGGAACTACAAACAGGTCCAGCACGGCCACGACCAGACCGGCGACCTGATCGCCACCTGTGGCGGCGGCGACGTACAGGAAGTGGCACCGAAAGAAATCCTGCTGGAAGAGCCCAACCGCCCGGGCGGATTCATACCCGCCTATGAAGACGAGCACGGCACCTACATCATGAACTCAAAGGATTTGAGAGCCGTTCAACACGTTGCTGAACTGGCAAAGATGGGCGTTCATTCCCTGAAAATTGAGGGCCGAACCAAAAGTACCTACTACGTGGCACGCACTACCCAAGTCTACCGCCGTGCCATCGACGAGGCGATGCAGGGCAAGCCGTTCGACATGAACCTGATTGACGAATTGGAAGCCCTCTCCAACCGGGGCTATACCGAAGGCTTCCTGCGCCGCCATATGCCCCGGGAATACCAGACCTACGAACAGGGCTCCTCATTCCTTGGCACCCAGCAGGTGGTTGGCACCATTACCGGCAAGGATGACCAGTGGCTGACCATAGACGTGAAGAACAAATTCGCCCCCGGCGACCAACTGGAACTGATCAGCCCGGCCGGCAACATCCGGTTCTCGACTAATGTCATGGAGAACCGAAACGGCCAGGCCATGGACTATGCGCCGGGCAGCGGGCATATCGTGCGGATTCCGAAGCCAGAGCGCTTGCCAGAATCTCTGGATTTCAGCTATCTGACGAGAATCCTCTCCAACCAATCTTAAAGCCGGACTTAGACCTTGGTCGCGAATGGCAAAAGGTAGGGCGTGCAGGGCGGGGATCTTCGCCCAAAACCCTGTCTTGCCAAGGATGGCAAGACGGAGCCCCCACGGATGGGTTCACGGCGTGTTTTGGGAGAAGATCGCCGTACTGCACGCTTCACCCAAGCCAGAAGTCTCCTAGGTAAAAGCTATCAGCCCGATCACCCTCCCCTTAGTGCCCCAAAGGCCGATTAAGGTATAATCACCCCACGTTCAAATTAATACCTGACTATTTTACTCTGGTATTGTATAATCGCTGCCCAGAAGCGATGGATTCAAGCTGCTTTTCTGCTTATTTATCAGCATCAGCTTTGGAAATCCGTCATCCAAAAAGCGATTGCGGGGCGTACTCACAGGATGAGCGATCACTGCAACACCCAAACTGATGACATCCGATCGACAGCCCATTCATGAGGCTGCCGGCGACACCAAGGGCGCAAGCCCGCGATGAGAGAATACGGAGCGACGATCATGGCGACCACCGACACCGAGGTGAACGAGCTGATCAAACGGGAATACGAATACGGATTTGTAACAGACATTGAATCCGACACATTCGAACCCGGCCTTAATGAAGACGTTATCGCCCGCCTTTCCGGCCTCAAGAAAGAACCGGAATGGATGCTGGAGTGGCGGCTGAAAGCCTACCGTCGCTGGCTCGAGATGGACGAGCCGGACTGGGCCCATGTGGGCTATCCGAAAATCGACTACAACTCGATTTCATATTACTCCGCGCCCAAGCGTCCGGAAGACATGCCCCAGAGCCTGGACGAAGTGGATCCGGAACTGCTGAAAACCTACGAAAAGCTGGGTATCCCCCTGCACGAGCGTGAAAAGCTGGCGGGCGTGGCTGTTGATGCCGTCTTCGATTCGGTTTCCGTAGCAACAACGTTCAAAGAGCCACTGGCCAAGGCCGGCGTTATTTTCTGTTCCATCTCCGAGGCGATCCAGGATTACCCGGAGCTGGTCAAAAAATACCTGGGCTCGGTAGTGCCTGCTGGTGACAACTTCTTCGCCGGCCTGAACTCGGCGGTCTTCTCCGACGGTACCTTTGTCTATGTACCCAAGGGCGTTCGCTGCCCCATGGAGTTGTCCACCTATTTCCGCATCAACGCAGCCAACACCGGACAGTTCGAGCGTACTCTCATTATTGCCGAAGACAGCAGCTACGTGAGTTACCTTGAAGGTTGCACCGCGCCCATGCGGGACGAGAACCAGCTGCACGCTGCGGTTGTTGAACTGGTGGCCCTGGACGACGCCCAGATCAAATACTCCACCGTGCAGAACTGGTACCCGGGTGATGAAGAAGGTAAAGGCGGCATCTTCAACTTCGTCACCAAGCGTGGCGCCGCCATCGGCAAGAACTCCAAGATTTCCTGGACCCAGGTCGAAACCGGCTCCGCGGTCACCTGGAAGTATCCGAGCTGTGTCCTGCGTGGCGAAAACAGCGTTGGTGAGTTCTATTCCGTGGCACTGACCAACAACTACCAGCAGGCCGACACCGGCACCAAGATGATTCACCTGGGCAAGAACACCTCCAGCACAATCATCTCCAAGGGTATTTCCGCCGGCAAGAGCTCCAACGCTTACCGCGGCCTGGTGAAATTCGGCCCCGGGGCGGAAGGTGCACGTAACTTTACCCAGTGCGATTCGCTCCTGATCGGCGACCGCTGCGGCGCCCACACGTTCCCTTACATCGAAAGCAAGAACAAGTCGGCCATAGTAGAGCACGAGGCAACCACCTCGAAGGTCAGCGACGAGCAGATGTTCCTTTGCCGCCAACGTGGTATCGACCCGGAACAGGCGGTCTCCATGATCGTGAACGGCTTCTGTAAGGAAGTGTTCAAAGAGCTGCCCATGGAGTTCGCTGTCGAGGCCGGCAAGCTACTTGAAGTTAGCCTCGAAGGATCCGTTGGTTAACAGGACGGCAAGCACAAAAGTATCGCAGAAGCCGTCGGGCAGGCCCTTCCGGGATCGTCGAAATCAGGGATGATTTCGTCGAGCGTACAGGGATGTATTTACAGCGTATCCCGGAAGGGCCTGCCCGATGGCTGACTTCGCCCAGTTAGGGGCAGGCAACAGAATTCAGACGGTTAAATGAGAGAGACGCTACAAATGCTGAGCATCAAGAACCTGCACGCATCCGTTGAGGGCAAAGAAATCCTCAAGGGCATCAACCTGGAAATCAAGGCCGGGGAAGTTCACGCCATCATGGGCCCCAACGGCTCTGGTAAGAGCACCCTGTCGCAGGTGCTGGCAGGCAACGAAGCATTTGAAGTTACCGAGGGTGAAATCACCCTGAACGGCGACAACCTGCTGGAACTTGAAACTGAAGAGCGTGCCCGCGAAGGCATTTTCCTGGCGTTCCAGTACCCGGTGGAGATCCCCGGGGTGAGCAACCTGCAGTTCCTGCGCACCGCCGTGAATGCCATGCGCCAGCACAAGGGCCAAGACGAGATGAACGCGGCGGAGTTCATGAAGCTCGCCAAAGAAATTTCCAAGCAGGTGGATCTGGATCCGGCGTTCCTGAAGCGGGGCGTCAACGAAGGCTTCTCCGGTGGTGAGAAGAAGCGTAATGAGATCATGCAGGCCCTGCTGCTGCAGCCGAAGCTGGCAATTCTCGACGAGACCGACTCCGGGCTCGATATCGACGCCCTGAAGGTTGTTTCTGACGGCGTGAATGCTCTGCGCGCGGAAGACCGCGCCATCCTGATGGTGACCCACTACCAGCGTCTGCTGAACCACATTGTGCCGGACTACGTGCACGTTCTGGCGGGCGGCAAGATCATCAAATCCGGTGGCCGCGAGCTGGCGCTGGAGCTGGAAGAACGCGGCTACGGCTGGCTGGGCATCAAGGATGAAGAAACTGCCGACAGTTCAGCCAACTAAGGAGGTCGCGGAATGAAACCAGCACCCACTCTTTCCACCGCGTTCCTGCACCCGGCCGGGCAGTCCCTGCCGGAGCCCCTGCTCGCCCTGCGTAAGCAGCGTGGAACCGCTCTGGTCGACATGCCCTTGCCGACCCGGAAAACCGAAAACTGGAAATACTCCAGCAAGTACTTGAAGCTGACCGACGACATGGCCATCTCCCTGCCGGCGGATGGCAAGACCGGCAGCGGCCTGGCAGTGCCCGGCTACAAGGTTGCGTTCCTTAACGGTGTAATGATGCCAGAGGCCTGCGAATATCCGGATCTGGACGGCATCAGCATCAAGAGCTTCGGCGATCTGAGCGATGAGGAAGCCAGCGATCTGGCGGATCGCCTGGACAGCACCCTGGACAACAAGGCGGTTCAGATGGCCCGGCTGAATTCAGCCCGTTTTGAAGACGGCCTGCTGATTCGCCTGAAGCCGGACGCAGTGCTCGACCAGCCGCTGTTCATTGTTCACGAGGTAACGGCCGAGGCCAGCGGTTCGGCTTTCCCGCGCATTTTCGTGGATGCCGGCCGTCATAGCCAGATTACGCTGGTGGAGGAGTACATCTCCAGCGGCTCGGCCCAGGTCATGGTCAATACCGTCACTGAATTCAATGTGGCCGACGGCGCCAACATCACCAGCATTCGCCTGAACATGGAAGGCGAGAACGTCCAGCACATTGGCTCCACCGGCGTCCTGCAACAGCGCAGCTCGCGGTTTGAAAGCCATACCGTTGGGTTTGGTGGCCCCCTGCGCCGGCACGATCTGCAGGTTCGGCTTGAAGGTGAAGGCGCTGAGTGCAAGCTCAACGGGGTAGTTGTTACCCAGGGCAAACAGCACTACGACAACCACACCACCATCGAGCACGTGGCTGCCCACTGCAACAGCGAAGAAACCTATCGGAATATCGCAGCGGACCAGTCCCACGCCGTGTTCAATGGCCGGATTCATATCCATCAGGACGCCCAGAAGTCCAATGCGGATATGAACAACAAGAACCTGCTGCTGTCCAACGGGGCAGAGATTGACACCAAGCCGGAACTGGAAATCTATGCCGATGACGTGAAATGTGCCCATGGCGCGACCATCGGCCAGCTTGACGAAATCTCGCTGTTTTACCTGGTTTCACGGGGTATCGGCCGGCGTCAGGCGAACGTTCTGCTCACCATGGCCTTTATCAACGAGCTGGTCGAGCAGATTCCGGTTGAAGCAGTGCGGGAGACGGTCCAGGGCCGTCTGAACCACTTCTTCGAACAGACATTTCAGGAGGCGTAACCGGTTATGACCGATCTGTCCGTGGCAAGCACCGCCAAGCGCACCACCTTCGACGTGGACGCGATTCGCCGGGATTTCCCGATCCTGTCCCAGCAGGTAAACGGAAAGCCCCTGGTGTATCTGGACAACGGTGCGTCGGCCCAGAAGCCGGAGGCTGTGCTGGATGCCATGGATCGGTATTACCGTGAGATGCACTCCAACGTCCATCGGGGCGCCCATACGCTGGGAGACCGTGCGACCTCCGCCTTCGAGGGTGCCCGCGAGACGGTTCGAAACTTCCTGAACGCCGAAAGCACCCGGGAAATTATCTGGACCCGCGGCACGACCGAGGCCATCAACCTAGTTGCCAATGGGCTCGCCCCGCGCCTGAAGGCTGGTGACGAGATCCTGGTGAGCCACATGGAACACCACGCCAACATCGTGCCCTGGCAGATGATTGCCGAGCGCACGGGTGCGAAAGTGGTGCCTGTTCAGGTGACACCGGAAGGCGAGCTGGACCTCGAGTCCTTCACCAGCCTGCTCAATGAGAAGACCCGGGTGCTGGCAATCACCCACGTTTCCAACGTGCTTGGCACGGTGAACCCGGTGGCGGCCCTGATTGAACAGGCCAAGGCCCACGGCATCATCACCCTGGTGGACGGGGCCCAGGCGGTACCTCATTACCAGCCGGACGTTCAGGCGCTGGGCTGCGACTTTTACGTGTTCTCATCGCACAAGCTGTTTGGCCCCACTGGTATTGGCGTGCTTTACGGTAAGGCCCAGTTGCTGGAGGAAATGCCTCCCTACCAGGGCGGCGGCGAGATGATCGAACGAGTGTCCTTTGAACGGACCACCTGGAATACCCTGCCCTACAAATTCGAGGCAGGCACCCCGGCCATTGCCGAGGCAGTCGGACTGGGAGCCGCCATCGACTACCTGAACGGCCTGGATCGTTCCGCCATGGAAGCGGCCGAGACCGGCCTCCTTGAGCGGGCCAACCAGCTGGTGGAAACCGTACCCGGCATGGAGATTATCGGTACGGCAAAAAACAAAGTGCCGGTTATATCCTTTAAAATTGCCGGCCTGCACCCCAGTGATATAGGCACGCTGCTGGATCAGCAGGGAATCGCAATCCGCACGGGTCACCATTGCGCCATGCCGCTGATGGATTTCTATGGAGTTCCCGGTACAGCCAGGGCTTCATTCGCGTTCTACAACACTCTGGACGAGGTGGATACATTGTTTACCGCCCTGCAGAAAGTCCAGCGTCTGTTTGCCTGATGGAGGTGGAATTATGACAGCCGAAGTCTTCACCCCGACCGTCGCCGTCACCATGACGCCCAGCGCGGTCAAGCACGTGCGCAAACAGCTGGAGAAAAAGCCGGACGCCAAGGGCATTCGGCTGGCCATCAAGAAAAGTGGCTGCTCCGGCTTCAAATACGAAACCCAATGGGTGGAAGACACCGCCGCCGACGACAAGGTGTTTCACATTGATGGCGTCGATGTTTTCGTGAAAGAAGAGCATCTGCCGCTGGTGAACGGCATCGAGATCGATTTTGTGACGGAGGGCGTGAACTCCATGTTCCAGTTCCGCAATCCGAACGCCACCGCAGAGTGCGGTTGCGGCGAGAGTTTTACCGTCGCGTAATCCGATATAAAGATTGAAAAGAGCGAGGCCCGAACAGGCATGCAAGAACGGGAAGTGGTCCTGACCAAACGCGAGGTGGAAGCCCGCCTTGTTCCTTCCGGAACCGAAATCATGATTCCGTCGGACACCTTTGTGACCATCACACAATCACTGGGTGGCACCTTCACGGTTGCCGTAAACGGCAATCTCGCCCGGATTGAAGGCCACAATGCCGATGCGCTCGGCAAGAAACCCCTGGAAAGCAGTTTCGACACCCCCGAAGACGGCACGGTGAATGAAAACCAGGTCTGGGAAGCCATGCGGAACTGCTACGACCCGGAAATTCCGGTGAACGTGGTCGATCTGGGCCTGATCTATGATTGCAAGATTGAAAATGGCACCGAAGACGGCAACCATGTCTACGTCCTGATGACCCTGACTGCCGCTGGCTGCGGCATGGGCCCGGTGATTACCGAGGATGTGAAGACCAAGCTGGAGCATGTGCCCAACGTGGACAAGGTGACGGTTGAACTGACCTTCGATCCGCCCTGGAGCAACGACATGCTCACCGACGAAGCCAAACTCGAACTGGGAATGCTGTAAATGACTGCCAGTGAACAGACCTTTCTGAACAACCCCCTGGGCAAAGACACCACCCTCGAAGACGTTCTGGATGGCTTCGAGCTGCTGGACGACTGGGAAGAGCGCTACGCCTTTATCATTGATCTGGGCAAGCAGCTTCCTGCCTTCCCGGAGGAATCCAGGGTTGAAGAAAACTATGTTCACGGCTGCCAGAGCCAGGTCTGGCTGATTCACCACTATGACGAAGACAGTGGCCGGCTGTATCTGCTGATTGATTCGGACGCCATGATCGTTCGTGGACTGGCCGCTATCATCCTGGTCGCCCTCAACGGCAAAACGCCGAGGGACCTGCTGGCCACAGACATCGATGAGTTGTTTGAGCAACTGGACCTGTTCCGCCATATCTCCCCGACCCGCGGCAATGGGCTTCGGGCCATGGTCGGCAAAATCCGGGATATTGCAGCCGCCGAAGTGGCCAGCACCAGCAACTGATGCCCGCCAGCCTCACCAGATAATCGCAATATCATCCCGCTGGATATTAACGATGCCGCCAAGCTGCGGTATCGTGCCGCGACTGAAGTGCGGCTGTACCTTATCGAGCGTTACCGCAACTCCGCTGTCCTGTAGCTCCGGCGAATCCTCAGGCGCTTCGAGATACCGCTTGCTCCGGTAAAGTTTCAGCTCGTCGCCTGGCCGGAGCCCCGCTGTGGCACCCGATTCCAGCGTCACCCCGTGGCCGTCGACGCGCGCTATCCGGGTAATAAAGGGCTGACACGCCAGCGCCTCGGTCACAGCCGCCGCCATATCCCCGATAACGCCATCGACTGACTGACCATAGGCGGTCTTCTGGAAACCCGCCGAGCCGAAACCTGCCGAGCTGCCGGGCCCGGCATCCCAGTCTGCCGCCGTGGCGAACCGCTGCCGGTAGACAGGAGCACCACTGAATCCATCAAAGATAACGAGATCCGCCGCAAACCGACGCCGTTGGTCCACGACTCCAATGCCCCGTTGCATCCGATCCAGTACCGAGGTGCCCCAGGCCGAGGGATCAGCAACACCAAGATCCCGGATCACCCCGGTCACCACAAACTGCACACCCATTTCCCGGGCCAGTTCGAGTACATTGCTCAATCGGTTGTCGCCCTGCTGCACCGTGGGGGCATTCAAAAGGTCGGTAAACATCCGGGAAGTGGTCGCTCCGAATACCTGTAAACCGCCCTCGGCAACCAAACGCTGCTGAAGCTGTTGCGGCAAGATTTCGCCGGCATCGTCTATACGTCCTACCCTGGCCTGATCCGGATAGAGCATCGGGAACCCGGTCACGGCTACACGCTTTTTCAGTCGTCCTGCATCTCCGGCACCACACTGGCTCCGGCTCTGACTGATGTCGCCGCGGACAATGACCCTCAAGAGGTTGCCGCTCTGGTATTCATCGATAATCCGCACGTTCCGCGCCCTGGCGCTTGACGCCAGATCCATCCGTGACTCAGTGATCACGCCGTTTTCCATGGTGTCGTGCGTGCTAACCCTGGCTTCATACTGCAGGGAAAGGTCCCGGATTGCGGCCTTGCGGGCCTCAGCCCGGGCGGCTTCCAGGTTGCCATTGTGGATATTGGCATGGCCCACGCCTTCCAGAACCACCGCATGGGCGGCAGAAACCACGAAGAGCGCCAGAGCTCCGAGCACAGCCAGTGACAGCAAGCGTTTCATAATTCTCGATACTCCCTACACTCTCTATACTCTCGATCAATCAAGGTAATACAGGGAATCCACGCCTTTGCTCTGCACATCGCCCACGCTGTCATTTTCCTGCGGCATGGGAATCGGGCAGAGATCCTGCACCTGATCATCAGCAACCTTGGCCACACAGGCCCGGAAACGTGGCTCGAGCTTCAGTTCCATCACCGTTTCGAAGACACCGTCGCTGTGCTCGTTGACCGCGACCAACTTCGCGCCGCGAATGTAGCTGTCCACATAGGTTCTGAAGGTGTCGTTGCGCAGCACAAAATCATTAACGGTGGAACTGCCGTACACGACAGTACCGTAGACCCGTTCAACGAGATTCCGGTAGGCGTCCAGCTGGGAGGCCCGCCGGGCCATCAGACGTTTGCGGGTATTTGAACGGTCGGCCGCAACATCCTCATAGGTCCCCAGACCGCTCACCCGCACAGTAATTGGCTCCAGCATCGTATCCTGGCGGGACTGGTTGCCGTTATCCCCCTGATAACTGCCAACCGGCGCACAAGCAGCCACCGTTGTTGCCAGCAGAGGCATAAGTATCCAGCGAAGGTTCATTGCGTGTCTCCAGAAAACGTCATTTCCGGTTTCCCATGAAAAAACTACGCCAGTTTTTCTAACTGCCTGATATTCCGATCAACAACTCCCAACCGTATTGTTTTGCAATCCCTATGCGGCAAAAAACTGCCTCTGTTTACACATCAAAAACAAACCGTTACCCCATGCGTCATGAGCTGGATAAGGTTCTGCCTTACCCTTTCAGGTACGTAACATCTATTTTGCCTTTTTACCTGACAGGATTCTTCATGACCGGATATCGCCTGACCAAACTTTCTCTGGCTATTGGTCTTTCCATTGCCACCAGTTCTGCACTGGCCAGCCCGCAGTCGTTTATGTCTGCCCGCTCTTTTGCCATGGGTGGCACTGGCGTCGCTGTAGCAACACCATCATCAGCGCCGATGGATAACCCAGCGATGATGGCCTCCGATCACCACAGCTGGAACGATGATTTTGGGTTGATGCTGCCCTCGGTGAATGCTCGCGCAGCGGATGAGGAAGAAACAGTTGACCAGGTGGATGATATCCAGGATGTAATCACTGATCTTGAATCGCTGGTTTCCGGTTTTGATCCCAATACCGACGACCCACAAAGTATTCAGGACGGCGCCGCCGATCTCAGCGACCGTTTGACCGAATTCGACAGGGACACCATGCGAGTGAACGCCGGTCTAGGGCTGGGCCTGGCTGTGCCGGGACAATCTCTGGCTGTCGGCGTGTTTACCAATGCAAACCTGACAGCAACCGTTCGTGGTGACGTGTCCGATCAGGATATTACCGCACTGAATGCGATTGCCACTGCAGCAACGGCCCAGGACGTTCAGAATGCCGTCGACCAGATCAGTACGAATGGCACCCTGAACCTGACATCACAAGGAAAAATACTGGCATCCGCCGTCGGGGAAGTGGGCATCAGCTTCGCACGGGCTTTTGAGCTACAGGATGGCAACAGCTTCCAGCTTGGCCTGTCGCCGAAATACGTGGAGCTGCGCACCTTCCAGTACACGGAAGCGGTTTCCGGTTTCGAAGATGACGAATTCGACGATGACCAGTATCAGACTGAAAAGAGCGGCTTCAACCTCGACGTGGGCGCAGCCTACAGCTTTGGTGATTCCAACCAGTGGAACACCGGAATTGTCGTTAAAAACCTGATCCCCATGGAGCTCGACTCCGCTGCGAGCCGGCCTTTGCTCGGAGAGGAAGTTCGCACATTAAAGCTGGACCCGATGGTTACAGCGGGCATCGCGCACAAGAGCGAATACCACGTTATCACCGCGGAAGTGGACCTGACCAAAAAGGAAGCCTTTGGCTTTGAGGACGACACCCAGTGGGCAGCCCTTGGCGCCGAATTCGACGCCTTCCGTTACGCCCAGTTGCGGGTGGGTGTTCGCCACAACCTGGCCAGCAACGATGACAACGACGGCATTGAAGAGAAAACCCAGTTCACGGCAGGTCTCGGACTGAACATTGTCGGCGTCCGCCTCGATATCGGCGCCCTGTACAGCGATGCAGATGCCGGTGCCGCCCTGGAGCTTGGCACCGCGTTCTGATGGAAAGCTGAAAGTGGGGTCAGATGAAGATTTCATCTGACCCCAAGCTCCAATCAAAGCCCGCCCGGGCAATCCGGGCGGGCTTTTTTATGGCCCTCATGCGTCACAGGTTTGCCTGCCCTGCCCGGGAACCGGATAATCCACCGACACACTCCCGAAAGGAATCAGCGATTTCATGCAGGCCTATCTGGTTGGCGGTGCCGTTCGTGACGAATTACTCGGCCTTGAGGTCAAGGACCGGGATTGGGTGGTGGTCGGCGCAACTCCAAAGGAAATGCTAGCCAACGGCTTCAAGCAGGTGGGCGCGGACTTCCCGGTATTTCTGCATCCCCGAACCCGGGAAGAATATGCCCTGGCTCGCACCGAGCGGAAACAGGGGCGCGGCTACCACGGCTTCACTGTTTACAGCGCGCCCGACGTCACCCTTGAGCAGGATTTGAAGCGCCGGGACCTGACCATCAATGCGATGGCAAAAGCTGAAAACGGCGATCTGGTCGACCCCTTTGAAGGCCGCAGAGATATTGAAGATCGCAAGCTTCGGCATGTCTCGGAGGCCTTCGCCGAGGACCCCCTGAGAATTCTTCGCACAGCCCGGTTCGCAGCCCGCTTTCACCCGCTGGGATTTTCCGTGTGCGACCAGACCATGGCCCTGATGAAGCGCATGGTGGATAGCGGAGAAGTAGACCACCTGGTGCCCGAACGGGTCTGGCAAGAATTCCAGCGGGCGCTGCATGAACAGGCGCCCGAGGCCTTTTTCGAAGTTCTTCGTGACTGCGGCGCCCTTGAGGTTCTTATTCCGGAATTAGCTTCGGAAAAAGTCTTTCAACTCGCGATGGCGGCACTTGGCTGCGTCCACCGCCGCTTGCACGCCGAGACGGAGGAGCGTTTTGCGGCCCTGCTCTCCCCCCTGGATGCCCCTGTTGCAAAGGACAGGGGCAAAGCCCTGAAGGCACCCAATGACTGTCAGAATCTGGCGCGACTGGTTACTGCCTTCACACCCCAGATCCGGGACATTGATGCGCAAAGCCCGGAAGCCGAAACGCTTCTGGACCTGCTCGACCAGGCGGACGTCTGGCGCCGCCCGGAACGTTTTTCGCAACTCACGAAGGTGCTCGAGTGCGCCTTGCCGGGCGATTCCCTCACACTGGACCTGCTGCGAACCGCCTCGGAAGCGGCGACCGGCGTTGAGCCGAGAACCCTCCTGGCGCAAGGGTATAAAGGCAAGGAACTGGGCAGCGCAATCCGGACTGAACGCCTGAAACGCATCGGCGACGCCGTCGCCCCGACCAACCACTGAGGAGGCACCATGCCGTCCACAACGCCTGTTGCCCTGATCACCGGCGCAGCCCACCGTCTTGGCGCACAGACTGCCCGGACACTTCACGAAAGAGGGTGGAACCTGGTGATTCACTACCGGACCCGGGAAGAGCAGGCGAACTCACTGATTGCGCAGATGAACCGCCAACGGCCCGACTCCGCCTGCGCCCTGCAGGCGGATTTGAGCCAGTTAACTGGAGTGGACCGGCTGGCCAGTGACGCCATCGCACAGTGGGGCCGACTGGACGCACTGGTGAACAATGCATCGGTCTTCTACCCCACCCCGACCGCAGACGCCACCGAAGACGACTGGAACACAATCCTGAACACCAACCTACGGGCCCCATTTTTCCTGCTTCAGGGATGCCTGGCCGAACTTCGGCGAAACCGCGGCAGCGTCGTAAATCTGATCGATATTTACAGTGAAAGGCCTATCGATGATCACCCGCTGTACTGCGCCACCAAGGCCGGCCTGGCTGCCCTGACGCGCTCCTGGGCAAAAGACCTGGCGCCGGACGTGCGCGTGAACGGCGTATCGCCAGGCGCAATCCTCTGGCCAGAGGGCGAAGCCGAGATGGATCAATCCGCCCAACAGGCAATCCTTCAGAAGACGCCACTGGCCCGCACCGGCAACCCTGACGATATTTCCGAAACCATTGCGTTCCTGATCTGCGATGCGCCCTTTATCACCGGGCAAATCGTCTCTGTTGATGGCGGCCGAAGCCTGAACATGTAGTACAACCCGCGCATGACGGACCTGATCTTTGGCCGGTGACCGCTTTCCGGATACAATGCCAGCAGTTTTCAATCCTGTTCGCGCCGGCCCCAATCCCGCGCGCGCCACTGATCCGGAGAATTCCCATGCGTGATGTCGTTATTGTTGCCGCCCGCCGTACTGCTATCGGAACCTTTGGCGGAGGTCTTTCCAGCCTGAGCGCAGACCAGCTGGGAACCGCCGTCATCAAGGCACTAATGGAAGAAACCGGCGTTGCCGGTGACCAGATCAACGAGGTGGTACTGGGTCAGGTTCTTACCGCCGGTGTTGGCCAGAACCCGGCTCGCCAGTCTGCCATTAACGCCGGCATTCCAGCGTCGGTGCCCGCCATGACCATCAACAAGGTCTGCGGCTCAGGGCTGAAAGCGGTTCACATGGCGGTACAGGCCATCCGCTGTGGCGACGCCGAGATGATGATCGCCGGTGGCCAGGAGAGCATGAGCCAGGCGCCCCATGTGCTGCCCAACAGCCGGAATGGCCAGCGGATGGGCAACTGGTCCATGGTGGATACCATGATCAAGGACGGCCTGTGGGACGCCTTCAACGATTACCACATGGGCATCACGGCCGAGAACATCGTCGAGAAATACGGCATCAGCCGGGACGAGCAGGACGAGTTTGCAGCGGCGTCCCAGCAGAAGGCCGCCGCCGCTCGCGAAGCCGGCTATTTCGATGGGCAGATTGTTCCGGTCTCCATTCCCCAGCGTAAGGGCGACCCGATTGTCGTTGACCGCGATGAAGGCCCCCGCGACGGCGTCACTGCCGAGGGGCTTGGCAAACTCCGTGCGGCCTTCAAGAAAGACGGCACCGTTACCGCCGGCAACGCCTCATCCCTCAACGATGGCGCCGCAGCCGTGATGGTCTGCAGTGCCGAGAAAGCGAAAGAACTGGGGCTGACTCCGATCGCCACCATCAAGGCCTACGCCAACGCAGGCGTGGACCCGACGATTATGGGCACCGGCCCGATCCCGGCCAGCCAGCGGTGTCTGAAGCTTGCCGGCTGGAGCACGGAAGATCTGGACCTGGTGGAAGCCAACGAAGCCTTCGCAGCCCAGGCTATTTCTGTAAATCGCGACATGGGCTGGGACACCGGCAAGGTTAACGTGAACGGCGGCGCCATTGCCCTGGGCCACCCCATCGGCGCATCCGGCTGCCGCATTCTGGTCTCCCTGCTGCATGAAATGGTTCGCCGCGATGTTCACAAGGGCCTGGCCACACTGTGCATCGGTGGCGGCATGGGCGTTGCCCTGGCCGTCGAGCGCTAAGCTTCATGCTCCACGTTGTGCTGTACGAGCCGGAGATACCGCCGAACACCGGCAACATCATCCGGCTCTGCGCCAACACCGGTTGCCAGCTGCATCTGATTGAACCGCTGGGTTTTAACCTGGAAGACAAACAGATGCGGCGGGCCGGGCTGGATTACAGCGAGTACGCAACGGTCAGGATCCACAAGAGTTACCAGGACTTCCTGGCCAGCGAGCAACCCGGACGCCTGTTCGGGTTCACCACCAAAGGCAGCGCCCATTACCACGAAGTGAGCTACCAGGATGGCGACTACCTGATGTTCGGCCCGGAAACCCGCGGCCTTCCCGCTGATGTCCGCGAGGGGTTGCTGCCTGAGCATCGCCTGCGGGTTCCCATGCAACCGCATAGCCGCAGCCTGAATCTCTCCAATACCGCAGCCCTGGCGGTTTACGAGGCCTGGCGGCAGCTGGGGTTTAACGGAGCGACATAAAAAAACCGGCCTGAGCCGGTTTTTTTATATCTGATCACAGTGGTTCGGATCAGTGAGTCTGCTGCTCTTCGCTTGCCTCGCCAGCAGCTTCTTCCTGCTTGCGCTTGAGCGCCTGGGCATAGATGGCGTCGAAGTTCACCGGCGCCAGCATCAGGGCCGGGAAGCTGCCCTTGCTCACAATACCGTCGATCGCTTCGCGCGCATACGGGAACAGGATGGTCGGGCAGTAGGCGCCCAGCATCTGGCCCAGCTGCTGGCCTTCGATGCCCTGCACCAGGAACACGCCGCCCTGCTGGATCTCGACGATGTAAGCTACCTTCTCACCCACTTTCGCGGTGACGGTCAGGGAAAGCACAACCTCGTACTGGTTGTCGCTGACCTTGTTGTGAGACGTATTCAGATCCAGATTCACCTGCGGCTTCCACTGCTCCTGAAATACCAGCGGAGAGTTGGGTGACTCAAAAGACAGGTCCTTCACATAGATGCGCTGAAGGGCAAACTGGGGTTGGTTCTGGTTGTCACTGCCTGCTGCGGCTTGCTGATTCTCAGCCATTTTCAATCCTTTCGTTCTCGATCATGGGCTCGGGGCCCGCTGTTATGGGATGTTATGAAGTGTGCTGCCGGGACATTTTACGTTGGCGCCGGGCCGGCTTATGTGAAACAGTGCGGCAGAATGATCTTCAGATCAAGGGCCGCTCTATTTCTTCACCAGCGGAAGATTGCTGGCTTTCCAGTCGGCAACGCCGCCGTTCAGGCGAACCACATTGCTGAAGCCTTCCGCGTTCAGCTGTTTAACCGCCATGGCAGAATGCTGGCCCATCTTGTCGGCAACGATGATCTGTTTGTCCTTGAACTTGCTCAGCTCACCAACCCGGCTCTTCAGGCTGTTCAGGGGAATGTTGATCGAGCCGGTAATGCGGCCCTCACCAAACTCCTTGCGGTCCCGGATGTCGACTACAACGGCTTCATCCTTGTTGATCAGATTGACCGCACCCTGGGCCGAGATCTTGGCACCGCCACGACGGGACTCCAGAATGAGAATGGCAACCAGGAATGCCACGAACAGCGACACAAGAATGTAGTGGTTAACGACAAATTCAAACAACCGGTCCATGAATTTACCCTGATAATGAGTTTGGCGGGATTATACACAGCCTGCTCCCCGGACAGAAGGTGACGAAAGTGGCCAGTAAATGCGAAAATAGATAAACTTCGTTTTCGTTTTAGTAAATTTACTAACATTTTACTTCCGGACTTAATGATGACTGCAATGCGCAAGCCGACTGCACTGATTATCCTGGACGGCTGGGGCCATCGCGACCCGGCTGAAGACAATGCCATCAGCAATGCCAGCACCCCGTTCTGGGACAAACTCTGGCAAAACCAGCCCAAAACCCTGATCAATACATCGGGTATGTTTGTTGGGCTGCCGCAAGGGCAAATGGGTAACTCGGAAGTTGGCCACATGAACCTGGGCGCAGGGCGCGTGGTCTATCAAAGCCTTACTCGTATCGACAAAGATCTGGAAGAAGGCACTTTCCAGCAGAACGAAGTGCTCTGCTCAGCGATCGACAAGGCTGTCCAAAGCGGCCGAGCCGTTCATCTCATGGGTCTGATGTCGCCCGGTGGTGTACACAGCCACGAAGACCACATTATTGCCGCTGCCGAACTTGCCGCCGCACGTGGCGCGAAGGAAGTTTACATCCACGCCTTCCTCGATGGCCGTGACATGCCGCCCCGCAGCGCAAAACCATCCCTGGAGAAGGCCGCGGCCAAATTGAAGAGCCTCGGCGTCGGCCGCGTTGCCTCGATCGTGGGCCGCTACTATGCCATGGATCGCGACAACCGCTGGGACCGCGTGGAAGCGGCCTACAACCTGATGACCCAGGGCACCGCGGAGTTCACTGCGGCCGATCCGGTATCCGGGCTGGAACAGGCTTATGAGCGCGGGGAAAACGACGAGTTTGTAACGCCAACCCGGATCCACGCTCCGGGCGAGCCCGAGGGAACGATCAACGATGGTGACACGGTGCTGTTCATGAATTTCCGTGCCGACCGTGCCCGGGAAATGACCCGCACCTTTGTGGAGAAGGACTTCGACGGATTCGAGCGCAAGAAGCACCCCGAACTGGCCGACTTCGTGATGCTGACCGAGTATGCGGCGGACATCAAAACTTCCTGCGCCTACCCGCCCGAACAGCTTACCAATGGCCTTGGCGAATACATGGCGAAGCAGGGCAAGACCCAGTTGCGCATCGCCGAAACAGAGAAATACGCCCACGTAACCTTCTTTTTCAATGGCGGCCTGGAAACACCGTTCGACGGTGAAGAGCGCATTCTTGTGCCCTCCCCCAAGGTGGCGACCTACGATCTGCAGCCCGAAATGAGCGCACCAGAGGTAACCGACAAGCTGGTGGAAGCGATCAAGAGCGGCAAGTACGATCTGGTTGTTTGCAATTATGCCAACGGCGACATGGTTGGTCACACCGGCAAGCTGGACGCTGCAATCAAGGCGGCCGAATGCCTGGACGAATGCGTGAAACGCGTTGTCGAGGCCCTGGATGAGGTAGGCGGCGAAGCTCTGATCACGGCTGACCACGGCAACTGCGAACAGATGACCGATCCGAATTCAGGCCAGGTTCACACTGCCCACACCATCGGCCCGGTGCCACTGGTATACACCGGCCACCGCAAAGTTGTGTTGAAGAACGACGGCAGCCTGAGCGACGTTGCGCCCTCTCTCCTAGCCCTGATGGGAATGGAGCAACCGAAGGAAATGACCGGGCACAGCCTGGTTGAGATCGGCTGATCCGGGAACGGAACCAACCCTTGCAACTCCACGCGATTCTGGCGCTCGCCCTCCTTCTGGGCGCAGCGCCGGCTACAGCCCAACAGGATGTAACCCCGGCTCAGATCGAGGAACTCAAGGAACGCATTGAGGACATCGACGATTGGCTGGAGGACGCCGAAGAGGACCGCTCCTCCCTGGAGCGGCAACTTGCCGCGACCGAAAAGAATATCAGCCGCCTGACCCGTGAACGCCGCTCTCTGCGCCAGCAGGCCGAACAGCAGCAGCAGAGGCTCCGTGAACTGGAAAGCGAGGCGCAGGAGCTCACCCGAACCCTTGACCGCCAGCGGGACAGTCTCAAGAAGCAGATCCGCGCCGCCTGGATGGAAGGCGATGCGCCAGCCGTAAAGGTACTGCTTAACGAAATTGATCCGGACAAGATCGCCCGGACCATGACCTACTACGAATACCTTAGCAAGGACACAGTCGACCGCCTGGAGGCGTTCAGACAAAGCCTGCAAGAACTCAGAAGCACACAGGCTGCCGTGCAATCAACCCGGGTTGAACTGGCCAGAACTGAGGAAAACGTCGCTAAACGCCAGCAGGAACTGACGGCATCGAGAAAGGAGCGCCAACAGACACTGGCCGCCCTCAATGCCGACATCCAGAACCGGCGCAGCGAGCGGGAAGAACTGGAATCCGACCGCAAACGGCTTGAAAACCTGCTGGCGGAAGTGCAGCAGGCGATCAACAACATCCCCTCACCCAATGAATCCCAGCCCTTCGCCTCATTACGTAACAAACTGCCCTGGCCCGTAAAGGGACAGGTCCTGAGCCGCTACGGAGAGCGCTATGCCGACGGCAAACTCCGTCGCAACGGCCTGCTGATCGGAACCGGGGACGAAGCGGAGATCCGTGCCATACACTATGGCCGGGTGGTGTTTGCCAACTGGCTTCGGGGCTTTGGCCTGATCACCATCATCGACCACGGCGACGGCTACATGACCCTGTACGGCCACAGCAGCAGCTTGTTTACCAGCCCAGGCGACTGGGTGGCTGCCGGCGAACCCATTGCCCAGGCGGGCCGTACCGGCGGCACAGATTCCCCGGCGCTCTACTTTGAAGTCCGGCACAATGGTAAACCCGACAACCCTGGCCGATGGCTGGCAAACTGAGAGCCCCCGGTAGGGCTGACAAACGCCGCAGGTAACGCCATACTGTTCGGAGTCAGGGAAACCAGTCCAACTATCGGAATAAAAACGGGATATGTGAATGAAACGGGTCAGAAGTACACTCCACGCCTTGCCATTACGCAGCATTGCTCTCGCTACCTGTTTCGCAACCGCTTCCGGACTGGCCTGGGCCCAGGATAAAGACGCCGCCACCGAGCAGCTGCTGGAAGGCATCCAGAACGGCGAACGCGTGGAAATAAGCCTGCCGGATCCGGAGAAGCAGCTGCCACTGGAAGACCTCCGCAAGTTCACCGAGGTATTCAGCCGCATCAAAGATGCGTACGTCGAGGAAGTAAGCGATCGCAAACTCCTCGAAAGCGCCATTAAAGGCATGCTGTCAGACCTCGATCCTCACTCCACCTACCTGGCACCCAAGGACTACGAAGAGCTCGAAGAGAGCACCTCCGGCGAGTTCGGCGGGCTGGGCATTGAAGTGGGCATGGAAAACGGCTTTGTGAAAGTGATTGCCCCCATCGACGACACGCCAGCGCAGAAGGCAGGGGTTCAGGCGGGGGACCTGATCATCAAGCTGGATGAAAAACCGGTTAAAGGCATGAGCCTGGAAGAGGCTGTCCAGCTAATGCGGGGCAAACCCGGCTCGATCCTGACGCTCACCATTATGCGTGAGGGGGAAAGCGCTCCCATCGAAATCGAAGTGGAACGGGACGTTATCAAGGTCACCAGCGTGAAATCCCGAATGCTGGAAAATGGTTACGGTTATGTTCGCATTACCCAGTTCCAGGCGGATACCGGCTCGCAGTTCAAGGATGCCCTCAACGGACTGGAAGACGAACTCGGACGCGATCTTGACGGCCTTGTTATCGACCTGCGCAACAACCCGGGCGGGGTGCTGCAGGCGGCCGTAGAGACCGCAGATGCCCTGCTTGATGACGGACTGATCGTCTACACCGAGGGCCGCATCCAGAGTTCCCGCCTGCGCTTCAGCGCGCGATCGGGCGACATCATGGAAGGCACGCCTATTGTCGTGCTGATCAACGGCGGCTCCGCCTCTGCTTCAGAAATCCTCGCCGGCGCGCTTCAGGACCATGAGCGCGCTGTGGTGATGGGCACAAAGTCCTTTGGCAAGGGCAGCGTCCAGACGGTCATTCCGCTGGATGAGACCCACGCCATCAAGATGACTACCGCGCGCTATTACACACCGGATGGCCGCTCCATCCAGGCCACCGGCATCAAACCCGATATTGAAGTACGGCCGGCGGAACTCAAGGAGCTCGACAGCAAGCCGTTCTTCACCGAAGCGGATCTGAGCGGGCACCTTGAAGGGCAGAACGAGGGGCAGGACCAGGATGGAAACGATGATGCCCAGAACGCAACCGGTTCTCTTGCCGACCGGGATTATCAGCTACGCTCGGCACTGAACCTGCTCAAGGGAATCCGGATTCTGAACCCGAACAAGAGCGCCAAGGCAGAAGGAAGCGATCAGTGAGAGTAGTCAGTACTCTGCTGGCCGTAGCATTCTGTTTTACCGCCGGCACGGTGTCCGCGGAGCCGGCCCGAAAAGCACTGCCGCCCACCATTGCCATCATTATTGATGACATGGGCCACAGCCTTGTTGAAGGTGAGCGACTGGCAAACCTGGATCAGCCGCTGACACTCGCTTTTCTGCCCTACCGTCCACACACGGACAGCCTGGCCCGGCTCGCCTATAAGCAGCACAAGGAAATCATGCTGCACGCCCCCATGGCCAACACCCGCAACTATGGCCTGGGCCCGGGCGGCCTGACCCCCGAGATGGACGAACAGAGCATGGTGACCACCCTTCGCCGTGCCTTGCAGTCGATTCCCCATGTCCAGGGCGTGAACAACCACATGGGCAGCCTGCTGACCCAGCAGCTGCAGCCCATGGACTGGGTCATGAAAGAGCTGTTCCGCTACCCCGTGTACTTTATCGACAGCCGCACCATCGCCTCATCCGTGGCCGGTGATGTCGCAGCGGCGTACCGCATTCCGACCATGACCCGGGACGTGTTTCTCGACCACGAACAGACCGAAGAGTTTGTGGACCGCCAGTTCAAACTGCTGATCAAGCGCGCCAAAGAAAACGGTAGCGCCATCGGCATTGGCCATCCTCACAAAGTCACCGTGGATTACCTGGAGAAGCACCTACCCAAACTGGATGAGCAAGGCATCGCCATTGCCACGGTCAGCGGCCTTTGGGCCATGCGCAACGGCAATCGGGAGATGTTTGCGGAAGGAGAAAAGCAGGCCATTCGACCTGCTTTTGCAAAGAAGGATTAATCGCGGACTTCTATGCCCTGAGCCTTCATGAAGGCCTTCGCTTCAGGAATGGTGTGCTGTCCGAAGTGAAAGATTGACGCCGCCAATACCGCATCGGCACCGCCCTGAGTCACGCCATCAGCCAGGTGCTGCAGCTCTCCGACACCGCCTGAGGCAATCACCGGCACAATCACAGCATCGCTGATGGCTTTGGTCAGCCCGAGATCAAATCCGATCTTGGTGCCGTCCCGGTCCATGCTGGTCAGCAGTAACTCACCAGCGCCCATTTCCACCATCTTGCGGGCCCATTCCACGGCATCCAGCCCTGTGGGCTTGCGGCCACCGTGGGTAAAGATTTCCCACCGGGGCTCCTCGCCCTGTTCACTCACCCGCTTGGCATCAATGGCCACCACGATGCACTGGCTGCCAAAGCGGTCCGCCGCTTCCCGGACAAACTCCGGGTTGAACACGGCTGCGGTATTGATCGACACCTTGTCTGCGCCGGCATTCAGGAGCTTGCGTATGTCATCCACGGTACGCACACCACCGCCGACAGTCAGCGGAATGAAGACTTCCGCCGCCATTCGTTCAACGGTCTCGTAGGTGGTGTCACGGCTCTCATGGCTGGCCGTGATGTCGAGGAAGGTGATTTCATCGGCACCCTGCTCATTGTAACGACGGGCCACTTCCACCGGGTCGCCGGCATCGCGGATATCAACGAAATTGACGCCCTTCACCACGCGGCCTTTATCGACATCGAGGCAGGGAATGATGCGTTTCGCCAGAGCCATAAGCCGCCCTTACCCCTTCAGACCGTCGCAGAAAGCCTGCGCTTCAGCGACATCCAGGGTGCCTTCATAGATCGCACGACCCGTGATGGCACCAAGGATGCCCTTGTCCGCCACGGTAGCCAGGCGTTTCAGATCATCCATATTGGTCACGCCACCAGAGGCGATAACCGGAATTCCGCCCTCTTCTGCCAGTGCGGCTGTTGCTTCCACATTAACGCCCTGCATCATGCCGTCTCGGCTGATATCGGTGTACACAATCGCGTCCACGCCGTCGTTGGCAAAGCGCTTGGCAAGATCGGTAGCCATCACTTCCGAGACCTCCGCCCAGCCATCGGTGGCCACGCGGCCGTCTTTGGCGTCCAGGCCGACGATGATGTGACCCGGGAATTTTTTGCACATCTCAGTGACAAATTCCGGCTCCTTCACCGCCTTGGTGCCAATGATGACCCACTGCACACCGGCCTTCAGGTAGGCTTCGATGGTTTCTGCCGACCGGATACCGCCACCGATCTGGATGGGAAGATCCGGGTATTTACGGGCAATGGCCTGGACAATCTCGCCGTTGACCGGCTCACCGGCAAACGCGCCGTTCAGGTCAACCAGGTGCAGCCGGCGGGCGCCGGCTTCCACCCAGCGAGTGGCCATATTGACAGGATCGTCACCAAACACCGTGGAGTCGTCCATCCGGCCCTGACGCAGGCGTACACATTTACCGTCTTTCAGATCGATTGCAGGAATTATCAGCATTTTCCAGTCCAGTTTGTAAAATTCTCGAGCAACTGCAGGCCCGCCCGGGCACTTTTCTCCGGGTGGAATTGCACTGCAAAAATATTGTCTCGCGCGACTGCTGCCGCAAGGTCCACCCCATAGCGGGTGCGGCCTGCCATATCGGCGTTGCCCTCGGCTTCTGCGTAGAAGCTGTGCACGAAGTAGAAACGGTCACCCTCGGGAATGTTATGCCAAAGGGGGTGATCAATGGTCTGCTGCACCTGGTTCCAGCCCATGTGGGGCACTTTCAGGCGCTCGCCGTTTTCCGTGAGGTGGTCACCGAAATAGCGTACTTGCGAAGGAAACAGGCCGATGCAGTCAACGCCGCCGTTCTCTTCACTGCGGGACATCAGGGCCTGCATGCCCACGCAGATGCCAAGAAACGGGCGATCCTGAGAGACCTCACGAACCAGATCCACTACCCCGAGACGATGCATTTCGGCCATACAGTCGCGAATGGCACCAACGCCAGGGAGGATGACACGATCGGCTTCACGGATTTTTTCGGCGTTGTCGGTGACCAGCACGGTGGTGTCCGGGGCAACGTGCTCAACTGCTTTTTTGGCAGAGTGAAGATTGCCCATGCCGTAGTCGATAATGGCAACGGTTTTCATGGTTGTTGCGGTGTCCTTGATTGACCGGTCAAACATGACCGGTTAAAGCGAGCCTTCTGACGACGAGGCGTTTACAGCGAACCCTTGGTAGACGGTGTAATACCGGCCATCCGCTCGTCCATTTCAATCGCCATACGCAGGGCACGGCCGAAGGCCTTGAACACGGTTTCAATCTGATGGTGGGTGTTTTTACCCTTCAGATTGTCGATGTGCAGGGTCACCATGGAATGGTTCACGAAGCCGTGGAAAAACTCCTCGAACAGGTCGACGTCAAAGCCACCCACGGCACCGCGAGTGTACGGCACATCCATCATCAGGCCCGGGCGACCGGACAGATCGATAACGACTCGGGAGAGCGCCTCATCCAGCGGGACATAAGCGTGGCCGTAGCGGCGAATGCCCTTTTTGTCGCCAACCGCCTGTTTGAAGGCCTGGCCAAGGGTTATGCCGATGTCTTCCACGGTGTGGTGGTCATCAATGTGCAGGTCGCCCTTCGAAACGATATTCAGATCCACCAGACCGTGGCGGGCGATCTGGTCCATCATGTGCTCCAGAAACGGCACGCCGGTATCGAAACTGGATTTGCCGGTTCCGTCGAGATCAATCTCAACGGTGATCTGGGTTTCAAGGGTATTTCTCTCTACCCGAGCCTTGCGTTCGGCCATGGGGACTCCGTGACAATTGAGCGGCATAAAGCCGGAAAAATTCGATCCGGCGATTATACCTTTTATGTCGGCTGGAGTCCCACAACCGGTTTAATCGCTACGATAGCGAAGTGCAGGTATATGGCAGAAAGGGCTGCGTCAGAACGCCTTCTTCAGATTGTTCATGTAAGTGTCTACGAGGCTGTTGAACTCGTGCTTGATAACCGGGCTGATGGCCAACTTGAGCAGGCTGGGCAGGGGCACAGTCAACTCTGCGCTGGTCTGGAACTTCACGGCGGTGGCATTATCGCCCTTGGACTTGATGGTCCAGGAACCACTCACGACGCCATTGCCCTCGCCCTTCACCGGCTCCCAGGTAATCTTGCCGGCGTCTTTGTCCGAGTGATATTTGCAAGCGTACACCGACTGGATGGCATGTTTGTCGACGCCCACTTTTTCCATTTCCCAACGGTAGGCGTTATCGCCAAGGTCGGTCAGTTTGTGGACTTTCGGGAAGTGACTGGCTGAACGTGGCACATCCGCCAGCAAATCGAACACTTCATCATAGCTGCCCGGAATCTCAAGTTCGCGGTTCAGCTCAATCGAAACGGTAATAGCCACGGCCAACTCCTTCTTGTGTTTATAGGTATCAATGTAGTCGGAAAATCAGGGTCGTGTATTTTGGCCCAACACTACCGCATTGTCATACTCCCGCGCTGTTAATTTGTTAACCCTGCGTTATCCTTTGGGTCATTAGCGTCGGTATTCACAGCGAATACTGCAAGCTCCTAAAAATAGGAAGGAAGCCTGAATCATGAAAGCCGTCCGTTATGTGCTGATTGCCATCGTTGCACTGATCGTTCTTGCCGTGGCTGCCGTTGCCATCGCCATGGCCGTGATCAACCCCAACGATTACAAACCGCAGATTGAACAGGCCGTTGAGGATGCCACGAACCTGGATCTGGTCCTTGAAGGCGACATCGGCTGGTCTTTTATCCCACTTGGCCTTGAGCTGAATTCCGTAGAGGCCACCCTGGAAGGTGACCGCTTTGTTGCCCTTGAGCAACTGGTGGCCCAGATCGATTTCTGGTCACTGATTGCCATGTCCCCGAGGGTGAATACCTTCGTACTGGACGGGCTGGACGCCCGACTCGAAGTGGACGAACAGGGCAACGGCAACTGGACCCGCATCATGCCCGAGAAGGCGGCGGGAGCGGCAACCGAGGAAACGGCCGGAACCCAGGATGAACAGGCACAGGAGAGCGAGGGCGCCGGCGGCGAGCCTCTGAACTTCAACGTTGAAAACGTTCAGATCAGCAATGCCCAGGTGCACTACACCGACAAGAGTACCGGCCAGTCGGTCACGCTGGAGAATTTCACCGTCAACGCCAGCAACATTACTCTGGGCTCCGAGTTCCCGCTGGAAATCGGGTTCCGGGTAGCCACCACCCAGCCCACGTTTGAAGTGGATGGCAATATCAGCGCCCGCCTCGCCGCCAACGAGGCTCTCAACGAGTTCGCCGTATCCGGTCTGAATGCCGTGTTCGACATGACCGGAGAGCCGCTCGGTGGCAAAGAGGTCACGGCTGAACTGGCGGGCTCTGCCAGGGCGAACCTGGAAAACGAGACCGCTAACCTGAGCGGCTTTACCGCCAGCCTGGCCAACCTGAACCTGTCGACCGATCTTGACGTTACCGGATTCGGCGACAAGCCAACCCTGAGCGGCGAGATCTCCATCGCCGAGTTCTCGCTGAAGGATCTTCTGAACAACCTCGGCCAGCCCCCGGTGGAAACCAGCGATCCGGACGTACTTGAAGCCATCGCCTTCTCCACCGGTATTGGCGGTCCGGCCGGCAAGGTGGAGCTCACCGACCTGACCATCAAACTGGATGACACCACCTTCACTGGTTCCGGTAGCTACAACCTTGCCGACACAGGCGTTGTCTTCCAGCTCCAGGGCGACCAGTTGAATGCCGACCGATACCTGCCACCGAAAGCGGAAGGAGAGGCGGAGGAAGCACCCGCATCCCAGGAAACCGCTGCAGCCGGACCCGAAGGCGACCTTCTGCCCCTGGAGACCATTCGCAGCCTGCTGCTGGATATTGATCTGGGACTCGGCCAGCTGATCGTCAGCAACCTGACTATCAACGAAATCAAAGCCAGCACCACCGCGAAAAACGGCCTGCTCAAGGTTGATGAGTTCAGCGGCAAACTGTACGAGGGCAGCTTTGGTGCCAACGTGACCATCGACGCCCGCAGCGACAATCCGAAATGGACCGTTGGCTCAGACGTAACCAATGTACAGACCCTGCCTTTGCTCACCGATCTGGCAGAAGTGGATATGCTCGCCGGCGGGGCAAATCTCAAAGTGAACGCCAACACCTCTGGCAACCGGATCTCGGCACTGCGCAGCAATGCTGACGGACAGATCAGCTTCAACCTCGCAGAGGGCGAGTTCCGCCGGATGAACCTCACCCGCATGGCCTGCCAGGGCATCGCTCTGGTCAACCAGGATGAGCTGACAACCACCGACTGGGGCACCAGCACCCCGTTCAACGACATGCGCGGCACCCTGGACATCAACGGCAACACCCTGAACAACACCGACCTGGTTGCAGCACTGGCCGGGATGCGTCTGGAAGGCAATGGCACAGTCGATCTGGCCCAGAGCCAGCTGGATTATGAAGTGGGCCTGAGAATCGTCGGTGAAATCCACAGGGACAACGCCTGCCGCGTTACCGAATATGTAGAAAACGCGGTTATTCCCGTGGAGTGCCGTGGCAACTTCGCCGAGGACCCGGCAGGACTTTGCTCCTTTGACGGCTCCCGCTTCAGGGACACCCTGAAGACCATCGCCGAAAATGCCGCCAAGGCGAAAGCCCGGGAGGAAGTGGACAAGGCAAAAGCCAAGGCGGAAGAGAAGGTTAAAGAAAAGGTGCAGGAACAGATCGGCGACAAACTCAAAGGACTGTTCAACTGATGCCGGACAGCTTCGCCAACAAACTGCTCCAATGGTACGACAGCCACGGCCGGCATGACCTGCCGTGGCATCACAACCGGAACGCCTACCGTGTGTGGGTTTCCGAAATCATGCTGCAGCAGACACAGGTAACCACGGTTATCCCCTACTTCGAGGCGTTCATGGAACGCTTCCCGGACGTTCATGCCCTGGCCGAAGCGCCGGTGGATGATGTGCTCAGCCACTGGTCCGGCCTTGGTTACTACGCCAGGGCCCGCAACCTGCAGAAAGCCGCGCAGACGGTGGTGGGCGAGTTCGATGGTGAGTTCCCGCAAACCCAGGAGGAGCTTGAATCCCTGACCGGCATTGGCCGCTCCACAGCCGCCGCCATATTGGCCCAGGCCTTCGGCATTCGCGCCGCCATACTGGATGGAAACGTGAAACGGGTGCTGGCGCGCTACCATGCCATACCCGGCTGGCCCGGCCAGACAGCCGTGCTTAACCAGCTGTGGCAACGGGCCGAAGAGCACACGCCGGAACAGCGGGTGCGCGACTACACCCAGGGCATTATGGACCTCGGCGCCATGGTGTGTACCCGCAGCCGCCCGGCCTGCGAGAGCTGCCCGCTGCAAGAGGGCTGCAGAGCCTACGCCCAGGGTGAAACCTCACTCTACCCCGGCTCCAAACCGAAAAAGGCCAAGCCGGAGAAATCCACCTGGATGGTGATTCTTGAGGATGGCGAGGGGCGCATTCTGCTTGAGCGTCGCCCGCCCAGTGGCATCTGGGGCGGCCTCTGGAGCCTGCCGGAACTAGACCCGGCCTACGGAGCCGATGAGCTTCAGGAAGCCTGCGAACAGAGCCTGGGGCTGGATTGCGCAGAACCAGAGCTTATCAACGGCTTTCGACATACCTTTTCCCATTACCACCTGCACATACAGCCCGCCCGACTAAACGTCACCGGCGGCGCCAACACCGTTGCAGACAAGGATCATCTGAAATGGCTACACCGCCATGAAGCCCTGAACCTCGGCCTGCCTGCTCCAATCCGGTCGCTGCTTACCGAACCGGAGCAAGCAGCTCTGCTTTGATCCAGTGCGCTGGCCCCCTCAGCCGCAACGATCTGTTATCATCACCGCCCGCAACATTTGCCAACAGGAGCCACCATGAGCCGTACTGTTTTCTGCCGCAAATACCAGAAAGAACTGGAAGGCCTGGACTTCCCGCCCATGCCCGGCGCCAAGGGCCAGGACATTTTCGAGAACATCTCGAAGCAGGCCTGGGAAGAATGGCAGGCCCAGCAGACCATGCTGATCAACGAAAAACACCTGAGCCTGATGGACCCCAACACCCGCAAGTACCTGCAGGCGCAGATGGAACATTTTTTCAACAACGAACCGTTCGACAAGGCCGAGGGCTACGTTCCACCGGAACAATAACCCCGGATTGATCAAAGCCTGAGCATGCCTGAAAAGATTCAGAAATTTTTCCGGCCTAGCCTTGACTCAAAACATCGAAACCGGTTTAATAGCGCCCCGTTGCACAGCAGTAGCGCAACATGCCCGGATAGCTCAGTTGGTAGAGCAGGGGATTGAAAATCCCCGTGTCGGTGGTTCGATTCCGCCTCCGGGCACCATTAAGAATTCAGACAAAACCCGCCTTGTGCGGGTTTTGTTGTTTCTGACGCCCGAGAAAGCCGACTCATGCTGGGATTCTTTGGGCATTGCACGCCCTGGGATCAATGCGCTCTTCCATCAGCCGTCGTTCACACATGGCCCTTTTCAGTTCCGAGTAATTGGTGGGGCTCGGATCTTCTTTGTAGCGCTCCTGGGCCAGTCTCGCCAGGTCGCACTTATCAAGCCACTTCTCAATCAACTCTGCAGTCTTCATAGCCACCTCGTTTCGCTGAATTTACCCGGTCAGCATAAAGTCTCTGGCACAGAGCTATCTCGGTTGTTTTTCGCATGAATTGTGGCGAAACATGGAGGGCATTGAGGATCAGAAATGAAAAAGCCCGCTTCATGCGGGCTTTGGAGAGTCTACCAAGTTTTGCCGGTTACTCACTAACCACCGTCACCGGACGATGGGCATGCCTGACGACCTTCTCGCTCACACTGCCAAGAGTGAGGCTTCTCAACGTAGAGTCGCCGCGGCGCCCCAGAAACATATGGGAGCCGGGATGTTCATCGAGGTACTCGACGATTTCCTTGGCCGGATCACCCTTTAGCAGGACTTCTTCCGCCGGCTCAACAATCCCGCTTACCGCCTGCTTCGCGGCATCAAATGCCTTGCGTCCGTATTCGCTGGCTTGTTCGTCAATGTCACTCTGCGGTATGCCACTTACGATCAGTCTCTCGAGCTTGGTACCGGGGAAGACGGCAAGCAGTTTGAGTGGCTGGCTCGTCGCTTTGGCAAACTCTGCTGCCATTTTGGCGGCGTGTGATGAATGCTCCGAACCGTCACACGCGACTACGATGCTTTGATTTCCATTTGCCATGTCATCAACTCCTTTCCTGATCAATGTTTAACCAAACTAACATTGCTGCGGCCATACGAGGGTTGATTGAAATCAATTACAGCGGGATCGGTTTTATGGTCGAAGCGCATTTGTACCTATTGCCGGAACCTGTGGCACCATTAATCCTTGCGCTGCCGAGACGGCAATTGATGACAAGGAGTGATTGAAATGCTGATGGCCATTGGGGCGATCATTGCAGGCCTGATTCTGCTGGTGTGGAGTGCGGACAAATTTGTGGAAGGCTCGGCTACCACAGCCAGCCACTTCGGTACGCCACCACTGCTCATCGGTATGGTTGTGGTGGGTTTCGGCACGTCTGCGCCAGAGATGGCCGTGTCTGCACTGGCGGCCTCGCAGGGTAATCCCGGTCTGGCTCTGGGCAACGCCTATGGCTCAAATATCACCAACATTGCGTTGATTCTGGGCATCACAGCCCTGCTGGCGCCGATCGCCGTTCACTCCCAGGTCATGCGAAAGGAGCTACCCATTCTCATTCTGGTCACCGGCTTTGCCGGCTGGCAACTGTGGGACGGAGATCTGAGCCGGATGGATGCCATCGGTCTGATGCTGGCTTTCGTTGTACTGATTGGCTGGAGCATCTACCAGGGCCTTCGGCAACCAGACGATGCTCTCGCTAAGGAGATGACCGAAGAAGTGAACGCAATGCCAGTGCGCAAAGCCATTTTATGGCTGGTGGTCGGACTGCTGCTGTTGATTATCAGCTCCCGCATACTGGTGTGGGGTGCGGTTGATCTGGCGACCACCTTTGGCATCAGCGATCTGGTTATCGGCCTGACCATCGTGGCCGTTGGTACATCACTTCCGGAACTTGCCTCATCCATCATTGCCGCCCGCAAAGGAGAGCATGATCTGGCCCTGGGCAACATTCTGGGTTCCAACCTGTTTAACACCCTTGCCGTCGTGGGGATTGCAGGACTGATTGCCCCCATGCCGGTGGCGCCAGAAGTGCTCACCCGTGACTTCCCGGTAATGGCTGCCCTCACCCTGGTTCTGTTTGCCATGTGCTATGGCTTCCGCGGGCCCGGGCGTATCAACCGGATTGAAGGGAGCGCCTTGTTACTTGCCTTCGTGGTTTATACCGTGTATCTCTTGGCTTTTTCGGGAGCGTAATTCATGTCACTTGCAGCCTGGCTGACCTTCCTTGTTGCAGCCGTTCTGATCAGTGTTTCCCCGGGTGCCGGGGCGATCAATACCATGAGTAATGGAATGCGTTACGGCGTTCGCCGATCGCTGCCGGCAATCATGGGGCTGCAGCTTGGTTTTGGCATCCAGATTCTGCTGGTGGGTGCCGGCCTCGGCGCCATCATCGCGTCCTCCAACATCGCCCTGTCGGTTATCAAATGGCTGGGTGTTGCCTACCTGATCTGGCTGGGCATTTCCAAATGGCGAGAGCCTGTGATGGAATCCATGGACGATGACCGTCAGCCCGTAAGCGGGTACAAGCGGTTCTGGAATGCCGTGTTCGTGAACCTCACCAATCCCAAGGCCACGGTCTTTCTGGTGGCCCTGTTTCCACAGTTTCTGGTAGCAGGCGCACCCCATGGCCCGCAGTTGCTCACCATGGGCATCACACTGATTCTGGTGGACTGCCTCGTGATGCTCGGCTACGCCCTGCTGGCAAGCCAGCTGTTCCGGTTTATGACCACAGCCCGGCGCCAGCGGCAGATGAACCGCGTATTTGGCGGCCTGTTTGTGACCGCCGCTGTCGCCCTGGCCAGCTTCAAGCGCGCCTGACGACAAACCCGTTCAACGCAGGATACATTCCCGACTCAGCTTCTGGCTGAGCGTCCTGCGTTGTTGCCTCAGGGTATTACCCCTGTCGTTGCTATAGCCCGCCCGCAGTTTGGACTGGATCCGCTCCAGTTTGCTTCTATAGGTTGCGCAGGTCTTCTCCAGCTCGGCATCGGCCTTTTCTTTTGCCGTTGCTCCGGAGCCCCTCGGGCGACCGGAGGCAAGCAGGCCTTCAACCTCTTTGCGGATTCCTGACACGCGTTTGCCTTGCCCGAGATTCTCGGACATCGGCACCGTGACAGGCGCCTGCACGTCAAGCTGCTTATGGGGAATTTCTCCCGGCGGGTAATCGGAAAAATGCGCTACGCCCCGGCTGTCTATCCAGGTGTATACCTCGGCACTGACTGCTGAAGTGAGAAATAAAGACAAAACAAGACCAGCCATCATCCTTGGCATACGGTTCCACTCCCTGTGGTTCGGTAATTTGGTGGGGCAGTATAGCGAAAAAAGCCCCGGGCTTGGGGGCAGATAGGCTAGGGGCCAGATGAACACCTCATCCGACCCCGATTTCGGTTTTACTGGTCGAGAAGCTCGATCCAGTGCTGCACCGGCACCGGCGACTTGGTTTCCAGGTGCATCTGGCAACCGATATTGGCGGTCACGATGCGGTCCGGATTGTCGACGGTCAAAGCCTTCAGTTTGTTACCAAGCAGCTTCTGGCTCATCTCCGGCTGGGTCACCGAATAGGTGCCCGCAGACCCACAGCAAAGGTGCTTGTCCTTGGTCGCAGCCAGGTTAACACCCGCCCGTGTCAGCACCTGCTCCACCACACCGTTCTGCTTCATTGCGTGCTGCAGGGTGCAGGGACAATGGAATGCCACCTTGCCCGGGTCCTGCCGGACCTTGAGCTTTTCCAGATCCTGTTTCAGCAAAAAGGCGCCGAGATCGGTGCACAGTTCGCTCACCTTCTGGGCCTTGGCGGCATAGACCGGATCGTCCTTCAACAGATGACCGTAATCCTGAACCATCGCCCCGCAACCGGAAGCCGTCATGATGATTGCCTCAGCACCCGCCTCGATAGCGGGCCACCAGGCATCAATGTTCTGGCGCATTCTTTCCAGGCCTTTCTCGTGCTCGGAAAGGTGATAATTCACGGCACCACAGCAGCCAGCCTCCGGGGCTTCCACCATGGTAATGCCGAGCCGATCCAGAACCCGGGCGGCGGCTGCATTGGTATTCGGAGTGGCCGAAGGCTGCACGCAACCGGCCAGTGCCAGCACAATACGGCTGTGACTGGCTGCAGGCCAGGGGCTGGCCTGCTTTCTGGGCGGCACCTTGGTGCGCAGTTTTTCCGGTAATACCGGGCGGAAAACCTGCCCCAGACGAAGCAGAACACCGAACAACTGGCGGTTGGGAATCACCCGCGCCAGGGCCCAGCGCAGCCACTTGTCTTTCGGCTCCCTGGGCATCTCCTTTTCCATCAGACCGCGGCTGATGTCCACCAGACGCCCATACTGGACACCGGACGGACAGGTGGTCTCACAGCTGCGGCAAGTCAGGCAGCGGTCCAGGTGCTCGCGGGTTTTCTCGGTAACTTCCGCCCCTTCCAGGAACATCTTCATCAGGTAGATCCGGCCACGAGGACCATCACGCTCGTCGTTCAGTTCCTGATAGGTCGGGCAGGTCGCGGTGCAAAAGCCACAATGCACACAGGCCCTCAGGATCGACTCGGCTTCCTGGCCTTCCTTGGTGTTAGCAAATTGTTGAACCAGATTCGTCTGCATAATTACAACCAGCTGTATAAACGTCCGGGATTGAAGATATTGTCCGGATCAAAGGCATTCTTGATGCGGCGCTGAATGCCCTTCAGGGCCTCCGGCTGGTGATGCATCACCTCACCGGTGCGATCGCCACCACGGAACAGGCTGACCTGGCCACCGGCAGCTCGGGCCGCAGGCTCCAGATCTTTCAGCTCACCGGCGCCACGGAACCAGCGCTGGGAACCGGCCCAGTCGATAAACCAGTTACCTTCCAGTTTCGGTGTGGCAGCTGTCGAACCAACGGAGAAGCGCCATAAAGGCACGTCGTTACCGGCAAAAAATTCGTGACGCATATCCTGCACCTGTCGCCAGAAGTGGTCGCCCTCTTCCATCACTTCGCCGGACCACTTTTCAGCGGTGGCTTCCACACCGGATTTCGCACCGGCCAGGCGCAGGTAAACCTTGCCGTCCACCCAGCAGGCGGCGGTGATGGGCTTGGGCTCGGCCGCCCGGCTGTTCATATAGTGAACCACCTCGTCCATGCCCATTTCCTGAACCAGGGTCAGGGAAGCGGCCGGTTTCGGCATCACTTTCATGCTGATTTCAGTGATTACGCCCAGAGTTCCCAGGGCACCGGCCTGAAGACGTGATACGTCATAGCCGGCCACGTTTTTCATGACCTGACCACCAAAGCGAAGATGTTCGCCCTTGCCATTGAGCAGCCGGATACCCAGCACCTGGTCACGCACCGAGCCGGCCCAGGGGCGTCCCGGACCGGAAAGGTTACAGGCCAGGGTGCCGCCGATGGTGGAGGCGGCACCAAAATGGGGTGGCTCAAAATGCAGGCACTGACCTTCTTCAGCCAGAGTCGCCTCGATTTCGCTCAGCGGCGTACCGGCACGGACGGTCAAAACAAGCTCCACCGGGTGATAGTCAACGATACCGGTATGCTCGCCCACGTTGAGGGTTCCGGCATCGGTGTCGGCTTCCCGGCCCATAAAGGCCTTGGTGCCACCGCCGACAATATTGAGTTTGTGCCCGCTCTCCCGGGCCTGGAGCACCTGCTCCTTCAACTGTTGGGAAATATCAGCCATGGGCGGCTTCCGTATGTTCGTGCGTGTGTTGTTTGTGCTCAAGGGAGCGGTATTCCTGGCAGAACCGAAGGGCCGGTACGCCCTTGCCCGGGTTCAGGATACCGGCGGGATCAAACGCGGCCTTTACGTCGTGGAACTGCTGGAGCTCCTCATCGTTGAACTGCACTGCCATCTGGCGAATCTTTTCAACGCCAACGCCGTGTTCACCGGTAATGCAGCCACCTACCTCCACACACATTTCCAGGATGCGTGAACCGAAGGCCTCCGTGCGCTCGAATTCGCCGGGCACATTCGCATCAAACAGGATCAGCGGGTGCAGGTTGCCATCGCCGGCATGGAACACGTTGGCGACGCGCAGACCAAACTCCTCGGACATCTTCTCCATTTCCGTCAGAACATAGGCGATCTCACGACGGGGAATGGTACCGTCCATGCAGTAGTAGTCCGGTGAAATCCGGCCCACGGCCGGGAACGCAGACTTACGGCCTTTCCACAGCAGGGCTCGCTCTTCCTCGCTCTGAGAGGTCCGAACCGAAGTGGCACCCAGCTTTCGGAAGACTTCTTCGGCCTGGGCAATGTGTTCGTGAACTTCCTCCTCGGTGCCGTCCACTTCACAGAGCAACAACGCCTTGGCGTCCCGCGGGTAGCCGGCCTGGGCGAAGTCATCCGCTGCGATGATGGCGTGGCCATCCATCATTTCAAGGCCACCAGGGATAATGCCGTGGGAGATAATCCCGCCCACGGCGTCACCACCTTTCTGCACGTCATCAAACCCGGCCATGACAACCTGGGCTACTTCGGGTTTCGGCAACAGCTTCACTTTGACTTCCGTCACCACACCCAGCAGCCCCTCGGAGCCGGTCATCAGCGCAAGCAGGTCCATCCCACAGCCGTCCAGACCATCACTGCCCACGGTCACGACATCACCCTCGGCGGTGACCATTTCCACGCTCAGGATGTTGTGAACGGTCAGACCGTACTTGAGGCAATGCACGCCGCCCGAGTTCTCGGCCACGTTACCGCCAATGGTGCAGGCGATCTGCGAGGAAGGATCTGGCCCGTAATACAGACCGTACTGGGCCGCTTCTTCGCTGATGGCGAGGTTTCGCACCCCGGGCTGCAGTCTTGCCGTTCGGGCCAGCGGATCAATCTCCACGATGCGATTGAACTTGGCCAGCGACAGTACCACGCCCTCCTTGTTGGGCATGGCACCGGCACTGAGTCCCGTTCCGGCTCCACGGGCCACCACAGGTACCGCGTTCTCGTTACAGATGCGCATCACCCGCTGCACCTGTTCAACGGTTTCCGGCAGCACCACCAGCAACGGCATTTCGCAATACATCGACATGCCGTCGCATTCGTAGGGCTTCATGGTTTCGTCATCGGTGATGACGTAGTCCGGGTCGATAAACGCCCGGAACTGCTCCGCCAGCTCGGCTTTGCTGACTTTCGGCTTGGTAGTCATAGCACTCTCTGGGTTCGAATTACGTCAGTGTGACAGTCATCAACCGCGTTTTGTTTCAAAGTGGTCAAGACCGGCCTGGGCACAGTCCATATCCTGCTGGGGGGTACCGGAACTGATTCCGATACCACCCACCACTTCGCCGTCGACGATCACCGGCAGACCACCGCCAACAGAGCTGATGCGCCCGCCAACTTCGGTGTGGATACCGAAAGCGAGACTGCCGGGCACGTTCACCTTGTTGTAGTCATGGGTGGCTTTCTTGGCCGCAGCCGCCGTGAAGGCCTTGTCCTGGGCAATGGTCACACTGGTGATCTTGCCGCCGTCCATGCGCTCGAAGGCCACCAGATTGCCGGATTCGTCCACCACAGCGATGCACATGGGCACACCGATTTCACGGGCCTTTTCAGCCGCGCCCTCAATGAGGATGCGCGCCTCGGCAAGGTCCAGTCGTTTGATCGTCAACATAAAGCTTTACTCCTTGATTTGATTAACCGTAAACCAGCCCTGGCAGCCAGGTTACGATGCCGGGGATCAGGACACACATGAACAGTCCGAACGCCTGAATCGCCAGGAACACCAGGGAAGACTTGAAGATGGTACCCATGGAGATTTCCGGAGGACAAACGCCGCGGATGTAAAACAGTGCGTAACCAAACGGCGGACTCAGGAAAGACATCTGCATGTTCACCAGGTACAACACACCGAACCAGAGCACCACGTCGTCACCGGCTACCGGCGGGAAGCCGAACAAGCCAGGGAATTCCAGCGCCTTCACAATCGGAATGAAGATGGGCACTGCCAGCAGCAGGATACCAACCCAGTCAAGGAACATACCCAGAACCACCAGCAAGACCATCAGCAGGAGCAGGATCCCGTACGCCGACATGCCGGTTCCAAGTATGGCGTCGGTGACAAACTGCTGACCACCCTGGAGGATGTAGAAACCGACGAATACCGATGCACCGAACATGATCCACAGAACCATGGCAGACGCCTTGGCCGTGGTCACGGAGGCTTCGCGAAGGCCGGCAATCGAGAACTTCTTGTGCATCATCGCAACGATAATGGCACCGAACGAACCGATACCAGCCGCTTCAACCGGCGTGGCAATACCACCGAAAAGCAGGCCCAGAACCAGACCAACCAGTGCAAGGGGTGCAATCAGGTTGCCCAGAAGCTTGAGCTTTTCTTTCAGACTGATCCGGTCTTCCACCGGAATGGGCGGGCCCAGCTTCGGATTCAGCCAGCTGCGCACCAGAACATAAGTCAGGTACAGACCGGAGAGCATCAGACCGGGCAACAGAGAGCCCAGATAAAGCTCGCCCACAGACTGCTGTGCAACAACGGCATACAGAATGGCCAGAATCGAAGGCGGAATGAGGATACCCAGGGTTCCACCCGCCATGATGGAGCCGATGGCAATCTTGTGGTCGTAATGACGTTTCAACATGGCCGGCAGTGCGATAATGCCCATGGTGACAACGGCGGCACCGATAACACCGACCATCGCAGCCAGAATCGTAGAGGCGACAATGGTTGCAGCAGCAAGGCCGCCACTGATGCCGCCCATCCACTTGTAAACCACGCTGAACATTTCTTCGATCAGGCCCGCGCGTTCAAGCATCGACGCCATGAAGATGAACAGAGGGATCGCAGCAATGTCGGGGTTTGCCATCAACGGGAAGATCCGGCCGGGGACAATGTTCAACATCATGGCGTCACCCACCAGGTAGATGAACATGACACCAAGACCACCGGTCACGAAAGCAAGCGGCAGCCCCATCATCAGGGCGACAGCCAGAGATCCAAACATCAGGTAGGTCAACGGCCCGATTTCGACGCCGGACAAGCTACCCGAGAGCTTGAAGAGGAATTTGTCATCACTCCATGGGTCATAAAAGAGAATGTTGATCAGTTCAACACAGATGACAAACGCCAGACCCACGGTGGCGATGATCATTAACCATGTACCCAGTTTTCCGGCCATGCCGCTGCTGGGCGCTGCAGTTGTTGTACTCATGATGTGCGCTCCTGACCGAGACGGATGAACAGTACGATGTCTTTAAGCAGCTTCGAAAAGCCGGCGAGCAGCAACAGGATTGCGCCCACAAACATCACGCCTTTCACGGGGTAATACTGGATACCCCAGGTCTCGACAGTGGTCTCTTGCATCATCAGGGAGTCCTGGAAGAAGGTCCAGGATGTGGTGGCCAGAACGGCTGCAAATATGAAGAAGAACATGGAGGTGAAAATATCCATGCCCACGCGCCCGCGAACCGGCAGGAAGTTGTAGACGACGTCTACCCGAACGTGCGCTCCGTGCAACAGCGCAAAGGCACCGGCAAGGATGTACTGCATACCGAAGATCAGGAAGCTGGCCTCATGCACCCAGATCGTTGGCATGTTAAAGATGTATCGCATCACCACTTCAAAGAAATAGAAAAGCACGGCGTTGATGGTCCAGAACGCAACGAAAAGACCTGACTTCTCGCACATCCAGTCAACGATTTTCGTAAACCAGTTACCCTCGTACTCAAAGTGAGCAAGAGGATCATCTTCTTCAGACTGCAGCTCGGAAACCGTTTTCTCGGGCTCGGCGTCATCTCCGCCGTGCTTACTGCTCCACTTATCCCAAGCCATCATGAGCAATGGCATTACCGCAAGCCAGCCCCAGTAGAACCAGTGCGGCAAAACAAAGCCAAAGGAACTCAGATCAGACATGTTGTTACCACCCAGATCAAAGAGCGAGGAAGGGAGGGCTAATCCTTAGTCGGCTAACCCTGCCTTCCTCGTGTGTCGTTTTTTATTTGAGCTTTGGAACTCAGAAGCCCTTGATGTCTTCTTCGGTTATGTAGCCAACCGTGTCGTTCATCATGTACTTCAGCTGGATATCCAGGATGGCGCGCGCGTCATCATTCTTGTTGGCCCAGTTGAACCAGATGGGGATCGCAGCTTTACGCCAGGTTTCCAGATCTTCCTGGCTCAGGCGGGTAACCGTGTCGCCATCCGCCTTGAACTTCTCCATCGCCTCGATGTTGCGCGCCTGGATGGCCAGGTAGTGCTTCTGGGAGTAGATCCGAACCTCGTCCTCAACCAGCTGCTGAAGCTCAGGCGAGATAGAGTTCCAGGCACGCAGACTGACGGTCAGATCCATCAGGTCCACCGGCTGGTAGATAGACATCACGCCGGGAGGTCCAAAGATGATGTAGTCAGTAACCTGGGAGAAGCCCAGCTCGTAGTTGACCGCAGGACCTACAAAGTCCGCCGCGTCAATGGTGCCTTTTTCGAGAGCCGGGAAAATATCCGAGCCCGGCAGACTGACCGTGGACACGCCAAACTGCTGGAAAACCTCGGCAACCATGCCTCCGGGTACGCGGATCTTCATACCTTTCAGGTCGTCAAGACTGTTTACCGGCTGCTTGGAATGGATGATGTTGGCATCGTGCTGGATCGGGCCAACGTAGAACAGGCCGAACTTCTTGTAGATTTCCCGGGTCTTCTCGAGCATACCCATGGAGTAGAACATGGTGTCCCACTGATGGGGCTGATCCGGACCCGCTGGGTAGGAAGACAGGAACACAGAGGCAGGGATCTTGCCCGCCCAGTACAGGGTGAACGGGTTCATACCCTGCAGCACGCCGTTACGAACAGCGTCAAACAGCGCGTTGTTGTCGGCAGCAACCGCCTTGGCCGGGAAGCACTGGAACTTGAGCTCTCCGCCGGACTTGGCCTCAATACTCTTACACCACTCCTCGAAGAGCGTGTAGCCCACCGTACCCGCGTCCCAGGTCGACTGGATTTTCCACGTGGTAGCAGCTTGGACCTGACCTGCGCCCATGAGCATTGCGCCTGCCAGAGTGGCGCCCATGGCGATTGTCTTGAGGAAACTTCTGCGAGGTGGGGTCTCGCCAGTGTCACAGCTATTTCGGATGTTATTCTTCGAATTCATCGAAACGTCTCCGTTGGCTTTGTTTTTATCAGCGTCTATGGCAACGCCGGCGCAGGCCGACATTAGAATGATATTCGTAGCCAATCCGGGTTTAGTCCAGTTCGGTGAGCACTGGTCTGACCAGTTTTTGAAGTATTAAAAATGGACGAAATACTCTGAATCGGCCATATTTAACGGGCTCGGACGCACATCAGCTGAGAACGGAAACACCTACAATCAGAAGCATTCACTGGTCAGACCAGAGAGCATAAACAGGCCCCCAAATGGCAATCTCCCAGGAAATCTCATATCGGCTGGAACGCCTTATTCTCGACGGCGGGCTGGCTCCGGAGCAGAAGATACCGTCCGAGCGCCAACTGGCGACCCGGCTGGGTGTTTCCCGCGCAGTGATCCGGGAAGCCCTGCATGAGCTTCAGGGCCGCGGCGTTATTGAGACCCGCCACGGCAAGGGGTCGTTTGTGGCCAGCATGGTGCCCGGCGCGAGCGAGCTGGGAGAACAGAGTCCGCTGATGCATCTTTTCGAGGGACATCCCCGCACACTTTTCGACCTTCTGGAAGTACGCGAACAACTGGAAGGCCAGGCCGCCTATCTCGCTGCCCTGCGGGCAACCCGCCTCGACCGGCATCGCATCACGAAGGCGTTCCGGGCGCTTGAGGATACCGACCCGCTTCGTAACGCCCGTCTCGACCATGGTTTCCATCTTGCGATTGTCGAGGCATCCCATAATCCGGTACTGGTGCATGTGCTCAACAGCCTGAAAAACATGATGTTGTTGACCGTTCAGGCCTCGGTTGCCAACCTGAACCCGAGAGAAGAAATGCGGAAGAAAATCGTCCGCCAGCACCGGCAGCTGTATGAGGCCGTCATCGCTGGCAAGCCGGCCAACGCCCAGAAGGTGGCGATGGCCCACGTACGGTTTGTCAGTGAGGCCATGAGAGACATGGAGAAAGACGGAGGCAAACTGATCAGGCTGCCCATTGAACAGGACAAAGCGAATGATCATTTGCGGGCAGAAGCCTAGCATGGCAAAAAGCTTGCATTGAACAATCATTCGACCACAATGTCATGCAGCGAACGGCGGTGAAATTCGGTAAAACGCTCTCTTTAAGGGATTGATTTCCGTATCCACAGTCCGTAAAACATGCGCCTTTGAATTACAGCCCCAGGAGTCACCCATGGCGGACCAGTCGCCTTTGATCTGCAGGGACATTCACAAGACCTTTGACCAGCTTGAAGTGCTCAAAGGTATTTCACTGGAGACCCGCAAAGGCGACGTGGTTTCCCTGATCGGCAGCTCCGGCTCCGGCAAGAGCACCCTCCTGCGTTGTATAAACCTGCTGGAAACCCCCACTTCCGGCGACATTATCGTGCACGGCGACCCAATAAAGTTCACGACCAACCGCAGGGGCGAACGCATTCCCGCGGATAACAAGCAGGTTGAGCTGATCCGCGCCAAACTTTCCATGGTGTTCCAAAGCTTCAATCTCTGGTCTCACATGACGGTGCTGGAGAACATCGTTGAAGCGCCGATCCACGTGCTCAAGGTTCCCAAGAAGGAAGCCATCGAGCGCGCGGAAGCCTATCTGAACAAGGTGGGCATCTACGAGCGCAAGGACTACTACCCGGCCCAGATGTCCGGTGGCCAGCAGCAGCGGGCGGCTATTGCCCGGGCCCTGGCCATGGAACCGGAAGTCATGCTGTTTGACGAACCCACGTCGGCGCTGGACCCTGAGCTGGTGGGGGAAGTACTGAAGGTTATGCAAAGCCTGGCCGAGGAAGGCCGCACCATGATCGTGGTTACCCACGAAATGGCGTTCGCAAGGGATGTGTCGAGTCAGGTCCTGTTTTTGCATCAGGGCGTGATCGAGGAACAGGGTACCCCCGAAAAAGTGTTTGATCACCCGGATTCGGAACGCATGAAGCAGTTCCTGACTCCCAACTTCTGACACTCGGTGCTATCTTGAACCGGTGAAAAATAAAATGCTGGAACCAAAAACTTCCATCAAAAATAAAGCCCAAAAGGCAAACCACTGGAGAAGTGACACATGAAAAAAATGATTTTTGCAGCAAGCTGCGCCCTCGCCCTGATTGCTGGTGGCGCACAGGCCCAGGAACGGGATCTGCGTATCGCCTTCGACGTGCCCTACGAGCCGTTTGAGTACAAAGACGAAAATGGCGAACTGACCGGTTTCGAAGTGGAACTGGCCGAAGCCATGTGCGAAGAAATGAACGCCAACTGCGAATTCGTGATCCAGGCATGGGACGGCATGATCCCGGGCCTGCTGGCACGTAAATTCGATCTGATCATGTCGTCCATGTCCATCACGCCGGAGCGCGCAGAGCGGGTTCTGTTCTCCGAGCCGTATTACAACACCCCGGGTGGCTGGTTCGGCCCTGAGAGCTTCAACAGCGACGTCACCGACATGGATGCGATGGAAGGCAAGACCGTCGGCGTTCAGCGCGGCACCACCATGGACACCTACGTCACCGAAAACATGGGTGGCATTGTCAACATCAAGCGTTACACCACCGCCGATGACATGGTTCTGGACCTCGAAGGCCAGCGTCTGGACGTTGTGTTCGTAGACTATCCGGTTGGCGAGCAGACCGTCCTCACCAAGGAAGGCTTCAAGGAAGTCGGTGAGCCGGTCAAGCTGGGTCAGGGCGTGGGTGTTGCCATGCGCCAGCGCGATACCGAGCTTGCCGAAGAAGTGAACGCTGCCCTTCGCACCCTGAAGGAAGATGGTACCTACGACACCATCATGCAGAAGTACTTCGCTTACGACATCAAGATGTAAATCTGCCGAGGGGTGGCCCGTTGGGGCCGCCCCTGCTTACCGGACTTTCCCATGCTTGATCTGAAAGGCTATGGCCCGGCCCTGATGGATGGGGCAATAGTCACCATTGAACTGGCCTTCCTGTCTCTTGCTCTCTCGGTTGCCCTGGGACTGATTGGCGCGTCTGCCAAACTGTCGCAAAGCCGGGTTGCCAAAGGTATCGCGACCACCTACACCACTCTGATTCGTGGCGTGCCCGATCTGGTCATGATGCTGTTGTTCTACTATGGCGGCCAGGTTGCAGTGAATATGCTCTCGGATTACATCTGGGAAACTTACGAGATCGACTTTTTCTTTCAGTTCGACCCGTTTATCTCCGGCGTTGTAACGATCGGGCTGATTTTCGGCGCCTATATGACCGAAACTTTCCGGGGCGCGTTCCTGGCTGTTGAAACCGGCCAGATTGAGGCTGCCCGGGCCTATGGTTTTACCCGTTTTCATACCTTCCGCAGAATCATGCTGCCGCAGATGCTGCGCCATGCCCTGCCCGGTCTGGGCAACAACTGGCAGGTTCTGCTGAAGACCACCGCCCTGGTTTCGATCATTGGCCTGACCGACATGGTTCGTGTGGCGGAGGAAGCCGCCAAGGCGGAGCGCATGCCGTTCCACTTTTTCATTCCGGTGGCATTTGTCTATCTGGCCCTTACGGCGGGGTCTGAGCTGTTCATCAAGTGGCTCGATAAACGGGCCAATGTCGGCGTGGTTCAGGGGGGTTAACGGATGCCTGATTTCATTGCCGAGTGGCTGAACCAGAACGAAATCTTTACCGCCATGACCATCATGGAATACTGGGATGGCATGGTGACCACCGTGCATCTGGTGTTTCTGTCCCTGGTTATCGGTTTGCTGGTGGCGGTTCCGCTGGCCATCCTCCGGACGGTTCGCAACCCCTTCGTCTCCGGCCCGGTGTGGCTTTACACCTATCTGTTCCGCGGCACACCATTGCTGATCCAGCTTTACATCATCTATTACGGGCTGGCCCAGATTGAGGGCATCCAGGAGACCTTCTGGTGGGAGATTTTCCGGGAGCCTTTCTACCCGGCACTGCTGGCTTTCACACTGAACACGGCGGCCTATACCACGGAGATTATCCGCGGTGCGATCATATCTACACCCAACGGTGAAATTGAAGCAGCCAAAGCCTATGGCATGAACTGGTTTATGCGGATGCGGCGGATTGTGCTGCCAAGTGCAGCGCGGCGGGCGGTGCAGGCCTACTCCAACGAGGTGATCTTCATGCTGCACGCCAGTGCGATTGCGAGTGTAGTAACCATTGTGGATCTGACGGGAGCAGCCCGTAATATTTACTCCCGGTTTTATGCGCCGTTTGATGCGTTTATCTTTGTGGCACTTTGCTATATGGCGCTCACGTTTATACTGGTTTTTGCTTTCCGCAAACTCGAAACTCATCTTCTGAAGCATCAGCGGCCGGTGAACGGCTGAGCCCGCGGAACATCATACTTCAGTGCCCGGGCAGGCAGGGTATTGCCTCCCGGGAAACGCTACGAGCACATCCATGTGCGCTTGACTGAAGCCATCCATGGCTTCAGACATTCCCGGGAGGCAATACCCTGCCCGCCCCCAAACCTGGTTCGGGGCTTCTATGTCGGCAAAACAAGATCTGTTCGGAACGAATTGTGACTGGCTTTCCCACGCCCTGGACAACCCAGCCGCATCACTCCCAGAAATCAAGACCTTTCTCCCCGACGGTACCCGAATCAGCCGCAAGGCCGTGGGTGTTCTGGACATTGTTCCCCCGGCTGGCCGAAGCAACCCGAATGCCGAGGCCATCATCGTTTCCGCAGGTGTTCACGGGAACGAAACAGCGCCCATTGAGGTTCTTAACGGACTGGTTTCCGAACTGATTGAGGGCGAATGGGAGCTGGCTTGCCCGGTCTTGCTGATTCTGGGTAATCCCCCCGCGATGGTCGCAGGGAAGCGCTTTCTGGAAGTGAACCTCAATCGGCTGTTCGATGGCGCGCATAGTCGGAACGAGTATGAGGGGCTGGCCGAGGCTGCGCGGGCGCAGGAGCTTGAGGAGGCTTGCCGGCAGTTTGCCATGGCCAATCCCCAGGCGCTCTATCACTACGACCTGCACACGGCCATTCGGCCGTCACACCGGGAGCGGTTTGCACTGTATCCGTTTGTTGAGGGCCGGACGGTTCCGGTCGACCAGCGTGATTTTCTGCTGGAGGCGGAGGTGGAGACGCTTCTGCTGCAGCACAAGGCGGGCACCACGTTTTCGTCGTTTTCCTCGTCGCTGTTGAAGGCCGAGAGTTTTACCATGGAGTTGGGTAAGGTTCGGCCGTTTGGTCAGAATGATCTGGGGCGCTTTTCCGGCATCCAGGATGCCTTGCGACGGCGGTTCCGGGGGCTACCCTCACCTGCGCCGCAGCCGCCGTTTGATCACCTGACGGTGTTCGAGGTGGTGCATGAGATTCTGAACACCGGGAAGAACTTCCGGTTCCACATTCCGGACGATGTCGCCAATTTCACCGAGTATCAGCCCGGCACAGTCATCTGGGAGGACGACGAGACCAGTTACCGGGTGGGGCATTCACCAGAGGCGATTGTGTTCCCCAATCCGGAGGTTCCGGTGGGCCATCGAGTCGGGCTGATGATCCGGCCAGAAACGGGGTCAGATGAAAGTTTCATCTGACCCTCGTTCCGGCTGATCAGGCCGGGGCGTTTTCGGGTTCCGGCACGCTGGCTTTGATCAACTGGGTGCAGACAGCCGGGATGACCAGCAGCGTGAGCACCGTTGAGGCCAGCAGGCCGGAGATGATGGCCCAGGCCATGGGTGGCCAGAGCGTGGAGCTTGAGAACGCCAATGGCAGCAGGCCGGCCACGGTGGTTGCTGTGGTCAGCAGGATCGGGCGGGTGCGCTGCTCTACCGCGTTGCGCATGGCGTCGCGGATGTCTCTTCCTTTCTCCAGTTCCCGATCCATCACGTCCAGCAGAACGATGGCGTTGTTCACCACGATTCCCACGAGGGCGATCACGCCAAGCAGAGACTGGAAACCGAAGGGTGAGCCGGACAGCACCAATCCGGGGAAAATACCGACGGTAGCCAGCGGCACCGTCAGAAGGATAATGCCGACCCGGCGGAAGGAGTTGAACTGCAGCAGCAGGAAGAACAGCAGCAAAAGCATCCCGATGGGGGCTGCGGTGAGCAATGCGGTATTGGCTTCACCGGAGCCCTCAGCATCGCCGCCCATGGCCATGCGGGTACCCGGCGGTAACGGGTTTCTCTGAAGCCCTGCGTAAAGGCCGTCCAGAGCCTGGCTGAAGCTGTAACCGGTTTCGAGATTAGCCGTGACGGTGTTCATTCTTACGCCATCACGCAGGTATCGAGCCGCCGGTTCCCAGGTGGTATCCACTGTCGCTACTGCTGAGAGCGGTACGGCGTCCCCCCGGTCGTTGTAGATATTCACTGACAGCAACCGTGAAAGCGACAGGGCCGTGCCCTCGCGGGAACGCAGCACCAAGGGGATGGGATCCTCTTCCTGGCGATAGCGCTCAGCCACCACACCAAAGCTCTGGCCATAGAGGCTCTGGGCCACATCGGCCCGGGTCAGGCCGTAGCGGGCCGCCGTGGCATCGTCGACGTTGATGGCAATACTCGGAACGCCAATATCCAGGTCATGGCGGACATCAACCGTGCCCTCAACGCCTCTCAGAATGCTGAAGATCCGCTCCACCGCTTCGATCCGGGCACCATCATTGGCATGGTAGACACGGATTTCCACCGGCGCAGCCCTGGGCGGCCCCTGCCCGAGGATACCCACGGTCACATCCAGTTCCGGCATCTGGTCTTTCACGTGCGCGCGAATCCAGCGGATCATGCCGGTAGTGTCTTCCAGTGTGGGTGTGGTAACCACCAGCCGTGCCCGGTTCGGTGCCTGGGGGGCGCGCTGCAGGTTGTAATAAAATGAAGGTCCGGTGAAGCCTACGAACCGGTGGACCTTCAGGGCGTCCGGCTGTGAACGGATAATTCGCTCCAGACTTTCCGTGGCCTCAGCCGTGCGGGCCTGGTCGGTGCCTTCGGGCATGTAGACTTCGACAATCACCCTCGGGCGATCGGCATTCGGAAAGAACTGCTGGGCCATGAAGGGGGTCATCGCAAGGCTGATGCCCACAAGTATGGCGCCGGCGGTAATCAGCCGTCCGGGGTAACGGGATACCAGGCCACCCAGAAAACGGGCTACTCCGATCAATCGGTCCTGGCCCGCCTTGCGGCGGGGCTTCAGGAATCTGGCCGCCAGCAAGGGAACGGCGGAGATAGCCAACAGATAGCTGACGGACAGTGTCAGCATGATCATAACCGGCACGCCACGGGTGAAATCCGCAGCACCGCCCTTGGCCAGAAGCAGGGGTGCGAAGGCCGCCAGTGTCGTTCCCGTTGAGGCACCCAGCGGGCCGGCCAGCTCGCTGACGGCCTGGCGCAGGGCATCCAGCCGCCGCATGCCCTCATCCAGGTGCCCCTGGATGTTTTCGACGATCACGATGGCGTTGTCGATCAGGATGCCCAATGAGATCACCATGCCAATGACGGCGATCTGATGCAGCACGCCCCCACCGAGGTCATAGAGCCCGACACTGATCAGGGCAACCATGGGCAGAATGGACGCGACCAGCAGCCCCATACGAATGCCCATGCCGGTAAAGACCACCGCCACGATGATCAGCACTGAAAGCACCAGGCTCCAGGCCAGGTTATCGAGCCGTTCCTGCACCTTGTCCGGCTGGAAGAACATCTCCCGGATCTCGTAGGGTTCAAAGTCTCCGCGAATCTGCTCCATGCGTTCGCGCACCCGCTGACCAAAGCGGATCGCATCGGTGGTGCCCTCTTCCATAATGATGGAGACCAGCACCACCCGTTCGCCGTCGTACCAGGTTTCCGGCTGTCTGGGTTCTACTGGTCCACGCCAGACATCCGCTGCCGCGGCCAGGGGCACCTGTGAGCCATCCGGAAGTTCAATGGGCGTGGCGCGGATGGCGTCAATATCGGCAAACTCGCTGTTGGGAAGGACCGACAGGCGGCGGCCATTGACCACCACGAAGCCGCCGGGAATGGTCTGGTTTCGCCGCGCCAGCGTGTCCAGCACCCGCGCCGGTGAGATACCAAGCCGGAAGAGCGCGGCATCGTCCAGTGCCAGGGTAATCTGCTCGTCTGCATCGCCTTCCAGCTCAATCCGGGAAACCCCCGGCAAATCCGAGAGGTTCTGCTTCAACCGTTCAGCAACGTCGGATAGTTCCGTTACCGAGGGCGAGCCACCTACGGCCATGACGATGGCAGGAATATCGATTAGACGGTCATCAAGTACCATCCGGCCCACATCGTCCGGGAAGTCCTGCTTCGCGCGCTCCATGGCCTGGCGCACTCGGTCCCAGGCGGGGTCGGTGTCGTAGATGTCGTCATTCAGGCGCAGGCGCACGATGGCAACGCCGGTACGGGCGGTGGACTGGGTATAATCCACCTCCTCCACCTGCCGAAGTTCATCCACCAGGGGCCTGAGTACGAGCCGTTCAACGGCCTCGGCGCTGGCACCCGGATAGTTGATGCTGATCAGGCCGGCCCGGTAGGGAAACGACGGGTCTTCCTGGCGTGGCATGGTGCTGTAAGCCGCGATACCCAACAGGCAGAGCATGGTCACCACCATGCCCAGCAGACGCTGGCAGTTCAGAAGCCGGCGGGTCATCAGCGCACCTCCACGGCATCACCGTCCGCCAGCCGTGTCATGCCGGCATAAACCACCAGGTCACCCGGGGACAAATCGCCAGAGGTAACCACCACCCGCTCGCCCACGACCCGGTCGACTTCCACCTCAACACGGGAGGCCACATTATCCCGGACCCGGAACACACTGACGCCCTCGGCGTTGCGGATCACCGACAGCAGGGGCACTGTGATGGCAGATTCCCGAACAGGCGTGATGCCCACTTCTACCGGCTGGCCGGGCTCCAGGGTGTTTACCGGCAGGCTCACCAGAACCGGATGCAGCTCGCCGCGAATGGCGCTGGCCTGGGCAATCTCGACCACCGAACCGGATTGTGGCGGGCGGCTGCGGTCCTGGACGGACCAGACAGGCAAGGTTTGCTCCAGCTCGACATGATCCAGCAGATACGCCGGTACCCGCACCTCTACCTCACGGCCCTCGGGCGAGGAAAGCCGCATCACCGGCTGTCCGGCCGCCACGAATTCGTCCCGCTCCACCAGCAGGGCTTCAACCCGTCCGGAAAAGGGCGCCCGAAGTGTACTTTCCTCGAGCAGCTGGGTTGCCTCCGCCAGGGACGCCCGCGCCGTTGCGACGCTCGCCTCCAGGGAGTCCCGCCGAGCTGCGAGCTGCTCCAGCGTCTGTTCGGACACCACACCGCGCTCGTGCAATCGGCTGGAGCGCTCCCACTCCCGCTGAGCCTGCTGATACTGGGTTCTCAACTCTTCCAGGCGGGCCCTGGCAGAATCCCGGGCCGGCTCCAGGCCAGGATTGTAGACCCGGGCGAGCAGATCACCGGCCTGCACCTTCTGACCGAGCTCCACCGCCTGCTCCTTGAGGGTGCCACTGACCTGGAAGGTCAGTGTCGCTCGCTGGGTAGCACGAACAATTCCGGAAAACCGCAGCGGCATATCCTGGCTCTCGCCGCCGGAAACTTCAGACACACGCACTGAAACCTTCTGCTGCCCGGACTCCGGGGCTACGTCACTGGCTTTACAGCCCGACAGAAACAGTGAAAAAACCGCAAGAGAAACGATGGCAACGGGGATTCGAAGTGGTGTCATGACTCTTCCTTTCATCCTTGCTTGTGTAGTTGGCGGGGTCCTGTCCCTGGAGAAACCCGATGATTGATTTAGACATCATGTCATTCTTTGACATTTTGTCAATAATCGGGTTTGATTCGATTTCAGGTATCCTATGCGTGCTGTTGCCAACTTACCGGATGATTGAATGAGCGAACCGCTGAAAACCCGTCGCGAGCGTGAGAAACAGGCCCGTTACGACACCATCCTGGACGCCGCCGAACTGGTGTTCTCGGAAAAGGGCTACGAACGCACGTCCATGGACGACATCGCCCGTACCGCCAGCCTTAGCCGGGCCTTGCTGTACGTGTACTTCAAGGACAAGGCTGCGATACAGAGGGGCATTATGCTCAGGGCGGGCCATAGCCTGTTCCGTCGATTTGAAGAGGCAAGACAGACCGCGGATAACGGGCTGAGCCAGATCCGGGCGATGGGAGAATCCTATTATCGCTTCTATCTGGAGGAACCGGATTACTTCTCGGCTTTGACCAAGGCGTCCACCGCCATGGCAGAGGCAGACGAAAGTCAGGCAGAGGAAATGTTGTGCTCCAAATCAGACCTGATGGAGCTGATGGTGGGGGCCATCGAACTGGGGCTACGGGACGGCACCATGAACCGCGACCGGATCAACGACCCCGTTCAGACCGCACTGTACCTGCGCGGGGCCCTGCACGGGGTGATCCTGCTCTGCCAGTCGGAAATGGGCGAGGGTAACCCGGCGTTTCCGGCCGAGCAGCTGATCCGGCACACCATGGATATGCTGACGTCGTCGATTTCTGCCTGACAACTCGCAGCCCGGCAGGCTGCTAGAGCTGGAAATCGTAGATGGAGCCCAGGCCCATGATCCCGGTGAGTTCGTCCAGGGCTTTGCGAACCTCCTCCAGCAACATCGGATCGCCAAGCTCGTTCTGGCTGAGTTCATCCCGGTAATGGGCTTCCACCCAGGTGGTCAGGCGCTCATAGAGTTCATCGGTGAGCAACACACCCCGGTTGATGGCTTTCAGCTCATCGTCGTTGAGCACCACCCTCAACCGCAGACAGGCCGGGCCACCGCCATTGCGCATAGACTGCTTGACGTCGAACACTTCCACCGCGGTGATCGGCCCGCCGGACTTCACCAGGCCATCCAGATAACGGCTGACCGAAGCCACTTCTCGGCACTCGCCGGGCACCGCCAGCAGCATGCCGTCGGGTGTGTTCAGCAACTGACTGTTGAACAGGTAGGAGGCCACGGCATCTTCCAGCGGCACATCGGCACTGCTGACCCGGACCGCTTCCAGCTCGGCACCGGTGAGCCGCTCCCTGATGTCCGCCAGCACCTGCGCTTCGTTAAGAAACGCCATTTCATGGTAGAAAAGCGTATTACCGTTGCCCACCGCTATCACGTCGTTGTGGAAAACGCCGCCATCAATGGCGTCCGGATTCTGTTGGGCAAACACCGCATTCTGGTCCCTGAGACCATGCAGCCGTGCCACCGCCTGGGATGCCTCAAGCGTTTGCCGTGCCGGGTATTTCTTCGGAGCCGGAGCCTGCTCGTTGAACGCCATCTGGCCATACACAAACAGTTCCACGCCGGGCTCACCGTAACCGGCACACAACCGGGTGTGGTTGGCCGCGCCCTCATCGCCAAAGTGGCTCACTGATGGCAGCGCCGGATGGTGCGCAAAATAGCTCTCGTCGGCAAAAATGGATTTCAGAGCCCGTCCGGTCACCGCATGCTCAATGGAACGGTGGAACTTGGCGCTCAGGTTGGCCGGAGTGAAATGCACGCGATGGTCAGAGGTATCGGCACTCGGCGATACCGTGGCCGCATTGGCCGTCCACATCGGCGACGCAGAAGAGACTGCCGCCAGGATCGATGGACTGGATTTGGCCGCCTGCTCGAGAACGCGAGCGTCCGGACCTTCGAACCCCAGGGCCCGAAGTGTCGGAATATGCGGCCGCTCATGGGGAGGCAGAACGCCCTGCACATAGCCCCGGTCCGCAAGGCGCTTCATTTTGGCCAGGCCCTGCAGTGCCGCCTCTTTCGGATTCGAGACGGAACTGACATTGGATTTGGAGGCTACATTGCCCCAGGACAGTCCCGCGTAATTGTGGGTGGGACCGACCAGACCATCGAAGTTTGCTTCAACCGCGTGTTTCACCATGGCACTGGGTTCCGTTAATCGAAATTGAGGCCGGGTGCCAGAGACTCTGGCATCTCACTCTTGCCGGCCTCCAGAGAAGCCATGGGCCAGGCACAGTAGTCGGCAGCGTAGTAGGCGCTCGGGCGATGATTGCCACTGGCGCCAACACCACCAAAGGGCGCCGCGCTGCTGGCGCCGGTCAGCGGCCGGTTCCAGTTCACGATACCGGCGCGCACTTCTTCCACCAGCCGTTCATAGAGTTTCCGGTCGTCCGTCAGGATGCCCGCTGACAGCCCGTAGTGAGTATCGTTCGCCAGTGCCAGTGCATCATCAAAGCTCTTGTAGCGATACACCTTCAGCAAGGGGCCAAAGAACTCTTCATCGGTCACGTCCAGACCTGTGGCATCCACGATACCAGGCGACAGCAGGCCGGTTCCGGACTTCAGGGACTTCATCTCCAGCAGGGATTTGCCGCCCTTCTCAAGCAGGCTGGCCTGGGCCGCCAGGAGTTTTTCGGCGGCCTCCGCGGAAATCACGGAGCCCATAAACGGCTGCGGATCGGCATCGAACTCGCCGACCTTGATTCGGGCGGAGACTTCCACCAGCCGGTCGATGAACGCGTCACCTTTCTTGCCCTTGGGTACCAGCAGGCGACGTGCACAGGTACAGCGCTGACCGGCCGACAGGAAGGCCGACTGCAGGGCATGGTGCACTGCACCATCCACATCAGCCACATCCTGAACGATCAGCGGGTTGTTGCCGCCCATCTCCAGGGCCAGGATTTTCTCAGGCTGGCCACCGAACTGTTTGTGCAACAGATGACCCACGGTAGAACTGCCGGTAAAGAACAGGCCGTCAATCAACGGGTGGCCGGCCAGGGATTTGCCCGTGGCAGAAGCGCCCTGGACGAGGTTGATCACTCCATCGGGAATGCCGGCCTTCTCCCAGAGTTTTACCGTCAGCTCGGCGACCCCCGGGGTCAGCTCACTCGGTTTGAACACCACCGTGTTACCGGCGAGCAAAGCCGGCACTATGTGGCCATTCGGCAAATGCCCTGGAAAGTTGTAGGGGCCGAAAACCGCAATGACCCCGTGGGGCCGGTGCCTGAGCACGGCGTGACCACCGGCAACATCGGATTCAGATGTCCCGGTACGGTCGTTGTAGGCTTTCACGGAAATGCCGATCTTGCCGATCATCGCCGCCACTTCCGTGCGGGATTCCCACAGCGGCTTGCCGGTCTCCAGGCCAATCTGGTGTGCCAGCTCTTCCTTGTGAGCCTCAAGCAGTTCACCAAAGGCTTCAACAACGGCCTGGCGTTCGGCAAAGCTCTTGCGCTGCCACTTCACAAAGGCATTGCGGGCTTCACGAACGGCCGCATCCACATCCTCCAGATTGGCGCTTTCGCCATCCCAGAGTGTTTCACCGGTCACCGGCTGGACAGATTCGAATACCGGCCCGTGGCCCGGTAGCCAGAGCCCGTCGATAAACAGTTCACCCGTCAGCTTTGCCATTTCGATGCACCTCCCGGTACTGAGCTTCTATAACTATGTTTGGTCAGCAGCCCCGAGTCTTTCAAGGGGGCCAGGCGAACCGGATCGCCAGATTCAATCTGCAAGGCTTCGGCAACTTCAGGTGGCAGGCTGACGGTATCCGGTCCGATACAATCTATCGGCACGGTAGTCACCCGGAAATCCCGGAATGAGCGGTTCGAAACCATGACCCGCTCCTCAGATGGAACGTCCAGGTTGACCGGTTTGCGAGTGACCATGGCGTGCCGGTTCATGCCTTCGCGAACCGTCCGGACATTGTGAACGAAGGCTTCAACCACGGGCCCGCCATCAAATATGTCTACCAGTCCGTTGAAGTTGAACCCCTCGGACTGAAGCATCCGGAGTGCCGGAGCGGTGTTGTCATGGACCCGGCCGATCACGGCACGTGCGGAATCCGGCAACATGGACAGGTATATCGGATACTTGGGCATCAACTCGGCAATAAACGACTTGTTGCCCAGCCCCGAGAGCATGTCCGCTTCGCTGAACTCCATGTCGAAGAATTTGGTTCCCAGCGCGTCCCACAGAGGGCTCCGGCCGTTGGCATCCGACACGCCCCGCATTTCCGCGAAGATTTTTTCCGAGAAGTGTTTGCGGAATTCATCCAGGTACATGAACCGGCAGCGGGAAAGCAGCAGGCCGCTGCCTCCGCCTTTGTACTCATCGGAGAGCAGCAGGGAGCAGATTTCGCTGGTATCGGTCATGTCGTTTGACAGATGCAGCGTTGGAGTCCGCACGTGCACACCCAGCTCTTTCGAGGCATTGACGGTGACGCTCAGACGGTAATTGTAGAAAACTTCATCCAGACCAACGCGAGCCTGGATACCGCTGATACCGACCGTTTTCTTGCGTTCGGTATCCTCCAGAGCGAAGAGATAGAGCCCTGCTTCCGGTGCAATGCGCTGGTTGAAGGTTTCACGGGCGTGATTGATCTTCTTCTGCAGCAGCTCGCGATCCGCCGGCAGGGTGGTCAGCCCCTTCCCGGCGCTTTGGGCCATGGCATACAGGTCGTCCAGATCGTTTTCCTGCAACGGGCGAATTACCAGCATGGTGTCGCCTCCGTGATCCCGGCGGATTGATACGTAACTGCGTCCTCGGTGCCCGAATAGGTCATAGCGGCGCGATCCTTACCCGGTCACCCGCGGTCCGGTTCAGCGTATGCCAGGTCGAGACCGGCACCTTGAGTTTGTCGTCCAGTGTTTCGGCGACCGGTGTCAGGGTGCAGCGAAACTGTTCACCCTCGCCGGCGGCAATGAGACAGGTTTCGCCGGTGTCCTCGTTGGTCCCATGAAGTTCCTTCGGGTGACTGGTCACGAGGGTTTTCAGGCTGTCGGTACGAGCTTCAAGAACCGGACCGGCATCAAAAATGTCCAGATAGTTTCCCGGCTGGAACCCTTCCCGCTGGAGCAACTCAAAGTTGGGTACAGTAATCTGGTGCGGCTGACCCATCGCCTTCTGGGCCGATTCACTCAGCAGCGTCACGTAAATGGGATTGGGCGGCATGAGCTCTGCGATGAAGGTTTTACTGAGCTGCCCGGAGTACTGGTCCGCCGTTTCAAAATCCATATTAAAGAAATGCCGGCCAAGGCTGTCCCAGAAGGGCACGCTCCCGTCGTCCAGCTGAACGCCCTGGATTTCCACGGCCATACGCTGGGCAAACCATTCACGGTGATCAGCAATAAACAGAATCCGGGCCCGCGACAGCAACTCGAACGCATCCGTGCCCTGCAGCCCCGGGCGGATCGAGAAAGAGCACAGCAGCGATACATCGGTCAGCGAGTGGGAGGGGTACAACACCTCCACACGGCGGGACACTCCCAGTTCATGGGAGGCATGGATCAGGGCATCCCGCCGGTAACTGTAAAAAGGCTGGCCATTGCCGGCATGGGCATCGATACCGGCCGTGCCGGCGATGTCTCCGGTCTCAGTGTCCTCAAGCACGAACAGGAACCTGGGAGGGTCATCCTCTGCGCTGATCCGGCCGGCAAACGACGCCAGGGACTGCTCGATCTTGTAGGCCAGGGCGTCGCCCTGTTTGGGCAGGGTGGAAGAAAGACGGGCACACTGGGTGCCCGCAATGGCGAGAATCTGGTCCAGATCATCCGGCTCAGCCGGACGTACCAGCCACATAAGATCTCCTTAGGCCGTCAGTTTTTTCACTGCCGCTTCGAAACGCTCGAGGGCTAATTCAATGTCCGGTTCCGGGATAATCAGGGATGGCGCCAAACGAATCACGTTTGCGCCGGCCACCAGAACCATCACGCCCTCTTCCAGCCCGGCGTTCAGGAAGTCCTTGGCCTTGCCCTGCCATTTCTCGGTGAGCACGCAACCGAGCAGCAGGCCGGCACCGCGCACTTCGGTGAACACGCCGTAGCGTTCGCCAATATCCATCATGCCCTTGCGGAGCTTGTCGGAACGGGCTTTCACACCCTTGAGAATCTCCGGCTGGCTGACGGTATCCACTACCCGCTGCGCCACGGCGCAGGCCAGTGCGTTACCGCCGTAGGTACTACCGTGAGTACCGACGCCCAGGCTGGCTGCAACCTTGGCCGTGGTCAGCATGGCTGCGACCGGAAAACCGCCGCCAAGCCCCTTGGCACTGGAGAGAATATCCGGCACCACGCCATACATCTGATAGGCGTAGAAGTGGCCACTTCGGCCAACGCCGGACTGAACCTCATCAAACACCAGCAATGCGTCATTTTCGTCGCACAAATCTCGCAGCCCCTGAAGGAATGCCTGGTCGCCGGGCATAACACCACCCTCACCCTGAATGGGCTCAACCACGATGGCACAGGTTTTCTCCTTCGAGATCAGTTTCTTCACGGATTCCAGATCGTTGAACTCGGCATGGTGAATGCCGCCGGGTGCCGGCTCGAAACCTTCCAGGTACTTGGGTTGGCCGCCTACGCTCACGGTAAACAGGGTGCGCCCGTGAAACGAATTCTTGAACGAAATGATCTCGTTCTTCTCTTTACCGTGATGCTCCCAGGCGTACCGACGGGCCAGCTTGAACGCCGCTTCGTTGGCCTCGGCTCCGGAGTTGGCGAAGAACACGCGCTCGGCAAAGGTGAGGTCACACAGAGTTTTCGCCAGACGCAGGGCGGGTTCGTTAGTCATCACGTTGGACAGGTGCCAGATTTTCTCAGCCTGATCGTGCAACGCGCCCACCAGCCCCGGATGGGAATGGCCCAGGCAGGTCACTGCGATGCCGCCCTGGAGATCGATGAACTCGCGGCCTTCCTGATCCCAGATCCGGGAGCCCTCTCCTCGCACCGGAATGATGGAACCGGGAGCGTAGTTGGGCACCATGACTTCATCGAACAGTTCGCGGCTGACGGGTTCTTTATTCATAAATCTCTCTCGGGAAAGCGGCTAAGCAATTAAAAATAGTTGAGTGGCCGCACCAAACAAGTAAGTAGGTGTGCGGACTCTTGCACCATAATACGCCACTCACGGCATAAGAACATCCGGTTCCCCGATGGCAGGCAATTCGATCACCTGCTGCCGTTCGTGCCCGCCCTTTTTTCTGTCCATGAGGGCGCCGATCAGAAGTTTGTAGGAATCCAGGTCAAAGGTGACTGCCTGGCCACTGAGTGAGAGATCCGCCAGTTCCTCCTCTTCATGGAGGGTGGCTACATGCATCCAGTTATAAACCACCAGGATGTCCGTGCGCCCGGACCGCTCATCCCGCTCAACGATCCCGACCGGCCCTTTCCAGGGCCAGGTTTTCAGTCGCAGGCCGTGGAAGGCAATCTGCACCCTGAGGTTATAGCGCTCGACATTCTCGAGTTCCTCACAGGCGCCCTTGCAGCGCCCCAGTGCGCGCTGGAAACAAGGACCCTCGTGCTCCGGCTCCAGGCCGAGTAGCCGGTTGCACAATTCATTCTTGGCCGCGATGCCGCTCAATGCCCGCTCGGCATCCCGCTTGCTGCGAAACAACCCGAAATAGTCCCCCAACCGGTGGGGCTCGATTTCACGAACCAGGCGCGCCTGGAGATACCCCGCCTCGTTTTTCGACAGCTCAATGCTCACCAGATTCTTGGCCGCCCGGGAGCGACGGTTGAACAGAGGCTTCAGGGTCTTGATCTGCTTGAGTTCCAGCAGGAGCGCGCCAAGCTCGCCGGCAGTTTCCGTCCACTCAACACGGCGCAGACTCTCGGACATTCTTACACCACGGGCAGAGTTATGATCGCCGGAAAAGTGCGAGGCCACCCGCTGGGCAATATTGGTGCTTTTGCCCACATATAGAAGTACATCGTTTTCGCCGTAAAACCGATATACCCCAGGGCCCCGGGGCAGGTCCTGAAGCGTATCCGACGGAAGGTGGGAAGGAATACTCGGCCGTTGCAGCAGCTCTCGGAGAGCCTTATCTAACTTCCCGTCGCCTTTTTCCGAACGTGCATGCTCAAAGAACGCAAGCATGGCGGACACATCGCCCATGGCCCGGTGGCGCTGAACCCGGGCAAGGCCATGGCGGGCAATCAGCGCGTCCATGTTATGCCGCCGGAATTCCGGATACAGCCGCCGGGAAAGCTTTACCGTACACAACACCTTCGCTGAGAACAGGCGCCCCAGTCTGCGGAATTCGGATTTGATAAAACCGTAATCAAAGCGGGCATTGTGAGCGACAAACACCTTGCCCTTGAGTTGCTCCTCCAGCTCATCCGCCACCTCTTCAAACAACGGGGCATCGGCGACCATTTCATTGGAAATGCCGGTAAAGTTCTCGATAAACGGGGATATCCGCGTTTCCGGATTCAGCAGCGTCTGCCACTCACCCACCACCTCGCCGGCCTGCCAGAACCGGATACCAATCTCGGTAATCCGGTCCCGGGCTGAATTACCGCCGGTGGTTTCAATATCAAGAAACGCGAACGTGGCTGACTCAATAACTGTACTTTCGGACGTCATGGAACAACTTTACGCCTCATTGGCAACTGCAGATGTCTGTATATGAACGAAAAGCTGTTATAGACATTCGTCTAATTTCTGCATGAATTTATTTAAATTGTCACGAATTCGTAACTACCTTGTTTTTGGGTCCAACAACAAAAATGTGTAGAGACAACAACGATGCAAAGCAACAAACTGAGATTGACAAATCGACGAAGAAATTTCTAACGGCGGTCGCGCCGGTAACTTTGCCAAAATCACAAAAGGCGACGCTGACACAGCCGACGGCCATTTTGGCATGGACGCAAATACCAGCCGTGTCGGTCTTTCTGTGGTTAATCCGGAAGGGGTCAAAGTTGTTGTCGAATTCGACTTCAGCAATAGCGCCAGCCTTGATCCGCGCCTGCGCCACGCTTATGGCGAATACAACAATGTCAGAATTGGTCGGTACTGGTCCAACTGTAACTCCTGGGTCGGCAACACTGCTAACGTGGACTTCGATGGCGTTCCGGGTACTGCTGGTGCACAAGACCGTACCGAGCAAATCACCTACATGAGCGGCCCGTTCTCCGTTTCACTGGAGAATGCTATCGACTACGGCGGAGTAGTAGGCGTAGCTCCGGTTCTTACACTTCAACCCGACGGAACGCAACAGCTAGAGCCAACACCGGGCCAAGATAGAGGCACCGTCGCCAGCTCTCCTGCACTGACTGCAAAGTTTGAAGATTCACAGGGTGGATTTTCTTACGCAGCAGCCGTCATGGCCAAGCAAACAGCTTACGACACAGGTTCGGCCGATGATTCAGCCATCGGTTTTGCCGGTTTCCTGGCTGGTAAAATTGCCATTACCGATATGATCTCAATCCAGGGTGCGATCAACTATGCAGATGGCGCCAATGCGTATGTATATCGCGCGGGTAGCAACTTTGCCGGAGCAGACGCAGCAACCACGACTGAGCAGAACACGTCCATGTATATCAACTATATGTGGAGCCCGGTTGATAAGGTTAGCATGGGCGTACAGTTCGAGAATCTGGAAACTGAAAGCCAAGGCGGAGCCGACGGCGACGCAAATCGTCTCATGTACGTAGCACAATACAGCTTCTAATCCTTCCGTTAGAAGTTAGTTAACTCAGCAGAAACCCCGGCTCCGGCCGGGGTTTTTGTTTGTGCGAAAAAGCGATCAGGAAAGAGCCAGAACGACAAAAGCCGCACCGGCCTTTGTCGCGCCACCCAACCCTCAGGCTGGGTGACAACTAGCTTCCTATCACAGCAGAAGGGAACGAATATCCCCAAGAAGCTGACTGAGCACCGTGGTAAACCGGGCGGCATCCGCCCCGTTTACTGCACGGTGATCGTAAGACAGCGACAACGGCAGCATTAACCGGGGCTGGAACTCCTTGCCATCCCAAACCGGCTTCATCGCCGCCTTGGAAACCCCAAGTATCGCCACCTCCGGCGTATTCACGATCGGCGTAAATGCCGTGCCGCCAATACCACCCAGACTGGTGATGGTAAAACAGGCACCCTGCATCTCTGCCGGCTTCAACTGCTTGTCCCGGGCTTTCTGGGCAAGCTCGGCGCTCTCGGCAGCAAGCTCCCACAAGCCCTTCTTGTCCACATCCTTGATAACCGGCACCATCAGCCCGTTGGGCGTATCCACCGCAATCCCGATGTGAATGTACTTCTTGCGAACCACCTCCTTGCGCTCCATGTCCAGGGACACGTTGAACTGGGGCAGTTCTGCCAGCGCCGTGGCACAGGCCTTCAGCAGGAACGGCAACGGCGTCATTTTCACGCCCTTCTTCTCGCCGGCTGCCTTCTGGGCCTTGCGGAAATCCTCCATGTCGGTGATGTCCGCATCCTCGAACTGGGTGACGTGAGGCACGTTCAGCCAGCTGCGCTGCATGTTGTTGGCCGTAGCGAACATCATCCGCGACATGGCCTCACGCTTCACTTCACCAAACTGGCTGAAGTCTGGCAGCTTGACCCCGGGGATACTGGAGCCGGTGGCAACACCGCTACCCTGCTGAGCCTGCTTCAGCTGGCTCTTCACATAGGCGTGGACATCGTCCTTGATAATCCGGCTCTTCGGGCCAGAGCCCTTGATGCGGGCCAGATCGGCACCCAGCTCACGGGCCAGCTTGCGAACAGCAGGGCCAGCATGGACCTTCGCGCCAGGCGTGGGCGGCTCATAGGTTGCACCCTGAGGTTCAGGGGCAGACTCTACTTGCTGCTTTGGCTTCTCTTCGGACTCGGGCTCCGACTTCGCTTCCTTCGCCGGTTCTTCAGACGCCGGCTCGGAGTCGTCTTCCGATTCGCCGCCCTCTTCCTGAACGGTCATCTCCAGCAGCTCATGGCCCTCGGAGAGCTTGTCACCCTCGGACACCAGGATCTTGCCCACTTTGCCCGAGTACGGCGAGGGAATCTCCATGGTGGCCTTGTCCGATTCCACGGTAACCAGCGGATCGTCAGCCTCGATGGTATCGCCTTCGGCGACATTGATTTCGATTACCGGAACATTGTCGAAGCCATCCAGCGCAGGAACCTTCACGGTCTCCTTGCGTGAGCCACCGGAAGCCTTCTTCGGCGCCGGCTTGCTCTCTTCGGATTTCTCCTGCTCCTTGGCTTCGCTCTTTTCCTCAGCTTTTCCTTCCGGCTCTTTCTTGGAATCGTCAGAGCCACCACCATCGGCACTGGCTTCCATCATCCCTACGACGTCGCCTTCCTTGACCTTGTCGCCCACCTTAACGGTGATCTTGGTAATCTTGCCGGCTCCGGGCGACGGCAGCTCCACGGAGGCCTTGTCTGACTCTACGGTCAGAATCGGATCTTCTGCTTCAACCGAATCCCCTGCGCTGACGGTGATTTCGATAACCTCGACCTCATCCGCACCGCCGAGATCCGGAACCTTGATTTCCTGTTCACTCATGGCGGTCTCCTTAGCTCAGCACCGGGTTCGTTTTGTTGCGATCGATTCCGTACTTGCGCATGGCTTCGAGAACCACATCGTTCTTCACCTCACCGTCCTTGGCCAGAGCTGACAGCGCCGTGACTGTTACGTAGTAACGGTCGACTTCAAAGAAGCTGCGCAGCTTTTCCCGGGTGTCGCTGCGGCCAAAGCCGTCGGTGCCCAGGGTCAGGAAGGTTTTCGGGATGAACGCCCGGAGCTGCTCGGAGTGCAGCTTGATGTAATCGGTGGAAGAAACCACTGGCCCGGTCTGCTTCTCCAGACACTGGGTAACATACGCCTTCTTCGGCTTGTCATCTGGGTGCAGGCGGTTCCAGCGCTCTACGTGCAGGCCCTCACGGGCGAGCTCGTTGAAGCTGGTAACACTCCACACATCGGAGGCAACACCCCAGTCGTCTTTCAGCATCTGGGCGGCAGCGCGCACCTCGTTGAGGATAGCGCCCGCACCAAGCAACTGAACCCGAGGCGTCTTCTTGTTGCCCTTGGTTTCAACAGACTCGAACTTGTACATGCCCTTGATAATGCCGTCTTCGCAATCCTTGGGCATGGCAGGCTGTTCGTAGTTCTCGTTTTCGATGGTCAGGTAGTAGAAGACGTTCTGGTTGTCCTCGAACATCTCCTTCATACCCTTGCGGAGCACGACCGCCATTTCATAACCATAAGCCGGATCGTAGGCTTTACAGTTCGGAATGGTGTTGGCCAGCACGTGACTGTGGCCGTCCTGGTGCTGCAGGCCTTCGCCGTTCAGGGTGGTCCGGCCGGCGGTACCGCCGATCAGGAAACCACGGGCCTGGATGTCACCGGATGCCCACGCCAGATCGCCAACCCGCTGGAAACCGAACATGGAATAGAAGATGTAGAACGGAATCAACGGGAAGTTGTTGGTGCTGTAGGAGGTCGCTGCCGCCATCCACGCTGCCATGGAGCCGTCTTCGTTGATGCCTTCCTCAAGAATCTGGCCTTTCTTGTCTTCCCGGTAGTACATGATCTGGTCACGGTCTTCCGGCACATACTTCTGGCCCTCGGCGGTGTAGATGCCGAGCTGACGGAACATGCCTTCCATACCGAAGGTACGGGCTTCGTCGGGCACGATGGGTACCACACGCTTGCCGATGCGCTTGTCCTTGGTCAGAGCTGTCAGGATACGGACGAAGGCCATGGTGGTGGAGATCTTCCGGTCGCCGGAGCCCTCCAGTACCGCTTTGAAGATGTCCAGATCAGGAATCTGCAGCGGCTGGCAATCCTTGCGGCGCTTGGGATAGAAACCACCCAATTCCTGCCGGCGCTTCTTCATGTAGACGATTTCCGGGCTATCCGGCGCTGGCCGGTAGTAGGGAACGTCCTTGAGCTCCTCATCCTTCAGCGGCACTGCAAAGCGGTCGCGGAACGATTTAAGCTGCTCGATATCGAGCTTCTTCAGAGAGTGAGCGGTATTCTGCGCCTCGCCGGCCTCACCAAAGCCATAGCCTTTGATGGTATGAGCCAGTATGACGGTCGGACGCCCACCGTTCTTATTGATGGCATGATGGAAGGCTGCATAGATCTTGTAAGGATCATGGCCACCCCGGTTGAGCTTGTTGATCTCCTCATCCGACAGGTCCTCAACGAGCTTGGCTGTTTCGGGGTACTTGCCGAAGAAATTCTTACGGGTATAGGCCGGGCCATTACTCTTGAAGTTCTGAAGGTCGCCGTCACAGACCTCGTCCATGACGCGCTGCATCTTCCCTTCATTGTCCCTCTCGAACAGGGGATCCCAGTGGCGACCCCAAACGACCTTCAACACGTTCCAGCCGGCACCGCGGAAGACACCCTCAAGTTCCTGGATAATCTTGCCATTACCACGGACTGGGCCGTCCAGACGCTGAAGGTTGCAGTTAACCACAAAGATCAGGTTGCTGAGGTTTTCCCGGCCGGCCATGGAGATAGACCCCAGGGTTTCCGGCTCGTCACACTCGCCGTCACCGACAAAGCACCAGACCTTGCGATCGCCCATCTCGATGAGCTCCCGGCTGTCCAGGTACTTCATTACGTGGGCCTGATAAATGGCCTGAATCGGGCCCAGACCCATGGAAACCGTGGGGAACTGCCAGTAATCCGGCATCAACCAGGGGTGCGGGTAAGACGAAAGGCCGGTGCCATCTACCTCTTCGCGGTACTTGTCGAGATCTTTTTCATCGAACCGGCCTTCAAGATAGGAACGTGCATAGATGCCCGGAGATGAGTGCCCCTGGAAATAAACCAGATCGGATTCGCGCTTTTCGTCGCCACCATGGAAGAAGTAGTTAAAGCCAACATCGTAGAGGGTCGCAGCCGACGAGAACGAGGAGACATGGCCGCCAAGATCTCCGGGACGCTGGTTGGCGCGCATAACCATGGCCATGGCATTCCAGCGGATCAGGGAGCGAATACGGCGCTCCATGAAGAGGTCGCCGGGCATCGGCGCCTGCTGGGACACAGGAATACTGTTCCGGAATGGCGTGGTAATGGAATATGGCAGTTCGGTTCCGTCACGGCTCGCCCGTTCAGAGAGCCTCTCAAGAATGTATTTGGCCCGGTCTACGCCTTCGTTCTCGATCAGAGATTCCAGCGCGTCCAGCCATTCACTGGTTTCAATGGGATCATCGTCCTGGTACATCAAACCCTCCCCTTGGCATCAAAAAGTGCAGCGCCGCCACGATCAGCAGCCGGGCGCGTTGCGGTGTCGATAAGCTGCGATGAAATGCAGTGTTTTGTTGTGGGTATGTCAGCCTGACAGGTGTACCGGCTCCCAGTACACAGAACCTGTACAAAGCATAGAACAGCTTTCACACTTTTCCTGCCCGATCGCACCCGATTTACGGGCTTTTGGCCCCACGAATGATCGGTATGCCGATGAAGCGCGCGGATCAGCCAACCCATTTTGTCGTCTTTTTACTACATTTTTAACGCTAAATTCAATTTACACCCTATCCAAATCCATTTCAGGGGCGCTCTTTGCGGTTACTTACGGAAGAATGACCGTTTTTGGACCATCAGACAACCAGACTGCGACCAATGTCGTAGCATTCTTATCAACCGGAAAATTGATTACCACGCTAAACGATATCCTCGCCGCAATTCGCTACACATTCGCCGCCGTTAGCGATTTTTGTTGAATATTCTGAGCCTTCAACTCTTCTACCCATCTAATTTACCGGAACTTTTTAATTAGACCTGAAAATAATCCCCCGTTTATGTATACTCGCCTGCCTGATTTTTAACCACCGAAAAGTGGTCGGACCACTTTTTCCGTCATTGGCACCAACAGAGGGCGATCTATGAACTCCATCGTCACCTTTCCGAACCGGATTCCCACTACCGAGTTCGAGGAACGGCGTTTCAAGGTCTACACAGACCGCCAGCTCGACAAGATTGAAGTTATTCAGAATCTCCCTGAGGAGACGCTGTTTGAAATGAAGGTGGTAGCCAGCGTGCTACCGTTCCGGGTCAACGAATATGTGATCAATGAACTGATCAACTGGGACAAGGTTCCCAACGACCCGATCTATCAGCTTGTCTTCCCCCAGAAAGGCATGTTGAAAGAAGAGCATTACGAGCGCATGGCAACAATGCACCGGGAAGGTGCCGACAAAAAAGAGATCCAGGCGGTTGCCAAGGAAATCCGGGATGAACTGAACCCGCACCCGGCAGGCCAGATGGAAATGAACATGCCGGAGCTCGACGGTGAGGTGCTGGACGGCGTTCAGCACAAGTACCGCGAAACAGTGCTGTTTTTCCCGGCCCAGGGTCAGACCTGCCACTCTTACTGCACCTTCTGTTTCCGCTGGGCACAGTTTGTCGGTGACAAGGACCTGAAAATGGCCAGCACCGAAGCCGAGAAGCTCCACGGCTACCTGCAGGAGCACACCGAGGTAACCGACCTGTTGGTGACCGGTGGTGATCCAATGGTCATGAAAACCAAGAACCTGGTGCAGTATCTCGAGCCACTGCTGCAGCCCGAGTTCGACCACATCCAGACCATCCGCATCGGCACCAAGGCCCTCACCTTCTGGCCCTACCGCTTTGTGACCGACAAGGATGCGGATGAGCTGATCGATCTGTTCGCTCGTCTCGTGGACGCCGGCAAGCACGTGGCCATCATGGCCCACTACAACCACTGGCAGGAAATCACCACCGAGATCGCCGAAGAGGCCATCCGACGTATCCGCGCCACCGGCGCCGAGATCCGAGCCCAGGGCCCGCTGATCAAGCACGTCAACGACGATGCCGACGCCTGGGCAAAACTGTGGAAGAAGGAAGTGCAGCTGGGCATCATCCCCTACTACATGTTTGTAGAGCGGGACACCGGTGCCAAAAACTACTTTGAAGTACCTCTCGCCGAAGCCTTCCACATCTATCGGGAAGCCATGAAAAAGGTCAGCGGCCTGGCCCGGACCGCCCGCGGCCCCTCCATGAGCGCCGGCCCCGGCAAGGTGGAGATTCAGGGTATAACTGAAATCAACGGCGAGAAGGTGTTCGTCCTGCGCTTCCTGCAGGGTCGTAATCCGGACTGGGTTCAGCGCCCGTTCTTCGCCAAGTACAGCGAGACGGCCACCTGGCTACACGAGCTGGAACCGGCCTTTGGCGAAGAGAAGTTCTTCTTTGAAGATGAGTATGAAGCCATGAAGAGGGGCAACGGCTAAAGGCCGGCCCTGGCGTGATAAAAAGCGGCCCCAGTGACGGGGCCGCTTTGCTTTTCAGCGATTGGAACGACGCGCTTTCCAGTTGGGAATAACCCAAAAGACCAGGGCTCCGAACACAGCCCCGATAATGCCAATCAACGCTACCTGCAGACCACCATTACCCAGAACCCCATCCTGGACGTTCTCCATCGCCAGCAAGCCGGCAATGAGGATCCATGGAGTGAGAAGAATAAGGGCGCTCAAAGCCAGAAATCGCTGAATTCGACGATCATCTTTTCGACTACGCATAATGACCTCTCCCAATAAATGAGCCTATGAATACTGCATCTATTAGTCATTGGATCAGGTTCGTTATTTTTGCCTCACAAACTTGGGCACAAACCCCTCTGGCTTGTCCCTGAGCCACTCAACAAACGTCAGCAACTCCTCCAGCTGCAGCAGCTTTTCCCGGGTGTTGAAGTACAGACCCAGTTCGTATTCCGAGCGAGCTTTATGAATGGCGTTATGACACGGCCTGCACACCCACAGGGTTCGGGTGATCAGATCTTCTTTGGTGAACAGTTTCTGGAAGCGCTTCTTCCGATGCAGGTGCTTGGGGATAAGGTGGTGCCGGGTGAGCCTGGCAACCGGGCGTTCGCAGAGTTCGCAATTGTCTGGCTGGGGTGGGAGCTTGAGCATTGTGTTTGCTTGAACGAGGGCCGGATGAAGACATTCACCCGGCCCCGGATTCAACCTCGGGTTCTGATCTCCCCGAGCAACCTAATCAGTGCATCAGGGTATAGAGCTTTCGCCGATAGGTCCGCACATCCGGGTTATTGTTACCCAGCTTGTCGAACAGCTCGATCAGCGTTGTCTTGGCCACTTCGTCCTTGTATTTACTGTCCACCTGCATCAAACGGATCAGAAGATCCATGGCCTCGGCGTTGTTCTCCTGTAATACGTGGTGGAGCGCCAACTGATGCAGAGCGTTCGGGTCTTTGGGATCCTGCTCCAGCGCCATTTCGAGATCCTTGATCGGTGGCAGCTCGGCAGACTGCCGGAGAAACTTCAGGCGGGCCGCCAACTGCTTTGCCTGGTGCTGCATCTTCTCCTCCGGCGGAAGGCTTTCCAGTACCTGTTCAGCCGTCTCAAGATCACCCATCTCCGCTTTCAGCTGGGCAAGATCAATCAGTACCTTCAGGTTCTCGGGATCCTCCTGGTTCATCTGCGACAGGATGGCCAGCGCTCCCTCAACATCGCCCTCTTCCCAGATCCGATGGGCCTTGTCATACGGATCCTCCTTTGGCGCTTCAACATGCTTGTCCAGAACCTTGCGGATTTCGTTTTCCGGCAGCGCACCGTTAAATCCATCCACCGCCTGGCCGTTCTTGACCAGAATGACCGTTGGCAGACTGCGCACACCAAGGCTGGAGGTAAGCTGCTCCTGCTCGTCGGCGTTCACCTTGGCGAGCATGAACGCGCCCTGGTAATCCTCAGCGAGTTTTTCCAGCAAGGGCATCAACTGCTTGCACGGAGCGCACCACTCAGCCCAGACATCGACCAGAACGGGTGTGCTGGCAGAGGCTTCCATCACCTTCTGCTGAAAGTTTTCCATGGTAGCGTCAAAAATATACGGAGAGTTGCTCATGCAAGGCACCTGAAAAGTCGTATGAATCATCGGAAACTGCCAGAGACATGGGGCCAACTCCCGGAAATTCAAGCGCCAACAGCGCCAACCCAACTCCTTGAAATCACCGTATCTGCCGTTACATAGCTAATAAGCAACGCCCCGGGGCAATGACGCAGCAGCCCGTCCCGGGCAGATTCACAACCTTTCCGGATGGATACTCGCGGCATGAATGATGAGACGCAAAACGATTCACTAGAGGAATTCGAAGAGGACGTGACCGAATATATCGGCAAGGACGAGCACAGCAAGAGCCTTGCCCTGCCCCAGCAGGTGATGCCCCGGCGCATGTACGTGCTGCCGGTTTCGAACCGTCCGTTTTTCCCGGCCCAGGTGCAGCCTGTGGTGGTCAACCAGAATCCGTGGCAGGAAACCCTGAAGCGGGTCGGCGAAACCGACCACAAGGTCATGGGTATCTGTTTTGTGGAAGAAGAGGATGCGGAGGCAGGCGTACCTGCCAGCGAACAGCTGGAGACTATCGGCTGCGCCGTGCGCGTACATCATGCCCAGAATGAAAGCGGCAAGGTTCAGTTCATCGCCCAGGGGCTTCAACGCTTTAGGATTGTCCAGTGGTTGCGCCGCAAACCGCCGTACCTGGTTGAAGTGGAATATCCGGCAGAACCGGAAGAAGAGGCAGACGAACTCAAGGCCTACACCCTGGCCATTATTAGCGCGATCAAGGAGCTGCTGCGCACCAATCCGTTATACGGCGAGGAGGTAAAACAATACCTGTCCCGGTTCGGGCCGGATGACAGTTCTCCGCTTGCCGACTTTGGCGCCTCGATGACCAGCGCTCCGGGTAACGAATTGCAGGATGTGCTGGACACCGTTCCCCTGCTCCGCCGCATGGAAAAAGTCCTGCTCCTGATGCGCAAGGAACAGGAAGTCGCTCGGCTGCAGTCGGAAATCAGCGAAGAGGTTAACGCCAAGGTACAGAAGCACCAGCGCGAGTTCTTCCTGAAGGAACAGCTCAAGGTCATCCAGCGTGAGCTGGGCATGGCCAAGGACGACAAGACCGCAGACGTGGAGCGTTTCGAGCAGCGCATGGCAGAGCTGCAACCGCCCGAGGCTGTGCAGGAGCGTTTCCGGGATGAACTCGAAAAACTGCAGGTGCTGGAACAGGGCTCCCCGGAATATGGCGTTACCCGTAACTATCTGGACTGGCTGACCCAGGTTCCCTGGGGCGTTCACTCGGAAGATCACTTCGATCTGGCCGAAGCACGTCGGATACTCGACCGCGACCACGACGGCCTCGACGATGTGAAAGACCGAATCATCGAATTTCTGGCGGAAGGAACGTTCAAGGGCGAGGTCAGCGGTTCGATCCTCTTGCTGGTCGGCCCACCGGGCGTTGGCAAGACGTCCATAGGCCATTCCGTGGCGGACGCACTTGGCCGGAAATTCTACCGCTTCAGCGTGGGCGGCATGCGTGATGAAGCCGAAATCAAAGGCCACCGTCGCACCTACATCGGCGCCATGCCGGGCAAGTTTGTTCAGGCGCTGAAGGATTCCAAGGTTGCGAACCCGGTGATCATGCTGGATGAGATCGACAAGATCGGCGCCTCCTTCCAGGGTGACCCGGCATCCGCCCTGCTGGAAACGCTGGACCCGGAACAGAACCGGGACTTTCTTGATCACTATCTCGATGTTCGCATGGACCTCTCCAAGGTTCTGTTCATCTGCACGGCCAATCAGCTGGACACGATTCCGCGGCCGCTGCTGGACCGCATGGATGTCATTCGTCTGTCCGGCTATATCGCGGAAGAGAAACTGGCCATCGCCAAGCACTTCCTGCTTCCCAGACTGCTGAAGCGGGCTGGGCTGCTGAAAAAGCAGCTCAACATCACGGACGCAGCGATCAAGCAGGTTATTGAGGGCTATGCGCGAGAGGCCGGCGTGCGGAGCCTGGAAAAACTCCTGCACAAGATACTCCGCAAGGGGATCGTGAAGCTGCTGGAAAACCCGGACCAGCCGGTCAAGGTGGGCGTGTCGGATCTGCAGAGTTATCTGGGGCAGCCTTCGTTCAAGAAAGAGAAATCCCTGAAAGGCACCGGCGTTGTCACTGGCCTGGCCTGGACCGCCATGGGCGGAGCCACCCTGAGCATCGAGGCCTCCAGGATTCACAGCGCACAACGCGGCTTTAAACTGACGGGCCAGCTGGGTGATGTCATGAAAGAGTCCGCAGAAATCGCCTACAGCTATGTGTCCTCAAACCTCAAGCGCTTCAAAGGCGACCCGACGTTCTTCGACAAGTCCTTCGTGCACTTGCACGTGCCCGAAGGCGCCACGCCGAAGGATGGCCCCAGCGCCGGTGTCACGATGGCCACCGCCCTGCTGTCGATCGCACGCGGAGAGGCGCCACAACAAAACATCGCCATGACCGGAGAGCTCACCCTGACCGGACAGGTGCTGCCGGTAGGCGGCATTCGAGAGAAGGTCATTGCGGCGCGTCGGCAGAAAATCAGTAACCTGATCCTGCCGGAAGCCAATCGGGGGGATTATGAGGAGCTGCCGCAGTACCTGAAGGAAGGCCTGGCGGTGAACTTTGCCAAGCATTACAGCGATGTTTTCCAGGTGTGCTTCGCCAATAAGCCGAGGAAAGGGTCTTCGGTGCACTAATGGCAGGAGAAAGCCTGGCTCATTGAGGTCAGGCTTTCTCCTTCCACCCGTCATCCTTCAGAACCGACCCAACGGTTAGCACCGGTGATGCATCAATATCATCCGCATCCATCATGTTGGCCACCCGCTGAAGCGAAGCCAGGATCATCGTTTGCTCCCATTCTGCCAGGCTCTGGAATTTCTGAATGAAATCCTCCTGCAACGGATTGGGCGCCCGGGCCAGAAGATCTGCACCTTCCTCGGTCAGGTGCGCGTGAACCTTACGTTTGTCCTGGGTGCTGCGTACCCGATAAACCAGTTTCCGATGCTCGAGGCGATCCAGGATGGTGGTTACCGTCGCCTGGCTGAGACTGACCTTTTCCGCAATGGTGCCGATAGTCACCTCGCCCAGATCCCGAATCGTTCTCATGATCAGCAGCTGGGGCCCCGTGAGCCCGGCATGCTTGCTGAGACGCTTCGAATGAAGGTCCGTCGCCCGGATAACCCGCCTGAGAGCTACCAGTACATCTTCATAACTGTTCACAGCAATACTCCGATTCGGTCATGGGAATTTCTTTATACCCCTAACTATTAGAGGTCTTTGCACCCATGATTGCAAGTCAGGGAGATTCCCGGCATTTCTTCGGCCTTCCACTATGCTAAGGTTTCCCACTTGTTCCACTTACGACAGACGGACGGAATGCGCCCGATGATCAAGTATTTCCTGCCTTTTCTTTTGATGACGACGTTCGCCGGTACCCTCTTCGCCCAGGATAAACTGGGGCCAGAGGGAGAACTCACCTCAGAAGACCTGAGAGAGAGCATCAAGACGCTGGAAAAGCCGATGTATACCCCTTTCATCGAGCTTTACCTGTTAGAAGAGAGCAAAGCGTTGCGCAAAGAAATGCAGAACACCCGCGCAGAACTGATCGAAAAGGTGGTAGACAAGGAACTGTCCGTTGCCGACAAAACCATGTCCTATGCCACCGATACCGTTACCTACTTCTTTTACTTGATCGCCGGCGCCACCTCCATTCTCGTGGTGATCGGCTGGAACTCCATCCGGGACATGCGCAATCAGCTGACCAGTCTGGCCGAAAAACGGGTCAACGAGCTGGTGATCGAGTATGAGCAACGGCTCGAGTTCATCGAGGACCAGCTCAAGCAGAAATCCGACATCATTCACCAGAACCAGGCCGAGATCGAGCGCACCAACGAAGTGCATTCCCTGTGGCTGAAAGCCAGCCAGGAAACCTCACAGCAGAACAAGATTTCCGCCTACGACCAGATTCTGGATCTTCGCCCGGATGATGTGGAAGCTCTGAGTTACAAGGCCGACGCTGTCCTGGAAATGCAGGAACCGTTGTGGGCCATCAGTCTCTGCCAACGCGCGCTGAAGCTTGCACCGGATAATGGCCACGCGCACTATCAGCTGGCATGCGCCTATGCGGAAATCGGCCGCTGGGAGGACGCAGTAAGCACCTTGAAGAAAGCTATTGAAATTTCCGAGGCATACCGCGACGATGCTTCCGTAGACGTGAGTTTTGATCAGCTCCGCGAACATGAGAGCTTCCGGGTGCTGGTCTCAGAGGATGAAGAAGACGGCAGGGACGCGTGACAACGTTCAGAGCGGCACGGGTTTTGCCTTTGCAGACTGGCCCGTGTTCCGGAGCAAACTCCAGAGCCATCTGCTTGACAAGCAGTGAGGTGTGGTGTTGTTTTAACTCTCTGAGAACACAAGAATAACCCTGAAATAAAACAGGACAGACTCAATGAGAACTTCAGTAAAAAAACTCGTAACCGCTGTTAGTACTTCCGTCGCCCTGATGGGTGCCGGCCACGCCGCCGCAGAAATCCAGATCGGTATCGCCGGCCCCATGACTGGCCCCGTTGCCCAGTATGGTGACATGCAATTCTCTGGCGCCCGCATGGCGATCGAGCAGATCAACGCCAATGGCGGTGTCATGGGCGAAGAGCTCGTTGCCGTTGAATACGACGACGTGTGTGACCCGAAGCAGGCCGTAACGGTTGCCAACAGCCTGGTCAACGATGGCGTTCGTTTTGTAATCGGCCACCTGTGCTCCAGCTCTACCCAGCCCGCATCTGACATCTACGAAGATGAAGGCATCCTGATGGTGACGCCGGCTTCCACCAGCCCGGAAATTACCGAGCGTGGCTATGAACTGGTGTTCCGTACGATCGGCCTCGACAGCATGCAGGGCCCGGTTGCCGCCAACTACATCGCCTCACAGAGTCCTGAGCGCGTGGCCATCGTTCACGACAAGCAGCAGTACGGTGAAGGTATTGCCACCGCGGTTCGTGACACCCTGAAGGACGCTGGCGTTGAAATCGCCATGTTCGAAGGCATCACCGCCGGTGACAAGGACTTCTCATCACTGGTCACCAAGCTCAAGCAAGCTGATGTGGACTACGTTTACTACGGCGGTTACCACCCGGAGCTGGGTCTGATCCTGCGCCAGGCTGACTCCGCTGGTCTGGATGCCCGTTTCATGGGCCCAGAGGGCGTGGGTAACAAGGACATCAATACTATCGCCGGCGAAGCAGCCGAAGGCCTCCTGGTAACCCTGCCACCGGCATTCGATCAGAAAGCTGAAAACCAGGCGCTCGTGAAGGCGTTCCAGGACAAAGGCGAGGATCCTTCCGGTCCGTTCGTTCTGACCTCCTACACCGCGGTTCAACTGGTGGCAGAAGGTATTGAAGCGGCCGACTCCACCGATCCGTTCGATGTTGCCGCTGCGCTGCGCGAAGGCACCTTCCAGACTCCGATCGGCACCGTTGAATACGACAAGGCCGGCGACATGAAGTCATTCGAGTTTGTTGTGTACGAATGGCATTCAGATGGAAGCAAAACTCCGGTAAACTAAGCCAAAATCGTTAACAAACGGTAATCATGAGAACACCTTCTCACCGCGATCCGGGAGAAGGTGTTTTTCTAGGCTCCTGTTGATCCTCCCCCACTTCCTGCCCGGATATCCCGGACACGGGGTGTGGTAGCGGAGGGAGCAGGCTTTCGGAGTCCCATAACAATGCAAGACCTCCTTTATTTCTCACAGCAGCTCATCAACGGGCTGACGATCGGGAGCACTTACGCCCTGATCGCCATCGGCTACACGATGGTTTACGGCATCATCGGCATGATCAACTTTGCCCATGGTGAAATCTATATGATCGGTGCCTACACGGCGCTGATTGCCATTACCGGCCTCGCCGCTCTTGGCATTGCCTGGTTGCCACTGATACTGATCGTCGCACTGCTGTGTGCCATGATCGTCTCCAGCTCCATGGGCTGGGCAGTGGAACGGGTGGCCTACCGGCCCGTGCGGGGGCGTCACCGCCTGATCCCGCTGATCTCCGCCATCGGCATGTCCATCTTCCTGCAGAACTACGTTCACCTGGCACAGGGATCCCGCAACATTGGTTTCCCGGCCCTGATTGACGGTGGTTTCAACTTCGGTTCCGGTGACGGTTTCCAGATGTCCCTGTCCTATATGCAGATCACCATCTTCATCACCACACTGATCTGTATGACAGCCCTGTCCCTGTTTATTTCCCGTTCACGGACTGGCCGCGCCTGCCGGGCCGTGTCACAGGACCTGGGTATGGCCAACCTGCTGGGCATCGACACCAACCGGATCATCTCGGCAACCTTTGTGATCGGTGCGGCACTGGCAGCCGTTGCCGGCCTGCTTCTGGGCATGTACTACGGTTCGGTTGATCCTCTGTTCGGCTTCATTGCCGGCTTGAAAGCCTTTACCGCAGCGGTACTTGGCGGCATTGGCAGCATACCCGGCGCGATGCTGGGAGGACTGATATTGGGCGTGGCAGAGAGCATGACCTCCGGCTACCTCAGCGGTGAGTACAAGGATGTGATCTCATTCAGCCTGCTGATTCTGATTCTGCTGTTCAAACCCACCGGCCTGCTCGGCAAACCGGAGGTTGAGAAGATCTGATGGCTGCTAACAATTTCAGACACGCACTTTTCTGCGCGTTCATTACACTGATCATTTCCTACCCGATCATTGGGTTCAATCTTGAGGCCCAGGGCATCAACGTGACCCTGACCGGCGCCGATGCCACCACCATCGTGATGGTATTGCTCGCCGCGGTGATCGTATTCCTGTTCCAGATGTTCCGGGAACAGATCATGGGGGGCCTGAAGAGCATTCCCCATCCTCTGCCCCAATCCAACAAGGAGCCGATGGCGGAAAACCGCCGCGCAAAGATCGAATCCTGGGTACTGACCGGCATCGTGGTTCTCGCCCTGTTCTGGCCGTTCTTCGTGTCACGCGGTGCGGTGGATCTGGCGACCCTGGTGCTGATCTACATCATGCTGGCCCTTGGCCTGAACGTGGTGGTTGGCCTGGCCGGGCTGCTGGACCTTGGCTATGTGGCGTTCTACGCCGTGGGCGCCTATACCTTTGCCCTGCTCTCCCAGTACACCGGCATTTCGTTCTGGCTGGCGCTGCCTATTGGTGCTCTGCTTGCCGCATTGTTCGGTCTGGTGTTGGGCTTTCCGGTACTCCGGTTGCGGGGGGATTATCTGGCCATCGTAACCCTCGGGTTTGGCGAGATCATCCGGATACTCCTGAACAACTGGACGACGCTGACTGGCGGCCCCAACGGCATTGGTGGCATCCCGGATCCAACCCTGTTCGGCATGGAATTCGGGCGCCGGGTGAAGGAAGAGGGCAACACCTCGTTCCACGAAACCTTCGGCATCGCCTACAGCGGTGAGCACAAGGTTATCTTCCTGTACCTCATTGCCCTGGTTCTGGCGGTATTCACCGCGCTCGTTATCCGTCGATTCATGCGGATGCCCGTGGGTCGGGCCTGGGAAGCACTGCGGGAAGACGAGATCGCTGCCCGCTCCCTGGGTCTCAGCCGCACCGCAGTGAAGCTGTCCGCCTTTACCATTGGTGCCTTCTTTGCCGGTTTCGCCGGCACTGTGTTCGCCTCCAAGCAGGGCTTCATCAGCCCGGAATCGTTTGTCTTCCTGGAGTCTGCCATCATCCTGGCGATCGTGGTTCTCGGCGGCATGGGTTCCCAGATCGGCGTGGTACTGGCAGCAATCGCTGTCACCATCCTGCCGGAACTGGCCCGTGAGTTCTCCGAATACCGCATGCTGATCTTCGGTGCCGCCATGGTGCTGATGATGGTCTGGCGTCCGCAGGGCCTGATGCCCATGCGCCGCATTCATATTGAACTGAAAAGGCAGGAGTGACAGACGATGCTTGAAGTACAGAATCTGTCCATGCGCTTTGGCGGCCTGCTGGCGGTAGACGAAGTGTCTCTGGACGTTCAGGAACATGAGATCGTGTCCATCATCGGCCCCAACGGGGCTGGAAAAACCACTGTATTCAACTGCATGAGCGGTTTTTACAAGCCCACGGGCGGGAAGATCCTGTTCGAGGGCAAGGAAGTACAGGGCAAGCCTGACTACAAGATCTCCCGTCTGGGGATGGTTCGCACCTTCCAGCATGTCCGGCTGTTCAGCCAGATGACGGTGGTGGAAAACCTGCTCGTGGCACAACATCGCCACCTGAACACCAACCTGATTTCCGGCCTCATCCAGACACCCAGTTACCGGAAGAAAGAGCAGAAATCCCTGGACCGGGCCGCCTACTGGCTGGACCGGGTAGGCCTGCTCGACCTGGCCAACCGGGAGGCTGGCAACCTGGCCTATGGCCAGCAACGGCGCCTGGAGATTGCCCGCTGCATGGTCACCGAGCCCAAGCTGCTGATGCTCGACGAGCCGGCAGCCGGCCTCAACCCGGCGGAAACCAAGGAACTCAACCAGCTGATTATCAGCCTGAAAGAGGACTACAACGTTTCCGTAGTGCTGATTGAGCACGACATGAGCCTGGTAATGGATATTTCCGACCGCATCAACGTCATCAACCAGGGCCGCCCCCTGGCCAGTGGCACACCGGAAGAAATCCGCCAGAACGACGACGTGATCAAAGCCTATCTGGGCGAGGCCTGAGGTAAACACATGCTAGTACTAGAAGATGTCCATACCCACTACGGCAAGATCGAGGCCTTGCACGGGGTGTCTGTCGAAGTCAAAAAAGGTGAGATCGTCTCGCTGATCGGCGCCAACGGCGCCGGCAAGACCACGCTGCTGATGACCGTCTGCGGTAACCCCCGGGCCAGTTCAGGACGCATTTTCCTGGAGGGCCGGGAAATCACCAACGAATCCACGGCGCAGATCATGCGCTCCGGCATCGCCATTGTTCCGGAGGGGCGTCGGGTGTTCTCGGGCCTGACCGTGGAGGAAAACCTCCATATGGGTGGTTTCTTCAACACCAAGGCCGAAATCCGCAAGAGCCAGGAGCACGTCTACGAGCTCTTCCCGCGCCTCAAGGAACGTGAACATCAGCGTGCCGGCACCATGTCCGGCGGCGAGCAGCAAATGCTGGCTATCGGGCGGGCCCTGATGAGCAGGCCAGAGATGATCATCCTTGATGAACCATCACTGGGCCTGGCACCGCTGATCATCAAGCAGATCTTCGAGATCATCGGCCAGCTTCGCGAGGAAGGCATTACGGTTTTCCTCGTCGAGCAGAACGCCCACCAGGCCCTCAACCTGGCAGACCGGGGTTACGTGCTGGAAACCGGAAAGATTCGCCTGCACGACACGGGCAAGAATCTGCTCAACAACCCGGATGTCCAGAACGCCTATCTGGGCGGCTGATCCTGGATCCTTGCCTCGAAGCATAAAACCGGAGCATGCACGCTGCTCCGGTTTTTTTTTGGGCTAAATCAAATACTCACCAATCTTTAAACTTGCGTTGGCTGGATTTCAACTATACTCAGATCAACGGTCAACCTGTCTCCACAAGACCAGTCAGGGCCGTTTTCGCAATGCTGCTCCACGTCAGGAGCAGCATTGTGTATTGCGACGACAGCTTTAAACCACAGGAAGGAGTGGATAATGAAAAAACTGATCGCAGGTGCAATTCTTCTTGGTGCCTCTTCCATGGCCTTTGCCCAACCGGGCTGTGGCGTCGGTGCCATGATCTGGAAAGGACAATCCGGCATTGCCCCCCACGTACTCGCTGCAACCACCAACGGTACCTTTGGTAACCAGACGTTTGGTATGACCACAGGTACCCTTGGCTGCCAGACCAACCAGTCTGTTCAGTCCATGGCCATGTACATGGACAGCAACATCGACAAGGTGGCCCGGGACATGTCCCGCGGTTCCGGCGAGAACCTGGACACCCTGGCAGTACTTCTGGGTGTTGACGAAGCGGATCGCGATGCGTTCCGCAAGGTGCTGCAGGACAACTTTGCCACCATTTTCCCGGACTCTGACACCACCTCCGGCGAAGCTGTGGACGCCATCGTCGCGCTCCTGGAGCAAAACGAGTCACTCAGCAAATACGTAGCAGCCTGATCCAGGCTCCTTGAAGGGACTCTCATGCGCCAGGGACGGCGCATCGTTCCATTCTCTACCCTGTTCAACCCCGGATGCAGCACCAACCCATGGGCAACATGCTTCGCATTGGGCCAGCCCTGATCTGGCTTGCAGTCAGCCTGCCGACCCAGGCCAATTCGCCTGAACACGCAACCGAGCTCCATCTCGACCCTGCCTGGCTCACACTCATTCATTATCAACCCGACAGGTTTGGTAGCGGATATACCAGCCAGGCCGATGATCCGGCCTTTTTCCTGAGCGAAAATGGCAAGCACTCCCCCCGGGCAGAGCTCAAAGCCACCCTGGATGCTATCCAGATAGACGGGGAAGGCGACGACCACGCCCTCTGCCGCTTCCCGGCACGGGCGACCTGGCTCAGTCAGCAACTCGATCTGTCGCTACCGGAAATCGAGTGTCCCGGCTTCCAGGAATGGTCGGAAACATTGAACACCGAGACGGTGACCCTGGTGTTTGCCGCCTCTTACCTCAACAGCCCGTCTTCCATGTTCGGCCACACGTTTCTGCGCCTGGACCCACCCCAGGATGACGACGAAACCAACCTGCTGCTGGCCAACACAATCTCCTATGCCGCTGATGCCGCCGCCCACGACAGTGAACTGCTGTTCGCGTACAAGGGCATTTTCGGCGGCTATCCCGGCATCACTACGGTCCAGCCGTACTACGAGAAAATTCGGCTTTACTCCGACATCGAACATCGTGACCTGTGGGAGTACAAACTGAACCTTACCCAGGATGAAGTGGACCTGATGATTGCCCACGCCTGGGAAATACGGGATCGGAATTTTGATTATTACTTCTTCGATGAAAACTGCGCCTATCGCCTGTTGGCGCTGATAGACATTGCCCGCCCGGGCACGGACCTTTTGGGGGAAGTAAGCACTCACGCCATTCCGTCGGACACGGTTCGCTGGGTGGTCGACAAGGATCTGGTCAGCGAAGTCTACTACCGCCCCTCGGCTGCCACGTCGGTGGCCTACAGTCTCTCTAGCCTGCCCGACGATCAACAGACCCTTGCGGCAGCCGTCGCCAACGGATATGTAGCCGCTGATGGTAGCGAAGTGAAGTCACTGCCAGCCGAGCAAAGAGCACATGTTCTGGACGCCACCTACGATTATGTTCGATACAAGAGCGAGGCCGACGGCTGGCCCCGTGAAATCGCCGCACCACTCTCCCATGACCTGTTGAGAGAGCGCAGCCAGATCAGCGACGTCGCACCGCCCGAGGAACCACCCGAACCGGTAGTTCGGGATGATCAGGGCCACGACACCTTCCGACTGAGCCTCGGAGCAGGCCAGCAGGCACACAGGGAATTCACCCAGTTGACCCTGCGCCCGGCCTACCACGATGTGCTGGACCCGCCGGCCGGCTACCGTACCGGTGCCCAGCTGCAGTTCCTCCGACTCGACGCGCGCCTGTATACCGACAACGACGAACTTCAACTGGAACAGCTTACCGGCGTGGAAATCCGCTCCCTGAGCCCGCGGAACGCCTTTTTCTCGCCACTGTCCTGGCAGGTAGGTTTTGGTGGCCGCCGCACGGATACTGGCAACGATCGGGTCCTGACGCCCTATCTCGAGGGCGGAGCTGGCGGCAGCTGGCGCCTTGGCAACCAGACCCAGGCCTTTGCCATCGCCACCGCCGACCTTGAAATCGACGACGACCTGCGCCGAGGCTACGATGCTGCCCCCGGCGCCGACATCGGCCTGCTCCATCAGAACAACCAGTTCAGCCTGCTCGCCGGTGCCAAAACCAAGGCCTGGATCGTCAGCAGCCAACACCGCCAGGATCAGCTCTACGCCAAAGCCAACTGGCACATCGGCCGCGAGTTCAGTCTGTTTGCCGAGTTCACCCGGGAAGACCACTACGACAGGTATCAAAGCCTATGGCACGCCGGAATCCACGCGTATTTCTGACTGCCACCACGGCCCGGTTAAGCGGGCTTCTGGTTGCGCTTCTGCTGCTATCCGGTTGCAGCAGCGTTTTCTTTTACCCGGATCGGGTGACTTACATCACCCCGGACCGACTGAACCTCGAATACGAAGACATCTACCTCGACACGGCCGACGGCGAAACCCTCCATGGCTGGTGGCTGCCCGCAGAAGCCCCTGAGAACAACGCCAGGGGCACAGTCTATTTCCTGCATGGCAACGCCCAGAACGTCAGCAGCCACATCCTCAACGTAGCGTGGCTGCCCGAGAGAGGCTACAACGTCTTTACCATCGACTACCGGGGCTACGGCAAATCCACCGGTGACCCGGACATCGAAGGCGCGCTGCACGACGTGGAAACCGGCCTGCGCTGGCTGGCCAAAAAACCTGACGTGACCGACCGCCCCCTATACATCCTCGGCCAGAGCCTCGGCGGCGGTCTCGGAATCGCCCTGGCCAGTGAATGGACCCAGAGGGACGAACGGCCAAGACTGGATGGCGTCATTCTGGACGGTACCTTCTCTGGCTTTCGCAAGATCGCCCGGGAGAAATTAGGTGGGTTCTGGCTTACCTGGCCGTTGCAGATCCCGCTAAGCTGGACCATACCCGACGACTACGAAGGTGTGGATCATATTCCAAGGATCAGTCCGGTGCCGGTGATGGTAATCCACAGCGTTCGAGACGGGATTATTCCCTTTCATCATGGAGAGGCGCTGTTTGAGGCAGCACAGGAGCCCAAAGAGTTCTTGCAGACGGATACGCCTCACGGGGCGACGTTTGTTATTCCCGGGTACCGGAGAGAGGTGCTTCGCTTCATGAATGCTGGGCGATAGAGTGTGGGCGGCTGTTGGGTTTCCCTTTTCAAAAGTGTTGAGGGCCAAGGACGGCCCGAAACAAGCGCACATGGATGTGCTCGTAGCGTCTTTTGAAAAGGGAAACCCAACAGCCGCTTGCAACCAAGCCAAGCGCAAGAAAAAACCCGCCAATCCAGAGGAAAGGCGGGTTTTTATCAAGCCCGAAAACGATCAGGCAGAGAAATCAGTCGGCTGGTCGCCTTCCTTGATTTCCTTCATGGACAGCTTCACGCGACCACGGTTGTCGACATCCAGGACCTTCACCAGAACTTCCTGACCTTCGCTCAGCTCGTCAGTCACGTTCTCGATGCGGCGATCAGAGATCTGGGAAATGTGCACCAGACCATCCTTGCCGGGCAGGATGTTAACGAAGGCACCGAAGTCCACAATGCGCTCAACGCGGCCCTTGTAGATAGCACCCACTTCGATCTCAGCCGTGATTTCCTTGACCCGGTTCACTGCCGCCTGGGCAGCTTCCTGGTTGTCGGCGTAGATCTTCACGTTGCCGTCATCATCCAGATCGATGGAAGCGCCGGTTTCGTCACAGATCGCGCGGATAACAGAACCGCCCTTACCGATAACGTCACGGATCTTCTCCGGGTTGATCTTGATGGTGGTGATGCTCGGAGCACGGGCAGACAGCTCGGCACGTGGGGTAGAGATAACCTTGTTCATCTCGCCCAGGATGTGCAGACGCGCTGCGTGTGCCTGCTCGAGCGCAAGCTCCATGATCTCGTCGGTGATGCCGTTGATCTTGATATCCATCTGCAGGGCAGTTACGCCCTCCTGGGTACCGGCAACCTTGAAGTCCATGTCGCCCAGGTGATCTTCGTCACCCAGGATGTCAGTCAGAACCGCAAACTTGTCGCCTTCTTTGACCAGACCCATGGCGATACCGGCAACCGGTGCCTTGATGGGTACACCCGCATCCATCAGTGCCAGGCTGGAGCCACAGACAGAAGCCATGGAGCTGGAACCGTTGGATTCAGTGATCTCGGAAACCGCACGGATGGCGTACGGGAATTCTTCCAGGGTAGGCATAACCGCCAGAACACCACGCTTGGCCAGACGACCGTGACCAACTTCGCGGCGGCCCGGGGTGCCCACACGACCAGCTTCACCTACGGAGTACGGAGGGAAGTTGTAGTGGAACAGGAACGGGTCCTTGCGCTCGCCTTCCAGGGCATCAATGATCTGCACATCACGGGACGTACCCAGAGTGGTGGTCACGATGGCCTGGGTCTCGCCACGGGTAAACAGGGCGGAACCGTGTACGCTGGGCAGAACACCCACTTCAATTTCGATCGGACGGACAGTCTTGTTGTCACGACCATCGATTCGCGGCTTGCCATCAATGACCTGCTGGCGAACCACACTCTTCTCGATCTTGCCGAAGTACTTTTTGACTTCGTCTTCGGAAGGTTGGCCTTCCTCTTCACCGGCCAGTTTCTCAACGGCAGCGGCTTTTACTTCGCCAAGCCGCTCGTAGCGGGCCATCTTGTCACGGATGCCGTAGGCTTCCTCGATAGCACCGGCAAAGTCGGCCTTGATGGCATTCAGCAGCTCGGTGTTCTCGGCGGCCGGCTGCCAGTCCCAACGGGGCTTGCCGATTTCAGCAGCAAATTCCTTGATGGCGGTAACTGCTGTCTGCATTTCCTGATGACCATAAAGCACGCCGCCCAGCATCTGGTCTTCGGTCAGGCCTTTGGCTTCGGATTCAACCATCAGAACCGCGTCTTCAGTACCGGCAACGACCATATCCAGCAGGGAGGTCTGCAGTTCTTCAAACGTCGGGTTCAGGAAGTAACCGCGCTCGTTGGTGTAACCCACGCGGGACGCACCGATGGGGCCATCGAACGGAATACCGGAGATGGACAGAGCGGCAGACGCCGCCAGCATCGCGGCAATATCCGGGTCCTGGTTCTTGCTGGAGGACATGACCGTGGTGATGACCTGAACTTCGTTCATGAAGCCGTTCGGGAACAGCGGACGAATCGGACGGTCGATCAGGCGTGAGGTCAGCGTTTCCTTTTCGGAAGGACGACCTTCGCGCTTGAAGAAGCCACCGGGGATTTTGCCCACGGCGTAGGTCTTCTCGAAGTAGTTCACGGTCAGCGGGAAGAACGGCTGGCCGGGCTTGGCTTCTTTGGCGCCAACAACGGTGCCGAGAACGGAAATATCATCCACGGTTACCAGTACGGAACCGGTTGCCTGACGGGCAATGCGGCCGGTCTCCAGAGTGACGGTTTTGCCGCCAAGCTCAAATGATTTCTTGAAAGGTTTCAGATCCACAAAAAACTCCTGGTCTATCTGTTCCAGATTGATTCGTTCCGGGCGCCCCTGCGCTCGAAACCTTAGTTCTGCAGATGATGTGCTGTGGTCTGAAGAGCAACCCGTCTGAAAGCTAACAGGCTGTTGCAAAACCCCGGTCTGGGAGGCGGCGGTTCCGGAGGCCGCCAGGCCCGGGCTTTTCAACAACCTGCTATCAATTTCGGCTTTCCATTACGACAGGGAATCCTTCGAACACACAGACAATCCAACTGCAGTGGGAAAAAACACAACCAGCAGTCCCCGCGAGGAGGACTGCTGGTTGACGACTGCCGCCGGACGTACCGGCACAGCCCTCAGGTCGTAAAGACCCGGATTAGCGACGCAGACCCAGACGCTGGATGAGCTCCAGGTAACGATCGGCGTTCTTGCGCTTGAGGTAATCCAGCAGCTTACGACGCTGGTTTACCATCCGGATCAGGCCGCGGCGGGAATGGTGATCCTGCTTGTTGGCCTTGAAGTGATCCTGCAGCTTGTTGATGTTCGCGCTCAGCAGTGCCACCTGAACTTCAGGGGAACCGGTATCGCCATCACCTTGCTGAAAATCCTTAACGATCTGTGCTTTCTCGTTGGCAGAAAGTGCCATAACTCACCTCATTGTTTGCGATGCTTTCGAATACGGCCGAACCGCGCATCTCTACAGCCCGGCTAGACAGCGACGCGCCTAACGCTTTCCGCTGCTTTTCACCAGTCGGCGTGGGACCAGATTGGTCTGCTCGCCTTCCGGGAATGCTTCTGCAAGCCCGACGAAGCTTTCGTTAGCGCTCTCATTCGCATAGAGACGCACGAACCCGTCGTAAGCCTGACCCGGTATTCTAACCGGTTGTCCGTTCAAGATCGATACCAGCGCCTGCCCCGCCAGACGGTGCTCGGGGAACATGGACAGCGCGGCATCCGGTGCCACGAGGAGACCATCAAGGCTTTCGCCCCGCTCACGCATCGCCTCCAGATCACTCACGGCATGGGCATCGGCCAGAGTGAACCCGGAAGCCATGGTACGGCGCAGCGCCGTCACATGGGCTCCGCAGCCCAGGGCTTCACCGATATCCTCAACCAGTGAGCGAATGTACGTACCCTTGGTGCAGCTGACCGCGATATCCAGTTCATTCTCGCGAATATCCAGGAGCGTCAGTTCGTAAATGGTCACCGGTCTTGCCGGACGTTCCACCTCGATACCTTCGCGAGCATATTCGTAGAGCGGACGCCCTTTGTGCTTGAGCGCCGAGTACATGGAGGGAACCTGTTGGATATCACCCCGGAAACCGTCAAGTAACGGCTCCAACACCTCCGCGGTGAGACCGGCCGGTACCGGTTTCTCGGCAACGACGGCGCCCTCACTGTCACCGGTTTCGGTTCGGACTCCGAGCCGGGCGGTGGCAATGTAGGCCTTGTCGCTGTCGAGCATCATCTGGGAGAACTTGGTGGCCTCACCGAAGCACAGCGGCAGCACGCCCGTGGCCAGGGGATCAAGAGCACCGGTGTGGCCCGCCTTGGCGGCCCCGAACAGGCGCTTCACCTGCTGCAGGATGCCGTTGGAGGTAACACCTGCCGGCTTGTCGATAACGAGGATACCGTTAACGTCACGGCCTTTGCGTCTGCGGCTCAAGCGTTACGCTCCGGGTCATCCTGATCATCGTCGGTGCGGTCAACGGCCGGCTTGTCGCCGACCGCTTCCCGAATGAGGCTATCCATTTTGCGGCTGTATCCCTGCAGCGTATCGAAGTGGAAACGCAGCTGTGGCACAACCCGCAGCTTCATTGCGCGACCTACCTGGCCCCGCAGAAAGCCCGAGGCTTTGTTGAGCACCGCAATCGATTCCCGGACCTCCGGAGACTCTTCCGTCAGTTCTTCGGTGGAAAGCAGGGAAACATAGATATCGGCGTAGCCAAGATCACGACTGACCTTGACTGCGTTGACCGTGACCATACCCACCCGCGGGTCTTTGACTTCCCGCTGGATGAGCTGGGCCAGTTCCCGTTGCATCTGATCGCCGATGCGATCAATACGACTGAACTCTCTTGGCATTAGGCTTCCTTCAAAATCGGGCGCATCACGCGCCGGTGGACTCAAGCTTGCGCTCGACCCGGACGCGATCGAAAACCTCGATCTGGTCGCCGACTTTCACGTCGTAACCCTTAACGCCAATACCGCATTCCATACCGTTACGGACTTCAGGTACGTCGTCCTTGAAGCGACGCAGGGATTCCAGCTCGCCTTCAAAGATAACCACATTGTCCCGCAGAACCCGGATCGGCTTGTTACGGTAAACCGTGCCTTCAGTAACCATGCAACCGGCCACCTGACCAAACTTCGGCGAACGGAACACATCACGCACGTCGGCGATGCCAACAATATCTTCGCGGAATTCCGGTGCCAGCATGCCAGTCAGGGCTGCTTTCACATCATCAATCAGGTTATAGATGATGCTGTAGTAGCGCAGATCCAGACCTTCCTGCTCAACCAGGCGCTTGGACGCTGTGTCGGCACGGACGTTGAAACCGAAGATAACCGCATTGGTTGCCATGGCCAGACTGACGTCGGTCTCGGCAATACCGCCAACACCGGACGACACGATCTTGACCTGGACCTCATCGTTACCCAGGTCCTGCAAGGCCTTGGTGATGGCTTCCAGCGAACCCCGAACGTCGGTCTTGAGCACAACATTGAGGGTTTTGACCTCGTCCTTGCCCATGTTCTCGAACAGGTTCTCAAGCTTGGCGGCCTGCTGACGCTGGAGACGCTGCTCCCGCTCGCGGCTCTGACGGAACTCGGCCAGCTCTTTGGCCTTCTTCTCGTCAGCAACGGCGAAGAACTCGTCACCGGCATCCGGTGTTCCGTTCAGACCGAGGATCTCGACCGGAATAGACGGGCCTGCTTCCTTGACCTGCTTACCGGCTTCATCGGTCATCGCACGGACCTTACCGAAGTAGGAACCGGCCACAACCATGTCGCCCTGACGCAGGGTACCGTTCTGTACCAGGACAGTCGCAACGGAACCGCGGCCACGCTCAAGGCTGGATTCTACGACCACGCCCTTGGCAGGCGCATCGGTTGCCGCCTCAAGCTCGAGCACTTCTGCCTGAAGCAACAACGCCTCCAGCAGATCTTCAATGCCCTCACCGGTGTGTGCTGAAACAGGCACGAACTGAACGTCACCGCCCCAGTCTTCCGGAATGACTTCCATGCCCGCCAACTCGGTCTTGACGCGATCGGGATCGGCCTCTTCCTTGTCCATCTTGTTGATGGCAACAACGATCGGCACCCCGGCGGAGCGCGCGTGCTGGACGGCTTCCTTGGTCTGTGGCATCACGCCGTCATCGGCGGCAACAACCAGGACAACGATATCCGTGCACTGGGCACCGCGGGCACGCATGGCGGTAAAGGCCGCGTGGCCCGGGGTATCCAGGAAGGACACCATGCCGTGATCCGTTTCTACGTGATAAGCACCAATGTGCTGGGTAATACCACCAGACTCACCGGAGGCCACCTTGGTACGGCGGATGTAGTCCAGCAGGGAGGTCTTACCGTGGTCAACATGACCCATCACGCTCACAACCGGAGCCCGCTTGGTCTTTTCGCCGCCCTCGAAGGAGAATTCGCTCAGAACCTCTTCCTCGAACGCATCGTCGCTGACGGTCTTGGCTTTATGACCCAATTCCTCGGTCACCAGAACGGCAGTTTCCTGGTCCAGTGCCTGGTTGATGGTGGCCATGACGCCCATGCCCATCAGGGTCTTGATAACATCAGCCGATTTGACTGCCATACGCTGGGCAAGGTCACCGACAGATATCGTTTCCGGAATCTCTACTTCTCTGACCATTGGTTTGGTCGGCCTCTCGAAAGCATGACGCTTCTCTTTGGGTTTCTTTTTCGCACGCAGCGGCTTGCGCAGCGTGGTCTCTTCCTCATCCTCGGAGATAACCAGCGGCTCTTCCACCGGACGACTGCGAGGACCACGATGGCCTGCCTGCTTCTTCTTCGGCTTGCCCTCTTCGATCTCGTCGCCGCGCTCGCGAACTTTCTCTTTCTTTTTCTTCGGCTTCCGATCCTTGCCCTCGCCCTCGGGCGGCGGCATAGGCATATCTTCCGGAGCGGGAACCGGCTCGGGCTCAGGCTCTTTCTTGGGCTCGGCCTTCTCTGTCGGTTCCGGCTGCTCTGATGTCGCTGCCTCGGCCGGCTTCTCTGCCTCTTTCTGCGGCGCCTGCTCGGCGGCCACCTTCGGCGCTTCTTCCACCGGCGCTTGCTCAGGCTGCTGCTCTGCTACCGGCTCTTCCGGTTTCGGCGCTTCGGCCTCAGGCTGCAATTCAGCCCGCTTGATGTAGGTACGGCGCTTGCGAACCTCAACGTTGACGGTCTTTGCCTTGCCGGCCTTGAGCGTGGTGGTGGTCTTACGCTTCAGGGTAATCTTGCGCGGCTCGGCGTCAGCCTCACCGTGGGTCTTTCTCAAATAGGCCAGCAACTGCTGCTTCTCATCGCTGGAGACAGAGTCATTCTCGGAGCGGGCTTTCAGGCCAGCCTCCACAATCTGCTTCAGCAAACGATCCACGGGAGCGCCTACATCTTCGGCCAGTTGTTTTACCGTTACTTCAGCCATACTGGTCCTCCTCCCGAATTAAGCCTGGTCTTCAAACCAGGGGGCACGTGCGGTCATGATAAGCTGACCAGCACGCTCTTCATCCATACCTTCAATCTCAAGCAGGTCGCCAACCGACTGCTCTGCCAGATCTTCCATGGTGCGCACACCCATGCCGGCCAGTTTGAAGGCCAGGCTGCGGTCCATGCCGGCCATTCCCAGAAGATCGTCTGCCGGCTCGGCGCCCTCGAGCGCTTCCTCGCTTGCCAGGGCCTGATTCAACAGGACATCCTTGGCACGGCGGCGCAGCTCGGTGACGGTCTCTTCGTCAAAGCCCTCGATCGCCAACATCTCTTCCATCGGCACATAGGCCACCTCTTCAATAGAGGTAAAGCCTTCCTCGATCAGCACACCGGCAAATTCTTCATCAACATCCAGATTGCCAATGAAATGCTCGACAAGCCGGCTGTATTCCTGTTCCTGACGCTCACCGGCTTCTTCCTCGGTCATCACGTTCAGGGTCCAACCTGTCAGGTCGGTGGCCAGGCGGACATTCTGGCCGTTACGGCCGATTGCCTGTGCCAGGTTGTCTTCCGCCACTGCCACTTCCATGGTGTGCCCGTCTTCGTCCATCACGATGGACGCCACTTCTGCGGGGGCCATGGCGTTGATCACCAGCTGTGCCGGGTTGTCGTCCCAGAGCACGATGTCGACACGCTCTCCGCCCAGCTCGTTCGAGACAGCCTGAACCCGTGAGCCACGCATGCCGACACAGGCGCCAACCGGATCGATACGGCGATCGTTGGTCTTCACTGCAATCTTGGCGCGGGAGCCGGGATCCCTGGCGGCGCCACGAATCTCGATCAGATCTTCAGCGATCTCCGGCACCTCGATGCGGAACAGCTCGATCAGCATCTGCGGCGACGTACGGCTGAGGATCAACTGCGGGCCGCGATGATCGGTGCGGATCTCCAGCAGCAGCGAACGTACCCGGTCACCCATGCGGAAGGTCTCCCGCGGAATCAGGTATTCCCGGGGCAGCAGCGCCTCGGCATTGGCACCCAGATCCACGATGACATTATCGCGAGTCACTTTCTTGACCGTACCGGAAACCAGCTCACCAACGCGGTCGCGGTAGCTGTCGACAATCTTCATGCGCTCCGCTTCGCGCACTTTCTGGAAGATAATCTGCTTGGCCGCCTGGGCGCCAATCCGGCCAAAGGCCTCGGATTCGATTTTCTCCTCGTGGATGTCGCCAGGCTTCAGGGCCGGATCAATTTCTTCCGCTTCCTGCAGGGTGAGCTCGGTGCCCAGCGCAGGAACGGCGTCATTATCCACAACCAACCAACGGCGGAAGGTTTCGTATTCGCCGGTTTTCCGGTCGATTGATACCCGGATATCCGCCTCTTCGTCTTCAAAGCGTTTTTTGGCAGCGGTGGCCAGTGCCAGTTCGATCGCCTCAAAAATGACATCCTTCTCGACACCTTTCTCGTTCGAGACGGATTCAACCACCAGCAAGATCTCTTTACTCATTGGATTGCCCTGCCCTTAAAATCAACTGTGCGTCCACGGACTTTTTCAAATTGTTCATTCAAATACCGGCACGATGTGGGCCTTCTCAATGCTGTCGAATGGCAGCAGGTATTCGTGATCATCAACGACCACGACCACATCATCACCTTCCACGCCCTTGATCAGCCCCTGAAACTTCCGACGGCCCTCAAACGCCATCCGGAGACGAATCTGAACCTGGTGGCCAATAAAGGCTTCGTATTGCTCAAGTCGAAACAGCGGGCGATCCATCCCCGGGGATGAGACCTCCAGTGTGTACTCGGTCTGGATGGGATCTTCCACATCCATCACACCGCTGATCTGACGACTGACTTTTTCGCAGTCCTCGATGCCGATGCCGTTTTCGGCATCGTCAATAAATACCCGTAACAGGGAATGATGGCCCTGCGAGCGGAATTCAATGCCCCAGAACTCATACCCCAAACCTTCCACTACGGGCTGAAGAATGTCTTCCAGTTGCTTAAGCTTGGCTGACAAGTTGTGCCTTCTCCGTTATCAATTTACCGGCCCCAAAAACAAAAAAAGGGCTGTTTTATCAGCCCTTTTTATGCACCAGGGCCCGTTGCGCCAGGCCCCTTAATCAAAAAGCCCCGAACAATGGGGCCTTTTGTTGCAAGAACTCGCAGGAAACAAACCGGTGTACCGTTTCCTGCTGACAGACACCTGGCCTGCCAGAAACCCGCCAGCACCATGCGGCAGGTCCCAATATCCGCCGGAGTATAGAGACGCCAGGCAGACTGGTCAAGGACTGACCAAAAAAAACGGCCTGGGAAATCCAAGCCGTTTTTCTTCTATTATGGTGCCCGGGGCCGGACTCGAACCGGCACGGCTTTCGCCACTACCCCCTCAAGATAGCGTGTCTACCAGTTTCACCACCCGGGCAACACTCTTACTCGAGTTCAGGGAGATCAGACTCCCCGCCCTCGGTTTCGCTGGAGGCCGCTTCACCATTTTCAGCAGCGCTGTCTGCAGGAGCCGGGCTGCTGGATTCCTGCACAACAGGAATACCGGCTTCACCCGCCACTTCGGCGCGCTGCTTGGCAAAGATTGCCAGCGAGAAACTTGTTACAAAAAATACGACGGCGAGCAGGGTCGTGAAGCGGGTCAGGAAACTGCCGCTGCCCTGACTGCCAAACACAGTCTGGGAAGCACCGCCACCAAAGGCAGCACCAGCATCAGCGCCTTTGCCCTGCTGGATCAGCACCAGACCCACCAGCGCCACCGCGATCACCACGTGCACAACGACTACCAGTGTTTCAACCCAATCCATAACGACTCTCGCGAACCTTTAAATTCAGGTACCCGCCGGAACACTCCGGCAAATACTTACAAAATCCTGTGCAATGAGCGACGCTCCGCCGATCAAACCGCCGTCGATATCCGGCTCGGCAAAAAGAGCGGCTGCATTATCCGCTTTTACACTGCCCCCGTAAAGGAGGGAAATCTCATTGGCCGGCGCACCCATCTCTGAAAGCACCTGCCGAATCGACGCATGCATTGCCTGCGCGTCCTGTGCCGTAGCGGTTTTACCTGTTCCGATCGCCCAGACAGGCTCATAGGCAACCACTACACGCTGCCACTGCTCGCTTGCGACCGTCGCAAGGCCTGCCTTTACCTGGGCGGCAACAACGGTCTCGGCCTTACCAGCCTCACGCTCTTCCAGGGTTTCACCAACACAAACCATGGCCTGGAGCCCGGAAGTGAGAATGCGACCGACTTTTTCGGACACTGCAGCGTCTGTCTCAGCGAAGAGCTGGCGACGTTCGGAATGACCGACCAAGGCGTATTGACAGCCCTGATCCAACGCCATGTCCGCGGAAATCTCACCGGTGTAGGCTCCGGACGCCCATTGCGCCACGTTCTGAACACCGACCGACAGCACATCGCCTGCGCTGGCAACCACGTCCGGGACGTAAATAGCGGGAGGAATGATAACAACCTCAACGCCATTATCAAGAGAGGCCGCCTGGGATCGCACATCGCTTACCAGCGTTTGTGCCAGGTCTTTCGACCCGTTCATTTTCCAGTTTCCGGCTACAATCTTCCGACGCATAACAGTTCCCGAGCGTTAGGGAGGGCGAACTATACAGCACTCCCTCCCGGCAGACAACCGCCTGAAAACACAAAATTAAGCGGTGGATTTCTCCACAACTTTTGCCAGTTCCTCGACTACCCGAAGAATCTCGCTGGCGTCCTGCCCCTCCGCCATCACACGGATCAGCGGCTCTGTGCCAGAAGCCCTCAACAGAATCCTGCCGGAACTGCCCAGCTCGGTTTCGGCCTTGCGCACCGCAGCTACGATATCATCACGACTGAACGGATCGAAACGCTGCGCCACCCGAACGTTGATCATTTTCTGGGGGAGCTTGCTCATCCCCTTCCGCAGATCCGCAAGGGTTTTCCCGGACTTCCACACTGAAAGAAGGACCTGCAGCGCCGAAACAATACCATCACCGGTACTGGTGCAGTCGCGGATAACCATGTGGCCAGAGCCTTCGCCACCGAGCACCCAGTTGTTGGCGAGCAGCCGCTCCATCACGTAACGGTCGCCGACTTTTGCACGCTCGAACTCGATTCCGATTTCATTCAAAGCAAGCTCGACACCCAGATTGGTCATCAGCGTACCGACCACACCGCCTTTCAGGCGATCCTCGGCAAAGCGTTGGGACGCGATGACGTAGAGCAGCTCATCGCCGTCGACCTCGGATCCGTCCCGATCCACCATCAGAACCCGATCGCCATCCCCATCGAATGCGATCCCCAGATCAGCGTTTTTTTCGATCACTGCTGCCTTGAGCGCCTGCAGATGAGTGGAGCCAACGTTAAGGTTGATATTGAGCCCATCGGGATCGCCACCGATAACCGAAACCTTGGCCCCAAGCTCCCGAAATACCTTGGGGGCCACGTGATAGGTGGCGCCATGGGCACAGTCCAATACGATATTCATGCCGTCGAGCGTAAACTCATTGGGCACAGTGCTCTTGCAGAATTCCACATACCGGCCCGGCGCGTCGTCAACGCGGGAGGCCTTGCCCAGCTCAGTCGGGCCACAAACCTCAATGGGCTTGTCCAGCCAGCGCTCGATCTCGGCTTCAAGAGCATCGTCCAGCTTGGTGCCGGCCGCTGAGAAGAACTTGATGCCGTTGTCGTGGTGGGGATTGTGGGAGGCGCTGATCACAATGCCGGCCGAAGCGCGGAAAGTGCGAGTCAGGTAAGCGATTGCCGGCGTTGGCATCGGACCAAGCAGCTTTACATCCACACCCGCCGCCGCAAGGCCAGCCTCAAGGGCCGACTCAAACATGTAACCGGACAGGCGAGTATCCTTGCCGATCAGTACGCTGTTGCGCTGACCATCGCGCTTGAAGGCCTGGCCCGCAGCCCAGCCAAGTTTCAGCATGAATTCCGGCGTTATCGGAAACTCACCCACGTGCCCGCGAATACCGTCCGTACCAAAGTACTTTCTCTCGGACATTAACCTGCCTCCTTCACTGCCGCCACCACACGGATAGCGTCCACTGTTTCCCTGACATCGTGCACACGAATAATACTGGCACCCTTCATGGCCGCTATTGTCGCGGCCGCAAGGCTCGCAGGCAACCTTTCATTCACCTCACGGCCAGTGATATGGCCCAACATGGACTTCCTGGAAACGCCAACCAGCAGGGGATGCCCGAGGATGTGCATCTGCTCAAGGGAGGCCAGCAACTGCAGGTTGTGCTCAAGGCTTTTCCCAAAACCGAAGCCGGGATCCAGCAGGATGTTTTCAGGGCGAATTCCGGCCTGCTCCGCAACGCGGATGCGCTCGGTCAGAAAAGCACTGACTTCCCGACGCACATTCCGGTACTCGGGACGATCCTGCATGGTATCCGGCTCCCCCTGGATGTGCATGATGCAAACCGGTATGCCCGCTTTTGCAGCCACTTCCGGAGCACCGTCACGCTGCAGGGCCCGCACATCATTGATCAGGCCGGCCCCGAGTTTTGCCGTTTCAGCCATCACTTCCGGCGCACTGGTGTCTACCGAGATAACCGCGTCGAGCTCCCGGGCTGCTGCCTCAACCACCGGGCAGACCCGGTCCAGCTCTTCCTGCAACGACACGGGCGTGGCACCCGGGCGCGTGGATTCGCCACCGATGTCGATAAACGTGGCGCCATCGGCAACCATCTGCCCGGCCCGGACGAGAGCCGCATCCGGCCGGTTATATTGGCCACCATCGGAAAACGAATCCGGTGTTACATTCAGAACGCCCATCACGTGGCAGCGGGACATATCCAGTTCCCGCCCGGCAAAATTCATTTTCATGGCAAACCTTTTTTCACAATGACAAAAACAAACGCCGCCCGGAATCCGGGCGGCGCAGGGAACTACACTCTTTTTATAACCAAAAGCTGCTAGCCGTCAGTGTTCTCCGGCCGGCCGGCCAACGCCGGGATGACGACCGTCATCGGAAGCCTTTGGCTCCGGCGCCGTCTCAGGCTCGTCGGCCTTGACGCCACCAGCGGGACCACTGTCTCCCCAACCTTTCGGCGGGCGAGGTGTGCGGCCTTCCATGATGTCATCAATCTGGTGACGATCGATGGTTTCGTACTTCATCAACGCGTCGGCCATCATGTCGAGCTTGTCCCGGTTATCGACCAGAATCTGCTTGGCTTTTTCGTAGCAGCTGTCGATGATGTTGCGAACTTCCTCATCAATGCGCTGGGCCGTTTCCGGTGAGTACACCGTCTGGGACTGACCCGCAGACCGGCCGAGGAACGGCTCTTCGCTGTCGGTATCATACTGCAACGGACCCAGCTTCTCGGACAGACCCCAACGGGTCACCATGTTGCGGGCCAGACTAGTCGCCCGCTCGATGTCGTTCGAAGCGCCGGTCGTCACACCATCAAAGCCCAGCGTCAGTTCTTCCGCGATGCGGCCACCGAACAGACTGCAAATCGAGCTGATCAGGAAGCGCTTGCTATGGCTGTACTTGTCTTCCTCGGGGAGGAACATGGTGACACCCAGAGCGCGGCCGCGCGGAATGATGCTCACCTTGTACACCGGATCATGCTCCGGCATCAGACGACCCACAATAGCGTGGCCAGACTCGTGATAAGCCGTATTCCGCTTTTCTTTCTCGCTCATCACCATGGACTTGCGCTCGGCGCCCATCATGATCTTGTCTTTGGCAAGCTCGAACTCTTCCATGGACACGAGACGCTGGTTGCGACGGGCCGCGAAGAGCGCCGCCTCGTTGACCAGGTTTGCGAGGTCCGCACCGGAGAATCCGGGCGTGCCACGAGCGATCAGAACCGGCTCGACGCCGTCCGCCAGGGGCACTTTCTTCATGTGCACCTTGAGGATCTGCTCACGACCAATGATGTCTGGCAGGCCAACAACAACCTGACGGTCGAAACGGCCCGGGCGCAACAGTGCCGGGTCGAGAACGTCGGGACGGTTGGTAGCGGCAATTACGATAACGCCTTCATTACCCTCAAAACCGTCCATCTCAACGAGCAGCTGGTTGAGCGTCTGTTCACGCTCGTCATGACCGCCACCCATGCCGGCGCCACGGTGGCGACCAACAGCATCGATCTCGTCGATGAAGATAATGCAGGGGCTTTGCTTCTTGGCCTGTTCGAACATGTCACGAACCCGGGAAGCACCCACGCCCACGAACATTTCGACAAAGTCAGAACCGGAGATGGAGAAGAAGGGCACCTTGGCTTCGCCGGCAATAGCCTTGGCGAGCAGGGTTTTACCCGTACCCGGCTGACCAACCATCAGGACACCCTTGGGGATGCTGCCGCCAAGACGCTGGAATTTGCTGGGATCTCGCAGGAAATCCACCAGTTCCTTAACATCTTCCTTGGCTTCATCAACACCGGCCACATCCGCGAAGGTGGTTTTGATCTGGTCTTCGCTCATCAGACGCGCTTTACTCTTGCCGAACGACATGGGGCCTTTGCCGCCACCGCCGCCCTGCATCTGGCGCATGAAGAACACAAACAGTGCGATGATGATCAGTATCGGGAACGCGGCAACCAGAAGCTGTGTCCACAGGCTCTGGCGCTCAGGCTCCTTACCGATAACCTCAACGTTGTTCGCGAGCAGATCGTCCATCAGCTTGTTGTCAGACACTTGAGGACGGATTGTCTGGAACTGGGAGCCGTCACCACGGGTACCCTGAACCTGCAACCCATCGATTGTGACCTGACGGACCTGGCCTTCCTGGACCATCTCCACAAACTGGGAATAGTTGACTTGTTGGCCGGTGGTGGTGGGAGAAAAGTTCTGAAACACCATCAGCAGCACGGCGGCTATAATTAGCCAGAGAACCAGATTTTTTGCCATATCGTTCAAGGATCATCACCTGTGAATTGTAGGGTTAACCTTTCTCAAAGCACCCTTTTCTGACACCTTACACCAATTGTACGCCCGTCCACCAGAAACGGCCCATCCGTATCGGCCACACGCAGCACACAGTTTTTTAATGAAAAGTCGCCTTAACCTTCATATTGGGCGCCATATCTGAAATTACAACAGCAACCCTCAATACGCCCCCATTTCCGCGAACCTTTTGACCCTTGCCACCCGGGTTGGTTCCTTCTGCTTGCTGCCCCCACGTCGATACGTGTTAACGGCCATTCTTACAGCGGAACGATCTGTTACAATTCGACAATTATACGTTCAAGTCAGCCTTTCCGCCGCTGACCTTTTGTTAATTGCACCAATAAAGAGATTACATCATGAGTCTTTCACCGGAACAGCGCCGGGAATACCGGGCGATTGCCCACAACCTCAAGCCCGTCATCATTGTTGGCGACAAAGGCCTTTCCGAGGGACTGCAGGAAGAACTCGAGCGCGCACTGAATGATCATGAGCTGATCAAGATCAAGGTGGCGAGCCAGGACCGGGAAACCCGGCACGAGGCGATCACCGCGCTGTGCGAATCCTCTGGCGCCGAGCTCGTCCAGACCATCGGCAAGATCGCCGTAATACTGCGCCGGGCCAAAAAGCCGAATCCCAAGCTCTCCAACCTGTTGCGCCACAAACACTGATCCGCCCGGAACACAGAAACAGAAAAGCCGGCTCGGGAAAACCCCAGCCGGCTTTTTTCGTTGAGCACAGACGAGATCAGATGTACTCGACCTGCTCAATCTCGTATTCCACGGTACCGGAAGGCACGCGAATGGCGACCACATCGCCCTCGCTCTTGCCTACCAGCGCCCGCGCAATCGGTGAGGAAATCGACAGCTTGCCTGCCTTGATATCCGCCTCATCCTCACCAACGATCTTGTAGATCACCTGTTCGTCCGTATCCATGTTAAGCAGGTGTACCGTGGTGCCGAAGATCACCTTGCCGGTATTCTCGATGGTGGTCACATCGATTACCTGAGCGGCTGAAAGCTTGCCCTCGATTTCCTGGATACGGCCTTCAATAAAGCTCTGCTGCTCGCGGGCAGCATGATATTCAGCGTTCTCTTTCAGGTCGCCGTGCTCCCGGGCATCGGCAATCGCCGCAATAACCCGGGGACGATCCTCGGACTTCAGCTTCTGAAGCTCCTCGCGGAGGCGGGTCTCGCCCGCCTTTGTCATCGGTACTCTGTCAGCCATAGTCTCACTTTCCTGCGTGAAGATCCTGGAGGCGGCGTACAGTGCGCTCCGGGCCGAACTTGATGGCCCGGCAGAAGGCTTCGCCGCCCGCCAGTGTTGTTGTGTAGGTTACCTTGGTCTGCAACGCCGACTGGCGGATCTGGGCCGAGTCGGAAATGGCCTTGCGACCTTCAGTGGTATTGATGATCAGCTGAACCTGTCCGTTCTTGATGGCGTCCACAATATGCGGACGGCCTTCACGGACCTTGTTCACCCGATCAACCTCGATTCCGGCCTCTTTCAGGGCCTTGGCGGTGCCGGTGGTAGCCACAAGCTTGAAGCCGGCTTCGACCAGATCCCGGGCCACTTTTGCGGCGCCGGGCTTGTCAACATCCCGCACAGACATGAACGCAGTGCCCTTGGCCGGCAGACGCTCACCAACAGCCAACGCGGCTTTGGCGAAGGCTTCGTCGAAGCTGTCACCCAGGCCCATGACCTCACCGGTCGATTTCATTTCCGGCCCAAGGATCGGATCCACCGCCGGGAACTTGTTGAACGGGAACACCGACTCTTTCACCGCATAATAGCTGGGGATGATTTCCTGGGTGAACTCCAGCTCTTTGAGGGTCTTGCCAGCCATCACCCGGGCCGCCACCTTGGCCAGGGACACACCGATGGCCTTGGACACGAACGGCACGGTACGCGAGGCCCGCGGGTTTACCTCGATCACGTAGATCTCGCCGTCCTGCCAGGCCAGCTGCACGTTCATCAGACCGACCACATCCAGCTCGATGGCCATCTTCTTGACGGCATCGCGCATTTCGTCCTGAACCTGCTGGGACAGGGTGTACGGCGGCAGCGAGCAGGCGGAGTCACCGGAGTGAACGCCGGCCTGCTCGATATGCTGCATGATGCCACCAATGACCACGTCTTTACCGTCGGAGATGGCGTCGATGTCCACCTCAATGGCGGCGTTCAGGAAGTGGTCGAGCAGCACCGGGCTGTCGTTCGAGACCAGCACTGCGTTGCGCATGTAGCGAACCAGTTCTTCCTCGTCGTAGACGATTTCCATGGCACGACCGCCCAGCACGTAAGACGGACGCACAACCAGCGGGTAGCCGATCTCTCTGGCTGCCAGGATGCCTTCCTCGTGGCTGCGCACGGTAGCGTTTTCCGGCTGCTTCAGGCCCAGGCGGGTGATCATCTGCTGGAACCGTTCCCGGTCCTCGGCACGGTCAATGGCGTCCGGGCTGGTGCCGATGATCGGCACACCGGCCGCTTCCAGGCCACGGGCCAGTTTCAGCGGGGTCTGGCCGCCGTACTGGACAATCACGCCCTTGGGCTTCTCGACGTGAATGATTTCCAGCACGTCTTCCAGGGTGATCGGCTCGAAGTACAACCGGTCGGAGGTGTCGTAGTCGGTGGACACGGTCTCCGGGTTGCAGTTGATCATGATGGTTTCGTAGCCGTCTTCACGCATGGCCAGGGCCGCATGCACACAGCAGTAATCGAACTCAATGCCCTGGCCGATCCGGTTGGGGCCACCACCGATCACCACGATCTTGTCGCGGTCGCTGGCGTCCGACTCGCACTCTTCCTCATAGGTGGAGTACATGTACGCGGTGTCGGAGGCAAACTCGGCGGCGCAGGTATCCACGCGCTTGTACACCGGGCGGATATCCAGATCGTGGCGCAGCTTGCGCAGGCTTACCTCGGAGATGCCCAGCAGTTTCGCCAGGCGGGCATCGGAGAAGCCCTTGCGCTTGAGACGGAACAGGGTGGCCTGGTCAATGTCGGCCTTGCCGGCACTCTTCAGCGCCTGCTCTTCCCTGATCAGGTCCTCGATCTGCACCAGGTACCAGGGATCCACGTGGGTATGCTCGTGCAGGTCCTCCACCGTCATGCCAGCCCGGAAAGCGTCGCCGATGTACCAGATGCGGTCGGCACCGGGCACGTTCAGTTCGCGGGTCAGGGTTTCCCGGGAATTCTCGGAATCCAGGTCTTCGAGTTTCTCGTCAAAGCCTTCGGAACCCACTTCCAGGCCGCGCAGGGCTTTCTGCAGGGATTCCTGGAAGGTGCGGCCAATGGCCATGACCTCACCCACGGATTTCATCTGGGTGGTCAGGCGGGCGTCGGCCTGGGGGAATTTCTCGAAGGTGAACCGGGGGATCTTGGTGACCACGTAGTCGATGGACGGCTCGAACGAAGCCGGGGTGACGCCGCCGGTGATTTCGTTGCGCAGCTCGTCCAGGGTGTAGCCCACTGCCAGCTTGGCCGCGACCTTGGCGATCGGGAAGCCGGTGGCCTTGGAGGCCAGCGCCGAAGAGCGGGACACCCGGGGGTTCATCTCGATGACGACCATGCGGCCGGTGTCCGGATTCATGCCGAACTGCACGTTGGAGCCGCCGGTTTCCACACCGATCTCACGCAGGACTGCCAACGAGGCGTTCCGCATGATCTGGTATTCCTTGTCGGTGAGGGTCTGGGCCGGGGCCACGGTGATGGAGTCACCGGTGTGCACACCCATGGCATCGAAGTTCTCGATGGCGCAGACGATGATGCAGTTGTCGTTTTTATCCCGGACAACTTCCATCTCGTACTCTTTCCAGCCGATCAGGGATTCGTCAATCAGCAGTTCGTTGGTCGGGGACAGGTCCAGACCACGAGTACAGATTTCCTCGAACTCGTCGCGGTTGTAGGCGATACCGCCGCCGGAGCCGCCCATGGTGAAAGACGGGCGGATGATGCACGGGAAGCCGATGTCGTCAGCCACTTTCCAGGCTTCTTCCATAGAGTGGGCAATCGTGGCCCGCGGGCACTCGAGGCCGATCTTCTTCATGGCCTTGTCGAAGCGGTCACGGTCTTCGGCTTTATCAATGGTGTCGGCGTTGGCGCCGATCATTTCCACGCCGTGCTTTTCCAGAATGCCGTGGCGCTCGAGGTCCAGGGCGCAGTTCAGCGCGGTCTGGCCGCCCATGGTGGGCAACAGCGCATCCGGCTGCTCTTTCTCGATGATCTTCTCGACGGTCTTCCAGGTGATCGGCTCGATGTAGGTGGCATCGGCCATGACCGGGTCGGTCATGATGGTTGCCGGGTTGGAGTTAACCAGAATAACCCGGTAACCCTCTTCGCGCAGCGCCTTGCAGGCCTGGGCTCCGGAGTAATCAAACTCGCACGCCTGCCCGATCACGATGGGGCCGGCGCCCAGGATCAGGATGCTTTGGATGTCGGTACGTTTTGGCATGTCTTGGTAAACCTGTCAGCAACTTTTGAATTCTGGCAGCGCAACACGCGGCGCCCGTGAGCTTTCCGTAGCGATCGGTCTCAGGCCGATCGCGCCTCCATCAGGCGGATAAACTCGTCAAACAGCGGGGCCACATCATGGGGGCCGGGGCTGGCTTCCGGGTGGCCCTGGAAGCTGTAGGCCGGCTTGTCGGTCCGGCGAATGCCCTGCAGGGTGCCGTCAAACAGGGACTTGTGAGTCGCCTCGACATTGGCCGGCAGAGTTGCCTCATCCACGGCAAACCCGTGGTTCTGGCTGGTGATCATCACGGTGCCGGTGGCGATATCCTGAACCGGATGGTTGGCTCCGTGGTGGCCATGCCCCATCTTCATGGTCTTGGCACCGCTGGCCAGGGCCAGCAACTGGTGCCCCAGACAGATACCAAACACCGGAATCTCGGTTTCCAGCACTTCCTTGATGGCGGTGATGGCGTAATCACAGGGCTCGGGGTCCCCGGGACCATTGGACAGGAACACACCGTCCGGGTTCATCGCCAGAACCTCGGAGGCCGGAGTCTGCGCCGGCACCACGGTGATGTCGCAGCCCCGGGAGGCGAGCATGCGCAGGATGTTCAGCTTGACGCCGTAATCCCAGGCAACCACCTTGAACCGTGATTCCTCACGCTCACCGTAACCCTCGCCCAGGGTCCACTCCGTCTCTTTCCAGGACCAGATCTTGTCGGAGGTAACCTCTTTTGCCAGATCCATACCCTTGAGGCCCGGGAAGGCTTTTGCCAGTTCCAGAGCCCGCTCGGCAGTGGCGTTTTCACCGGCAACGATGGCACCGTTCTGGGAGCCTTGGTCCCGGAGGATGCGGGTCAGACGGCGAGTATCGATGTCGGCGATCCCAACAATGTTGTTGCTTCGCAGGTAATCGTCCAGAGTTCCCTTGCTACGCCAGCTGCTGGCCAGCAGAGGCAGATCGCGGATAATCAGGCCGGCGGCCTGGATGCGGTCTGACTCAATGTCTTCTTCGTTCACACCGGTGTTACCGATATGCGGGTAGGTCAGGGTCACGATCTGGCGGGAGTAGGACGGGTCGGTCAGGATTTCCTGGTAGCCGGTCATGGCGGTGTTGAACACCACTTCGCCGCTGGTTTCTCCGTCAGCGCCGATGGCTGTGCCGTAGAACAGGCTTCCGTCTGCGAGTGCAAGGATTGCTGGTGTGCTCAAGGCTTGTATCCTCATCGAGTGGCGTATCGGTTCGTCACGAACAGGAACGCAAGCGCAAATTCAGGTTGCAAAAAAGCGAGACGGAGTCTTCACTCGGTCCCGCTTTTTCAGAATCTTTGTGCAAAGGTACGCTTGGTGCAGTCAAATCGCCTTATTGTAAAAAATATGGCGCTTTGTGTCCACGAGAAATGGCCTCACTTGAGGTCCAGCACGTCCTGCATATCATAAAGCCCGGCCGGCTTATCCTTCAGCCATAAAGCGGCCCGCATGGCACCCTTGGCAAAGGTCATCCGGCTGCTGGCCTTGTGGGTCACCTCGATACGCTCACCCTCGGTGGCGAACAAGACGGTGTGATCACCCACCACATCCCCCGCCCGAATCGTTTCGAAACCGATTTCCTTGCGGGTTCGCTCGCCGGTGAAGCCCTCACGACCATAGACGGCACACTCTTTCAGGTCACGACCGAGGGCATCGGCGACGACTTCACCCATGCGCAGGGCCGTTCCCGAGGGCGCGTCTTTCTTGTGGCGGTGATGGGCTTCGATAATCTCCACGTCGTAGTCGTCACCCAGGGTTGCGGCGGCGGTGCGCAGCAGGTTGAGGACGACGTTAACGCCCACGCTCATGTTGGGCGCAAACACTACGGGCGTGGACTCGGCGGCCAGAGCCAGTTGCTGCTTTTCGGCGTCGGACATGCCGGTAGTGCCGATCACGAGCATCTTGCCGTTGGCCTTGCAGAACTCGGCGTTTTCCAGAGTCAGGTCCGGGAAGGTGAAGTCGATAAGCACATCGAAATCATCCTTCACATCGGCCAGGCTGCCGGCCATTTTGACGCCGGTTTTGCCGATCCCGGTCATTTCGCCGGCATCGGCGCCGATCAGGCTACTGCCGGGCTCGACCACGGCGGCACCCAGCTCGAGACCCTCGGTGCCGTCAACGGCTTCAATCAGGACTTTTCCCATGCGCCCGGCGGCGCCGATGATTGCTACCCTCATGCTCGCGTTCCTTCTTGTCGCGCCGATCAGAATTTCATTTCGTCGAAGAAGCTTTTCACGCCTTCAAACCAGGAGGTCTTCTTCGGGCCGTGCTCTGTGCCGTTACTGGCGTCCAGAGTTTTCTGGAACTCTTCCAGCAGCTCTTTCTGGCGCTTGGTCAGATTCACCGGCGTTTCCACGATCACACGGCACAGCAAGTCACCAGCAGGACCACCACGAACCGGGCTGACACCCTTGTTACGAAGGCGGAACAGCTTGCCGGTCTGGGTCTCCGGTGGAATCTTCAGTTTCACCCGGCCATCCAGTGTCGGCACCTCGAGCTCTCCACCCAGTGAGGCATCAACGATGCTGATGGGAACTTCGCAATAGAGGTTGCGGCCATCGCGGGTAAAGATGGAATGTTCCCGCACGGCTATCTGCACATACAGATCTCCGGGAGGACCACCATCGACGCCCATCTCGCCTTCACCGGAAAGGCGAATGCGGTCACCGGTGTCAACGCCGGGCGGCACCTTGACCGACAGTGTTTTCTCTTCCTGAACCCTGCCCTGACCGTGACAGGCCTTACAGGGGTTCTTGATGATCTGGCCGGAGCCCCGACAGGTCGGACAGGCCTGCTGTACGGTAAAGAAGCCCTGCTGCATGCGCACCTGCCCCATACCCTTACAGGTACTGCAGGTTTCCGGGCGGGAGCCTTTCTCGGCGCCGCTGCCGTCGCATACTTCACATTCGCGATGCCCCGGGATCTTGATCTGGACCGTCTTGCCTTTCACGGCCTCTTCCAGATCCAGCTCCAGGGTGTAGCGCAGGTCCGCACCCCGGGTGTTGCGGCCACGACCGCCGCCACCAAAGATGTCGCCGAATACATCGCCGAAGATATCCGAGAAGCTGGCACCGCCGCCTCCGAATCCGCCGCCACCGGCCTGGCCGTCAACGCCGGCGTGGCCGAACTGGTCGTAGGCAGCCCGCTTGGACGGCTCTGCCAGTACTTCGTAGGCTTCGCTGGCCTCCTTGAACTTGTTCTCGGCTTCGGTGTCGTCCGGGTTACGGTCGGGGTGGTACTTCATGGCGAGCTTTCGGTAGGCTCGCTTGATTTCCTTCTCGTCCGCGTCCCGGGAAATCCCGAGAATCTCGTAATAATCGCGCTTGGCCATGCTTTTAAAACCCTGTTTTTAAACGCGGAAAACGCGGGGATCTCCCCGCGTTTTCCAACTACCTGATGTACGTCAGATTTATCGCTTGTCGTCGTCTTTGACTTCTTCGAACTCAGCGTCGACAGCATCGTCAGACTTCTGGCCCTGGGCTTCTTCCTGCCCACCGGCTTGCTGGGTCTGATCCGCCTGATCTGCATACATCTTCTGGGCCAGCTCGGAAGAGACCTCGGTCAGCTTCTGAGTCTTGGCTTCGATGTCTTCCTTGTCGGAACCTTCCAGAGCGGTTTCGAGCTCCTTGATGGACGCTTCGATGGACTCTTTCTCGCTGTCGCTGACCTTGTCACCGGCTTCGTTCAATGTCTTGCGAACGGCGTGAACCATCGCGTCGCCCTGGTTGCGAACCTGGACAAGCTCTTCGAACTTGCGATCTTCCTCGGCGTTGGCCTCGGCGTCCTGCACCATCTTCTCGATTTCGTCATCGTTCAGACCGGAAGAGGCCTTGATCACGATTGACTGCTCTTTACCGGTCGCCTTGTCTTTGGCGGACACGTTCAGGATACCGTTGGCGTCGATATCGAAGGTAACTTCAATCTGCGGCACACCACGCGCTGCCGGCGGAATATCAGCCAGATCGAAACGGCCCAGCGATTTGTTCTGGGCAGCCTGCTTACGCTCACCCTGAACCACGTGAATGGTTACCGCGGTCTGGTTGTCGTCCGCTGTGGAGAACGTCTGCGACTTCTTGGTCGGAATCGTGGTGTTCTTGTCGATCAGCGGAGTTGCCACACCGCCCATGGTTTCAATACCCAGGGTCAGCGGGGTTACGTCCAGCAGCAGAACGTCCTTCACATCACCGGAGAGAACGGCCGCCTGGATGGCAGCACCCATCGCCACAGCTTCGTCCGGGTTAACGTCCTTGCGAGCTTCTTTGCCGAAGAACTCTTTCACTTTTTCCTGCACCAGCGGCATGCGGGTCTGACCGCCGACCAGGATAACCTCGTCGACTTCGCCTGCCTTCATGCCTGCGTCCTGCAGCGCCACTTTACACGGCTCGAGGCTGCGCTGAACCAGGTCTTCTACCAGAGATTCCAGCTTGGCACGGGTCAGCTTCACGTTCATGTGCTTGGGACCAGACGCGTCTGCGGTGATGTACGGCAGGTTAACGTCGGTCTGCTGGCTGCTGGAAAGCTCGATCTTGGCTTTCTCGCCCGCTTCCTTCAGACGCTGCATCGCCAGGGAATCGCCGCGCAGGTCGATACCGCTGTCTTTCTTGAACTGGTCTGCGAGGTACTCGATGATCTTCAGGTCGAAGTCTTCACCACCGAGGAAGGTGTCACCGTTGGTGGCCAGAACCTCGAACTGGTGCTCACCGTCAACATCGGCAATTTCGATGATGGACAGGTCAAAGGTACCACCGCCCAGGTCATATACCGCCACGGTACGATCGCCGCTTTTCTTGTCCAGGCCATAAGCCAGGGCTGCTGCGGTCGGCTCGTTGATGATCCGCTTAACTTCCAGACCGGCGATCTTGCCTGCATCTTTGGTAGCCTGACGCTGGCTGTCGTTGAAGTAGGCCGGAACAGTGATAACGGCTTCGGTCACTTTTTCGCCCAGGTAGTCTTCTGCAGTCTTCTTCATCTTCTTGAGAACTTCTGCAGACACCTGCGGCGGCGCCATTTTCTCGCCCTTCACTTCAACCCAGGCATCACCGTTGTCTGCCTTGGCAATCTTGTAGGGCACCATCTTGATGTCTTTCTGGACCACATCGTCTTCAAAACGACGACCGATCAGACGCTTGATGGCGTACAGGGTGTTGTTCGGGTTGGTAACCGCCTGGCGCTTGGCTGACTGGCCAACCAGGGTCTCACCATCGTCGGTGTAGGCGATGATGGACGGGGTGGTGCGATCACCCTCGGCGTTCTCGATTACCTTCACCTTGTCGCCATCCATGATGGCTACACAAGAGTTGGTCGTTCCCAGGTCGATACCGATAATCTTGCTCATTGAGTCACTCCAATTCTTCTGAATGCTTTCCAGGAGGCCATTTGCCTCCGCTTTCGCTATTTACTGGCTATATTGGCGCTTTAATCGGCTTTTCAAGCCTGCTCATCAATTTTTGGTGCATCTTCCGCTTTCGCGACCACCACCATGGCCGGCCGCACAACACGACCATTCAGCAGATACCCTTTCTGCACCACGGCTACTACGCTGTTCGGCTCGGCATCCGGCGCAGGCACCATGGACATGGCCTCGTGATGCTGGGGATCGAACGGTTCACCCACCGGGTTGATCTGCTCAACGTTGAATTTCTTCAGGCTGGACATGAAAAGACTCAGGGTCATTTCCACGCCTTCACGAATTGAGGCAACCAGTTCGCCGGACTCATCGTGACCCTCGGTGCTCTCGACCGCCTTCTCAAGGCTGTCAGCTACCGGCAGCAGCTCCTTGACGAACTTTTCCAGGGCAAACTTGTGCGCCTTCTCAACGTCGATCTCGGCCCGACGGCGCACGTTCTGCATTTCCGCCTGGGAGCGCAGCATCTGCTCCTGGAATTCCTGAACCTGAGCCTGGAGCGCTTCCACTTCGGAGGTTTCGTTGTCGCCGGCTTCGCCTTCAGCGGCCTGGGCCTCCTCTTTCGCAGCCTCGAGGGCTTCGTTCAGTTCCTCGTGCTCGTTGCGGTTCTCGTCAGTGCTCATGGCTACTCCTGCTTCATCTAAAGCGGCCCGCTGTCAGTGGCCGGTTAAACATGGGCTCCGGCCGCCTCGAGCCGGAAAATGTCGTTGCGAACGGATATGGGGCCCGCTCTCCAGGTTTCAACCACCAAAGCCTGCAATCCTGAAGAAAATACCTGCCTCAGGTTTGCAAACCACAAAAACCCTGTATATATTCACAGTCACTGTATACATCCACAGTGTTTTGCCGGTTTCAGGAACAACGCGGAGGTTATCTGCATGCTGACTCAACTTACGGTTTCCAATTACGCCATCGCTGAACGGGTGGAACTCCAGTTCAGCAAAGGCATGACCGCATTGACCGGCGAGACCGGCGCCGGAAAATCCATCGTTCTGGACGCCCTCGGCCTGGCCATGGGTGGCAGAGCCGATGCCGGCGCCGTCCGGCATGGTGCCAAACGCGCCGACATCACAGCGACCTTCGACGTATCCGGCATTCCCGAGGCAACCGAATGGTTGGCAGAACACGAGCTGGATGACGACAACGATTGCATCCTGCGCCGGGTCATCAGCAAGGATGGCCGCTCTCGCGCCTACATCAATGGCCAACCCTGCCCCCTGAACCACCTCAAGGAGCTTGGCGGTGTGTTGATGGATATTCACAGCCAGCATCAGCACCAGTCTCTTTTGCGCAAGGAAACCCACCGCAAGCTGGTGGACGAGTTCGCTGGCGTTGAGACCCTGGCCGCTGAAACACGGGAAGCCTGGAAATCCTGGAACCAGATCCGCCAGCGGCTGACCGAACGCCAGCAGAATGCCGATGAAGCAGAGGCCAAACTCCAGCTCTTGCGGTATCAGGTGGAAGAACTGGATCGTCTGGCCCTGGAAGCGGGCGAGCAGGAAAACCTGGAACAGGAACAGGCGCAGCTCAGCCAGGCGGATACGGTTTTGCACAACAGCCATCAGGCCGCCCTGCTTTGCACCGAAGATGAAACCAGCGCAGTGGATCTGGTGCGCCAGGCGTTACAGCAGCTGGAGCAGCTTCCGGTGGATGTTCCCGCACTGGCAGACACGATCCAGATGCTGAACGAAGCCCAGATCCAGATCAGTGAGGCCGGCGACAACCTTCGCCACTTCGTCGAAGACTACGAGGCCGACCCGGCTCGACTGGCGGAAGTGGAAGAACGGCTGAGTGCCATCTACCAGATGGCCCGCAAACACCGGATCACACCGGAAGAATTACCGGAACTGCATCAGCGCCTGACTGCCGAGCTGGCCGAGCTGGACGGTGGCGAGGGCAGCCTGGAGCAGCTGGCCGCAGAGCTGGACAGCCAGCGCGGACGCTTCGATGAGCTGGCCGCGGAGCTGTCAGAGGCCCGTGCCAGGGCCGCCGCCAAACTGGATCAGCGGGTCGCAGCGGAGCTCACCCAGTTAAGCATGCCCAACATGCAGTTCATTACACACCTGAACCGCAGCAACGGTGGGGAGCCGGCGCCCCACGGACTGGAAGAGATTGAATTCCTGGTCAGCGCCAACCCGGGGCAACCTGCGCGGCCACTGGCCAAAGTAGCCTCCGGCGGCGAACTGTCGCGGATCAGCCTTGCCATCCAGGTGGTGGTTGCCCAGACATCAACCACACCCACACTGGTCTTCGATGAAGTGGATGTCGGCATTGGCGGCGGCACGGCCGAGGTGGTTGGCCGACTGTTACGGACTCTTGGCGGCAACGGACAGGTGCTCTGCGTCACCCACCTGCCGCAAGTGGCGGCCCAGTGTCATCAGCACCTGTTTGTCAGCAAGTTTACCGAGCAGGATGCCACCTTCTCGAAAATCGAGACGCTGGACGATCAGGGCAGAATCAGTGAAGTGGCGAGAATGCTGGGAGGCGTGGACATGACCGAACATACGATCGCTCATGCCAGGGAAATGTTTTCGAAGGGGCAGGCAACCCATCACTGAGCCGCGAGCAACTATCCACTACCCCTCTCGATCCTGAGAGCTGTTGGGGCGGGCCATAAACCCGCCCCTTTTTTCGTTCCTTGAGCCAACGGCCCGAGCCAGGCTCAGGACTTGATCGGCTTTACGTACAGAATCAGGCTGTGATCGACGATTTCGTAACCGTGCTCTTCGGCAATTTTCTTTTGTCGCTCTTCAATGACCTCGTCGACAAACTCGACTACCTCACCCGTCTGGGTGCACACCATATGGTCGTGGTGGTCGTCGCCAGCCATCTCGAACACGGCATGGCCGCCCTCAAAATTATGGCGCAGTACCAGCCCTGCTGCTTCAAACTGCGTCAGCACCCGGTAGACTGTTGCCAGCCCCACGTCATCGCCTTGCTCCAGAAGCTTCTTGTATACATCTTCGGCACTGAGGTGATGCTCCTCCGCGGTCTCCAGAATATTGAAGATTTTGACCCGCGGCAGAGTCACTTTCAGACCGACTTTTCGTAATTCGGCGTTTTCGGATGACATGTTACTATTCACTCTTTGGTGTGCCTCACGGCTTCCGGTATGATGAAGCCGCCATTGAACGGTTAACCCGTGTCACACCTGCCTCTGGCAGGCGATTTCAAGATAGAGGATTTCCCCCGGCGATGCAAAAGCTCACAGCTCTCATTCTCACTTTCGTTCTATCCGGTTGCGTTTTCCCGGGCGTCTACAAAATCAACGTCCAGCAGGGGAACATCGTTACCGATGAGGAGCTGACGCAACTGACCGAGGGCATGCCACGCAGCCAGGTGCACGCAGTGATGGGAACACCGCTCATGCTCAACCCGGTTGACCCCTCCCGCGAATACTACGTGTATACCTTCCAGAGAGAAGGCGGGGACATCCAGGAACAGCGAATCATCGTGTACTACGAAGAAGACCAGTACGCCTATTACGAGGCACAACTGCTGGAAGAAACGCCGGCCTACTGAGCCTGATCTTTCTTTTTCGCCCGATTCAGTCGCGCCTGCTTCGGATCGATCTTCAGCGGGCGATACAGTTCCACCCGGTCACCTTCACGCAGTTCGTGGGCGGCCGGGTCCTTGATCACCTTCCCGAACACGCCCATATCAATCGTATCCGGATCGATCTCCGGAAAAATATCGCTGATCCCGGACAGCTTGGCCGCTTCCAGCGCAGTCGTGCCCTCGGGCACATTTACCGGCACAATTTCCTGCCGGTCAGGCCGGGCATAGGCCACTTCCACCTGAATCATGCACCCTCCTTCCGGTAAAGCTCATCAGCGCGCCGGCAAAAGGCATCCACCATCGTATTGGCCGCCTGACTGAATACCGGCCCGAAGGTCATCCTTGAAAGCGATCCGGAGAACTCGAACTCCAGGGTCAGGATCACCTTGCAGGCGTTCTCATCCAGGGATTTGAAATGCCAGCGACCGGTCAGGTTGCGAAAAGGGCCATCCACCAGGTTCATCTCGATCGCCTCCGGCATCAGCAACTGATTCCGGGTCGTAAGCGTATGCCGCACCCCACCCTTGGCAATTTCAAGCGACGCTGTCACCTGCTCGGGCTGGCGCTCATGAATCTCCGCGCCGGCACACCAGGGGAGAAACTCCGGGTAACGGGCGATGTCATTCACCAGGTGAAACATGCGCTCGGCGGAGTGCATAACCAAAGCTGTTTTATCAATCTGATGGGGCATTGGAACCGGTTGTCCTGCTTGCAAACACGCTGTGAAAAGGTTGCAGACTTCTGGAAAGGAAGACAGCCTCAATCACACGCTATCATAAAGGATATCGTCCTGTTTTGGGGCTTTTTCGCCTGACTTACCACCACTTTCCTCCACCCCCGGCGGCTTCTGGTCTGACACGGGCGCTGTCTTCTCGGCCTCGGCGGCTTTCTCCTCCGGCTCGGCCGGCGTAGCGGCAAAAGGCCGATCTCTCGCTGGCACTTCCCCGTCGTCCGAGACCATGGCAGCGGGCTGATCGCACCAGGCTGCAACATTGCCGTTGCTGCACAGGTTAGCCAGTGAAAAGGCCGTGTACTGGATCCCTATCCAGGCAACCACGAGGGGCAGCACCAGGCGCATCACCCAGAACCAGATGCCGGCAAACAATCTTGGCGTTGCGCCGAGCATGGTACCCGAAAGGTGTCGGGTCAGGCACCAGCCGGTAAACAGCGCAATCAAGATGGCCACGAGCGGAATCAGCAGGCCACCGGTGATCAGCTCCAGCCAGCGGAACATGGTAGCGCCGCCCATCCGCTCCTCGGCCCAGACATTAAACGACAGCAGAGACGCGAGCCCCGCCAGCCACACCGACAGACCGATCAGCAGCACCGACAGTGCCCTGGGCGCCCCGGTCCACTCACGGAACCAGCCCACAATGGGCTCCAGCAGATTCAGGGATGTGGTCCAGACAATCAGCACCACCAGCAGAAAAACAGCGGCGATCACGAACTGGCTCGCGGGCAGCTGGGCCAGCGTGACCGGCATGGAAACAAAGAGCAGGCTGAAGCCCCGTTCACCGTCAAAGCTGTTGCCGTCTGTTGCGATCGCGAAGATCATCAGGCCAGCCAGAATCGCCACCAGGGTATCCATCAGCACCACGGCCAGAATCGAACGCTTCAGACGGGTTTGAGGCGTGGTGTACGAGCCCAGTATCGCCCAGACACCCATACCGAGCCCGAGCGTAAAAAAGGCATGAAACAATGCGGCTTTCAGGCTTTCCCAGGAAAGGTCCTCAGGATGCATGGCCAGAATGTGGCTGATGGCCCCGTCGATCCGACCATGCCAGGCAGCCAGGACGAACAGCACGAGCATCAGCACCAGGGCGCCCGGCACAACCACTCTCAGGGCCCTTTCCAGCCCTCTCACTACGCCCTGCGCCGAGACCCAGAGCACCAGTAGCAGAAAGAAGATATGCCAGCCCATGAATACCCGGTACTGCCTGGGGTCTGACACCAGCCCCGCCAGAATCCCGGTTGCCTCCGCCTCACCGGCGCCGGAGAAACGTCCAAGTGCGCCGAAGAACACGTAAGCCAGAGCAATTGATCCGAAGACTGCCGTAAAAGAGAGCACCAGAAAGGCGGCCAGTATGCTGAGCCGGCCAACCGCCATCCAGGCCCGGGACTGCCTGGCACTGCGAATCAACCCGTCCATGGCCAATACAATGCCGTGCCGGGAATACCGACCAACAGCCGCTTCAGTCACCATCAGTGGCAGAGTCACCAGCAGCAGACAGGCGAGGTAAAGCAGGATGAACAAGCCACCACCATGCAGACTGGCCAAATACGGGAACTGCCACAGGTTGGCAAGACCCACGGTAGCGCCCACCGCGGCCCAGAAGAAGGTTGATTTTCGGGTAAAGGACCCGATATGTGTCTGATACGGCGTAGGCATTCGCGTCCCTGAGGCCACCTAACAGGTCGGGGAGAAAGTCTGGGCCAGTATTGTAGCTGAAGGATCCCGTCGCGCACGAACCGGACACCGGCACAACGCCGAATTCGTGACCGGTCCGCCACTGTTGGGCTACAATGCGCCTTTTTCCGGCTGCAGCAACGCCGGCCCGTTCATTCGTCCGACCCCGGATTCATTGATTCATGAGCAAGAAAAAACCCGGAACGCCGAGCAATACCATTGCGCTGAACAAAAAGGCGAAGCACGAGTATCACATTGAGGAACGCTTTGAAGCGGGCCTCTCCCTGCTGGGCTGGGAAGTGAAGTCCCTGCGTGCGGGCAAGGCCCAGCTGGTGGACGCCTATGTGCTGCTCAAGGACGGCGAAGCCTGGTTGCTCGGCTCTCACATTACCCCGTTGATTGCGGCGTCCACCCACGTGATCGCAGACCCGACACGCACGCGCAAGCTCCTGCTTCACGCCAAGGAAATTGCCAAGATCGTTGGCAAGGTCAACCAGGCCGGCTACACCTGCATTCCGCTGGCGTTGTACTGGAAAAACAACAAGGTCAAATGCGAAATCGCCCTGGTAAAAGGTAAGAAGCTGTTCGACAAGCGCGCCACCGAGAAAGAACGCGACTGGAACCGCCAGAAGCAACGCATCCTGCGCGAAACCAACGTTTGATCCTGCCCGCCACCAATTAACAAATACCTGACGCCGGTCATGGCCGGCGTGAACGGGTATGTCGCATACTCACTCTCTTTGTTCAGAATTCCATCGGGCCTAAACTCGGGAACTCTGGTGCATGGCAAAGGGAGCCGCTTATGTCACCCAAACAGATACCAATGTCCGCCGTAGACCGCGCCTGGCTACGCATGGACTCGCCCCAGAACCCCATGATGATCTGCGGGGTATGGACACTGGAACGCCCCGTATCGATGAACCGCCTCAGGCACACGCTCGAGGAGCGGTTTCTCTGCTTCAACCGGTTCCGGCAACGGGTGATCGACACTGGCGACCGGGCGTACTGGCAGGACGATCCTCTATTCGACCTGGACAACCATCTGCACCGCATCGCCCTGCCGGGCAAGGCCGACAAAGCGGAGCTCCAAAAGCTGGTCAGTGACATGAACAGCACGTCGCTGGACTTCCGGCAACCTCTCTGGCAAATGCACTACATCGACAATTACGGGGACGGCGGTGCGCTACTCATCCGCATTCACCACTGCATCGCCGATGGCATCTCGCTGGTTCGTGTAATGCTGTCACTCACCGATAAAACGCCGGAACCCCGGCTGGGCAAAGTCGCCCGCAAGCGTCGCTCCAAACCCGGCAGGAAATCGGCCATCCAGAACTTCCTGCACCGTGCCGTGGACAGCGCGCAGACAGCCACCAACCAGGCCAGACTGTTTATCCAGTCCGTCCGTGAGGAGCCCAACTACCCTTTAAAACTGGCCACCACCGCCAGCGGTGTCGCCCTTGACCTCCTGAAACTTGGCCTGGCGCCCGGCGAACCCAAAACCGGACTGAAAGAGCCCTTATCCGGTCGCAAGCAAGTGGCCTGGGCCGATCCCCTCGACCTTGCCGAGGTAAAGGCCTGTGCCAAGGCTCTGGGGGGCACCATCAACGATGCCCTCCTTTGCACCGTCACCGGCGCCTTGCAGAGACATTTTGCCGCCCACAAGGAAACCATCCCCGAGTGCGGCATTCGGGTTGCCGTGCCGTTCAATCTGCGACCTCTTGATCAGCCCATCGAAACCCTCGGCAACAAGTTCGGGCTCGTACTGGTTACCCTGCCGGTGGAAGTGAGAGACCCGCTCATGTGCTTCCGCCAGGTGCAGGAGAACATGAACCGGCTCAAGCGGTCCTATCAGGCCCAGGTTACCTACAGCCTGCTTGATATCTTCGGGCGCGGCCCCGATGTTATTGAACGAAGGGCCCTGGATCTGCTCAGCAACAAGGCCTCGGCGGTACTGACCAACGTGCCCGGCCCGAAAGAGCCCCTGTATCTGGCGGGCAGCAAGCTGACCCAGCCCATGTTCTGGGTTCCCCAGAGTGGCAGCATCGGTATCGGCATGAGTATTCTCAGTTATGCCGGCACCGTGCAATTCGGCATCACCGTGGACAAGGCGATTCATGCGGATCCGGACGCCGTGATGGGCTACTTCCGGGAAAGCTTCGAGGCCCTGAGCCACGCGGCCCTGGCAGGCCGCCATGACGCCATTGAGCGCAAAGCTAGCTAGGGTTCTAGGTACATCTACAGTCCCGAAAGCACAAAACTGCAACAAAGAAACCTTGAAGTCCGGCAAACCGGACACATATACTGAACATAAGGGGACGACATGGCTTCGACGCCGGTGGCGAACCCTTGAGTGCATGTCGAGATGGCAGCCAATCTCGTTAATCCAAAGCTGCAACGCAATAGTCGCAAACGACGAAAACTACGCACTAGCAGCGTAAGCTGCTAGTCGTCCTGACCGGGTCGCCCGTAGCCCGGAAGCAACATCTCAGGACGTCATCGCTTACGGGATGCTCCGTTACCCAGAGTTCACTGGTTAACGGCTAAGATTTAAAGAACTCGGTTCTTGCACCCTGGCTCTCGGGTCGCTTGAACTTAAACGAATAGAGAGACGCTAAACATGTAGACCTCAAGGCTGAGTACTGGCGGACGCGGGTTCAATTCCCGCCGTCTCCACCAAACAACCAAGAGAAAGCCCCTGATTTCAGGGGCTTTTTTCGTTGTAGGCTTTTCTTAAGACGACAGGATGTCCACCAAGTGTCCACCCAATCGAGAAGGTCGTTATTTCAACGGCTCGCAGAACGAGAAACGGCTCCAGAAACCCACCTTTTCAAAACCATCGCGTTCTGGTTTTCTATAGCTCCCCCCCTAATCATAGGTGCCGGACTGGCAATCTATGCGGGAATCAAAGCAGGTCACTCTTGGGATTTCTCACCCACAGGCTACAACGTTTTCTTGAAAGACTTTAAGCTGCCCATAGGGATCATGGGGCTTGCAATACCCCTTGGAGCACTAGCTGCCGCAATCCATAGATCCGTGCAAACCTCGCGCCAAATTATTGAACAAAATCAACAAAATATATTCTCGAACTACCTAGAACATCGCAGGTATTTTCTCGCCTATATGGAAGAGCACCAGCCTTTCGAACAAATTAGTGTAAGCGCACCTCTTTTATACCAACGGTTATTCCCAAACAGCGCAGAGGGAGCACTCAATCCGAACGAGGAATCGATTGCACATTTCTTGGAGGTTGCAGAGGGGACCGCGGACACCGCAGCGCAAAGGGTGGAAACTCAATTAACAGAAAGAAGATTCAAAATAATCGATGACGAGTTGGCTGCATTTCTCATTGGCTCAACCAAGGCTTTGCAGCAGTTCGTCTCAATTGAAAATCTTGACGAAAAAGAGTTTTTGAAAGACCCCCTTACAATCCTGCCTAGAATTCTGAGGCAGAATTTAGACGCTGCAAAAGGGTTAGTTGAAAGCGCAAACTTCCATAAGAACTATATCAAGCAATATGACTTCGATGAGATGGAAAAGAAAACTCAGGCTTGTCTAGATGCTATAAAACCTATCCAGAAACTATACAACCTCTGGCGCATGATTTGGGGCGAAGTATCAGGTGAGCTTCAATCAAACCCACATCAGCCACTCCAAAACCGCCTAAGCAGTGTGAAGCAAAACATGGAGTCGAACCGTATGACAACGAACGATTTAAGGATAATTTTCAAATATCATTTAAACGACAATGAGAGAACAACCATCCTAGAACATGGCCCGGACATGTGGAGAGCAATTTTAGCTGACACTAAAAGCGGGGGCGATAATTAACAGCATCTGATAAATGGCTGGCTGACAGATGCGAATACCTCATTGTCATCGCAACGCTTGAGTGGCCCAGTATATTTTTAAGGGTCAGGGTCAGTAACGGACATTACTAGGAAGCAGCTGGATTAAAGACTGGGGGCAGGTCACTCAAATTCTCTTGGAAGCGCTATAAATATTAAGCAGGGAACAATTTACCAAGAAGCAGACATCAAAACAAAAAGCAAGAGAATAAAAGGGTCTTATATTGGAAGGACGGAATCACGAATATTCGTTTGGATCAGAGACGAAAAAAGCGTTCTCATCGTAAATCAAGAAGAGGTAAAGAGTATTGGGCTAAAGACGAAAATAAACTTACAAATCAAGAAAGAACAAACTGAGCCTCTTTCTTAAGTAGAAGCTCAAACGTATTAATGTATTGAACGTCGAAATAATCACAAACGTCTGGTAGAAAAATTTTCTTTTTTGCATCTGGGTTAGGGAGTTCATGAGTAACTACAACCCCACCGTTTGCCTTTGCTATACAAACAAGCCACGGATCCGCACCACTCAAAAAATCTGGAACGGCATTCGGCTTCAAATCGGGAAGACTAGCGACATACGACGAGACGTCTGTCATAACACCCTGCACATTTTGTGCGTCAGTGGGGAAAAACAAGGATTCGTTTTCCTTAGCCCAAGATGCCAGCTCATCATTACCCTTTGAGAGCTCATCAAGAACCATTTCGATGCTACCAACACTACCATCGGCATATGAATCTAAAATCCACTGCCAATATCCAGGACAGATGTCCATATGATAATACCGGTTTTTCGCTTCAATAAACGTATTTGCATCCAAATAGTACATTAAGACAACTCTGAGTAATAATCCTTTATTTTACTGGGAGAAATATCCAGCAACTTTCCAGCATCCCTAAGAAGCATCTTACTTCGCAAAGCCTCTCTTATGACAGCACGAGCAAACACAGAGCTATTTCTAGCAGTGGAGTTTCTATAAAAATTACCGCCGCCGCCTTGATTCTTAAAACGCTCTAATTCAGCCTTATAAAAATCTTGGTAAGACGCTTTAGAAATGCGGGAAAACTGCAAAGCCCGTCTTGCAACAACCAAAGTGCTAACATGGAAATAAGAAGAAAGGTTAACGAAATTGGTGTTCATAGAAACATCATCTTCCCAAAGCTCATCAAACTCATCCTTGGGAACTAAAAACTCGCCAGCAACCTGGTTGCAAAATGCTTCTTCTCTCTGATCGTCAGGTTCCGCACTAGATACACCACTAGAACCTATCCAAAGGTGCGCTAGTTCATGAATTAGCGTGAAAAGCCTGGCAGTCCTGGCATCAGCAGAATTGATGAAGACCAACGGGGCAAGACGATCAGCAATAGCAAAACCGCGAAATTCGGAGACGTTTAACTTGCGATGCGTATTCGTGCCAACGATGCCACTTCTCATAACGAGAATTCGTTTTTCTTCGCATGCTTTTATCAACCGACTCAGGTAGGCATCACTGTCCCCCTTCCTAAAATCGGGCGCGTTGTTTATTTCAAGCACGGAACAAATGTCTTCGACAATTACGGAAGGCTCAAATTCCTGGAAATTGAACCGCCCCACGAACTCAAGAGGCTCCGCTCCATTCTCAAGGAGATAGTCTTTGAACCATTCTTGCTTAGCCATCACAGATCGAACAGTCTCGATGAGTTCTGGAGACGGCTTTCCAAGCGGAGTACCACCCACTCGCCGGAGATCGGGTATGGGTAAATCCTCCGTAGGCGGCTCACGAAGAAAAAAGTAGCCGAAAGGCACGTGCGCGACATTCGCCAGCTTTTGAGCTTGTTTGAAGGTAGGCTGGTCTTTCCCGTCTTCCCAGGACAAATAGCGATCTAGCTTCGTATTCAATTTCTTGGCCATCAAGCCAGGGGTGTACCCGCACCTCTGTCTTGCCCAGGAAATTATCTCAGGATTTATGAACGCTTTGTCTACCACTTCTGCACCCTTGCAAATCGGATTGCATTATCGGCATGAGCACCGCTGCTGTATAGCGAGGGCTACAAAATTTAACCTTATGCCAAAATCAACGTACAGAATCTGCAAGATATCTGCTCGACGGCAGGACGTTTTCCTACACAGCGTGTGCGATATATCTCACAGAGATACGAAAAATCGTTCCTCAAGATTTCCGGAGTGTAAGGTGTCAACAAAGTTTCCACGGCATTGTGATTCTATGTGGCTTACTGTGATGCACTAAAATAAGAACACTCTGTTTTCCCGGGAATTGTGGTTTTGTGTGGTGCTCTGAAAGGGTGCGGCATCGGGTTCAATTCCCGCCGTCTCCACCAAACAACCAAAAGGCCTCGTCCCACGACGAGGCCTTTTTTTGTGCCCGGCCAGAGTGGTCTAAACTGGTTCCCTCAACGAAGATTACCCCCACACCCAAACATTCATTCTGCTTACAAGACGGAAGAGGGATTAGGTATGCCTACCATGCTGACTCGCATTACCGGCCTGACAGCCGGTGTTCTGTTTGCGGCCGCCGCCCAGGCGGAGGCTCCGATGGTAAAAGAGCAGGCTCCGGGCTATTACCGCACCATGCTCGGCAACTTCGAAATCACCGCCCTGTCCGATGGCACCGTCAAGCTGCCGGTGGACAAACTGTTGCTGAACACCACCGAAGAACACGTGCATAACACCCTGGCGGATAACTTCCTCTCAGCCCCGCTCGACACGTCCGTTAACGGCTATCTGATTAACACCGGCAACCATCTGGTGCTGGTGGATACCGGTGCCGGCAGTCTGTTCGGGCCGACACTCGGAAAACTCGTTGAGCACCTGAAAGCGTCCGGTTACGAGCCCGCAGATGTCGACGAGATCTACATCACGCACATGCATCCGGACCATGTTGGCGGTTTGGTGTCAGACGGTGAGATTGTGTTCCCGAATGCCATTGTTCGTGCCAGCGTGGAGGACCAGAATTTCTGGCTGAACGAAGACAACCTGAAGGCCGCTGATGAAGGTTCCAAGGGCTTTTTCAAAGGCGCGATGGCCTCTCTGAACCCGTATGTCGAGTCCGGCCAGTTCAAGCCATTCGACAAAGACCAGGAGCTGGTGCCGGGTATTTCTGCCGTATCCGCCAGCGGGCACACCCCGGGCCACAGCCTTTACAAGGTGGAAAGCGGGGACAACACGCTGATGCTTTGGGGCGACCTGATTCACGTGGCAGCGGTTCAGTTCCCGCAGCCGGACATTGCCATCCAGTTCGATGTAAACAGTGATCAGGCAGTGGAGTCACGCGCACAGGCCTTTGCCGACGCCCAGGAAACCGGGTACTGGGTAGGCTCCGCCCACCTGTCTTTTCCCGGCCTGGGGCACCTGAAAAGCGCAGGCCAGGGTTATGAATTCATTCCTGCCAACTATCAGGGCGGTGTCGGCGCCACTGAAACTGGCGAGTGATGACCCAATCCTGAAGACGAAGAAGCCGGAGCAACCCTCCGGCTTTTTTCATTCGCTTTTGCCAGATTTGCTACCGCCTAAAGACCTGCCAAAGAACAAGCCTCTGGGTTATCTTCAGTTTCTGACAGCCCAGCGCATGCAGCCACGCAAACATACCGATTCACGATCGATGCAAAGGTGCCATCATCCAGCATCGACTGCAGCGCGCGATCAAAATCTGCCACAAATCCGGCTGTAACCGTGGCTTTGGAAAAAACAAAGTACGCGGGCTTGTTGGACACGACCAGGGAGCTGGGAATAACCGTTCCGGTCAGCCCCAGTTCCTGAATCTCATAGAGCCCGGTTAACTGACTGGCCACCACACCATCGACCCGATCCCGGGCCAGCATGAGCCATAGCGGCTCCCTGCGGGAGAGGTACTCGATGTTTTTGTCGTAGTCGGGATTCTGGATGAGGGCGCTGTACTCATCGCTGTAGGACACATGAATCTGGGCACCAAGCCTGAAACCCGATTCCAGCAGCTGCCGCAAGCCATTCAGCTCGAACCTGGACTCGTCAGATCGCCGAATAAACAGGATATTGGGTGATACCAGACCGACCACTTCGGAGTAATGGGCATACTCCTCCCGCTCCGGAGTCCGGTAGGCGCCGGAGAGCATATCCACATGCCCGTCACGCAACTCCCGGAGCGCCCTGGCCCATGGCATCTTCTGAAAAGAAAGCCCGCAATTCAGGCGCCCCATGGCCTCACGGACCAGGTCGGCATCAATGCCGACCACCTTGCCCTCCTGAACCATGAAATAGGGCGGATCATCGTCCCAGCGCAGGGTGATGTCGCAGCCCCCATAGCTTGGGGCCGAAAAACAGAGAATGAACGCGAGCACCAAAGCAGATCTGCACAGGGCGGGCGTCAAAAAACGCGGGTGCAACAACTTTGAGAACGGCAACCCGTTGCTCTTGCCTGGATACATCTTTGATGCCGCCAAGGAGGGGAGGTCTAATTAATATAGACTAATTAGTCAGGCACTCAATATTCTGAGCGGCAACGCCCGGGCTAACTCCCTGTCATCTTGTGTTCATGCACTCGTTGCCCAATCAAGGTAGTGTCTGCAAAACCTGCTCAATAGGAGACCACGAGCACCACCATGAACCAGCCAGACGATCCGGCCAGCCTGACAGAACTTCTGGAACGCCTTCGCGCAAACACCGAGGGTCAGGTTCAGGTGTCTGTGGGCGATGTACTGGCAGCTGTTGGTGAACGTTCCTTCGGGCCGATGGTTTTGATCGCCGGCGTAATCACCCTGGCCCCGCTGATAGGTGATATTCCGGGAGTACCGACGCTGCTTGGTCTTATGGTGCTACTCACCCTGGGGCAACTGATTTTCCAGCGCCACTCGATCTGGATTCCCTCAAAGCTGGCGCGCCGGAACATCGAAAGAGAAAAGCTTGCCAGGGGGCTGGACTGGATGAACAAGCCCGCCCGGTTTGTGGATCGATGGACAAAACAAAGGCTGCTCTGGCTGGTTCGCGGGCCGGGGCAATACGTTATCGCCATCATCTGTATGGTTGTGGCCGCTGCCATGCCACTGATGGAGGTGATTCCATTCAGCGCCAACGGTGCCGGAATCGCCCTGATGGCGTTTGGCCTGGCCATCGTGGCGCGGGACGGTCTGCTTGCCCTGGTGGCAATCCTGGCGACCGGCGGCACCGCCTGGTTCATCCTGAATAACCTCCCCTGGTAGGCAGCCCTTCCGGCAGGGATCGCCAGAGACCTGTGCTACTGTTGAGCCTCAGCCACAAGGAATACAAACATGACCATTCTTATCACGGGCGCCAATCGCGGCATCGGCAAGGGCCTGGCCGATGAGTGGAGAGAGGCGGGCGAGCATGTCATCGGCACGGCCCGCAGCGAACCGGGCATGGAGGTGCTGGATGTCGCCGACCCCGCCAGCGTGACCGCGCTGGGCGAGCGCCTCGAAAATCAACCGATCTCAACCCTGGTCTGTAACGCCGGCATTCTGCTTGATCGCCATGAACAGCTGGAAGGCGGCTATCCGCCAGAACTCTGGGCGGAGCACTTCCAGGTCAATGTGACCGGCGTATTCCTCACCATACAGGCGCTGCTACCCAATCTCAGACTGGCATTAGCCGGGGGCGGCACCCCGAAAATCGCCATCATATCCAGCAAGCTTGGATCCCAGGCTTCTGCCGGTGGCGGCCGGTACATATATCGTGCCTCGAAAGCGGCGGCGCTCAATCTCGGGCGAAATCTGGCCGTGGACCTGCGTGAGCAAGGCATAGCCGTGGGCATCTACCACCCGGGCTGGGTGGCCACGGACATGGGCGGTAGCGACGCCGAGGTATCGGTTGAACAATCCGTTGATGGCCTCAGGCGACAGATTGATAGCCTCACCCTCGCCGAAACCGGCTGCTTCAAGGCCTGGGACGGCAAGGACATGGCGTTCTGAGGGCACACTGGTATGGCAACACAAGGCCTCGCGCGGAGTGTTTCTGTCACCATTTGAAACAATCCTTCTGAATCCCGATTCACGGTAAAGCTGCTACTATTGCTACATACCTCAGGCTTATGGGCTTGGCAGCATCCGCCAGACAGCCTGCTGAATCCAATTCTTGAAAAGCTCCTGCGTCAGGGGCTTTTGCGTTTGAAAGGACCCGGTTGTATGTCCAGCAAAGCGAAGCAGACCCAGAAACTTCTGCTGTTCCGGCTTTCCGGCGAGCGTCTGTTCGGGATCGGAACCCTGAAGATCCGGGAAATCCTGCCTTTCATGCGGCTGACCAAACTGCCCCACAGTCATCACGCCGTCATCGGCACGGCCACCTTCCGGGGTTCCGCCGTTCCGGTGATCGATATGGCTGCGGCGGTCGGCTATCCGCCGCTGACGCAGGAAGAACGGGAAAAAGCCTCGATTATTGTCACGGATATCCAGCGCCAGGAGATCGGTTTTCTGGTGCGCAGCGTGCAACAGATCATCGAGACTGACTGGAAATCGGTGATGCCGCCACCCAAAGCCCTGGGCAGCAAGGCGTTTATCACAGGGCTGCTGGACGTGGATGGCGATATCATCCAGCTGCTGGATGTGGAATTGCTGTTGGCGAAGGTGTATCCGGAGTCACTGGACACCCAGGAGGTCGTTCTCACGGATGTGCAGAGTGAGACGCTCAAGTCCCTGAACATTCTGATGGTCGACGATTCCCAGGTGGCCCGTAAGCAACTCTCGGACGTGCTCGACAGCAAGGACATCCCCTACCAGGTGACGTCCAACGGTGATGACGCGCTGCAGATTCTGCTGCGCGACCATGAGCTGGGCCGGCCCACGGACATTCTGGTCAGCGATATCGAAATGCCGGGGCTCGATGGGTACGAGCTGGCGTTCAATGTGCGGGACAATTCAGCGCTGAAGCAGCCTTACATCATCCTGCATACATCACTGAACAGTGAGATGAGCCTGAGCTATGCCAATCAGGTGGGCGCCAACGAAGCGCTGACGAAATTCGATGCCGAGGAGCTGCTTCAGGCCATGCTACGAGGCGCCGAGCAGGCCCGCTAAAGCCTGAGCTGCTCGATAAATTCGTCCGCGTCAGCACGCATCTCAGCCAGCCTCTGCTGCCACTCCTCCCGGTGACGGTTCAGCGTTTCCTCACTCAGGCGCGTGAAGCGTTCGCCGGTTTCGGCCACGGTGCGGCTGGCATTGGCGATCGATTCCATGGTGGGATCGTTCAGCTCATCGGCCTGGCGATCCAGATCCCGGGCAGCCTGCTCCAGAATCACCCGGTCTTCCTCCGGTGTCGGCTCACTGTCTTTCAGGGCGTCTTCCACCGAGCGCTCAAGCTCCCGCATGGCTTCCTGCAACTTCTTGCCGAACGCCTCCATGGCGCCCTCTGCCTCACGGCCGATTTCCTCGGAGTAGGCCTCCAGATCCCGCGCCAGCTGTTCCATCTGCTGCTCAAAGTCATCCGAAGACGATGAGAAACGGGCGCTGAGCTCGTCACCGAGCCGGCTGAGCTCGCCCATGATGCTGCTGAACGGGGAAGGGTTAAGGATGGCCTCGCCAGTACGGTCGTAATCCACCAGCCACTGATCCTGGAACCGTACGAGATAGGTGACCAGCTCCAGCCGCTCACCTTCGGTTCCGGCTTCGGCCGGCAGGCGGGTTACGATAGTGGCTTCGCGATCTTCAATGACGACCCGGCCAAAGGATGGCACGGCGTCGGTCCAGCTGCGCTTGTAACCGTCGAACGCGGCGGATTCTGCCAGGGTGGAGTATTCCATCACATCACCGGCGTCGTTCTCGGCCATGGCCTGCCAGAAGGCCGCCGCCACTTCCTGGGGCGTCTCGGGGTTGCTACAACCAGCGAGCAACGTCAGTGTCGCGATGGCCACCAGGCCGCGAAAAAAGGAACGGATCATTGCAGTGCTACCTCGGGCTCATCATCCATGGACGCATAATACACCCCTCAGAGTTTGCAGGTCAGTTCCGCCAGCTCCTCATCAAACACCCGGCGGTTTTCACTGTAATCCACGGGCACGTCCACCACATGAACACCGCCTTCAGCCAGGGCAGCTTCCAGGGTCGGCCGCAGGTCCTCCGTGCGGGTCACGCGGTGACCCTTGGCGCCGTAGGATTGGGCATAGGTGACAAAATCCGGGTTGCGATAATCCAGGCCGAAATCGCTGTAGCCTTCCTGGCCCTGCTTCCACTTGATCATGCCGTAGGCACTGTCGTTGATAATCAGCACCACCAGGTTGAGGTTCAGTCGAACCGCCGTTTCCAGCTCCTGGCTGTTCATCATGAAGCCGCCGTCGCCACAGATCGCCATCACTTTCAGATCCGGATACAGCATGGAGGCCATCATGCCGCTGGGCAAGCCGGCGCCCATGGAGGCCAGGGCGTTGTCGAGCAGTACCGTATTGTTGTCGTAGGCGCGGTAATTGCGGGCAAACCAGAGTTTGTACATGCCGTTGTCGAGCGTGATGATCCCGTCATCGGGCATTACCTGGCGCACATCATGAACAATGCGTTGGGGGATCACCGGGAAGCGATCGTCTTCAGCCCGCTCCTGCAGGTGCGCATCCACCGCCTCCTTCACTTCCATCAGGCGTGTAAAATCATGGTTGGCGCACTGGCCACAGTTCTCGGCCATGTATTCCACACTGTTGGCGATATCCCCGACAACCTCGTGCTGGGGGAAGTACACCGGGTCCACGTCGGCCGCACTGAAGTTCACATGAATGACCTTCTTGCCGCCGGGGGTCATGAAGAAAGGTGGCTTTTCCACCACATCATGGCCCACGTTGATCACCAGGTCGGCGCGGTCGATTGCACAGTGAACGAAGTCCCCGGCCGACAGGGCAGCGTTGCCCAGGTAGCGCGGATGTCGCTCATCCACCACGCCCTTGCCCATCTGGGTGGTGAAAAACGGGATGCCGGTGACATTCACGAGATGCAGCAACGCCTGGGAAACCCGTTTCCGGTTGGCGCCGGCGCCGATCATGATCAGCGGATGCCGGGCCTCGCGCAGCATTTCGCACGCCATCTCCAGGCTTTTCGGGCTGGCCGAGGGCCGCCGGGCGTCACTGGGTTTGAAGATGTGGGTATCGGATTCGGGCGCCTCATCGGCGATGTCCTCCGGCAGCTCCAGATGCACGGCACCCGGGCGCTCTTCAGAGGCCAGGCGGAAAGCTTCCCGAACCTTGGCGGGGATGGTGTTGGCATTGCTGATTTGCCGGGTGTACTTGGTGAGCGGACGCATCAGGTCCACCACATCCAGAATCTGGAATAGCCCCTGCTTGGAGGACTTGATGGGTTTCTGGCCCGAGATCATCATCATGGGCATACCGCCCAGCTGGGCGTAGGCGGCGGCAGTCACGAAGTTGGTGGCGCCGGGCCCGAGCGTGGAAAGGCAGACTCCCACGCGCCCCGTCAGGCGGCCGTAGGTGGCGGCCATGAACCCGGCAGCCTGTTCATGGCGGTTGAGGACCAGCTGAATACTGGAGGTCCTCAAAGCCTCAAGGAAGGCTAGATTCTCCTCACCGGGCACCGCGAAAATGTATTCAACGCCTTCGTTTTCCAGCGCCCGGATAAACAACTCGGCCCCATTACGGGCCGGGGTCTGTTCGTTGGCCATGGCCTTCCTCTTGATCTGTGGATTCCGGGTGATCGGCAGGTTCCGGGATCAATCGGTTATGGGCGGCTCCGCCTGCAAAGCATCCGCCGGCACGCGATCCAGACCCCAACTGCGATACACACCCTCTGTTACGCGCCGAAGGGCATCCTCGTTCACTTCCGCAGGTTCCCCCCGCTCCAGGGGATCGTAATGGAAGATGTACAGTCGCGATGTGAACTGTTCGAAAGGCAGCGACGACTCGCCAAAACGCTCTCCGTTGCCAGAGGTACTGACTTTGACTCCATCGCCCCAGTTCTGGCCGCTGTCATTATTGGGATTGAAGAAATAAATCCGCATCTCACCTTCCGGGTCGAGCGCGGCCCGGAGAATAGTGATGGCGTGCCAGCCGATAAACCGGGCGGCACTGTCGGTCACCGCAATACCCGCGGGCTGCGGGTGGATCAGCGGCTGATTGCCATTGTAGTAGGGGTGATAGCTGGCATAGAAATGCCGGATAAAGCCTTCCAGATCATGCAGCTTGCCAGTGGCCACATCCACGTTGATGGCAAATCCGCGCCCGGCAGACCAGCCGTGGAACTCCGGGTTCACCCATTTGTGGGGATCGCCCTGGCGGCCGACGCACAACCGGCCCATCTCCACATAAATGCGGTCCAGATGCGGCACTACAACCAGGGAGACAGGATCCAGATCGAGGGTTACCTCGGACGCGACACCGCCGACACTGCGGGCCGACGACACCGGCTGACCTTCAAAGTGAATGACGATCTCATTGTCTCGGGCAGCCCAGGCCACCATCTGCAAGAGATAATCCGGATCGTTATAGGCCCACATCGAGAGAGCACGGGCCGACTGGCAGGTAGGATTGTTGCCCTGCCCCACGCCCAAAGGCTGGCCCAACATGTTCAACACGCCCTGAATCAGCCAGGCATTGGGTTGCGGTTGATAGCCATAGGCCAGTTCAAGTCGCTCCCGCGCATGTGGACAGAGAGACAACCGTGCCTGGCGCCACAGACCCGGCGCAACAGGAGGCTGGTAAAGAATACCCCGCTCCAGCAACAGCGCCAGGCCGTAGATGCCCTGTGCCGTTTCCGGATAGATACCTTCTTTAATCAGGGTGTGGACCAGCTCCCGATAGCACATCAGGCAATCCCGGCCGGTACTGGACAGCCCCAGCGCCTCGCTCAGCAAGGTGTCCTGGTCCAACAGGATGAAACGTATGAACGAAGCATGGTAAGGCGAGACCAGGCCGGTATCGTGCATGGAACGCGCAAACCCGGTGGCCTCGTTCTGCAGGGCCTGGGCGTCCATGGTTTCCAGCCGCTGCTCGTAGACCACGGTTCCGGGGTCTTCACTGCAGGCCCGGGTGGGCCCATAGAGGCTGGAGATCAACCGGTCGGCACCGCGCCCGGCACTGCCCAGATCGGCCTGCGGATCGGCCCGGCAAAGGGCAATCTGGGTAATCATCTTGCGAACGTCCGATACCTGGATCGGTCGCTGTTCAAGGATCCGCCAGATCTCCTCGATCAGACTATCAATGACATGTTCGTAGCCGATGTGGTGGGCCACGTACTGCACAAGGTTCTGGCTGATCAGCGCGAGCTTGCCCTGCTCCCGCTCAGCCTCGCCGGTCATGCCAAACAGCAGGCCGAGGTTGATGGCAAGAACCTGGGTCAGATAGTGGTGGGCCTGTTCAGCCGACACCGAAGGGTGCAGATAGCTGCCCCGGGCGACGGCAAGCAGCCGCAATTCGCTGAAGGCCTCAATGACGACGGTATCGGCATTCTGGCTCTGCAGCGAATAGGTTGTCAGCGTGGGAAGGAGAATACCGGGTTCGGCCCAGTCGGTGCCGGCAAAGACACCCGCCAGTTCAAGGCGCTCAGCGCGCTCCTCGATGATCCGGCAGCCATCCGGCTGCAGCAGGACCCGGCGGGCAATATCCAGCACACGCGGCAGTTTGCCGGCCTTGGTAAAAGACCGGCTTTCTTCCAAAGCCTGAATGGCGTCATCCAGGCGTTGAGCCAGCTTGTCAACGTTTACAGCTGGCGCTGCGCTGCCCGATTGGTGATCGTTCAAACGATAATCCTCAGGGCCTGGCACCAAACCCGGTTGTTGTTAATGCTTCTCCTGATTATACATAGAAATCGAGGTCTTCCTGATGTTTCAGGAGGTCCCGCATGACATAGGGGTCTTCACCGAAGAAATACACCAGCCCCCAGTGGGTACCGAAAGCGGTACGTTTGGTGACCGTTTCTTCAAGCGGCGCAGTCAGCTCGTGAGACTCGAAATACTCGTGATTTTCGGTCTCCTCCGGGATCTCCAGCTTGCTGACAACCCGGCGGCGCGGATACACACCGAAACAACCGGCGTAACCCTTCGCATCCACCACTTCCTTCGGGAAGAAGGCCTTGATTTCCTCTTCAGTGGTCTTCGGGTCAAAGGCCAGGATCATGCCCTGATACGCGTTGAAACCATAGGCACGCTCAAGCAGCTCGAATACCTTGAAGCCCGGTGGGCGATAGGCCACCTCGCCAAAGTACATGGTCCGGTCGCTGGTCACGAAGTACTCCGGGTGGATAAACCCGAATTCGATATCGAAGGTCTTGATCAGCTTCTCGATTTCGCCGCGAATCTGGTCGCGATACTTCTCCAGGTCCGGTGTTGCGGGCACAAATACCGAATAGCCCAGCGTCACGTACTCGGAAATGTTCAGGAAGGCGATCTTGCCGTTGTGAATCCAGGCCTCGACCGCAAACTCCCAGCCATCCAGGTGCGACTCCATCAAAACCGGGAATTCTTCTTCCGGGATGGTATCGACTTCATCCGGCGTACGGATCACCCGGTGGCCAAGACAGCCGGCCTTATCAAAGGCCTTGAGGTGAATCGGATCGTTGGGGTCACCATCCAGTTTCAGCAGAGTCTGGTTAACCCGCTTGAGGAACCGGATAACATCACCCTTGTCGTGCGCTTCCTCGAAGATACCCACCCGGATACCACCGAGCTGGGCACGGCGTTTCATCAGGGCCTTGTCACGCAGCAGCATGGCCTGGCCGAACAAACGAGGCTTGTCCATCAACACCGAGTTAATGGCGCCCGCCCACTCCACAGTCTCCTCAAACAACGGGATGGCAACGTCCACGCCCATCTCCTTGAGGGTCTGCGCAATTTCTACCGAACGGTCATTCAGGCGCTCAAAATTCCAGGGCACGTAGGGAATGTCATGCTCTTCGCAATAGGCTTCGGCCCAGTCCGGTGCCACGACAACATACCGACGATCGAATTTGTCGGCCGCTTCAACCGCATTCAGGCTCCAGCCCAGTAATGCAATATACCCTTTCTCAGGATTGTACTTTTGCTCACTCACAGGCTCTCTCCGTTCATAAGGGTTGACTTATAACCCTACGCATTAGCTGTGAAATCGCAAATTTCGCCCCCATTTGAAACGCAAAAAGCACTACGACAGCCGGGAGTGAATCCAGCAATCGCAGTGCCTTAGGCTTTCTTAGATCGATTGGGAATATCAGCCCAGTTTCAGGGTCGACAGGGTCCTCTCGCGCACTTTGGTAAGCAGTGCTTCGTCCTCTACCAGGGACTGGCCATAGGACGGAACAAGCTCTTTCATCCGTTCCTGCCACTCCGGCGTCTTGATCTTCTCCGGGAAACAGCGCTCGATCACGTTGATCATCGCATTGGCTGCGGTGGAGGCTCCGGGAGAAGCACCCAGCAGCGCCGCCAGCGTTCCATCTTTTGCCGCCACAATTTCGGTGCCGAACTCAAGCTTGCCACCGCCACCATCGACCTGCTTGATGATCTGAACGCGCTGGCCGGCCATGCGCAGCTGCCAATCCTCTTCCATGGCATCCGGAAAGAAGTTGCGCAGCGATGCCACCCGGTCACCGTGGGACTGGAACACTTCACCGATGAGATAGCGTGTCAGGTCCATGTTGCTCTTGCTCACCGAGAGCATGGGCTTCAGGTTGGTGGGCTTCACCGAACCAATCAGATCAAAGATCGAGCCCTGTTTCAGGAAGCGGGTGGTGAAACCGGCGAAGGGGCCAAACAGAAGGGCCGGCTCGCCATTAATGATGCGGGTGTCGAGGTGCGGTACCGACATGGGCGGTGCCCCGATCGGCGCCTTGCCGTATACCTTGGAGTTGTGCTGCTTGACGATGTCGGGCTTGCCACACACCAGCCACTGACCGCTCACCGGGAAGCCACCGTAGCCCCGGGCTTCCTCGATACCGGATTTCTGCAGCAGCGGCAACGCGCCACCGCCGGCGCCAAGGAACACGAAGCCGGTCTCGAGCTTGGTCAGCTCGCCGGTCTTCTGGTTCTTGACGCGGATCTTCCATCGGCCGTTGTCCCGCTGGTCGATGTAGTGCACCGGTGAGCTGAGCATCAGCTCGAAATTCGGCTGGGTTTCCAGCCAGCTCACCATGCTGCGGGTAAGCGAGCCGAAATCCACATCGGAACCGTGCTTGATCCGGGTCGCGGCAACCCGCTGCATGGGGTCCCGGTTATTGACGATCAGCGGCATCCATTCCTCGAGATCCTTCGGGGACTCGGTGTATTCCATGTCGCGGAACAGGTGATGGGCACTCAGGCGTTCATAACGACGCTTGAGGAAGGCCACATCCTTCTCGCCCCAGACAAAGCTCTGATGCGGTGTGCGGTTAATAAAGCTGGAGGGTTCGGGCAGGATGCCCTGCTCCACAAGGTAGGACCACAGCTGCAGTGACACCTCGAACTGGGCGTTGATCTGCAGGGCCCGATCGATGGTGACATCGCCATCACCGGTCTCGGGGGTGTAGTTAAGCTCACAGTACCCGGCATGCCCGGTACCTGCGTTGTTCCATCCGTCTGTGCTCTCATGGGCAACGTGGTCGAGACGCTCCACCATGACGATGTCCAGGGACGGATCAAGCTGCCTGAGCATCATGCCGAGAGTGGCGCTCATGACGCCACCGCCGACCAGCACTACGTCTGCCTGTCTAACGGCCATTGGTTTTCACCCTAGCTAGTGTTGAGCCTTTTGCCCTCTCACGATCAGCAAGAGAGCCTGTCGGAAGCCGGTCGGGCGCGAGGTAAACGGCGCCGCCGTCTGCTTCCGGTCTGAGTGTGCGCGCAATTATCCCGATTTTTGCCGGGAGAATAAATTGCGATTGTCAATCGTTGCGTCTTTCTTCGGCATCTATTTGCTTCAGGGGCCGATACGTGCACTTACGAACAGTGGTTTGCTACGGGTCAAAGGTCTAAAATCCGCCCGCGTGATCTGTCTGGCCGGCTCAGGCCTCCACTTTGACAAACCAGGACGGGATTTCCCCAATGTCTGCCCTTGATGCGTTTCTGATTATTCTCGCGGTTCTGGCGCTGCTAGGCGTCATATTTGAAGAGGTCATCCACATCAACAAGGCCAAGGTAACGCTGTTCTTTGGCACCATGAGCTGGATGCTGCTGTTCCTGTTCAGTGATAACGCTGGTGAAACGTCTGCCATTTCCGACGGTTTGTCCGAGAGCATCGCCGAAATCGCCGGGCTGTGGCTGTTTCTGGTCGCAGCCATGACGTTTGTCGCCTACCTGAACAAGAAGGGTATGATCGAAAACGTGATTTACCTGATCATGCCGAAGCAGGTAAGCGAGCGACGGCTACTGTTCCTGACCGGTCTTTTTTGTTTCATTTTCTCCTCTTTAGCAGACAATATCACCGCCACTTTAGTCTCATGCTCGCTGATTCTGTCTCTGGATCTGGAGCTGAAAAAACGTATCCAGTTCGTCACGCTGGTTGTGTTTGCGGTCAACTCGGGAGGCGTTTCGCTGATCACCGGCGACGTCACTACGTTGATGATTTTCCTCGCGAAAAAGGTTGAAATACTGACCCTTCTGACCCTGGCCATTCCGGCCTCGATCACCGTTTTCATCCTTGCGGTTTTCCTGTCTCGAGGGCTCACAGGAACCGTGACCCTGCGCTCCAACAATACCCCTGTGCGACGGGTGGACGCGATCATCAGCGGGCTGTTTTTGTTAACAATCCTGAGCACCATTGCCGGTAATGCCCTGTTCGGGATTCCACCGGTACTGACCTTTCTGTTCGGCCTGTCCATCATGTTCCTGGTGTCTCGATTCATGAGTGACGACTCCGATCTGGACCCGATTCTCGAGTACATCCGCATCATCGAGTTTGAAACGCTGCTGTTCTTTCTCGGCATCCTTCTGCTGGTGGGCATGCTCAAGGAGATCCATGCGCTGGATTCGCTGGTGGCGATTTACGACATCCTGCCGCCGCTGTACGCCAATTACCTGATGGGCATCTTCTCGGCCGTTATCGATAACGTGCCTCTGACGGCGGCCCTGCTGAAGGCCGGCATCGACATGAGCCCCGGCGAGTGGATGGGCCTGACCTATGCCGTGGGTGTGGGTGGATCGCTCCTGGTGATTGGCTCAGCCGCCGGTATAGTGGCAATGAGCAAGATTCCGGGGCTGACCTTTGCCGCCTATATGCGGTATCTTGCACACCTTCTGGCGGCCTATACCCTGGGCTACGCCGGTGTCTACATGCTCGGGCGTTTCATCAACTGAGGTCTATCTATGCTAATGGCATTTGGCGCAATCATCGCCGGCCTGGTCCTGCTGGTCTGGAGTGCCGATAAATTTGTGGAGGGCGCCGCGGCGACCGCCAAACATCTCGGCATGCCCACCCTGCTGATCGGCATGGTGATTATCGGTTTCGGCACCTCGGCACCGGAACTCGCCGTCTCAGCCATGGCTGCGTCTGATGGCAACCCTGGCCTGGCCCTGGGTAACGGCTATGGCTCCAACATTACCAACATTGCGCTTATTGTCGGCCTGACAGCCATCATCGCGCCCATTGCAGTGCACTCCCAGGTGATCCGCAAGGAGCTGCCACTGCTGATCGTACTCACCCTCATTGCCGGCGCCCAGCTGATCGACGGGCAACTCTCACGCATGGATGGCTGGGTGTTACTGGCGGTATTTGCTGTGGTTATGGGATGGTCAATCTACCAGGGCCTGAAAGGCAAGGCGGACCCTCTGGCCGGTGATGCCGACGCCGAGATCATTGCGCACCCCATGCCCCTGAAAACCGCCGTGATCTGGCTGGTAATTGGCCTGGTACTGCTGATCGTCAGCTCCCGGATGCTGGTCTGGGGTGCAGTCACGATTGCCCAGAGCCTTGGAGTCAGCGATCTGGTGATCGGTCTCACCATCGTTGCCATCGGCACTTCCCTGCCCGAACTCGCCTCGGCTCTGGCCGCGGTCAAAAAGAACGAACACGACCTGATCCTGGGCAATATTCTGGGGTCGGGCATTTTCAACACCCTCGCCGTGGTGGGTCTCGCGGCTGTTATCGAACCCCTCGCGGTGGACCCGGAAGTGCTCTACCGTGACTGGACGCTGATGCTGGCGCTCACGGTGGGTCTGTTCCTGATGGGTTACGGGCTTACCGGATGGCGAAAACTGGTGAGCCGTGTGGATGGTGGCATCCTGGTGCTGGTCTACGTGGCCTATACCGGCTATCTGCTCTCCACGCTGGTGGCTGCCGGTACGGCCTGATCTGCGTGCCGATGTGAGGCCGGTGCTAACCGGCTTCACCGTCTCCCAACAGCTCCGTCAGCCTTGCGCGTACCTGGGTCATGACTTCGTCCAGGTCGGCTTTGGTCTTACCCGCCGTATCCAGCGGTTCTCCTACCCTGACATCCACCGGCTGCCCGAGGTTGATCTGCCAGGTGCGGGCCGGTAAAACACGGTGGATACCCCGCACGGCCACCGGCACGATCACCGCCTCAGTATCCAGCGCCAGGTGAAAACAGCCTTTCTTGAAAGGCAGAAGTTTTCCGTCCGGCGAGCGGGTTCCCTCGGGCGCGGCCCAGAGCACGATTCCACTTTCCATCATCGCCCGCGCCTTCTCCAGATCCCTGACTGCACGTTGCCGATTGGAGCGGTCTACTGAGGGGAATCCCGCCGCACGCATGGCCTGCCCCAGCAGCGGGATACTGAACAGCTCCTTTTTCGCCAGCATGCGGATCGATCCCGGCAACGATACGAAGGTGACCGGAATATCATAGTGGCTGGCATGGGTGCACATGATGATGTACCGGCGCCCGTCGCCGAAATCAGGCACTTGCCCGCGTACGGTGAGGCTCGCACGAACCAGTCGTAACAGCGAGGCCGACCACTCGCGGCAGTATTTGTCGACGATGGGCCGGTTCAACCTCCCGAACAGCGCCCTCAGCAAAACCAGCAGGGAAAAGAGTGCTGTCAATCCGACACTGCCCAGAACCACACCCACCCGCCGAAGAAGCGTTGCCGACTCCGTTAGCGGATTCATCTTCAATCGAATCATCTCAGCCACCCTTCTCTGTTTCCCGGGTTCGTTCGCGGCCTCGTTGCTGCGCGTTCAATAGGGGGCGAATTATAGCGACTGAAAAACCCGTTGAATAACACACAAAAGTATTGATTAATTTTTGACCATTACCTATAAGGTATAAGGATATAACCCTGAAGAACTGTGAGAGCAGCCCCACCGTCCGACGACAACCCTAAAAAGGAGACGGATAATGAAGCAGGAATCAGCGCTGATGCGCGGCCCGAATGACCCGGGCCTTCAGAACCCCTCCCGCCGCACACTGCTGCTCGGCAGTGCCGGCGCCATGGCCGCGGTAAGCGTGCTGGGATTTACGCCCCTTGCCAAAGCCGATGAACCAAAATCTCTCCCGGATTACGCCGCCTGGAAAGAACGCAACGCCCTGATCGTTCACAGTACCAATACCATGGAAACCCAACGGGGGGCGATCGGCAATGGCGTTATTACCGCCAGTGATCGCCTGTTTGTTCGCAACAACCTGCCCGCGCCACCGGCCTCTGTCACCGACAACCCGGATGTCTGGGAAGTGCGGATCGAGGGCGTCAAAAACCCCCGAACTCTCACAGTCGGCGACCTGAAACAGATGGGGGTTACCACCGTTGCCTCCGTATTGCAGTGTTCCGGTAACGGTCGCGCCTTCTTCCCTCATGGCGCGAGTGGTACCCAATGGTCTGTTGGCGCTGCGGGCTGCATCATGTGGACCGGTGTACCGCTGAAAGATGTTGTGGAGGCTCTTGGCGGCCCTGTTGACGGTGCACGGTACATCACCAGCACCGGCGGCGAGACACTTCCCGACGGCCTGGACCCGAAAACGATTATCGTGGAACGTTCCGTTCCCACCCGTGCCATGGAAACCGCATTGCTGGCCTGGGAAATGAATGACGAGCCTCTGACCCACACGCACGGTGGCCCGTTAAGAATGGTTGTGCCGGGTTACTACGGCGTGAACAACGTGAAGTACGTCAAGAACGTTGCCTTCACTGAAAACCAGACGGACGCCAAGATCCAGGCTTCAGGCTACCGGGTTCGTGATGTCGGCGTGAAAGGCGCCCCGGATCAGCCTTCCATGTGGGAAATGAACGTCAAATCCTGGGTAACATCGCCTCTGGAAAGCGGTCAGAACGGTCGCAATATGATCTATGGCGTCGCTTTCGGTGGCACTGTTCCGCTCGAAAAAGTCGACGTTTCAGTGGATGGTGGTAAAACCTGGAAACAGGCTCGTTTCCTGGGACCGGACCTTGGCCCCTATGCCTGGAGGCCGTTCGTCCTGGCAGCGGATCTCGCGGCCGGAGAGCACCGGATTGTCAGCCGGGCGACCGACGTGCAGGGCAACACCCAACCTGAGGGTCGGACCGAGAATGAACGTGGCTACGGTCACAATGGCTGGAGCGACCACGGAGTCACGGTTGCCATCAGTTGATCATTGGCGGAGCCGACCCGGGAGTACGGCGGCTCCGACCTATCCGGAAAGCAATGATATGAGAAAAACTGCAGTACTGGGCGCCATAGCTCTGATCGGACTGTCGCCCCTGACGATCGCAAGCGACTTTGACAAAGGGAAACAGGTGTTCACTCAGGAGGCACAACCCTCCTGCACCATATGCCATACCCTGGCGGACGCCGGTTCGGCTGGCGCCATCGGCCCGGATCTCGATGAACTCAAACCCACAATGGAACAGGTGATCAATGCCGTAACCAGCGGGGTGGGTGTCATGCCGGCGTTCAACGAGTCGCTGTCTGAGGAACAGATAAATGCGGTGGCCCACTATGTGGCGACTGTGACAGGCGGCAATAAATAGAATCGGGGGCCCTGCGGCCCCCTTTTTTCGTCTCAGGCGTTTTCCTGAAACACCATGGCAACCGAGTTCAGGCAGTAGCGCTGCCCGGTTGGCGGCGGGCCGTCAGGAAAGACATGGCCGAGATGGCTGTCGCAACGGGGACAGCGGATTTCGGTGCGAGTCATGCCAAGACTCGTGTCCTCAATGTAGCGGATATGCTCCGGGTCAAAGGGCTGGAAGAAACTCGGCCAGCCGGTTCCCGAGTCAAACTTCGAGTCCGAGCTGAACAAAGGCAGATCGCAAAGCCGGCAGTGGTAAACACCGGCTTTTTTGTTATCCAGCAAGGTTCCGCAGAACGGATGCTCGGTGCCATGGTCGAGCAGCACGCGCCGCTCCTCCGATGTCAGATCCGCAGCTTTCTCCTCAACCTGTGCTTCGTTAAGTGGTGTCAGGTCATAACCTGCAGCGGAAACTCCCATAGTCTGCCTCCTCAGGCGGTGCTGCCTGCGTCGTTGTCTGTAAATTCCGGCTTCAGGCGATCAGGATAACTGTCTACAAGCTTTTCCATTTTCGGGGCGGCCACGGCCATGATATATGGCTGGTAGGGATTCCGGGCAGCAAAATTCTGGTGATACTCTTCTGCCGGGTAAAATGCCTCCAGCGGCTCCAGCGTGGTCACTATCGGATCCGGGTACACCTCGGCCTGATTGAGCTGGTGGATGTAGGCCTCGGCTACCCGCCGCTGTTCGGCAGTCTCGTAGAACACAGCCGAGCGGTACTGGGTGCCCCGGTCGTTGCCCTGGCGGTTCAACTGGGTGGGATCGTGAGCAACCGAGAAGAACACCTTTAGCAGTTCGCCAAAACTGACCCTGGCAGGGTCATAGTGAACATCGACCACTTCTGCGTGGCCGGTAGTACCTGAGCATACGGCCTCATAATTGGCAGAGCTGGCGTGACCGCCAGCGTAACCGGACTCAACACTGGTTACGCCATCGATGGCCAGGAAAACGGCTTCCACACACCAGAAACAGCCGCCAGCCAGCACGACACGCTGTTCGCCCTCGGCCGCCGGCAGGTCCTGTTCAGGATCGGGAAAACGGCTACGTGGTACGTTGAGACCCGGGATACTGCAGGATGTCGTCATGGTAACCTCTGCGTTCGAATTATCTGCCTTTAACCGCTCGATTGTGGCTGGAAACCTGCTGATTTGCCAACCCGTGTGCCGGCTCAGGAAGAACGGATTATATGTACGTTGATCAGGACAGCAGGATCACTCCAGCCAGCGCACTCAGCGGCGCCAGTACCCAGACCGGAACCCGCCAGACAGCGAGACAGACCCAAATGGCGAGCACGAGTGCCAGATCATGCGCACCATGGACAGCGGAGACCCAGACCGGATCGTAGAGAGCCGCCAGCAACAACCCCACCACGCCTGCATTCACCCCGGCCAGTGCTGACCGGGCGCGACGATGCTCCCGAAGCCAGCTCCATAGGGGAAGACCGGCGAATACAAGCAGGGTTCCAGGGAGGAACACAGCCAGTACCGCAATCACACCACCGAGAACACCGGCCTGTGAACCACCCAGAAATCCTGAAAAGGAAAACAGCGGTCCCGGCATAGCCTGGGCAACGCCATACCCCGCCAGGAAAGTGTCCGCCGGCATGGCACCGGAGGCCACGAAGCCCTCCTGCAGCCAGGGCAGCACTACATGTCCGCCGCCAAACACCAGGGCACCGGCCCGGTACATTTCAGCGCCTATCCAGCCAAGACTGCCGGAGGCCTGAGGCAGGAACGAAACCATCAACAGAATCAAAAAGGCCCCCGCAAAAAGCGCAGGTTTCCGGGATTGCAGTGGCACATGCAGCGGCTCAGATGCCTCTCCGCTCCCCAACCCCAGAACGGAACCCACAGCCCCGGCAATGATCAGCGCCAGTATCTGCATCCAGGTTTCGCCCATCACCAGAAGGCTCACCGCTACCAGCAACGCCATGGCGATTCGGGGACGGTCCGGGCACAGGGTTTTTCCCATCTGCCAGACCGCCTGGGCCACCACCGCCACCACAAACAACTTGAGACCCTGTATCCAACCGCCACTGCTGGCCTCTGGCCAGGCGCTCAACCCCAGCGCAAGACCAATCATGATCACCGCCGATGGCAGGGTGAACCCCAGCCACGCTGCGAGTGCGCCTCGGTAATGGCCGCGCAGGAACCCGATGGTTAGACCGACCTGGCTGGAAGCCGGTCCCGGCAGCAACTGGCAGAGGGCCACAACTTCTGCGTAGGCGCTGTCTGAGAGCCACCGCCGACGTTTGACAAATTCATCGTGAAAGAATCCGAGATGCGCTGCCGGACCACCAAACGACGTCAGCCCCAGCCGAAGGAACAGCAGGAAAATCTGGCTGAACGACAGCCTGTCATCACTCGATGGTTCCGTCATAAAACTCCTGAGTCTGTTGCTCCGCCGGTTTCACCGTCAGTGTGTCATCAAACATGAACATTGTGTCGTTTTGGTTGCATACCTTCGAGGGCCATCCATAATGAAAGACAGGGTTTGCCACTTAGTACATCGGCCATGCCCGGCTCGGCATATAAGGGAAGAAGAATGACGGCAAGGGCTCGTACACCGGAGAACCAGGATGAACTCCTGGAATACCGCCTGAGCCTGAGGCTCGGCCCTGTTCACGCCCGCCAGAGGCTCGGCATTGAACGGGAAGCTGAAGCGACGGTATTCGGGCAGGATCACAGCTCATTCCATCTGGAAAACTGGGCCACGGCGCCCGGCTTTATCCGTACCTGTTTGCGCATGGTTGGCCTTTGGGGCCGGGGCCAGAGCAACAGCCGGCGTCTGAACACCGTGCACAATCATTTCCAGCTTCCCGGCCTGCCGGAAGCCTTCGAGGGCTTTCGAATTCTGCATCTGACCGACCTGCACGTAGACATGGACGAAGCCAACCTGCAGGCAGTCCTGCGCCAGATCGAACCGTTAGACTACGATCTGTGCGTGTTGACCGGCGACTACCGGAAACTCACGTGGGGCCCGATTGAGGGCGCCCTGGACGGCATGGCGCGGCTGAGGGACGGTATAAAAAGCAAGCCCTATGCGGTTCTGGGTAACCACGACAGCGTTCGCATGGTACCGGCATTGGAAGACATGGGTTACCAACTGCTGATGAACGAAATGGCGCCCATTGAACGGGGAGGCCAGACCCTGTACCTCGCGGGTGTGGACGACGCCCACTTCTTCAAGGTCCACAACCTGCACCAGGCGGGGGACAATATCCCTGCGGGAGGCACCAGCATCCTGCTCAGCCATACGCCGGAGATCTGGCGCGAGGCTGCCCACGCCGGCTACGACGTCTTTCTCTGCGGCCACACACACGGCGGCCAGATCTGCCTGCCCGGCGGTATACCGGTGACTCTCGACTCTGACTGCCCGCGCACACTCGGTCGAGGTTACTGGCGGATGAACGGTATGCAGGGCTACACCTCACCGGGTTCCGGAACGTCCGTGGTAAACGTTCGCCTGAACTGCCCGCCGGAAGTAACCCTTCACACCCTGACTCGCGGCCCGGTTTAGTGGGGCTGCCGGCGTATACCGAGACGGTAGAGCAGCGGTGAGCCATAGATGTTGGACAGGGTAAAAACCACCACGACAACCAACACTACCCACAGGCTCACCGGAAGCCACCACATCGCCAGCAGCATGGGCAGGAGGGCTTCCGGGATCTGATCCAGCCCGACAGCCCGGGCACTCGATTCCAAACCCATTCGACGTTTGATGAAGCTGCTCAGAAGATCTCCTCCCAGCCCCAGCAGGCCGAACAGAAGCCCGAACACGAATCCCAGCCCGGTAAACAGCGCAAAAAGCCCGCAAGCCAGTGCACCGGATACAACACCCCGCCAGGTTTTGCTTTCACCAAATACGGGGCGACCATCGGACAGCAGTCGACCGCCGTCCACCGGGGCCGACCAGCGGTTTTTCAGCAGCCCGGCCGCAACCACCGGCGTGCCGTTGGCCAGCACCAGCATCACAAACAACTCCAGGATGATCAGCAAGCGTTTGCGCCCCTCTGAAACGACCGATCATGCGATACCGCCCCGAGTCAGCTTGAGCGGATCCATCAACTCCTCAAGCCGCTCCCGGCTCAGGCCGCTGCGTTCCTCCGCCACATCGATGACTGGCCGGCCCGTTTTATATGCCTCCTTGGCGATGTCTGCCGCCAGGCTGTAGCCGATCTCGGGATTAAGCGCTGTCACCAGTACGGGATTCTTGCCCACACCTGCGTTCAGGTTGTCGGCATTGACCGTGAAATCCTTGATCGCCTTGTCCGCCAGCATGATGGCCGCATTGGCGAGCAAATCGGTCATGTCCAGCAGGTTACCGCCCACCAGAGGGAGCATGACGTTGAGCTGGAAATTACCGGACTGACCGGCAATGGCCACGGCGCTGTCCAGCCCCATCACCTGGGCGCCGACCATGGCCACGGACTCCGGGATGACCGGATTGACCTTGCCCGGCATGATACTGCTGCCCGGTTGCAATGCCGGAAGACTGATTTCAGCCAGGCCGTGAATAGGGCCGCTGTTCATCCAGCGCAGATCGTTGGCGATCTTGGTAAGCACGATGGCTGCTCCGCGCAATTGTGCGGAGAGGGCCACCGGGGCATCCACCGCGCTCTGGCCGGTGAATTTGTGATCGAGCGACGTAAAAGGATAGCCGGTGTTAGCCCGCAGGAACTTGACGAACTGGCCCGGAAATTCCGGTAGCGCATTGATTCCGGTACCCACCGCCGTGCCGCCCTGGGGAACGGCCAACAGCTCATCAGCTGCGGCTTCTACCCGCTTTTCCACGGCCAGAAGCTGTTCGCGCCAGGTTTTCAACTCCTGGCCGAGGGTCACCGGCATGGCATCCATCAGGTGAGTGCGGCCGGTTTTTACCTGGCTGGAAAACGCCGCTTCCTGCTCGTAGATCACACCGCAAAGATGCGACAGCGCCGGCAGCAGCTTCTCCTTGGCTGCAATCACGGCACTCACGTGGATCGCCGTTGGAATCACGTCGTTGGAGCTCTGGCTCATGTTCACATGATCGTTCGGATGCACCTCGAAGCCTGCGTTGCGGGCGATACTGGCGATCACCTCGTTGACATTCATATTGGTGCTGGTGCCGGAGCCGGTCTGGTAGCGGTCTACCGGAAACTGATCCGCGTACTCGCCCTTAACCAGATCTTCGCAAGCCTGGGAGATCGCATCCCGCAGATCGTTGTCGAGCAGCCCCAGGCTGGTATTGGCCTCGGCGGCCGCGCGCTTGATCTGGGCAACAGCGGCAATAAACGGCTGAGGCATCAGCTGGCCACTGACCGGGAAGTTTTCCACCGCGCGCTGGGTTTGAGCGCCCCAGAGCGCATCCGCAGGTACCTGTACGTCCCCGAGGCTGTCGGTTTCCGTTCTGAATTCGCTCATATTCCCTCCTGTCCGTGCATTTGCACTGTGGGCTTCTTGGCGTGTACGCCAGGGGCCCGGCCATGGCTCAGCCGCCGCCCTGGGATCTGAGCCGGACATGGTCGCAGATGCCCGTAACCTGTTCAAAATTGAGGATCAGGGTATGAACGGTGTTGGTGTAGGTGTCGTGCAGGTGAAACTTGTAACGGTGCTGCTTTTCACCCTGCAGAAACGCATCGTACTCGCGGACCAGCTCACGCACATCCCCACCGGAATCCTTGCTCCAGGTCGCATTGAACGGACCCAGCACGGCACCGCCAGCCAGGCAGATGGTGACTTCGTGATTCGTCAGACCATTCTCAGGAACTGTCATGGTTATCTCCCTTTCGATGAGCCTCTGGTAAGTGTAGTCGCTCCTGACGCCAGGACAGTCCATAGTGCCAAGGCTGTCACAGAACCAGGTTTTCATTGCCGGCAAAAGCACTGCTGTAGGAAGTTCCTACACCGCTAAGCCACTGTTGTTGCTAATCTCTTCCCTACCCCATTAACAGGATACAGAGTAATCATGGCGACCAGCGGAGCGGCGGAGATCCTTCTCCGGTATGACGACGACCAGGACCGACAGCACTTCGAAACCTTGTTTGCCAGCGATTTCGTTATTCACGCGTTCGCCACTGACCAGGGGGCACTCGACTACCTGCCCTCGGCTGCCACCATACCCACCGCCATCGTTCTGCTTCCGAACCGCGCTGATGACTATCTTGAGTCGTCGCTACTGGCACGGGCCAGGGACCACCACCCCCGGATTCTGAAGATCCTCATAGGAGATGCCATTGCGCTGAACCTCCTCGTGAAACTGCTCGACCATCAGCTGGTCGATCGCTGCTTCGAACAGCCGGTCAATCCCGATGTTATCCGGTCGCACGTGCTCACAGCCGCGCTTACCCGCGAAGGACAAACCTTCTCTCCGGATACCAGCGAGGCCCACGAGGGCCCCAAACCGGCGATTCTGATCGTGGATGACGAACCGACTGCCACCCGTTATCTGTCGAGGCAGTTGGAGCGCATGCAGGACGAATTCCGCGTGCTGAGCGCCATCAGTGCAGAAGAGGCTCAGCTCGTGTTGCAGAAAGACAGCGATGTCGCGGTGGTGATGACAGACCAGAGAATGCCCGGGATGCATGGCAAAGAGCTGCTGGACGAACTACGCCAGTCGCACCCGACAATTGTCCGAATTCTCACGTCAGCCTGGGGCGAGGTTGATGTGGCCATGGATGCAGTTAACGAGGGCCGGATCTTCCGCTATCAGAAGAAGCCATGGAACGCAGCCGAATTGCTGTCGCTCTTCCGCAAGGCTCTTGTCCAACATCGCACCCTGGTCTCTGCAAGAGACCGTTCACGCTCAATTGCAGAACAACAGTTCGCGGAGCTTCGCCAGCAACGACGAGCCAGACTGCTTGAACATCTAAACGAGCGAGTGGACGGTTTTACCGGCGAACCGATCACCGCCGACTTTCTGGATGCCCTGGCAACCGTTCGCACACTTCCTGCCCAGCCACCCCATCTGCGCGCAAGCCGGGAAACCGCGCTTGAGCATGATCTTGTAAGAGACTTTGCCGGAATGGCGGGCAGGCAGCTCAGCACCCTTCAGCCAGGCCACGTGCACGGCATCCAGAACCGGCAAGCCTTTGACCAGGCTCTCGCGAACGCCTTGGAGAACCCGGCAGGCACGAGCGAAACACAAACACCGTTGATGGCCCTTTGCCAGGCACTGGCAACCCTGATGAAGGCCTCCGGGCTGGAGCGCTCTGCTCTGGAATTGACCCGGACCGAAAGCGGCCTCATGGTCGCCAGCGCCAGCCCACTTCACATGTACAGCCATCTGCTGGCGCCAATCACCCGCCTCTCCCGCCCCCTGCTGGAGCAGCAGAGCGCTCTTCTGATGCTCTTCGTAAGCACCCGACTGCTTGCTGGCGATATCGACGTGACCGGAGGCGACCAGTGTCTTCGATTGAGTCTCCATCTGCCGGCCAGGGCAGACTGATGGCGTCAGGTCAGCGCAGGCTCAGGTTGTACGTCACCATGGGGCAGCGACTGCTCCGTGACAGCCTGCTATTCCAGATCCTCTTGCACGATGAGGTCGAGCTGGTTGGCGAATCGGAGACCGGAGTGGCAACGCTCAATCGGCTAAAGAGGGCCACCCCTTCGGTACTGCTGATTGAGGAAAACCTGCAGGACAATGACGGGCTCACCATCGCCGAGCATGCATTGGCGGTGAATCCTTCATTATCCGTGCTGCTGATATCGGACACGCCGGTCAGCAGCGGGCGGATGGCGATCTATCTGGAAGCAGGCATCAAGGCCGTGGTGTCCAAGGACCAGCCAGTGCAGGAGTTGATCAAGACGCTGTTCTACATTCGAAACGGGCAGGTTTATGTCGGTAACTGGCAGCAGGAACCAGCACCGGCCGCCATGCTCGCCTATCAGGCCTTGTCCGGACGGGAGCGGGAAGTGGCACAGCTGATGGCCAGCCGGCTGCCGGTACGCGATATTGCAGGCAGGCTTGGCGTTTCCTGCAAGACGGTGCATTCCTACAAGGACCGGATTTTCGTGAAGTTGGGCTTCGAGCGCCTGCCCGAGCTCATTCTCTTTATGCAACGACACCAACACGGAGCCGCCGAGTGAAACTGCTTTCCGGGATGGATCAGATCCGCCAGCTGCCCGCCTACCGACAGCGACGCTTCGAACGCTTCTACCACACCCAGTATCGGTACCGGGTGCTGCCACTGTTCGCCGACGTTTACCTGGTGATTGCCTTTATCGGTACCCTGCTGTTTCTCGGGGGCCTGGCCCTGAACCCGGATGCACCGGACGTATTCGGCATCTACCTAATCTACACCGCGATTCTGACCGGTCTGATCGCCGCTCACCGGTTCACGCGCCTGCGCCGGTCAGCGCCGATGATTGTCTACCTGGTGTTTTTCAACATGGCGGCGTTCAGCTACCTGGGATACATGACAACGGGCGCGTCGCTCGCTCCCATCGTGGGCTTGTTCTTTTTCATCAGCTCCGTGGGCATCATTACCCTGTCCCTGTTCCACACCAGCGTGATTATCCTGATCAACCTGACACTGCTGGTACTCGCCACGTTCGTGGCGGTCGACAGCACTCAGGTAAGCGACACCCTGATCGGCATTCTGACCAACTGGCTGATTCTGATGTGCCTGGTGGTCGCACCGCTATCGGCCTGGTTCCTGTCGCAGTTCCTGCGCAACCTGCTGGCGCTTCAATTCCTGCTTCGGGACCGGAATCGACAACTTTCCCGCACTCTGGAAACCCTGAAATCAACGGAAGAAAGACTGGCCCAGGAACAGAAACATCAGGCCCTGAGCCATATGGCCAAGGGGCTGCTGCACGAGATCATGAACCCGTTGAACTGCGCCAGCCAGGCCGTGGATTTTGCCAACTCGGTAAACCGGGATGTCGAGGTCGCAGACGCCCTGACCGACGCTAGCACCCACCAGAAACGCATTGCCGATATTGTGTCTGACCTGATCGAGTTTTCCCGCCCCGTCCCTGAACACAGCCTGGAAACGGCAGACCTCGGCAAACTGGTGACCACCGCCACCCGCTTCTGCCAGCATCAGCTACGAGGTGTCGAGCTTCAGACTGACATCCCGGCCGGGACGACCGTTCCCTGCTATCCATCTGCCCTGACCCAGGTGTTCGTTAACCTGCTGCTCAATGGCGCCTCTGCCGTGAGCAAAAACCGGCAGCCCGGCAAAATCGAGATAACGGCCGAAAGCTCTGACAGTGCCCATCGAATCGTAATTCGGGACAACGGCCAGGGCATCGCGCCAGACGATATCAAGCGGCTCACTGATCCGTTCTATTCCACCAGTGATACACCGGACAACCTGGGGCTGGGCCTCAGTATCTGTCAGACCATCATGCGCCATCACAAGGGCAACATGTCGATTACCAGCGAACCCGGCCAGTGGACGCAGGTGACCCTCACGCTGCCTAGAACCGCAGCACAGCACGCAGGGTAACAGCGTCTCCGTCCGGCACGGCCATCAGGGTATTGCCGCGAATATCCGGCATCAGGTAATTCAGGCGCAGCTGGAACAACTCGCCCAGATACCAGGCAAGACCCAGCAGCGTCACACTCGCCTCGGCGCCCAGGTTCCGGTCTCTCAGGTCCACAGCACTGTGCCGTGCGACCAGCTCCAGGGCGCCCGCCCGGTGCCGGGGCTCTATCCAGTCAAACTCACCCCGGCTGTAATGGCGGCGATCATCCGTCAGGAAAACACCGGCCTGAAGGTAAGCGCCACCGAACTGCCAGCGTGACCCATCGGTTCGCCGTACGTTCTGTGCCATGGCCTCCGCCACGAGGGTCAGACGATGATAAAGCCAGGCGGCCTCGAGACCTGCCAGCCAGGCATCACCGGCCTCGAATCGTGGGCTGCGGATGACATTGTCGGCACTGAACACCTCCCCCTCATCCTTGATCTGAAAGCGGCTGTCGCCGAGATCACGATAAGAGGCCGCGGCGCCCAGATGCAGGGTCTGGCTTTCTGAACGAATGGGGGCACGGGTCAGTCTCGCGGTTATGGCGTGAGTCGAGCCACCATCGGGCTCATCGGTGAACAGGCCCAGGGACCAGGTGCCGCGTTTGCGGTACTGCCCCGCCATAACACCGATGGAACGCCCCGGTGCGAACGCCGAGGTCACCAGAGAACGCTCGCTGGTGTTCAGGCTGGTGTAGCTGGCGAGGCGTTCCAGGCCGAAAGGCTCCTTGAAGCGCCCAATTTGAGCCTCGAAACGGCTTTCCCCGTCATACAGGAGATAGGCATCGCCCAGATCCAGCTCTTTCTTGTCACCTTCAATCTTATAACTGCCATCCAGCTCTGCTTCCCAGCGCTTGCCCAAGGCCAGCTCCAGTTCAAGTTTCGCGTTTCTCAGGACGCCCCGGGTTGTGCTGTGCCCACCGTCTTCATCATAAAATGACCCGTAATGGTCAACACCGGCGGCGACGTAACCACCCAATTCTGCCTCGACAGGGGAAGCCACAGCGAGCAGAGGCTGTAACATGAACGCCAGTGTCAGACCGATCACCAGCCACGCCCATTTCAGCTCAGCGAGCATGATCGGCCTCCTGACGAAAGTGCATACGTAGCATGGCGGTGTCCCTCAGATAGCTGACAGACACCACATCCACCCGGAACACATCCAGACCGGTGCGCTCTCGCAGGTCCGCAATGAGCAACTCCCGGCGGTCCCGGTGAACGTTCTCTATCTTTTCGTACTCCACCTCTCTCTCACTGTGTCGCGGCAAAAGCACACGGGTTTCGAGCACCAGCGCCAGAACAATGACCAGCAGGTTCAGAAACACCAGCTCCAGGTGGTGCATGTTGCCAACTGCTGCCAGCAGGGCCATGGCGATCACCAGAAACAGGTAGGTCATTTCCTTTATGCCCAGGGCTTCGGTTCGGTACCGGAGCATCGAGAAAACGGCGAACAGACCGAAGGCAAAGCCCATGGTGACGGTGACCGAATGCAGCAATGCGGTCACCAGGAAAACGCCGACACCAAAAAGAATGAACGAGGCGGCATTCTCCCGGTGACGGGAAAACGCGTAGTAGCAGCGAATCAGCACAAACACGGAGGCGGTATTGATCAAAAGCCGGATCGCAAAATGGACATCAACAGCAGATTCCATGAAGTCTCCTTAACAGCGGTTTGAAGCGATTGGTTTTGCATTCGTGGCCGAACAACAGGCTTGTGCCGATGCAGTATTTGCTGAACTGCACGGGGCGGCAGCCGAGCTGACCAAGACGTTCCAGGAAAGGGGAATATGGGACCTTGCGATCGTACTTGACCTCGAAAACGGCAACATCAGGCAGGCACAGACCGCTGCGACGGTCGGCCGAGTGAAAACCCAGCCCTGTATCCACCGTAATACGCTCGGTCCCCCGTGCGCTCATGAAGGTCATCCGGCGGTAGCCGACAAAAAGAGCCGGCAGCATCCCTGCCACCGGTCGGCCCAATTGCTCTTCAAGGAAAGGGACCACCCGGCTGCTCGCAACGGTTTGCGATGTCAGCGGCAAACGGTTCTTGATGGTTCTCTCCCTGTTGTTCTTTTTCTTGACCTCCAGGAAGCTGTCCCCGGTTTCACGGTAGTGCCGGATACGGAGCTTGAACCGGTTCAACTTGCCGTTGTGGTGATCCAGGTAAAGCTGGCGTTCCGGTGTATCGAAATACAGGGTGTCGTAGGTGAACCGCCGGCGCCCGTCGATCTCCAGGATGGAGTAATGGTGCTCCAATCCACGCAGACAGGCATCCAGCAGGTATGCAGGCACCAGAAACTTGGTGTCGACCCGATTCATCAAACGGGCCTGCATCTGTTCGGCCAGACAATGCCCGCGGAATCCTTCCAGCGGGCTGGCGACAGCCATGTTCATCGAATCGCCGAATCGTATTCCAGGGTGGCGTTCAGGCTCAGTTCCACGTCGCCCTCACTGGCCCCGGATCCCACCCCGATGACAGTAATACTGCCCTCTGCGCCAAGGGCCAGGGTGCGCACATCCCCGGGCTGGCTTTCATCCACCTCAAACAACAGAGCGTTGGTGGCAAAGCCATGGAACTCGTGTGTGCCCGGCACGTAATCGGATGCCTCGATAAACAGTTGCAGCACATAGGGCGTGAAGTTGTCGTTGATATCCGCGCCAATCAGCAGGAGGCTGATCACCGCCGGCTTTGATTCGCGATCAACCGAGTAAACCAGGCTGTCCACCTCGAAGGCGGCAAAAGTCAGGCTCGCGTTCACCGCCCGACCTCCGGGCAGCGTGAAGCGGAAGGCACCTGTGTCGGCACCGTCCTCGGACTTGATGGTGCCGGTCAGGCTGGTTGTCGCCGGCACGCTGCAATCCGGTTGCGTGTCCGCAAGCCGGTACACTTCCCCGGAGGGCGTCTCCTCGGCGATGGCCTGTTCAATAACAGCTCGACGCTCAGGCCGGAAATCGTCATCACCGGCCACGCCGCGGCCACCAATGAAGGCATTCAGGCTGGCCGTCGCCTCCGCGCTGGTGCCGGTGAGTTCACGTATCCGCTCCACTTCCGCCAGCAAATCGGCCTCATCCCACTGGGTGGCCAGCAGGTCTTCAAGCTCGGCCTCATAGCGCGCCCGGTACTCGGGAATGCTGAAAAGCCGGTCCGCCAGCGAGAAGTTGCGGTATAGCACCCCCGTGAGCGGCCTCAGGGGATGCGCCCCACGAAAGGCCGTATCAGCGCCCCAGGGAATAAAATGGAACAGGCCGTCTCCGGGGTCCCGATAGATGTGGAAATTGTTGGCGTTGCCAGTGGCGGAATCCCAGACGCCCAACAGGGTTTCCACCGCCCAGAACCGGATGAATTCATCCACATCCACCAGCTGCGGCAATACATTCACCATCTGCTCATCGGGCAAGGCCAGAGCATCGGTAACGGCCTGCAGGTCAGTTCGGTCGTTTTCTTTTTCGTTGGTCTTTTTCTCAAAACGTTCGCTCAGCCAGGTACCGAAGTCCGCCGTTTGGGCTTCGTACTGGTTACCGTCGTCGTCCCCGAATACCCGTGCCAGAAAGGGCTTCTTGATAGGCTCGACATTGGTAAACACACCCAGATCCTCGCCATTGACAGACACTCTGGCGTAATTGCATTTCGGCGCCGCGAGCCCGGCCTGCCGAAACTGGTCATAGGCCATGCACTGGCGGGCATTGGAGGGGTCCTGGCGGTTGTTGTTCAGGGTCATCCGGGTCATGTTCTGATAGGTGCGACCAGGCCAGAGATCGTTAAAATCGAGCTTGAGAGAGGGGATACTGGGGCTCAGGGAGCCCATGTAGCCCTTCTTGCGCACGATCACCCGGTCCATGCGGTCACCGTCGATGGTGACGCTGGCCGTGAATTCCGTGTATTCGAACTCGGGCACACATTCCCGGTCGGTGCTGGCCAGGGTTCGGGCTTCCGATTTCAGTTTGCTGAAATCGGCGGAGCTCATGGTGACCGACACATCAATCAGCCGCTCGGGATCATAAAGCTCGGCATCGCCCCCTATGTTCACGGGCTCCGCCGGGGGTTCGAAATCCGAGGGGCTGGACACCTCCGTCTCGCCGCCCCCACCGCCGCAACCGGCCAACAGCACAGCGCCGATCATTGCCAGCCACCAATGCCCAAATCCACTGCCGGCTTTCCGGCCAATCGTTGTTGTTTTCATCTGTTACTCCCTCAGATGTTTGAAACCTGCCGGTATCGGAGACCGGTTGAGGGAGTATTTCGCGAAGCGCTTCAGAGTGTATGTAAGAAGGTCTTACAGGACTGGCGAGAAGGGGTCAGGCCGAGGCAGAGGTCAGCAGGCTGGTCATCAGGGCCCTGAGCCGGTTCGGTTTCACCGGCTTGTTCAGTATTGGCAGGTACTGGGCGCGCAGTATCTTGCGGGTGTCATCGCTGCGATCTGCGGTAATGATGGCGGCGGGAATATCACGACCAAGGTGGCGGCGAACCCCGTGAACTGCATCGTAACCGGTTCGCTCATTGTTCAGGTGATAGTCCGCAAGGATAAGGGCCGGTATCTGGCCGGTTTGCTCGAGAGCCTCCACGGCCTCTGCCTTGCTGGCGGCTGTGAGCACATCACAGCCCCAACGCTCCAGCAGCAACTGCATGCTCTCCAGAACCGCCGGCTCGTTGTCGATCACCAGCACCGGCACACCGTCAAAGCCATCGGCGAAATTCTGGAGCGAATCTGTACGGGCCATATCCGGTCTGGCCTGAGCGGGTTCAAGCGGCAGGGTCAGCACGAAGCGGGAGCCACGACCGGGCCGTGATGACACATCAATGTCGTACCCCAGCACCCGAACCATCCGTTCCACGATGGCCAGCCCCAGGCCCACACCCTGCCGGCCGCCGGTGCCCTGGGGCAACAGCTGGTGAAACTCGGTGAAAATGTCCCGGAGCTTGTCTTCCTCGATGCCAACACCGGTATCCCAGACTTCAATCCGCAGACGGTCGCCGCGGGATCTCAACGCCATGACAACACCGCCCTTGCGGGTGTACCGGAAGGCGTTGCTGAGCAGATTTCGGAGGATACGGGTCAGCATGCGCTGATCTGTTCGCACCATCGCCGGAATGGTGCGTACCCGGAACCCGAGGCCGGCATTGCTGGCAACGGCCTCGAACTCCTCCCCGAGGGATCTGGCCAGGGCGGCCACATCGGTATAAACCAGATCAGGCTTCATTGCCTGCTGGTCGAGCTTGGAGATATCCAGCAGGTCCGCCAGCAGGTCTTCGGCGCCCTCCAGAGCCCGATGTACCTGGTGCACCATGCGGGTTTCCTGTTCCGGCAGCGTGCTGTCCTGGAGCGCGGATATCATCAGCCGGGCTGCATTCAGCGGCTGAAGCAGGTCATGGCTGGCCGCCGCGAGATATTTATCCTTGCTGCGGTTGGCCTCTTTGGCGGCCTCCATGGCAACAAAGAGCTCGCGCTCAACCTTCTCGCGCTCCTCAATCTGGTAGCGCAGGCCCACATTGGCATTCTGCAGTGCTTCGGTCCGCTCTTCCACGCGCCGCTCAAGGGTGGCGTTCAACTGCTCCAGTTTCTGCCGGGCCAACACTCGCTCGGTTATGTCGGCAACGAAGGCTTCCACCACTTCCGGTCCGAGGTCCGGGCGTCGCAGCAGGGTGACAGCAACGTGGACCGGCGTGCGATCAGCACGCTGGAAACGGGTTTCCCGGGCACTCAGACTGCCCTCGTCGAGAAGCTCCTGACGTATGGCATCGAATTCACTGGAACTGCAGAACAACTGTTCACGGAGCCGGATGACCTTTTCCGTGAGCGCCTCGGGGCTGTCATAACCGCAGATTCTCGCCATCGCCGGGTTGCAGGCCAGAAAGCCGCCCCGCAGGTTGGCCTGGAAGATACCGTGCAGCGCGTTCTCGAAAAGCCATTTGTAGCGGTTGCGTTCCTGCTCCAGCTCGTCAATGCGTTCCTGCAGAGCCGGGTAATAGTTCTTGCGGACGGACTGGCTGCCCAGCCCGAGAAGATCGCCAATTCCGTAGCTACTGTCCTGTTCGCCATCCTTGCTGTCAGAGGGCTTCTTCATAGACAACCTGGACATCCCGCAGCGACGACTTCCGGGGGTTGGTGAGAATGCACGGGTCCTGCAACGCAAAGCCGGACAGGTGGGGAATGTCGGACACCGAAACACCCAGCTGGGCGAGACGCGCCTCCAGCCCAACCCGACGCTTGAGCTCTACAATGCGGTTCATTAACCGTTTTTTGATTTCCGGCTTGGCCATTCCACGGGTATCGATATCCATGGCTTCGGCAACGCGGCGGAAACGATCTTCGGCAGACTGGAAGTTGTAAGCCACCACGTGCTCCAGCAGCAGCGCATTACACAGACCATGAGGCAAATCCAGGAAACCACCCAGGCTGTGGGACATGGCGTGTACTGCCCCGAGAATGGCATTGGAGAACGCCAGCCCTGCCTGCATGGAGGCCAGCATGATCTGCTCCCGGAGATAGGGATCTGCCGTGTTGTCCACCAGCGGCTCGAGATTCCGGTTGATCAGCCGGATCGCTTCAAGCGCATGGGTGTCCGTCAGCGGGCCGCTGCCCGTGGATACGTAAGCCTCGATGGCGTGCACCAGGGCATCAACGCCGGTGCAGGCGGTGAGGTAGGCGTCCATGGTCTCGGTAACTTCCGGATCGATCAGGGACACATCTGGCACAACGGCCTTGCTGATGATAGAAAATTTGAAACGGCGGTTCGGGTCGGAAATGATCGCGAACTGGGAAACATCCGCCGAGGTGCCCGCCGTGGTCGGAATCAGGATCAGGGGCGGTGACGGATTGGTGATGGTGTCGACGCCCTCGAACTCCAGGATGCTGCGACCATGAGTGGCGACGATACCGATGCCTTTGGCGCAGTCCATGGGGCTGCCGCCACCGATGGCGACAATGACATCACATTCACTGGATTTGTAGAGCTCGGCCCCGGTCATCACCTCATCCACCTTGGGGTTTGGTGAAACACCGGTATAAACGGTGGAGCGGATACCTGCATCGGTCAGCAGCGTCACGATCTCATCGACCCAACCGGCGGCAGCCACACCCGGATCGGACACCAGAAAGACATGCCGGGCACCGAAATTACTGGCGAAGTTGGCCACGGACTTCCGGGAGCCGGCACCAAATACGATTTCCGGTGAGACAAACTTTCGCAAGCTGGATATATCGTGACTCATCAGACTGCACTCGACCGTTTGTTGTTATAGGAATAGCCGAGAGTTTAACTCAAGTTCTCCGCCTGATCATTGGCCTTTTGGCTATGCTTTCGGTAGAAGCTGAACATCCATTCGAGCATACCGGCCTGATTGGCCTGTCGCCGGAAACCATGCCCCTCGTCTTCAAACCAGTGCAGCTCCGGCGCCCTGCCCGCGGCTTTCATGGCCTCGGTCATTGCCCGGGTCTGCTCAGGCACCACAACCCGGTCCTGTCCGCCCTGGAAAAAGATCATGGGCGCGGTAATGCGTTCGGCGTGCAACAGGGGCGTTCTCTCCTGCCACCGCTCCGGGTATTTTTCTGGCGACCCCAGTAGCCAATCCAGATAACCGGATTCAAACCGATGGGTCATGGCCCGTAAACGCATGGGATCCGTTACGCCGAACATGCTCGCGCCAGCGGTGAAACGCCTGCTCCGGATCATCGCCATCAGGGCCGTGTAACCCCCGGAGCTGCGACCCTGGATAAACACCCGTCTCCCATCAGCCAGGCCGAAGGAGGCAAGGTGGTCTGCCGCCCGTTCCATATCCGCGACATCCACGTCACCCCACCGACCTTCCAGGGCCAGGCGGAACTCACGACCAAAGCCGGTGCTGCCTCGATAGTTGATTTCAGCGACGGCAAAGCCCCGCTGACACCAGTACTGAACCTGGGGATTGAACACCGGATAGGCCGCCGAAGTGGGTCCTCCGTGAGCAATCAGAATCAGTGGAGGGACGTCTGGCGTGGCCAGCTTCGGAGTGTAGAAAAATCCGTGGATAGAAGCTTCACCCGGGTTCAGAGCCGGAATCTCGATATCCAGCGGCAGTGCCGCCCGCGGCTCTGGCATGGCCTCCTCGCCCCCGGCAATGGTGCGGGCCTGGCCGGTCTCGAGATCAATCTGGAGGACCGCGTCCAGGCGGGTGGCGGCTCGCCCGATGCAGTAAAGATGCTCGCCAGCCGACTGCAGACATCGGAAGTCGCCAAAGCCCCGGGCAACCCGGATTGCTTCACCCGTTTCGCCGGAGCTTAGCCAGAGCTCGCCGGTCCCATTGCAGTAACGAACCCGGGCCCAACTGCCACTGCCTGTCGGGCAGTGGTGGGATTCACCCAACTGCCAGGGCGCGTTGCCATGATCCCGGGCTGGCGATTCGGTGGCGTGCCAAGCGCCCTCGCCCGAAGTATCAATATGCCAGGGTTGCCACCAACCCCCGTGGTCTGACAAAACCCAGAGTTGGTTGCCATCGAACACCGGCTGCTGTACCGACGCCTCAGAAGGTGTGGGCCATTCCCGGCCTTGATCCAGCAATCCATCTTCAGAGCAATTTGCGGTCCACAGCCGTGAACGCAGCCAGGGCATATCCGGCAACTGCCAGCTGGTCCAGGCAACCTGACTGCCATCGGCCGAGACCGCCGGCGCGCTGTAAAAATCCAGGCCGGAATGAAGCACCGAACGCTCGCCCAGCATGGAGACGGCAACCAGCTGCTGCTTGCCCTCTGCTTCCCGTACCGCGAGCACCCGTCGACGGGACTGGTCAGCGACCAACCCACCATAGGCCGCTCCGGGGTCATCGGTCAGGTTGTGGCACTGGCCGTCGGGCAGACTGACAAACCGTATCTGTTGATCCTCGCCAACCACGAACACACCGCTGTCGGCAGCCGCCAGGGCGCCACCACCATAGCCATTTACCCGGCTGCGGATGCCAAGATCATCAGGTCCAAGGCGAACAGGCCCCTGATCGGAAAGGTGCCAGAGCGTATTGCAGCCGCGTGCCGGATCCGTCTCCAGCCAGAACACACCCGCCGGGGCCACCGCAAGTTCCCCACGCTGGACATGCGCCGAGCAGGCCTCGTAGGCACTCAGTACCGTTTTGTCGTGGTGATGGCCGACCAGTGCAGGCTTGATGGCGGAGTTGTTAACCCCGGAAGAAAAGCCGTGAATTATCCGCATTTCGATATACCAGTTCAGTCAGGCCGGCCGTGGCATGATCGGCAGCTTTCCTCGCTGCCAGTATTCGATCATGATACGACGATTTGCTGCATACTGGATCTGCGTTATCCGCTTTGCCCGTCAAAAGATAGGCCTGACAGCGACAGCCACCGAAGTCCTTCTCCTTCTCATCGCAGGAACGGCAAGGCTCGGGCATCCAGGTGTCGCCGCGGTAGTGGTTGAACCCCGGGCTGTCGTACCAGATGTTTTGCAGATCCATGTCTCGGACATTGGGAAAGTCGATGGGCAGCAAACGGGCGCTGTGGCACGGCAGTGCGGTGCCATCCGGGGCCACGGTCAGGAACAGATTACCCCAGCCGTTCATACAGGCTTTCGGGCGCTCTTCGTAATAGTCCGGTGTCACAAAGATCAGCTTCATGGCCGAACCGGATTGCTGCAGCCGTTCCCGGTACCGGTTCACTTCCTGCTCTGCCTTCACCAGCTGCGCTTTGGAAGGCATCAACCCTTCCCGGTTTTCGAAGGCCCAGCCGTAATACTGGCAGGTGGCCAGCTCGACGTAGTCCGCCCCCAGGCGCTCGCACAAATCCATGATGTCGTTCATCTGGTGGATGTTGTGGCGGTGGATCACGAAGTTGAGCACCATGGGATAGCCGGCTTCCTTCACCGCCCGGGCCATGGCCAGCTTCTGGTCAAAGGCCTTTCGGGAGCCGGCCACGGCGTTGTTCAGTTCCGGATCGGACGCCTGAAAGCTCACCTGGATATGATCCAGCCCCGCCTCGGCAAAGGCATCCACCTTGGCCTCCGTCAGGCCCAGCCCTGAAGTAATCAGGTTGGTGTAATACCCCAGGTGCCGCGCCTCGGCGATCAGCTCCGCGAGGTCCTGGCGGACCAGGGGCTCGCCGCCGGAAAAACCCAGTTGCGCCGCCCCCATCGTGCGGCCCTGTCGAAGCACACTCACCCACTCCTCGGTGGTCAGCTCCTGTTGGGTTTGCGCAAAGTCCAGCGGATTGGAGCAATAGGGGCATTGCAGCGGGCAGCGATAGGTCAGCTCTGCCAGCAGCCACAGGGGCGGCCCGGCGTTGTGGGGGTTGGTCGTGCTCATGACAGTTCAATCCAGTGTTGGTGCCGGGCGTCCTGCAAAAATTCGCTGACGTCCTTGCCAAGCGGGCCGGCGTCGGGGAACTGCTGCTCCAGACTGGCGACGATGTCGGCCACGGTACGCTGACCGTCCACCTCGTTGAGAATGGCGCCGGCACTGCCATTGAGCTTCACCATACCTTCCGGATAAAGCAGCACATAACTTTCCTGGGCCGGCTCCCACTGGAACCGGAATCCTCGCCGAAAACGCGGTACTTCGTGCATACCCACCTCCATTACAGTCCCCGGTGCCAGACCTGTTCGTCGGTCACGGTGTGGTACGGCGGGGTGCGGTGGCTGTAGGCCATGGTCATGGCATCCAGCATGGTCCAGAGGATGTCCAGCTTGAACTGAAGAATCTCCAGGGCCCGGGCCTGCTGCGCCTCGGTGGTGAAATGGTCCAGGGTAATGATCAGGCCATGTTCCACGTCTCGTCGAGCTTCGGACAGACGCTTGCGGAAGTAGCTGTAGCCGCTCTCTTCAATCCACGGATAGTGGGCGGGCCAGCTGTCCAGTCGGGACTGATGGATTTCCGGGGCAAACAGCTCGGTCAGTGACGAACAGGCCGCCTCCTGCCAGGTCGCCCGGCGGGCGAAGTTCAGGTAGGCGTCCACGGCAAAGCGTACCCCGGGCAGCACGTGGCGTTGATCAATCACCTCTTCCCGGCTCAGGCCCACGGCTTCGGCCAGGGACAGCCAGGCTTCTATGCCGCCGACATCGCCGTCGTGGCCATCGTGATCCAGAATCCGCTGCAGCCAGAGCCGGCGCACACCAGCGTCCGGGCAGTTGGCCATGATGGCGGAGTCTTTCTGGGGAATTTTGATCTGGTAGTAGTACCGGTTGGCCACCCAGCCGCGGATCTGTTCGGGCGTGCACTGCCCGCCGTACATGGCTTTATGGTACGGGTGGTGGATGTGGTAGTACTGGCCCTTGGCGCGCAGGGCCTGCTCGAAATCCGTCCGGTTCATGGCGGTGTTGGCTTTGGCGTTCATGGCTGCCCCGACAGGTCGATGTGCATTCCATCCCAGGACACCTCGATGCCGTGGCGGGTCAGCTCCGCCCGCTCCGGGGAGTCCTCGTTCAGGATCGGGTTGGTGTTGTTGATGTGTATCAGGATCTTGCGCTGGGCCGGCATGGTGTCGAGCACCTCGATCATGCCACCCGGGCCGCTCTGGGCCAGATGACCCATGGCCTGGCCGGTCTTGGTGCCTACTTCCTGGCGGATCATCTCGTCGTCGTGCCAGACGGTCCCGTCCACCATCAGCACGTCGGCCTGGCGCATCCAGCCGAGAATACGGTCGTCCGGCTCGCCGAGGCCCGGGGCATAAAGGACTGTCTGACCGGTGCGGGTGTCTTTCAGGAACAGGCCAATGTTATCGCCCGGATGCGGGTTGTCCCGGCGCGGTGAATACGGGGGTGCGTTGCTCAGCAGCGGAATGGCGGTCAGCTCGATGGACGGTGCGCAGGGAATGGTAAAAGGCGTCTGCTCGGATGCCTCGATGCGCTGCCAGTTCAGGCCACCGTTCCAGTGCTTGAGCATGGTGAACAGCGGAAAACCACCGCTGAGGTCTTCATGCACCTGTTCGGTACACCAGACATCCATCGGAACACCCTCGCGCAGGGACAGCAGGCCGGTGGTGTGGTCCACCTGGCTGTCCATCAGCACAATGGCATCAATGCCGGTATCCCTTAAAGCACGTGCCGGCTGCATCGCTTCGAAGGAAGCCAACTGGGCGCGAATGTCGGGGGACGCGTTAAACAGGATCCAGTGCTCGCCGTCTTCACTGATGGCAATGGAAGACTGGGTACGGGCCCGGGCGTTCAGGGTACCCTTCCGGAAGCCGTCGCAGTTGGCGCAGTTACAGTTCCACTGGGGAAAGCCACCGCCTGCAGCGGAGCCCAGAACGTGAATCAACATGGTGGGTCACTCCACAAGCAAAACGGCCAGCTCGAGGCTGGCCGCTTCAGCACTCAGCGATTGGCGAAGTACATGGTGACTTCGAAACCGATGCGGAGATCTTCGTAGGCTGGTTTGGTCCACATAATGCTCACCTCTATTGTCATGATTGTTAGCGCATTGAGGGTGAATCAACGACATTGCCGATAACCCAGTTCCCATCCTATCGGCCGGGGCAAGGGGCCAATATGGTACTTTGGAACTGTTTTTGGCCACCACAAAGTAGCATCGCTCCCACTTGGGAGAGCGAATCCCATTCCGCCCTGGCTGCACCCCATAGCAACTTCACTTGATTTTATTAGACGACCAGTCTAGTTTATTCTGATAATTAAATAGACGATCGGTCTAAATTGAGTCAAGACGATGAACCAGACAGCAGACATCAAGCGAAAACGGGGCCGCCCCCCGAAGACTGAAAATGCCGATTTCAGGGATACCCGGGAAACGCTCATCACCGTGGGCCTGTCAGTGCTGACGGAGAAGGGTTACTCCTCCACCGGCATCGACGAAATACTTCGCAAAGCCGGCGTACCGAAAGGCTCCTTCTACCACTACTTCGACAATAAAGAAGCCTTCGGCCGGATCCTGATCGAAGCCTACGGCCGCTATTTTGCGCGCAAACTTGATCGCTGGTTTGAAGATCGCGCCCTCACTCCCCTGCAGCGGCTCGAAGCGTTTGTTGAGGATGCCAAAACGGGCATGGCCAGGTTCGAGTATCGCCGCGGCTGCCTGATCGGCAATCTGGGACAGGAAATGACCGCCCTGCCCGAGGGTTTCCGTGTTCTGTTACAGGACGTTTTCACGGACTGGGAGTGCCGCACCGCTGGGGTATTGAGAGAGGCCCAGCAGGCCGGTGAGATTTCCAAGGATCTAAAGTGCGATCAGATGGCGCACTTCTTCTGGATTGGTTGGGAGGGCGCGGTGTTGCGCGCAAAGCTGGATCAATCCCCAGAACCACTGGATCGGTTCGCCCAGGGATTTTTGTCGCTACTTCGCGGCTCATGACCCGGGACGAAAAACCATCCTCATTACCCAAACACGGAGGCAACATGTTTAAAGGCATACTCATTGAAGGATCACGCGGCGACCAAAAAGTGTCACTGACATCCATAGAAGAATCGGAACTGCCGGAAGGCGACGTTACCGTGGATATAGCCTTCTCAACCTTGAACTACAAGGATGCTCTGGCCATCACCGGAAAGTCACCGATCGTGAAACAGTACCCGATGATTCCAGGCATCGACTTTGCCGGCACCGTATCAAGCTCCACGCATGCAGACTTCAAGGCAGGCGACCCGGTTGTCTTGAACGGGTGGGGCGTTGGCGAGAAACACTGGGGCGGCCTGGCCGAGAAAGCCCGTGTTTCCGGTGACTGGCTGATTCCTCTGCCCAAGGCGTTTTCTCCTCGACAGGCCATGGCCATTGGCACCGCCGGCTATACCGCCATGCTTTGTGTCATGGCACTGGAAAAGAATGGCGTAACACCTGATTCCGGCGACATCCTGGTGACCGGGGCAACCGGCGGCGTTGGAAGCATTGCGGTGGCGCTGTTGGCCAAGCGGGGTTATTCCGTGACCGCGGTGACCGGCCGATCCGAGGAAGCAGACTATCTGAAGTCGTTGGGGGCCGGAAACACCCTCGATCGCGCTGAGCTGAGTGAACCAGGCAAACCCCTGGTGCGCGAGACCTGGGCCGGCGCCATTGATGTGGCCGGTGGACAGGTGCTGGCCAATGTCTGTGCCGGCATGAAATACCGTGGCGTCGTCGCAGCCTGTGGTCTGGCGGCCGGCATGGACTTCCCGTCCACCGTTGCCCCGTTCATTCTTCGGGGTGTGACCTTGTGTGGCGTGGACAGCGTGATGGCGCCCAAAGCTGAGCGACTCGAAGCCTGGAAGCGCCTGTCGGAGGATCTCGACATCGATCTGCTCGAGCGCATGATCACGGAAATACCCTTTGAAGACGCCATCGAAGGTGCGAGCCAACTGCTGGACGGCAAGGTTCGTGGGCGTATCGTCGTACCGGTCGCAGGCTGAACCGAAACTTCTTGAACCATAAAACCGCCATTAAAGGAATTGTTATGAGCTCGTCCAACGAACAACCAATAAGCCGATTCCCGGTTCCGTCGCTTGAATCACTCCCGGCGGACATCCGGGAGAAGATTCTTGCCGTTCAGGGAAAGTCGGGGTTTATCCCCAATGTCTTTCTGGTACTGGCACATCGCCCCGCCGAGTTTCGTGCCTTCTTTGATTACCACGATGCCCTGATGGAAAAAGACAGCAACCTCACCAAGGGCGAACGCGAGATGATCGTGGTCGCTACCAGCAACCTGAACCAGTGCCAGTACTGCGTGGTGGCCCATGGCGCTATTCTGCGCATCCGTGAAAAGAACCCGGAGATCGCAGACCAGGTCGCCGTGAACTACCGAAAGGCCGACATCACTGAACGCCAGAAAGCCATGCTTGATTTCGCCATAAAGGTTTCGCAACAAGCCCAAGAAGTGAGTGACGCGGACTTTGAGGAACTCAAACGTCATGGTTTCAACGACGAGGATATCTGGGACATCTCCGGCATCGCCGCGTTCTTCGGGCTTTCCAATCGGATGGCAAACGTGACAAACATGCGGCCTAACGCAGAGTTCTACTCACTGGGGCGATAAAGCGCATTGACACCAAAATCCGCCCCAATAAAAAAGGCCCTGGGAAGGGCCAAAAGAGAGTGACAGAAAAACCCGAACTCTCGTCAGAGAGTCGCCCCGGCCAGACACCGGGGAATGAAGGTGCACATCCGCTGTGCTGACTCACAGGCGGGCCCGTGTGGGAGGCCCGCTTACCGCTCATTGATTCAGAAGAAACCCAGCGGGTTGGTGTCGTAGCTGGTCAGCATGCACTTGGTCTGCTGATAGTGCTCGAGCGCCATCTTGTGGGTTTCACGGCCAACGCCAGACTTCTTGTAACCACCGAAGGCTGCGTGAGCCGGGTAGGCGTGGTAACAGTTCATCCACACCCGACCGGCCTGGATGTTGCGGCCCATCCGGTAGGCGAGATTGGTGTCGCGGGTCCATACACCGGCACCCAGACCAAACTCGGTGTCGTTGGCGATGGCCAGGGCTTCTTCCTCGGTCTTGAAGGTGGTAACGCCCACGACCGGTCCGAAGATTTCTTCCTGGAACACGCGCATCTTGTTGTCACCCTTGAACAGGGTGGGCTGGATGTAGAAGCCATTGTTGAACTCTTCATCCAGATGCTCGCGGTCGCCGCCAGTCAGCACCACAGCGCCCTCTTCCTTACCAATGGCCAGGTAGGACATGATCTTGTCGAACTGTTCTTTCGACGCCTGGGCACCTACCTGAACATCGGTGTCCAGCGGGTTGCCACGCTTGATCGACTTGGTGCGCTGAACCACCTTCTGCATGAACTCTTCGAACATGTCTTCCTGGACCAGCGCCCGTGACGGACAGGTGCAGACTTCGCCCTGGTTGAAGAACGCCAGAACCAGACCTTCCACGCACTTGTCGATGAATTCCGGCTCGGCCTTCATCACGTCGGAGAAGTAGATGTTCGGGGATTTGCCACCCAGCTCCACTGTGGACGGGATGATGTTTTCAGCCGCGCACTTGAGGATGTGGGAGCCAACCGGGGTGGAGCCGGTGAAGGCAATCTTGGCAATACGCTTGCTGGTGGCCAGGGCCTGGCCGGCCTCGATGCCGTAGCCGTTAACAATGTTCAGCACGCCCGGCGGCAGCAGGTCACCAATGATTTCCATCAGTACCAGGATGCTGGCAGGCGTCTGCTCGGCAGGCTTCAGCACGGTGCAGTTACCCGCAGCCAGACAGGGGCCCAGTTTCCAGGCCGCCATCAGAATCGGGAAGTTCCATGGAATGATCTGGCCAACGACACCCAGCGGCTCATGGAAATGGTACGCCACGGTATTGTGGTCGATCTCGCCCATGTGGCCTTCCTGGGCACGAAGACAACCCGCGAAGTAGCGGAAGTGATCAGCCGCGAGGGGAATGTCGGCGTTCAGGGTTTCGCGCACGGCCTTGCCGTTGTCCCAGGTTTCAGCGACTGCGAGCTTCTCGAGGTTGGCCTCGATGCGGTCCGCAATTTTCAGCAGGATGTTGGAACGCTCGGTGGGAGAGGTCCTGCCCCACGCAGGTGCCGCCTTGTGCGCTGCGTCCAGGGCCAGATCAATATCTTCGGCACTGGAGCGCGGAATTTCACAGATCACATTGCCAGTGACCGGTGTGATGTTCTCGAAATACTGGCCTTTTACCGGGGCAACCCACTCCCCACCGATGTAGTTCTCGTAACGGGATTTGAAAGAAACGACGGAGCCATCCTTTCCTGGTTGTGCGTAGATCATGATCTCGACCTCTTGTTGTGTTTGTCGCAGGGCAACGCGGCCTTTCGCGTTTACCCATTCAATGTAGACGCCAAACCCGGAAAGTTGAATGGTGCGATGGAGGCGAAAAACTCCTCCCTTGGTAGTAGATGGCTCGAAGGCCATGCCACCATTGGCGCGGCTCCGAAATCACTCTCCGAAAATAAATGCACAGGAAAGGCACTGCTCGATGCACAAAAACAGTGCGCTCGCCCAGGCAAGAAGCAGACCTGTCAGACACCTCAAATCCCACCACAATAAAAAACAGTAATTTAGCGATTGGCATGGACTCTGCAGAGTATCCATTACGCAGCGAGAAGTCGGTTACTGAAACCACAATCAACGCGCCACAATCTGACCAATGGTCAACTAGGGTTCCGGTCTGCCATCAATCCGTGCAGACGGCTGGTCCGAGAGTTGACGACCTTTTCCAAGGTTACACGGCGGGACAAAAGCCCGGGAGGATCGCTCAGTTACTGACGCCTCTCGCTTTTTAAATGCCCTAACCAGGAGGAAAAGGCCATGTTGCAAACCGCAACCCCCCTCTACGACGATCTGATTCCCGGCGGATCCCACTGGTCCTTTATCGTGCGCCGTGGCCATGTGCTGCGCCTGATTGACGAAACCGGCGGGACCAACGTCGGCATGTTGATGTACAACCCCGAGAACCCGCTCGAGCGGTACAACATGCCGGACACCCTGAAGAACCAGCACACCTTCCTGCTCACCAAAGGCCACGTGCTGCTCTCGGACATGGGCCGGGTGTTTGCCTCCATCATCCGCGATGATCTTGGCTGGCACGATACCGTCGCTGGCACCTGCAACGCAGATCTGGTGGAAAAGCGCTGGGGCAAAAAGACGTATCAGGAAGCCCATAATCACTACCACCGGAACGGTTTCAACAGCTTTCTGAACGAACTGGCCAAGTACGGCCTTGGCAAGAAAGACCTGACCGCCAACCTGAACTGGTTCAGCAAAGTAAAAACAGATGACGACGGCAACATGGCCTTCTCCGAGGGCCACTCCCACGCCGGCGCCACCGTCGACCTGCGCTTTGAGATGGACACCATCGTAGTGCTGCACACCTGCCCGCATCCGATGAACCCGGCCAGCGAGTACCCCAGCCATCCGCTGCGGTACCAGTTGTTCAAGGCGGCCCCGGTAACCGATGCCGATCCCTGCAAGACGTCGTCCCCCGAGGCCACCCGGGCCTTCGCCAATAACGCCCTGTACCACCTGTTCCAGTAACGGAGGCCGGACATGATCAAGCAAAGCGTATTGAAGCCTGAAGACGCCGCCTTCCGTGAAACCGTACCGGCAGGCGAGTATTTCCTGAAAGTGGTGAACGCCGGCGAAACCATCCGGATTCTGGATCTGGAGGGCAACCAGGCCGCCGACACCCTGTTCTACAACGCCCATAATCCGACCGAACGCTACAGCGCCGTCGACACCATCCGCGAGCAGGGCAACGTCTACCTGACGGCTGGCTCGAAGCTGATGTCTTCTGAAAACAACGTGATGCTGGAAATCACCGCCGACACCTGCGGCCGTCACGACACCCTGGGCGGTGCATGTGCGGCCGAGAGCAACACAACCCGTTATGCCCTTGAGAAAAAGTGCATGCACGCCTGCCGGGACAGCTGGCTGGTGGCCGTCACCGAACACGAAGAACTGGGCATGAGCAAACGGGACATCACCCACAACATCAACTTCTTCATGAATGTCCCGGTCACGGCCGACGGCGGACTCACCTTCGCGGACGGGATTTCCGATGCCGGCAAATACGTGGAGCTGGAAGCGAAGATGGACGTTCTGGTGATGATCTCCAACTGCCCGCAGCTCAACAATCCGTGCAACGGCTGGAACCCGACACCGATTGAGGTGCTGGTATGGAGCTGAGCGGCAGATTCTCAAAGGTCCTGATCGCCAACCGCGGCGCCATCGCCTGCCGGGTTATTCGCACGCTGCGTGACATGGGGCTGACCTCGGTTGCCGTCTACGCCGAAGCGGATTCCGATTCGCTTCACGTACGGCAGGCGGACGAGGCGTATTCCCTGGGAGACGGCCCGGCAGCGACCACTTACCTGGATCAGGACAAACTGTTCGAGGTAATCCGCAAGAGCGGTGCCGGCGCCATCCACCCCGGCTACGGCTTCCTGAGCGAAAACGCCGATTTTGCCCGACGCTGTGACGCCGAAGGCGTGGTCTTCCTGGGCCCGACACCCGAGCAGATGGAGCAATTCGGTCTCAAGCATACGGCACGGTCACTGGCTGAAAGCGCCGGCGTACCACTGCTACCAGGCAGCGGCTTGCTGACTAATCTGGAGGAAGCGCTAAAAGCCGCCGACACCATCGGCTACCCGGTGATGCTGAAAAGCACCGCCGGCGGTGGCGGCATTGGCATGTCCCGCTGCTACGGCCCGGACGATCTCAGCAAGAGCTTCGAGTCGGTCCAGCGCCTGAGCCAGAACAACTTTAGCAACAGCGGCGTGTTCCTGGAAAAATTCGTGGAACACGCCCGCCATGTGGAAGTGCAGCTGTTTGGCAATGGCGAAGGTCAGGTGCTGGCACTGGGCGAGCGTGACTGCTCGGCCCAGCGTCGCAACCAAAAAGTGATCGAGGAAGCTCCGGCGCCAGGGCTATCTGACGACGTCCGCTCCCGCATGCACGCGACAGCCCGTCAGCTGGGTGAAAGCATGGGCTACCGCAGCGCCGGCACCGTGGAGTTTATCTACGACCCGGACACCACCGAGTTCTACTTCCTGGAAGTGAATACCCGCTTACAGGTGGAGCACGGTGTGACCGAGCAGGTTTATGGCGTAGACCTGGTCCGATGGATGGTGGAACTGGGCGCAGGCACCCTGCCCGACCTGGCGAAACTGGGCAGCAAACTTGCGCCTTCTGGCCACGCCATCCAGGCCCGGATCTATGCGGAAGACCCCAACAAGGATTTCCAGCCCGGCGCCGGTCTGCTCACCAACGTGGCCTGGCCCGACGAGGATGGCCTGCGAATCGATACCTGGATTCAGCCGGGCACAGAGGTGTCGCCGCTCTATGATCCCATGCTCGCCAAGGTGATTGTGCATGAGGCCGATCGCGAGTCTGCCCGTCAGCGGTTGATGCAGGCACTCGACGACAGTCAGCTCTATGGCATCGAGACCAACCTGAAATACGTGCACCAGGTGCTGGACGACCCACGCTTTGCCGAGGGCAGACTGTTTACTCGAACCCTGAACGAATTCGATTACCAGCCGGCCACCGTGGATGTGCTCAGTGGCGGCACCCTGACCACCATCCAGGACTACCCCGGGCGCATCGGCTACTGGGAAATTGGCGTACCACCGTCGGGTCCTTTCGACAATTATTCGTTCCGGCTTGGCAATCGACTGCTGGGTAATCCGGAAGGGGCTCCAGGCCTGGAAATCACCCTTAAGGGGCCGGTGCTCACTTTCAACCGCGCCACCCAGATTGCGCTGACGGGCGCCCAGCTGGACGCCACACTGGATGATCAGCCCATGGCTTCCTGGCAGGTGATCGACGTGCCCGCCGGCGCTACCCTGAAGCTGGGCGCCACCACGGCGGACGGCGCCCGGGCCTACATGCTGTTCCGCGGTGGGCTGGACTGCCCCGAGTATCTGACCTCCTGCAGCACCTTTACCCTTGGCCAGTTTGGCGGCCACTGTGGTCGCGCCTTGCGGGCCGGCGATGTGCTGGCGCTGGCAGATTCGGAACCTGCCCCCCTGACCACGTTGCCAGCAGAACTTAAACCGACCATCGGCAAGACCTGGAAACTGCACGTTACCTATGGGCCTCATGGCGCGCCGGATTATTTTACTGACGAAGATATTGACACCTTCTTCGCCAGCGATTGGGAGATTCACTACAACTCGAGCCGCACCGGCGTACGACTTATTGGCCCGAAACCGCAGTGGGCACGCAGTGACGGCGGAGAGGCCGGCATGCATCCGTCCAACATTCACGACAACGCTTACGCCGTGGGCACCGTGGATTTCACCGGCGATATGCCGGTGATTCTCGGTCCCGATGGCCCCAGCCTGGGCGGCTTTGTCTGCCCGGTGACGGTCATCAGCGCTGACCTGTGGAAACTGGGCCAGCTGAAAGCCGGTGACAAGGTTAGATTTGTTCCGGTAAGTCAGGACCAGGCTGTGGCCCTGCGGGAAGCCCTCGACGAGTCCATCGCCACCCTGACCGCAGCGACCGCCCATATCAAACCGATCACGCCAACCTCTCCGATTCTGGCGTCACTCAGTGACGATGAACACGAAACCGGCGTGGTTTATCGGGCCGCCGGCGACAACTACGTGCTGGTGGAATACGGCCCAATGGAGCTGGATATCCGATTGCGCTTCCGCGCCCATGCGCTGATGCTGTGGCTGCGCGAGCAGAATCACGATGCCATTCTGGAACTGACCCCCGGCATCCGATCCCTGCAGGTGCATTACGATAGCCAGAAACTGAACCAGCGCACGCTGCTGGATCTGCTGATCGGCGCCGAAAAGGAACTGGAAAAACAGCCCGAGTGGGATGTGCCCGCGCGCATCGTTCATTTGCCCCTGTCCTGGGATGACGAAGCCTGCCAGACCGCCATCGCGAAATACATGCAGTCGGTGCGCAAGGATGCCCCCTGGTGCCCGAGCAACCTGGAGTTCATCCGCCGCATCAACGGACTGGACGGCATCGATGAGGTAAAAAAGACGCTTTTCGAGGCAACCTATCTGGTGATGGGCCTGGGCGACGTTTATCTGGGCGCGCCGGTCGCTACCCCGCTGGATCCCCGGCACCGGCTGGTGACCACCAAATACAACCCGGCCCGGACCTGGACCGCGGAAAATTCCGTAGGCATCGGCGGCGCCTACCTGTGCATCTACGGCATGGAAGGCCCGGGCGGTTACCAGTTTGTTGGTCGCACCCTGCAGATGTGGAACCGCTACCGCACGACCGACCTGTTCGAGCCCGGCAAGCCCTGGCTGCTCCGTTTCTTTGACCAGGTGCGCTTCTACGAGGTCCGTGCCGAAGAACTGCAACAAATCCGGCGGGACTTTCCCAATGGCGACTACCCGATAAAGGTCGAGGAAACCCGCTTCAATCTGAAGGACTACGAGCAGTTTCTGGCGAACAACGACGACGAAATTCAGACCTTCACAGCCAAGCGCAAACGGGCCTTCGATGAGGAGCTGCAGCGCTGGATCGAGTCGGGCCAAATCAACTTCAGCTCCGAAGCACCGATCGAGGACACCGGCGAAGACGACATTGCCAACCTGCCAGCAGGCCAGCACGCGGTGGAAAGCCACGTAGCCGGTAACCTCTGGGAGTGCCTGGTCAAGCCAGGCGACACCATCGATGCCCAGCGGCCGGTGGCGGTTATTGAATCCATGAAAATGGAAATCGAATTACTGAGCCCCGTAACCGGACGCGTGGTAGACGTGCGCCGGGAAGCGGGACAGGCGGTCTCGCCCGGAACGCCGGTCGTGATTGTCGAAGAGATTACCGAGTAATGCCAGCAACCCCAAAAAACTGAAGAAAGACCAAACCTGCAAACACGGGCAAGGCCCGAGGAGAGACACCATGAATACACGCGACATCACCAAACGTCTGGCGGCCGGTCTGTTCACGGCCTCCCTGTCCATGGGTGCAATGGCCCAGGAAAAGGATTCCTTCAGCATCGCCTGGACCATCTATGCCGGCTGGGTGCCCTGGCAGTATGCCGAGGACTACGGAATCATGAAGAAGTGGGCGGACAAGTACGATATCGAGGTGGATATCGTGCAGGTGAACGACTACATCGAGTCCATCAACCAGTACACCGCCGGCCAGTTTGACGGTGTGGTAGCCACTAGCATGGATGGCCTGTCGATTCCGGCCGCCTCCGGCGTGGACACGACTGCGCTTATCGTGGGCGACTACTCCAATGGTAACGACGGCCTCGTATCCAAGGATGCCAAGACCATCGAAGAGCTGGAGGGTGAAACCGTTCACCTGGTTGAGCTCTCCGTATCGCACTATCTTCTGGCACGGGCACTGGCAAGCGTCGGTCTCGAAGAGCGTGATCTGAGCGTGGTGAACATTTCCGATGCCGATCTGGTTTCCGCGTTCCAGACCGACGATGTCCGCCATGTGGCTACCTGGAACCCGCTGCTGGCGGAAGTGGAAGCCTACCCGGGCGCGACCAAATTGTTCGATTCCAGTCAGATTCCGGGTCACATCAAGGATCTGACGCTGGTGAACACGGAAACCCTGGCCGACAACCCGAAGCTGGGCAAGGCGCTTGTAGGTGCCTGGTACGAAACCATGAACATCCTCGCCTCCGATAGTGAAGAAGGTCAGGAAGCGCGAGCATTTCTCGGAGAGCTCTCCGGCACCGACCAGGCCGGTTATGAGGCTCAACTGGCCGGTATGAAGATGTTCTGGGAACCGCAGATGTCAGTGGATTTCATTAACAGCAATGAAGCCCTGGACGCCATGGACAGCGTTCGCCAGTTCTCCTTCGAGAAGGGGCTGCTGGGTCAGGGTGCCATGAGCCCGGACTTTGTCGGCATCGAGTTTCCGGATGGGTCGATCATGGGTGACACCGGTAATGTGAAGCTTCGGTTTAACGACAGCTACATGCAGATGGCGGCAGACGGGGAGATCTGAGCGATCGTCTTCTAAAACTCTGCTAGGATCGGGCACGATTAGTCGTGCCCTTTTTTGTGGGCTTCGGAGCATGGGTGTGGGCTGATGGCTTCTCCAAAACACGCTCCTTCGGCCCATCCCTGGGGCGCTTGGGCTCCGCCATCCATGGCTCCGCACAGTTTTGGAGAAGCCATCAGCCCACACCCCCATACCCTGAGTGAAGCGTCGAGAAAAAGACCTATGCGCCGTACCAAGGAAGATGCCGAAAAGACACGCCAAACGGTCCTGGAAGCTGCTCTGAAGCTCTTCAGCCGGGACGGTTACTCACTGACAACCTTGAGTCGTATCGCCAAAGAAGCCGGTTGTAGTCGTGGACCAATCTACTGGCATTTCGAGAACAAGGACGATTTGTACGAGGCCGTGCTGGCTTACTCCCAGGAACCACTGGAAGCGCTGGTTGCGGAATGTGCCGGCATGCGGGAAACGCCCATTGAGGCCATGGACCATTTCATCGAGCGCTGGCTGGGCCTGCTGGCCAATGATCGTAAATATCGCCAGTCGTTCGAGATTCTGCTGAACAAGACCGAACTGACCGATGCCATGAGCCGGACGCTGAAGCGGGAACGGGCGTTGACCAGGTCGATTATTACGATGTTCCGGGATCTGGTGGGCCAGGCCGCTGAGCGAGGTCTGATCAGTACGCAGGAAGATCCTGAGGATCTGGGGCTGCTGAGTTACACCTATCTGATGGGGATTACCCAGACCTGGCTATTTGCGCCGAAGCTGTTTTCACTGAAACAGGAGACGGCGTTTTTCCAGCGACAGTTCTGGCGACTGCTTGGCCAGATGAACTGATTTACCCTTCCGAACAAGCGAGCCTGTAAATAAATCTGTGTAACTGCCCACCCCATTACAGGTGGCCGTCCAGGCGGTCACCGAATTCGATAATAAAGCGATTCAATGCCGGCTTCCAATCACGGATCGGCATGGTCCATTTCTTTGATGCCTGCTGGATCGCCAGGAAGGCCACTTTTAGTGCCGAGTCATCGGTAGGGAACAGCTTGCGACGTTTGGTCGCTTTGCGGATAACGCTGTTCAGTGACTCAATGGCATTGGTGGTGTAGATGACCTTCCGGATCGCCGGAGGGTACTCGAAGAGCGTGATCATATTGTCCCAATGGCTGTGCCAGGAGCGAGAGATCTGAGGGTACTGGCTATCCCAGCGTTCGCCAAAGGCCTCCAGCGCCTGCCGGGCTTCGTGTTCCGTAGCAGACTGGTAGATCTGCTTCAGGTCCGCAGTAACCGCCCTGTAGTCCTTCCAGGACACGTAGCGCAGCGAGTTCCGAACCATATGCACGATGCAGAGCTGAACCTTGGTTTGGGGGTATTCAGCCGCAATGGCATCCGGGAAGCCCTTGAGACCGTCCACACAGGCGATCAGAATATCCTCCAGACCACGGTTCTTCAGTTCCGTCAGTACCGATAGCCAGAACTTCGCACCTTCGGTCTCGGCCAGCCAGAGGCCCAGCAACTCTTTCTGGCCCTCCATGTTGATGCCCAGGGCAAGATATAGGGACTTGTTGATCACCCTCTTGTCCTGACGAATTTTCAGAACGATGCAGTCCAGATAGACGATGGGGTAGATCGGATCAACAGGGCGATTCTGCCACTCGTGAACCTGATCGATCACACGCTCCGTCACCTTGGAAACCAGTGTTGCCGAGATGTCCGCGTCGTACATCTCCTTGAAGGCGTCCACGATATCCCGGGTGCTCAGGCCCTTGGCGTATAGCGCCAGGATCTGGTCATCCATCTGGGTCAGGCGGGACTGGCCTTTACGGACGAACTGCGGCTCGAAGGAGCCGTCCCTGTCACGAGGGGCTTCTATCGCCACTTCGCCGTGCTGGCCCTTCAGGCGCTTGGCAGAATAGCCGTTACGGCTGTTGCCAGTGCCACGGCCTTCAGGAGCATGCTTCTCGTATCCAAGATGCTCGTCCAGTTCGGCGTTGAGAGCGGTCTCGACGGTGAGCTTGACCAGTTGCTGAGTGAGGGCTCCTAGATCTTTTTCAGACTTGATGTCCTTGGCCAGCTCGGTGGCCATGGCTTTGAGTTTTTCTTGGTCCAATTGCGTACCCACGATGGTATCCTTTTGAAAAGGTTACTCAGTCGTGGGCAGTTACACAATTTGGTTTACAGCCTCGAACAAGCCAATGCTTTTCAGTACCTGGCACCTCAAAAGCTTTTGCTTTATTTTACATTTCTGGCTCCATTGCTCCGCTAAGCTAACGCTGAGCAACCTTACTTCTTCCTGGACTGACCAAGACTTATGTCGCCCACCATATCGCCCATTAGCAGGGCGTTGGTGATTTATTCAAAAGGAATTTGTCGCTGTGACAAACGTCAGTATTCCCGGTTCTCCGGATTCCAACACAGAACTCGCTTTTCCTTTCCCCTCGCTTGGAGGTGAGGATCTTCAGGCCTATAACACGCTTGTCAGCACCCTTTACCGTTGCCTACATGACAACACCGGCTTCCAGCCTTTCTTTAATGCTTTCAAACACCATTTCAAAGCCCTGCAAGGTGGAATTCTCGGCCTGTCGAGCAATCCACAGCGTATGGTTTATGGCTGGACATTTGGCTATCCGGAAGGGTTTGAAGAGTGGTATATCAACAGTGATCTGCCTGAACGGGATGAAGCCCTGACCCGTTATCGCCAGCTTCCCCCACGCCAGTTCGACTCCTTTCTTCGAGGTGATACCAGTCGCACCATTCTCGATATTCTGGGCCCGGAAAGCCGTGCCTGGGCCGAGCAGGTCGGCATGGGCGATAGTGCTGGGATGCTTGTCACACAGGAAAACGGGAACAGCGTGGTGTTCATGGCCAACCGACACAAGGAGTTCGGCCCCTACACCGATAACGAACTTCTGCAGATGAATCTGTTGGTGCATATTCCGGCGAACGTGAACGCCCATTCTGGCTGAACGTGAACACCTTTTTTCTTAACGCATCACCCACCGGAGTTTGTACCCTGGGTGTTCACGTTCAGTCAATTTCCTGAAGTCGCTTTCTC